>JAESFZ010000521.1_pt1 | contig 12387 bp, 12 predicted proteins | sample 9269561 | NCBI WGS metagenome assembly JAESFZ01 (sample SAMN14515552, study PRJNA621657) | algae metagenome | isolation source: Tildeniella nuda ZEHNDER 1965/U140 and co-occurring heterotrophs from wet... | place: Switzerland: Stansstaad, Zurih | collected 1965-01-01
GGTCGCGCAGACGCGCGCGGCCACGGTGATGGGTTTGCTCGAGGAGGCGCGTCTGGCGCGCGTGCGCGGCCACAAAGTGGCGCAGAAGGCGGGCTCGATGCAGGGCGCGGTCGAGCGGGTCAAGAACTGGTTCCTGGGGACATTCTGATGAAACTCGCCCGCCACTTCATGCGCTTCTCCCTGGGTCGATGTCGACGACGACGAGGTCGGTGTGCCGAACACACCGGACCCCCCGGATGACCCCCATCCTCACCCCAATGAACTTTTCGCTTATCGCCGACATCAAGGCAACAGACACAGCACAAGGAGCATCCCAATGAGCATCGAAATGATCGAAGTCGAAGAATTCAACCTGGGCACGCAGATCAAGGTCATCGGCGTGGGTGGCGGCGGCGGCAACGCGGTCGAGCACATGATTTCGCGCAGCGTGCAGGGCGTGGAATTCATCTGCGCCAACACCGACGCGCAATCCCTCTCGCGCAGCGCAGCGCACAAGACCATCCAGCTCGGCACCAGCGGCCTGGGCGCCGGCAGCAAGCCCGAAAAGGGCCGTGAAGCCGCCGAAGTGGCGGTGGACGACATCCGCGAAGCCATCGCTGGCGCGCACATGCTGTTCATCACCGCCGGCATGGGCGGCGGCACGGGCACCGGCGCCGCGCCCGTGATCGCGCGCGTGGCCAAGGAAATGGGCATCCTCACCGTCGGCGTGGTCACCAAGCCCTTCGACTGGGAAGGCGGCCGCCGCATGACGAACGCCGACAGTGGCCTGTCCGAGCTCGAAGCGAACGTGGACTCGCTGATCGTGGTGCTCAACGAAAAGCTGCTGGAAGTGCTGGGTGACGATGTCACGCAGGACGAGGCCTTTGCCCACGCCAACGACGTGCTCAAGAACGCCGTGGGCGGCATCGCCGAGATCATCAACGAGTACGGTAACGTGAACGTTGACTTCGAGGACGTGCGCACCGTGATGGGCGAGCCGGGCAAGGCGATGATGGGCACGGCCGTGGCCGCGGGCCCGGACCGCGCGCGCATCGCCGCCGAGCAGGCCGTGGCCTGCCCGCTGCTGGAAGGCATTGACCTGTCTGGCGCCAAGGGCGTGCTGGTGCTGGTGACGGCGGCCAAGGGTTCGCTGAAGCTGTCGGAATCGAAGCTGGCGATGAACACGATCCGCGCCTACGCTTCGCCGGAAGCGCACGTGATCTACGGTGCGGCCTACGACGACGCGCTGGGCGACGAGATGCGTGTGACCGTGGTGGCCACCGGCCTGTCGCGCCAGGGCGTGCGCCGCACCGCGCCTCCGCTGCAGGTGCTGCGCACCGGCACCGACAACGTGCCGTTCAACGTGCCGACCGTGAACGCCGCCGTGGGTGGCCCGGGTGCCGCGCAGCCGGACTACAACTCGATGGCCGTGCCCAGCGTCTGGCGCACCAACCGCACGCAAGCCGCGGCCAAGGTGGACGCGCTGGCTTCGGGTGGCATGGACGATTTCGAGATCCCGGCTTTCCTGCGCAAGCAGGCGGACTGAGGCTCCTCCGGGGTTCTCTTGCCTGCACCTCGCGGGCACGCGAACCCCGGCGCTCTGCTCCGCGGGTGTCCCCCGGCGGCTGGTGCCGCCTCCTCCTTTACCCCGCTGCGCAGAACACCGGTGTCCGCGCGCCTGAAGGATGCTCTTGTGCCAGTGGTTCCTTTCGCCGCCGACCGTCGCAGCCGGAGAAAAAGAGAAAACCCTCGCTATCAAGGCCATCACCTTTCTTAACGATGTTCCGACGCCCTGAAACCTACAATTCACGGATGCTTGCGCAACGCACCCTCAAATCCCTGACCAAGGCGGTCGGCGTCGGCCTGCACAGCGGCCAGCGCGTGGAGCTGACGCTGCGCCCGGCGGGCCCTGATACGGGCATCGTGTTCCGCCGGGTCGACCTGTCGGCGCCGGTCGAGATTCCCGTCAACGCCATGGCGGTGACCGACACCCGGCTTGCCTCCACGATCTCCAACGGCGGCGTGAAGGTGCACACCATCGAGCACCTCATGAGCGCCTGCGCCGGCCTCGGTCTGGACAACCTCTATGTGGACATCACCGCCGAGGAGGTCCCGATCCTTGACGGCTCGTCGGCTTCCTTCGTGTACCTGCTGCAGAGCGCCGGCATCGTGATGCAGAACGCGCCCAAGCGCTTCATCCGCGTCATCAAGCCGGTGGAGGTGCGCGAAGGCGAGGGGCGCACGCTCAAGTGGGCGCGCCTGGACCCGTACCACGGCTACAAGCTTGCGTTCGAAATCGAGTTTGATCATCCGGCGGTGAACTCCACCGGGCAGCGCGTGGAATTCGACTTTGGCAGCGGCCAGTACGCCCGCGAGATTGCGCGGGCGCGCACCTTTGGCTTCACGCGCGACGTGGAAATGATGCGGTCCAACGGCTTGGCCATGGGTGGTGGGCTGGACAACGCCATCGTCATGGACGATGTGAAGGTGCTCAACGCCGACGGCCTGCGTTACCAGGACGAATTCGTCAAACACAAGATCCTTGATGCGGTGGGTGACCTCTACATCGTGGGCAAGCCGCTGCTGGCCGCGTACAGCGCCTTCCGCAGTGGCCACGCCATGAACAACCAGTTGCTGCGTGCCCTGCTGGAGCGACCCGATGCCTACGAGGTGGTGAGCTTCCAGCACGAGCGCGAAGCGCCGCGCGGCTTCGCCCAGCTCGCGCCGGCCTGGTAAGCGCACCGATGCTGCTGTTCCGCTGGACGGTCATGCTCCTGCTGCTGGCAGCGGGCGTGTGCTTTGCCTTCTACATCGGCACCGGCCAGGCGCGCTACCGTGCCTGGGGCATCGTGATCCTGAAGTGGACGGTCATCGCCGCCCTCGGCTTCTTCGGCGTGCTGGCGCTCGAACGCCTGCTGTAGCGCACCGGCCTCAGCCGGCCTCGGTGACCGGTCGCACGAAGGCGCTGAACAGCTGCACCTCGCTGGTGTGGATGAGCCCGATCTTCATCTCCACCTCCATCTCCCGGCCCTGACGGTCGACCACCGTGCGCCGCATGCGCTGACCGGTGAACGGTGCCTTGCCGGTGGTGTGGAAATGGGCCAGCGCCTGCACGAAGGTGCTCTGGAAACGCTCGGGCAACACGGTGTCGGCCAGCGACTCGCCCAGCACCTCGAAGCGCTTCCAGCCGAACAGCTTCTCCGCTTCGTTGTTCCAGTCGGTGATGCAGCCATCGAAGTCCATGCCGATGAAAGCTTCCTGGGCGGTGTCGATCACGGTCTGCACCCGCTCCTCGTTGGCGCGCACGTCGTCCAGCGCCTCACGCAGTTCGGCCGTGCGCTCGCTCACGCGGCGTTCCAGCGCGGCGTTGCTGTGGCGCAGCTCGGCTTCGTTGTCCTGCAGGCTCTTCACCAGCGAGTTGAAGGCCTGCCCAAGCACCGCCACCTCGCGATAGGCTGCCTCGGTGGGCGCCTTCACCGCGTAGCCGGCCTCGATGCCGCGCGCGACGTCGGTCAGGTCCTGCAGGGGTCGCGTGATCAACCGTGCCGCCAGCCAGCCGAGCAGCGAGAACAGCACCGCACCCGCCAGCCCGCCGGCCAGCAGGCGCCGGTGCAGTTCGTTCACGGGTTCGTACGCTTCCTGCAATGTCTGCCGGGCCAGAAGGCGCCATCCCAGCCCTGGGTAGCCACTGAAGCCTGCGTCATGGCTGTAGCCCACGAGGTAGGTCCTGCCATCGGGCCAGGCTTCTTTCGAGTAACCCGATTCGCCACGCCCAGCAGCCTCCAGACTGGGCAACTTCAGTGTCGTGCCCTGCACACCGTTGGGACCGAGCAGCACCGAACCCGTGTTCGACACGATCAGCAGTTCGACAGCGCGGTGGCGGGTCACGGGGCCGAAGATGGCGTCGCGGATCTCTCCGGCCCATTTCCAGGAAATGTGCACGCCCAGAACGCCGGTGGTCTGGCCGGCAGCGTCCTTGAGCGGGAACGCGATGTCGACGAAACGCAAGGGCTCGCCATCCACGGGGCCGAGCAATTGCGCGAGCAGCACCGCATCGTGCACGTCGCTCATGGGCTGCCCAGCCAGCGCGTTGCGGAACCAGGGCCGAGTCGCCACATCCACTCCCTCGAGCATGCCGCGCGTCGCGGTGTGTACCACACCGGCCGTGCTGGTCACGCCGATCCATGCGTAGTGCGGGTAACTCTGCTGAAGGGCATCGATTTCCTGGCGCACCACCCCAGGGTCTGGTTCGGCTGCCAGCCGCTGGGCGAGCAGGCGCACCTCCCGGTAGCGTTCGAACATCGAGCGGTCGAGCCTGCTGGCGGTCTGTTGTGCCAGTTCCGACAGGTTGGCACCAATGGATTCGCGCACCTGGTTGCTGGCAGCCCGGTCGCTGAACAGGGTCAGGCTCAGCGTGAGCAAAACCGACAAGGCCGTGAACGCGATGGCGAGCCCGGCCCCCAGGCCGACCCGGCGAACGCTGCTCTCCTTCAGGTCAATAGACACGGCCGTCCTTGTAGGCGGCGTGGGTGCGTGCCTGCTGGGGCGACACCTTGTTGATGGCGGCCAGCGTGCGGCTCACCTGCGCGTGCGTGATGGCCAGGCCCAGCGCGTCGGCCGCGTCCTTGCCGGGCAGGCCCGGCAGTTGAAGCAGGCGCTTGACCATTTCCTGCATCTGCGGCTTGCCCGCCCTGCCATTGCCCGCCACCGCCTTCTTCAATTGCAACGCGGTGTATTCCGCGACCGACAGCCGGTTGGCCACCAGCGCGGTCAGGCAGGCGCCACGGGCCTGACCCAGCAGCAGCGTGGCCTGCGGGTTCACGTTGACGAACACGATCTCGCAGACGGACACCTCGGGCTGGTAGCGCGCCACCACCTCGGTGATGCCGTCGAACAGGATCTTGAGTCGCTCGGGCAACAGGGCGCCGTCCTTCGGGCTGGTCTGGATGGTGCCGCTGGCCACGTAGTGCAACGCCGAGCCTTCCGTGTCTATCACGCCGAAACCGGTGCATTGCAGGCCGGGGTCAATGCCGAGGATGCGCATGAGGGATGTGTGTCTCTAAAGGTCGAACGTCCAGCGCACCGAATGGAAGAACACCGGTGCCGCAAAACACAGTGCATCCACGCGGTCGAGCAGCCCGCTCGCGCCCGTGACAGAGCGGCCTGCGAGGCCCCAGTGGGTCACGCCACGGTCGCGCTTGATGGCTTTCATGACGAGGTGACCGAAGCTGCCGGCCACGCAGGCCACCAGCGCCATCGCCAGGGCGGGCAGGGGTTTGAACGGGGTGAAGCCGGACAGCACGGCGCCCAGCAACCCGCCGGCGGCCAGGCCGAGCGCCCAGCTGCGCCAGTGGAAGCTGTTGCTGATGGCGGGCGCGACCGGGCGGCGCAGGCCGCGCGCCGCCAGGTGTTGCACCAGCATGCAGGTCTGCACGACCAGCACCAGGAAGAACACCAGGAAGGCGGTGCGGCCGGCAAAGCCAGGAAAGTTGAGCAGCAGCAGGGCCGGCACGTGGCTCATGCCGTACACGCAGACCATGATGCCCCACTGCAGCTTGGCGTTGCGTTCCAGAAAGCGCTGTGGGTCATTGCCCAGTGCGCTCACCACCGGAATGGCGAGGAACACATAGACCGGTATGAACACGGTGAAAAGGTTGAAGCGCTCCGTCCAGACCAGCGCATACTGCAGCGGCAGCACGATGAAGAAGGCCAGCACCAGGCTGCGGTGGTCGCCCCGGCGGGTGGGCGAGAGGCTGATGAATTCGCGCAGGATGAAGAACGAGACCACGCCGAACAGCACGATGGCGAAACCTTCGCCCATGACCCAGCCGAACCAGAACACCAGCATCATCATCCAGGAACTGCGCAGCAGCGCCTGGTTGTCCTGCAGGCGCAGGGCGCGTTCACCGGTAGCGTCGTCATCGCCGGAGCGGCGCTCGCGCAGCGACAGCAGTACGCCCACCCCGCTGGCGATGATCAGCAAGCCGAACAGCACGACGAACACCAGGCTGACCTGCTGGTCGGGAGTGAGGCCTCGGAGGAAGGAACCCATGTGATCAGACTTCCCTGAGGGCCATGACGGCTTCGCGTGCGCGTTTGAGGAAATCGGCGCGCGGCTCTTCGGCGCCAAGCACCAGCGGTTCGCCAAAAGTGACCGAGCACAGCACCGGCACCGGCACCACCTCGCCCTTGGGGATCACGCGCTGCACGTTGTGGATCCAGGCCGGCACCAGCACCACGCCGGGAAAGCGCTGCGCCAGGTTGTACAGGCCCGACTTGAAGGGCTGCGGGTCTTCCTCGTGGCCGCGCGTGCCCTCGGGAAAGAGGATCAGCGAGTCGCCGCTCTCCAGCGCCTGCACCAGCGGCGCCAGCGGGTCTTCGTCGCCCTTGCGCTCGCGCTCCACGTACACCGCGTTGAACACCTCGGTGGTGATCCAGCGCTTGAAGTTCGACGCGGTCCAGTAGTCCTTGGCCGCGATCGGGCGCGTGATGCTGCGCAGCTCCTGCGGCAGCGCGGCCCAGATCAGCACGAGGTCGGCGTGGCTCTGGTGGTTGGCGAAATAGATGCGCTGCTCGGCCTTGGGCGGGCAGCCGTGCCAGCGCGCCTGCGCGCCGGTGAGCAGGCGCACCAGACCCAGCAGGAACACGCTCATGACGGAGGCAGGAAGCTTCATGGATAGCTTTGCGAGCGAGGTGCCACGTCCAGAGACGCCACGGAACGGGCTTTGCCCGGCCGCAGGCGTCGTCCCCCTTTGGGGGGAAGCCGCGAAGTGGCGCAGGGGGGGCTCATGGTAATGCGACCCCGCCCATGCGGGCCACGATGGTGCCGGTGCGGCGCGCGAGGTAGGCCGAGCCCTGTCGCGTTTCGAAGAACTTGGGCGAGGGCAGCATCACCGCGAGCCGAGCAGCCTCGTGCGGGCTGAGTTTGCTGGCCGGCTTGTTGAAGTAGCGCTGCGAGGCGGCCTCGGCGCCGAAGATGCCTTCGCCCCACTCCACGCTGTTGAGGTAGATCTCCAGGATGCGGCGCTTGTCGAGCAGGGCTTCGAGCATCAGCGTGAGCACCAGCTCCTGGCCCTTGCGCAGCAGCTGGCGTTCGCCGGAGAGCAGCAGGTTTTTCGCGAGTTGCTGCGTGATGGTGGAGCCGCCGACCACCTTGGGCTCGCGCGCGGGCTGGGCGGGCTGGCGCGCGGCGCGTTTTTCGGCCAGCTGCTGGCGGCGCTCGTTCTTCTGCCAGGCGCCTTCGATCGCGCCCCAGTCCACGCCCCGGTGGTCGGTGAAGCCGGCGTCTTCGGAGGCGATCACGGCGCGCTTGAGGTGGGGGCTGATCTGGGCATCGGGCACCCAGTGGTGCGACCAGCGCCAATCCTTGTTGTTCTGCAGGCTGGCGCCCGCGATGCGCCAGGCCTCGGAGCGCATGAAGGCGGTGCTGGTGGGATCGACCGCGACCATGAGCGCGATGCGCGCCAGAAAGAACAGCTGCAGGGCCAGTCCTGCCAGGATCAGCCACAACAACCAGCGTCCGAGCGACCTCATGCGGAGTGGACCTTATTGTCCTGAGAGCTGGGTCTGCAGCGTCTCGTCGCGCGTGAAGCGGAAGCGCGAGACGACCACGATCTGGTCGGCCTGGCGGCGCATGGCTTCGTTGAAGCGGCCGAACGAGAGGCTGCGCACGATGGCCTGGGCGCGGCGGTCGAGCTGGCTGATGCCCGAAGGCTGCACCACCTCGGTGTCGAGCACGGCGCCGTTGTGGTTGACCGTGATGGTCATGGTGAGTTCGCCGTAGAGCTTGCGGCCGCCGACTTCGGGGAAGTTGGTGGTGCCCCGGTCCTCGATCTTGCGGCGCAGCTCGTCGTAGTAGATGGCGTAGACCGCCTCGCGCGTGGCCGGGCTGATGTAGCGCTTCTTGGGCCGCGCGTTTTCTTCGTTGATGCGCTTTTCGATCTCGGCCAGGATCTTCACCAGCGCGCGGCGCTTCTGCTCGCGCTCCGACGAGGCCTGGCTGGGGTTGACCGACTCGGGGTCGGGCGGCGGCATCTTGGCGAGCTCGCGGCGCACCTGGGCCAGCAGGCGGTTCTGCTGCTCGCGCAGCATCTCGATCGTGCGCTCGTCTTCTTCGTGCGCGTCGCCGATACGGGCCACCGTGGCGGGTGGCAGGGGCGAGGTGGCGCGGCCGCGTTCGGCCTCGCCACCGCCGGCCAGCGAGGTCTGCGCGATGGCCGTGGCCTTGTCGGGCCGTTCGTTGCCGCGCGCGTTGACGAGGATGACTTCCAGCGGCGTGTCCTGGAACACGCGGTTGAAACGCTCGGGGTCCACGAAGCGCACCGTGAGCAGCGCGGCGTGCACGGCCACCGACACCCCCAGCGCCAGTTGCAGCGTGCTCAGCTTCTTGAAAAAGGACAGGGCGGACGGCTTCACGCAGGCATTATCCGTGCTGGGTGTCGCCAGGGCCTCAATCCCCTGCCGGGCCGGGCGTTTGGGGGGGCTGGGCGGCGCTTTCGCCCTCGGTTTCGTTGACGTCGATGGCCAGGGCCAGCGGCGCGGCCAGTGCCTCCTCTTCCTCGGCGTCGTCGCCCGCGGTCTCGCCCACGTCGTCCACCGGCAGGTCCAGCCGCTCGGTGACGGTGCCGTGGATGTCGAGCGTGATGTCGTCGATCTCGCCCAGCTTCACGCGCACATGCGCGCCGCGCGGCAGGCCGTCGGCGCCCAGCACCGGCAGCACCAGGGGCAGGCTGTCGGCGCGCACCAGGTTGTCCTTGATCAGGGTGGCCGTGACCTCGGTGATGCCTTCCTGGCGCAGGTACTGCAGCGTCCAGTAGCGCTCCATGCCGTTCTGGAAGCCGTTGTACGCCGTGTAGGCGGCGTCGAAGGCGCTGATGATGGAGAACAGGTTGGCGTCCTTGGGCTTGAACGGCGCGGCCAGCGCGGCGGTCTTGCCGTGGCGCGCGCAGGCAATGATCTGCCACTGGTTGACCAGGTCCACGTAGCGGCGCAGGGGCGAGGTGCTCCAGGCGTAGCTCTTGACGCCGATGCCCGCGTGCGGCTGCGCCTTGGTGCCCATGCGCACCTTGACGCCGGGCTGCAGGCTGGCCTGGCTGCGGTAGATGCCGGGCACGCCGCAGTCGGCCAGCCAGTTGCCCCAGGTGCTGTTGGCCAGGATCATGGCCTCGGCAACCATCAGGTCCAGCGGCGCTCCACGCTTGCGGGTGCCGATCACCACACGTTCGTCGCCCTGCGGCTCGTCGCCATTCACGCCTTCGAGCCGGAAGGTGTAGTCCGGCCGCGTGAAGTTCTCGGGCTTGCCGCGCACCACCTCGCGCTGCGCCTTGAGGTGCAGGGCCAGGCGGAACAGGAAGCTCAGCGACGGTTGCAGGGCCGCGATCCCGGCGGGAGCCGCATCGGCCGGCGCTTCGCCAGCCAGCCAGGCTTCGGTGATCACTGCGTCGAGCTGGTCGTGGCGCAGGTTGACCGCGATCGGCACGCGTTCGAGCGCGGTGCGGCTGTCGGTGACCGCCAGGCTGGCCTCGTCAAAGGTCGCGTACAGGGACACGGCGGGGCAATCGCGCCCGGCCATCAGCGTGTAGGCCTGCACCACCTCATCGGGCAGCATGGTGAGCTTGTGGCCGGGCATGTAGACCGTGGACAGGCGCGTGCGCGCGACCTGGTCGATGGGGCCGTCTGGCGCGATGGCCAGACCGGGCGCCGCGATGTGAATGCCCAGCGTGACACTGCCGCTGCCCAAGCCCTGCAGCGACAGGGCGTCGTCGATCTCGGTGGTGGCGGAATCGTCGATGGAGAAGGCCTGCACGGTCGCGAGGGGCAGCTCGTCGGCGATCACCGGTGCCTGAAGCGCCGGGAAGCCCGTGCCCTTGGGGAACTGGTCGTAGAGGAATCGCTGCCAGTGGAACTGGTAGGCACTGCTGATGGCGCCCGAGTTCTGCAGCAGCGTCAAAGGTGCGGTGTGGCTGCTGCGCGCGGCCTCCACCACGGCCTTGTATTCGGGGGCGTTCTTGTCGGGCCGGAAGAGGATCTTGTAGAGCTGCTGGCGCACCGGCTCCGGGCAGGTGCCGGTGGCCAGCTCGGCCGCCCAGGTCTCGATCTGCGCCTGCACCTGCTTCTTCTTCTCGATCGCGGCCAGCGCCTGGGCCAGGATCTCGGCCGGGGCCTTCTTGTAGCGGCCCTTGCCCGCCCGGCGGAAGTAGTGCGGTGCGCCATGCAGGCAGAGCAAGGCCGCCACCTGCTCGGTGGTGCCGGCGTTGTCGCTGAAATATTCGTGGGCCAGATCGATGAAGCCGAACTCTGCCTCGGGGGCGAACTCGTAGGCCAGATCGAGTTCCATGGTGTCGGCCAGCGCCGTGGCCGCAGACATCAACTGGCCGGGGGCGGGTTTCTCGAACCGCAGGAGGGCGTTGGGTGACTTCACCTTGACGCGTTTGCCCGATTCGAGCTCGACCTGAAGGGAACTTTCGGCTTCGGACAGGAGGCGGCCGGTCAGCAGCTTGCCGGCTTCATCAAACAGGATGTGCATGCGCGGGATTGTCCCACGCGCCCGCTACAGAACCAGGAAACGGAACAGGTCGTCGATATGGGCGTCGAAGTCGCTGATGGCGTGGTCGCCGCCTTCCAGCAAGCGCGTCGTGCCGCCAGCGCAGAACGCCACCATTTCGCGCCAGTCCAGCACTTCGTCGCCCTTGGCCACGATGGCGAACTGCCGCTCGGGCGCGGCGGGTGCTCTGGCCGACAGGCGCGCGATGTCGTCCTGTTGCGCCTGCAGTTCGGCCACGAAACCCGGCTCGAAGAAGAAGCGCTCCGCGGGGTCGTGCCAGGCCGTCTGTTCGCCGATGTGGTTGGCGAGGTCGCGCGCGGGGAACGGCGCGGGGTTGAGCAGCACCGAGCGGCACCCCGTCTGCAGCGCCACCCAGCGCGCGTAGAAGCCGCCCAGCGACGAACCCACCACCGCCATGGTGGCGCGCGGCCACGCCTCGATGCCTTGAGCCACCAGGTCCATCGCCTCGCTTGGCGATGGCGGCAGTTGCGGGCACCACCAGGCCACGTCAGGGTGCTGCGTGCGCATGCGATCGGCCACCTTCTGCGCCTTCATCGACTGTGGCGAGGAGCGAAAACCATGCAGGTACAGGAGGTGGGTGGTGGCGGGCTTCATGGGCGAAGGATAATCGGGGCCCAACATGGCCGCCGTCTTCGACAAACCCACCCTGCTGCAGCGCATTGCCCCGGTTTTCCAGGGGTTCGATGGCTGGCTGCTGTTCGCGATCCTGCTCATGGCGGGCGCGGGCCTGGTCACCATGTACTCGGTGGGCTTCGACCATGGCACACGTTTTGCCGCGCACAGCCGCAACATGGCGCTGGCCCTGGGTCTGATGTTCATCGTGTCGCAGGTGCCGCCGCAACGCCTCATGTCGCTGGCGCTGCCGCTGTACACCGTGGGCGTGATGCTGCTGCTGGGCGTCGAGCTGTTCGGCATCATGCGCAAGGGCTCGCAACGGTGGCTGGACATCGGCGTGACCGTCATCCAGCCGAGCGAGCTCATGAAGATCGCCATGCCCCTGATGCTGGCGTGGTGGTTCCATCGCCGCGAAGGCCAGCTCAAGCCGCTGGATTTTGTAGTGGCTGGCGTCCTGCTCACCATGCCCGTGGCACTCATCCTCAAGCAGCCTGACCTGGGTACCTCGCTGCTCGTGATGTCCTCCGGCCTGTGTGTGATCTTCTTTGCCGGCCTGAGCTGGAAGCTGATCCTGCCGCCCGTCGTGGTGGGCGTGATCGGCGTGGTGGCACTCATCGCCATGGAGCCGCAGATGTGCGCACCGGGGGTCGACTGGCAGATCCTCCACGAGTACCAGCGCCAGCGCGTCTGCACGCTGCTGGACCCCTCGAAGGACCCGCTGGGCAAGGGCTTCCACATCATCCAGGGCATGATCGCCATCGGATCGGGTGGCGTGTGGGGCAAGGGCTTCATGCAGGGCACCCAGACGCACCTGGAATTCATCCCCGAGCGCACCACCGATTTCATCTACGCCGCGTTCTCCGAGGAGTTCGGCCTCATGGGGGTGCTGGGCCTCATGGCCGGCTTCATCTTCCTCATCGTGCGGGGCCTGTTGATCGCTGTGGAGGCGCCCACCCAGTTCTCGCGCCTGGTGGCCGCCGCGGTCACGCTCAACGTGTTCGTCTACGCCTTCGTCAACATGGGCATGGTGAGCGGCATCCTGCCGGTGGTGGGCGTGCCGCTGCCCTTCGTGAGCTATGGCGGCACCGCCATGGTGACGCTGGGCGTGGGGCTGGGCATCCTGATGTCGATCGCCAAGTCCAAGCGGCTGATGCAGTCCTAGCCCTGCGGCGGCCAAGACCCTGGCGTTCGTGTGCGGGGCCGGGGTTCTTACAATGGGCCGATGATTT
>JAESFZ010000524.1_pt1 | contig 12343 bp, 9 predicted proteins | sample 9269561 | NCBI WGS metagenome assembly JAESFZ01 (sample SAMN14515552, study PRJNA621657) | algae metagenome | isolation source: Tildeniella nuda ZEHNDER 1965/U140 and co-occurring heterotrophs from wet... | place: Switzerland: Stansstaad, Zurih | collected 1965-01-01
GAGGGGCTTAAGCGCGACAGCCTGAAGGGCCTCATGGACCTGATCGAGGCGGCCACCAGCGGGCAGGGCGCGGGGGCGGGCCGGCGCGCGCTGATGTTCCTGTTCGACGCCTCCAACCCGGTGATGACCCGCGACCTCGTGAACGAGGTGTTCGCCATGGGCAAGGGCGGCACCGGGAACAAGCTGGCCCAGCAAGGCGCCAAGGCATGGCTGGAGACCATCGAAGGCTTGCGCCAGCGCTTCAACGCCGCCGGGGGTGACGTGGGCCGCCTGGAGTACGGCTATCTCCCACAGCCCCACGACGACGCCCGCGTGCGCGCCGCCGGTGCGCTGAAGTGGTCAAGTGAAACCCTGCCGCTGCTGGACCGCTCCCGCTACCTGCGCGAGGACGGTTCGCGCATGGCTGACGGTGAGGTGCTGGACTTCCTGCGGTCGGCCTACGAGACAATCGCCACCGACGGCCTGAACAAGCGCACGCCCGGCCAGATCACCGGCACCGGGGCCAAGGCCAACGCCGGCAGCGAGGCGCGACAGATCCATTTCAAGGACGGCGAGAGCTACACCGCCTACCTGTCCGAGTACGGGCGCGGCTCGATGTACGACGCCATGGTGGGTCACGTGGGGGGCATGGCCCGGGACATCGGCGTGGTGGAGCGGTACGGCCCGAACCCGGCCGCCCAGTTCCGCCTGCAGCAGGACCTGGCCGAGCGCGCCGACCAGGGCGTGAAGCGCATCTTCGGCAACAAGCCCGAGGCCTATTGGGACATCCTCACCGGCACCAGCGGCGCACCGGAAAGCGCCCGGCTCGCCCAGGTCGGGCAAGACATCCGCAACATCCAGACCTTCGGCAAGCTGGCCGGGGCCATGCTCTACAGCATCACCGACGTGGGCACCCTGATGGTGACCACGGGCTACAACAAACTCGGCTACTGGAACACCCTCAAGAACGTGGGCAAGCAGGCCAGCCCCGAGGTGCGCGACTTCCTCACGTCGCACGGCTTGATCGCGGATTCCATGATCAACGACCTGAACCGCTGGCAGGGCGAGAACATCAAAAACAACTGGTCCGGCCGGCTGGCCAACAGCACCATGAAGCTGTCCCTGATGAACGCCTGGACGGATACGCTCCGCCGGGGGTTCTCCATGACCATGATGCAGGGCCTGGCCAAGCTGTCGGGGACGAAGTGGGCCGACCTCACCGAGTGGGACCGCTCGCACCTCGCGCGCAAGGGCATCGACGAGGCCGACTGGGACGTGGTGACCCGTGCCCAGCTCACCGATTTCCAGGGCGCCAAGTTCCTGACCCCCGAATCCATCGCGGCGGCCGACATCTCGGTGGCTCGCCCGCAGGACCTGCAGCGCATCCGTGACGACGTGCAAGCACAAACAGCCGACCTTGCAGCACGCAACGCGCAAGACCAGCAGTGGATCAAGGGCCGCATCGACAAGTTCGACGCCGCGCGCGATGCGCTCAATCGGCAGGTGAAAGAACGGGCCAGCAAGCGCAAGGACAAGAACGAGCAGGCTACCGGCCCGATGCTTGAGCGCATGGCGCTGTTGGACGCCCAGCGCGAGGCCGCTCAACTGCAGGCCGACATGGAAGCCGATTTCAATCGGTTTGCCACACAGGATGAGGTGCGGCAGTTCCTGAACGCAGTGGAAGATGGGGCAAGCGCCGATCTCACCGACGTGGGCGGTGACTTCGGGCGGGGCGGGGCAAAGGCAGGAGTTCGCCAAGGTGTCGAGACGGCGGAGGGTATCGGCCGCAGGTACGGTGAGCAGAAGGGGCGGCTGGACCGTCGCATGCAGGAGATCGAAAACCGCATCACCGAGATGGACCGGCAAGCCGACCGAGCCACGAACGCCGACGCAAAGGAAGCGGCAAAGAAGGCCGACGACATGCTGGCCGAACTGCGCGATTTCACGAAGCGCTCTCAGGAGCGGCAGCAGCGGCGCGTCGCCGTGATTGACCGCCTGAATGCCGAAGTGGCTCCACGCCTTGAAGCCGAGGCCCAACGCATCAAGAACGAGGTGACGGCCAAGATCCTGGGCTTCATCACCGACGAGAGCGAGTACGCGGTGCTCAACCCCGACCTGGCCACGCGTGCAATCCAGACCTGGGGCGGCAAGCAGTCGGGCACCGTCGACGGCGAGCTGGCGCGCCTGACCATGCAGTTCAAGTCCTTCCCCATTGCCATGATCTCGCGCCACTGGCGCCGCATGCTCGAAGGTGACCGTGGGCTGGACGGCGCCCCCATGCTGGCGAACAAAGCCGCGTACACCGCCGCGCTGTTCATCACCACCACCGCGCTCGGGGCCATCGCTTTCCAGACGAAGCAGATGGTGCAGGGCAAGGACCCGGTGGATATGACCCAGCCGAAATTCTGGCTGCGCGCCGCCGCGCAAGGGGGCGGTGCTGGCTTCATGGGCGACATCATCCTGGGCGACACCACCGACGACCGCACCCCCATGGACTCGTTCGGGCGCATGGTCCTGGGCCCGTCGTTCGGCAGCGCGGCGGAAATCTGGGAACTCACGAAGGGCAACATCGACGAGGCCCGGGCCGGCAAGGACACGCACGCCGGCGCGGAGGCCCTGCGCTTCGGGCGCTCGCACCTGCCGTACATCAACCTCTGGTACGGCAAGGCCGCGCTGGACCACATGGTGCTGCACGGCCTGCAGGAGAACATGAGCCCGGGGTATCTCGCCCGCCAGCGCTCGCGCCATCAGAAGGACTGGGGCGGCTCGTACTGGTGGGAGCCGGGCGCCGATTTCAGCGACATGCGCGCACCCGACATGGGCGCGGCGGTGGGGAACTGACCATGCGACAAGACCAATTCGAAAGCCTGCAGAAACGCGCCGAGCAGCTGGTGGACCTGTTCATCACCGAGAGCGACCCCGAGAAGTGGCCGGGCGTGGGCATCGAGCCGGCCAAGATGGACAAGAGCACTCGGGGTGACCGCTACTGGTGCAAGAAAGACGCGGTGGCCACCCTGGCGTGCGCTCAGCGGATCGTGTCTCTGGTGGACGCGGTACGCGAGAAGACGGCAGCAGGCAAGACCACGCCGGGCGCAGTGACCGAGGGCGACGACGTGCTGGACGGTGACGTGGCCGCAGCGGAGAAAGAAGCCGACCGCATCCTGCGCAACATGAAGCACGCGGCGAAGCCACATGCCAAGCCGTGAGATTTCATTCGCGGCGTTCTACCTCCTGTGGGGCAAGCACCAGAATTGGAAGGTACCACCCGTGCACTTGCGGGCCTGTCACTGGCTGGAGCACCGCGGTGAGAACGCCGTGCTGCGCGCCCACCGGGGGTTCAGCAAGTCGACCCTGCTGGCGGTGTACAACGCCTGGCGCTACCACGACGACCCCACCTACCGCATCCTGCACCAGGGCGAAGCCGATGGCACGGCCTACAAGACCAGCCGCGACACGCAGAACGTGCTGCGCAACCACCCACTCACCCGAGGCATGTTCCGGGGCGGCGGGGTTGAATCGTGGTGGGTGGAGGGCGCCACCGATCCGCGCAACTCCAGCATGTACGCCCGAGGGATCCTGTCCAACGTCACCAGCGCGCGCGCCGACGAGTGCCAGAACGACGACGTGGAGGTGCCGCGCAACATTCAGACGCCAGAAGCCCGGGAGAAGCTGCGTTATCGCCTGGGCGAGCAGGTGCACATCCTGGTGCCGGGCGGCCGCCGGCTGTACGTCGGCACCCCGCACACCCACGACAGCCTCTACGACGAGCAGCAAGCCATGGGCGCCGACTGCCTGACCATCCGCATGTTCGACGAGGAACACCGCATCGAGGACGCCAAGCGCGCGGCCTACGACCTGCCGTTCGTGCCTGAGTTCGTGTTCTCCGGCATCGGGAAGCAGGCCCGCCTGATGGTCGAGGGCACCGACTACCGGCTGCAGGGCAAGCGCCTTGTGTTCGCTGCTGCGCCGGGCGGGCTGATCGACTGCTATGCCGGCGTGGCCTGGCCCGAGCGCTTCGACCGCAAGGAACTCGAGAAGCGCCGCCGCGAGACCCGCACCATCAACGAATGGGACAGCCAGTACCAGCTGCACAGCAAGCCGGTGCACGAGATCAGGCTGGATCCGGCGCGCATCGTGCCGTACGACGTTGAGCCCCGATTCCTGATGGCCAACAAGACGCTGACCTGCTGGCTCGGCAGCGTGCAGATCGTTGGCATGGCGCTGCGCTGGGACCCTTCGAGCGGCAAGGCCAAGAGCGATGTATCGGCAGCGGTGCTGGACATGCAAGACGCCGCCGGCCGGCACTACTGGCACCGCGCAGCCGCGCTGACCGGCGACGTGGCCGAAACCGACGCGATGGGCGTGCCCAACGGGGGACAGGTCTGGCAGCTGTGCGACCTGATCGAGAAGTTCAAGGTGCCGCGCGTGACAGTGGAGACCAACGGCATCGGCAAATTCGCCCCGGCCTTCCTGAAGGCAGCGCTGAAGCGGCGCCGGCTCCAGTGCGCCGTCAACGAAGTGGACGCGGCGGCCAACAAGAACAAGCGGATGCTGGAGGCTCTGGAGCCTCTGATCCAGTCCGGGCACCTGTGGGCGCACGTGGACGTGCTCAACGGCGAGCTGTGGGACCAGATGAAGGACTGGAACCCGGCGATTCCCGACCAGCCGGACGACTTCATGGACGCGGGGGCGGGCGCGGTGACCGACCAGCCGGCGCGCATCGGTCAGTTCGTCGGGAATCCGAACGACCCCCCGACGGACGATTGGCGCCCATCAGCCCGAGAGCACACATACGCGCTTGACGAATAGGCGCCTTGTGCGGGCGCACTCCCCAAGAGGCACCGCATGACCGTCGTCGTTCAGACCCCTTACAACCAGCACGTAGCCAACGGAGTCACCACAACGTTCGGCTTCACCTTCCAACTTCTCGACGCGGGCGACCTGCAGGTGTTCGTCGATGGTGTGGAGGTCGGCGGGTACAGCATCAGCGGCCTGGGTGTCCAGGCGGGCGGCAGCATCACCTTCGTGTCGCCCCCGGCCAGCCTCGCCGTGGTGGACATTCGCCGCGTCATCCCGCTGGCGCGCAGCATCGACTACCAGCAGAACGGCGACCTGCCTTCGGACATCCTGGACCTGGACCTGGACCGGCTCTGGCAGGCCTTCCAGGACGCTGAATTCCAAGGGTCGCTTGCGGTCAATCTCCCACTGGGCGACCCGGCCACGCCGATGACACTGCCGGCTGCGACCTCGCGCGCCGGGCGCTTCCTTGCTTTCGACGGGTCTGGCAATGCCATCGCGGCGGACGCTCTCAACGGCGTGCCGGTGTCGGCGTTCATGCAGACGGTGCTCGACGACGCAAACGAGAACGCCGCGCGCGCCACGCTGGTTGCCGCGAAGTCCGGAGCCAATACCGACATCACCAGCCTGGCCGGCCTCACCACCCCTCTGTCGGTCGCCCAAGGCGGCTCTGGTGTGGCGGTGCCGGAAACCCGTGTGCTCGGGGCATCTGTCGCCTCCAACGCGCTGACGCTGACGCTCCAGCCCACGGTGCTGGAGTTCCGCAACACGACACCGAACAATGGTGCCGTGAGCACGGTCGTGGTGCCCAGTGCCATTTCGCTGGTCGTTTCCAACGGCTCCACGCTGGGCACGACCAACGGCATCTTGGCTCGCCTGGCAGTTCTCGCTTTGAACAACGCCGGCACGGTTGAGCTGGCCGTCGTCAACCTGGCCGGCGGGGTGAACCTCGACGAGGCCGGCGTGATCAGCACGACCGCAGAGGGTGGGGCGGGCGCGGCCGACAGCGTGTCCACGATCTACAGCACCACTGCACGGTCGAACGTGGCCTACCGGCTGATCGGGTTCGTGGAAGCGACCCAAGCCACCGCAGGGACGTGGGCCACCGCGCCGAGCTTGATCAAGGCGGGCGCCAATCCGCTGGCGGCCTGGTTCAGCGGATACGGGCAACTGTGGCAAGCAGTAACCGGTGCGCGCGCGCTGGGTGCGTCTTATCCCAACTCGACCGGCCGCGAGATCGAGGTGAACGTCCAGATCGGGAACGGCTCTGCGACCGCGCACAGCATCGTGGCCACCGTCAACGGCGTGGCCTTGATGGGGTCGAGTTACACGACTTCGGGCAGCGCCACCTGCGCCATGTCATTCAAGGTCCCCCCAGGCGGGAGCTACGTTGTCAACGGCACCTTGGGTGCCCCCACGCTTGCCGTGTGGAACGAGCTGCGGTGACGCTTCCACAACCGCTCCGATCACGTCACCACACATCCCACATCCATGAGCGAATCCGACTTCTCACCTCTCGGCGGCAAGCCGAAAAAGGTCCATTTCGATCCCACGATCAACCTGGGCCACATCCTCACCATCATCACCCTGGTGCTGGCCGGGCTCGGCGCGTGGACGGTGCTCGACAAGCGCGTGGTGGTCCTGGAAGAGAGCCGGCGCACCCAGGAGATGCTGGACCGATTTCAGGACCAGAACGCCAGCCAGAACATGCAGCAGATCCGGGAATCGCTGGGCGACATCAAGCGCAGCGTGGAAAAAGTCTCTGACCGGTTGGAGAAAAAGCCGTGAACTTCGACGAAGCATTCCACGACCTGCTCGGCCACGAGGGCGGCTACGTCAACCACCCGAACGATCCAGGCGGCGCAACCCGCTGGGGCGTCACCGAGCGCGTGGCCCGCGCCACCGGCTACTCGGGGCACATGAAGGACTTCCCCGTGGAACTGGCCAAGGCCATCTACCGCCGCGACTACTGGGACGCCGTGAAGGCCGACCAGCTGCCCGCGCCGGTGCGCTACGCCGTGTTCGACGCTGCGGTGAACTCAGGGGTGCGTCAAGCCGCCAAGTGGCTGCAGCGCGCTGTGGGCGCCACCGAGGACGGGGCCATCGGGCCAAAGACCATCGGCCTGGCCAACGCCACCGACCCGCAACACCTCAAGGGCGTGCTGCTGGGCATCCGCCTGCAGTTCATGACTGACCTGCCGACCTGGCAGACCTTTGGCAAGGGCTGGGCCCGCCGCATAGCCGCTGTACTGGAGAAATGATGGACCCGATCACAACTGCCATGGCGCTGGCCCAGTTTGCGCCTCAGCTCGTCAAATGGCTCACCGGCAGCGACAAGGCTGCAGAGGCCGCCGGCAAGGTAGTGGAGGTGGCCGAGACAGTCACCGGCCGCAAGGGGTTCGATGCCGTCGACGCCATCCGCGGCGATCCGGTGCTGGCTCTCCAGTTCCAAACCGCTGTGCTCAACGTCGAGGCCGACCTGGACAAGGCCTACCTGGCTGACCGAGCCGACGCTCGCGCTCGAGACATCGCGCTGGCGCGCGCCGGTCAGCGCAACGTGCGCGCGGACGTGATGATCATCGGCGCGGTGGTGGGCCTGCTGGCCTGCCTGATCGTGCTGGTGCGCTTCCAGAACCAGGTGCCGGGCGAGGTGGTGGGAATCGTCTCAACCATTGCTGGCCTGTTCGGGGCCTGCCTGCGGGATGCCTTCCAGTACGAGTTCGGCAGCTCTCGCGGATCGGCTGACAAGTCCGCCCTGATCGAGAAGCTGCAGCGCTAGTCAGCGTCGTGGGAGCCCGGGAGCCGGGTCCAGTTCAGGCGGGTACATCCACCCCACAGGCTGGGGCGTCCAGTCACAGCACCCGCCATAGGACAGGGCGAACACGAACTGGTTCTTCAGGCACCAGGCACCCATTTCCTCAGCACCTGGCCACCCGCCGAAGTGGTTGCACCTCTCGCAGGCGGTGCTTCGTCGTGAGGTGTCGGGGCCGATCATGGGCATGGAGCCAGTCTACGTGGAAATCGTCTCCGCAACCCCCTCCAGGCGGTCAATGAAATCAACCACTTACAATGGCGTCCCGGATCGACGATGCGGAGACGATTCCGAGCCAAGGTCTTGATTTAATTCAGTTCTGGCGGGGATTGCAAATCCGGTTAGTCCGGTTCGACTCCGGATCGCGCCTCCAGATGAAACCATCGGCCCCGCCAACCCTCGTTGCCGGGGCCTTTGTTTTTCCCGACCTGCCACAATGGTCGTGGGCCTCGATGGTGAAATTGGTAGACACAGCGGACTTAAAATCCGCCGCCATCCTGAAAAGGGGCGTACCGGTTCGACCCCGGTTCGAGGCACCACCCCTAGGATTTTTGCGGTTTCGCCGCTACAGTGAGTTTCCATGACCCGATACAACGCGCCCTTTGAAATCCACGTGCATGGCGACGTTCCATTGCGCGAGGAGGTCGTCTACGGCCAGATCCAGGACGCGCTCAAACCCCTGTGGCAATACGCAGGTGCGCGCTCTCTCGCGGCTGCGGCCGAAAGCAGTTACGAAGATGAACCCGGCATCCGGTTCGATGCCGAGGCCCACGTTCTGCAGATCTGCTGGACCGTGCCCGGCGACGAGGACTTTCGCCAGGTGATCGAGGAGGCATGCATGGGCCTGAACGACATCGCGTCGGCGGGGGCTCCGCTTGAGGTGTCTTTCTACGACGCCGAATACGATGAGGAAGACGACTCTGCCGATGAAGAGGCGCGCGATGATTTCCTCATGTGCTTCGTGGGGCCGACGCCTGCTGCCATCATGCAGGTGCAGCGCGACCTGCTGGTTCAGGATGTGCTGCATGTCATGGAGCGCCATTTCGACCAGGCCGAGCTTGGCGAAGTGGTCGGCGTGATCGACAAGCTTTTCAACCAGCGCTTCGAGTCGCTCGTGAACTCGATGCAGCTGGGCAGGCCGCCGCGCGGCCATGGCGGGCAGTCGGGCCACGGCGGGCCGCGCAAGCCGCGCCATCTGCACTGACACTGCCTTCCAGCAGGGGCCTTGAAGGCCCTGTCACCGCCGCGTACTAGACTCCGACTCAGCGCGAGCAGATGGTCTCGCCCATCTGGAGTCTCCATGGCTTTCTTTTCGACCGATGCCCTGAACCCTGGTGTGCGCAAGCGCGAGGTGTTCGGCTGGGCCATGTTCGATTTCGCCAATTCCGGCTACACGACGGTGGTGATCACCGCCGTGTTCGCTGCCTACTTCGTGGGCGCGGTCGCCGGAGGTGCCGAATGGGCGACGTTCGCCTGGACGCTGGCGCTCAGCATTTCGCACCTGATCGTGATGTTCACCATCCCCGCCATGGGGGCCTGGGCGGATCGCCACGCCGCCAAGAAGCGCCTGCTGATGATGACCACGCTCGGCTGTGTGCTCGCCACGGCCGCATTGAGTCTGGTGGGGCCGGGTGCGGTCGTGCTGGGCGTGCTGCTCATCATCGTGTCCAACGTGTTTTTTGCCTGGGGCGAATCGCTCGTTGCGGCTTTCCTGCCCGAACTGGCGAAACCGGAGGCAATGGGCCGTGTGAGTGGCTGGGGCTGGAGCCTCGGCTACGTGGGTGGCATGCTGGCGCTGGGCCTGAGCCTGGGCTATGTGTTGTGGGCGCAGGCGCAAGGCCAGAAGGCGGAGCAGTTCGTGCCAGTGACGATGTGGATCACCGCGGGCGTGTTTCTGGTGGCGGCGCTGTTCACGCTAGGGCTGCTGCGCGAGCGTGCGCGGCCAGCCGCAGGTGTTTCCGGTGTTTCCGGGTGGCGCGAATCGCTGCGTCAGTTGCGTCGGACTTTTCAGCAGGCGCGCCGGTACCGCGATTTCATGTGGCTGCTGGCCTGCGTGGCGGCTTACCAGGGCGGCGTGGCGGTGGCCATCACGCTGGCGGCGATCTACGCGGAGCAGGTGATCGGTTTCGTGCAGCAGGAGACCATGGTCCTGATCTTCGTGCTGAACATCGCGGCCGCGCTGGGCGCGTTCGCGTTCGGCTACTGGCAGGACCGGCTGGGCCACAAACTGGCCCTGGGAATCACGCTGGTGGGCTGGGTCGTGACCTGCATCATCGCGGCCATCACAACCACCAAGGGCGGCTTCTGGTACGCCGCGGCCATCGCCGGTGTATGCATGGGCGCGAGCCAGTCTTCTGGCCGCGCCATGGCCGGCATGCTGGCGCCGCCTGCGCAACTGGCGGAGTTCTTCGGCCTGTGGACCTTTGCCACACGCGTGGCCAGCATCATCGGCCCGCTGAGCTACGGCGCCATCACCTGGATGACCGGGGGAAACCAGCGTCTGGCGATCGGATTCACAGCGGTGCTGTTCCTGATTGGCCTGGCTTTGCTGATGCCGGTGAACATGCAGCGCGGGCGGGCCGCTGCGCTGGAAGGCCAGGCTTCCGCTGCCTGAGCAGGCCGCGAGCGCGTCAGGCGAGGAGTGGGCGCGCTTCGGCTTCCAGGCCGAGCCAGCGGCGTGCAGCCGAGGCGAGCGCGGCCGGCTGGCCGCTGGACAGCAAAATCGGTGCAAAGGCCGGGGCACCCGCCACAGCTTGCAGGCCAAGCACCTCCCGCGTGCGCCTTGCGACGGGTGCGCCGGTGTCCACCAGTTTGACCCCGTTGCCACTCAGGTGGCCGAGCAGTTCCGCCGCAAACGGGTAGTGCGTGCACCCGAGCACCAGCGTGTCGATGGCGGGCGAGTCAGGCCTGTCTTGCAGCAGCTCGCCGACATAGCGCTCACCCAGTGTCTGGATGACTGCGAGGTCGTGCCGTTCGATGGCGTCGGCCAGGCCATCACAAGGCTGGCAGCTGAACCGCAGGGGCCGGGGCGACGCCGTCACCAGACGGTCGCGCAGCTGTGCGAACCGCGTGCTGCCCAGCGTGCCACGCGTGGCGAGCACGCCGATGTGGCCGCTCTGGCTCAGCGCGGCGGCTGGCTTGAGCGCGGGCTCCACGCCAATGATGGGGAGGTCGGGGTGCTGCTGCCGCAGCGCATCGATGGCGTGCGCCGTGGCGGTGTTGCAGGCGATCACGAGCGCGTCGATGCCGTGTTGCTCACGCAGCCGGGCCGTGACGCGGTGGGTGCGTTCGGAAACATCCTGTGCCGTCCGCTCACCGTACGGCGCGTAGGCGCTGTCGGCGGCGTAGACGAACCGCGTGCCCGGCAGCTCGGTCAGCAGGGCCTGCAGCACGCTCAGGCCGCCCACCCCGCTGTCGAACACGCCGACGGTTTTCAAGCTGCGGCGACCTCGATGCCCTTGAATTCGCCCGTGGCGATGCGCTTTTGCCACTCGGACGGGCCGGTGATGTGTGCGCTGGTGCCGCCGGCGTCCACCGCCACGGTGACCGGCATATCGACCACGTCGAATTCGTAGATTGCTTCCATGCCCAGGTCTTCGAAGCCCACCACCTTCGCGTGCTTGATGGCCTTGGAGACAAGGTAGGCGGCACCGCCCACAGCCATGAGGTAGGCGCTCTTGTGCTTCTTGATAGCCTCGATGGCCACAGGGCCGCGCTCGGACTTGCCGATCATCGCGATCAGGCCGGTTTCGGCCAGCATCATTTCGGTGAAACCGTCCATGCGCGTGGCGGTGGTGGGGCCGGCCGGGCCCACGGCCTCGTCGCGCACCGGGTCGACCGGGCCGACGTAGTAGATGACGCGGTTGGTGAAGTCCACCGGCAGCTTTTCGCCCTTGGCCAGCATGTCCTTGATGCGCTTGTGCGCGGCATCGCGGCCGGTGAGCATCTTGCCGTTGAGCAGAAGGGTCTGGCCAGGCTTCCAGCTGGCCACTTCGGCAGGCGTGAGGGTATCGAGGTTCACGCGCTGGCTCTTCTGGGTGTCGGGCACCCAGTTCACGCTGGGCCACAGGTCGAGGCTGGGCGCGTCCAGGTAGACCGGGCCGCTGCCGTCCATCACGAAGTGGGCGTGTCGCGTGGCCGCGCAGTTGGGGATCATGGCCACGGGCTTGCTGGCCGCGTGCGTGGGGTACATCTGGATCTTGACGTCGAGCACGGTGGTGAGGCCACCCAGGCCCTGCGCGCCGATGCCCAGCGCGTTGACCTTCTCGTACAGCTCCAGGCGCAGTTCTTCCACCTGGGTGAGCTTCTCGCGCCTGGCCGCCTTGGCCTGCAGCTCGTACATGTCGATGTCGTCCATCAGGCTCTGCTTGGCCAGCAGCACCGCTTTCTCGGCCGTGCCGCCGATGCCGATGCCCAGCATGCCCGGCGGACACCAGCCAGCGCCCATGGTGGGCACGGTCTTGAGCACCCAGTCGACGATGGAGTCGCCCGGGTTGAGCATGACCATCTTGCTCTTGTTCTCGCTGCCACCGCCCTTGGCCGCCACGGTGATGTCCACCGTGTCGCCGGGCACGATCTCGGTGAAGATCACGGCAGGTGTGTTGTCCCTGGTGTTCTTGCGCGCGAACTGCGGGTCGGCCACGACGGAGGCGCGCAGCGTGTTGTCCGGGTGGTTGTAGCCGCGGCGCACGCCTTCGTTGATGGCGTCTTCCAGTCCGCCGGTGAAACCTTCCCAGCGCACGTTCATACCGACCT
>JAESFZ010000525.1_pt1 | contig 12288 bp, 12 predicted proteins | sample 9269561 | NCBI WGS metagenome assembly JAESFZ01 (sample SAMN14515552, study PRJNA621657) | algae metagenome | isolation source: Tildeniella nuda ZEHNDER 1965/U140 and co-occurring heterotrophs from wet... | place: Switzerland: Stansstaad, Zurih | collected 1965-01-01
CTTTTCCTCCCCAAATAACCATTATTTCTTTCATGCCGGCGCAAGCTGCGCCGAGCGCTTCGCGTGCTTCGCCTCTTCCTCGAGATAGCCGTCCCGGTAGAGGCTCACGGCACGCTCGTGTGCTTTCACTTCGTTCTCGCCCAGCTCGTCCTTCGCCCATTCGGCCGGCTCGAAATGTCCGTAGCGATCGGTGCCGCGGACCAGCAGTGCGGCCTGCCGGACCAGACCGGCCGGCCGGGCATGGGTCGGGATGTAGTTCAGTCCCAGGCCGATGCGGCGGTGCGACGAGGTGTTGGGACCTGACCGGTGCGGACACAGGCCGTGATGCATCGAAAACCAGCCAGCCTTGAGAGGCATCGGCACCGGCGCGCCGTCATCGAGCGGCTCGGTGATGACCTGGCCCGCGCGGTTGACGCTGTTCTTCACGACCCGCGACACATGGCTGAGCTGGCGCGGCTTGCCGCGAAAAGACAGCGCGTCCATGCAGCCCGCCGCCTCGCTGGCTTCGGTGAGCGCGATCCAGACCGTGACCTCTTCCCGAGGCTCCAGCCCGTAGTAGGTCGAGTCCTGGTGCCACGCCGCGACGGTGGGCGAGTGCGGCTCCTTGATGAAGAAGGTGCTGGTGAAGATCAGGATGTCCGGCCCGAGCAGATCCTCGACCTTGTCGAGGATGCGCGGGTCGCGAGCCAGCCGAGCGGCCCACGGCATCAGGAGATAGGGCATCGTCCGCCATTTCATCTCCGGATGCGCATTCACCGGGGCGCCGAGCCACGCCTCGTAGCGCGCAAGGCCCTGCCGGCACGCCTCGAGCTCCTCACCGTCCAGCATCGGGAACGGCGAGAGGAACCCGTCGTGTTTCCACTGCGCGACCTTGTCCTCGGGCAGCGCGCCCATGAAACGTCTCCTCGTTGACAGGGGTGTTTGCCCGCCTCTATTAATTCCGATTACCGGGATTTAATCCCAAAACTATCGCAAGGGCTGCGGATCGTTGTCAACACGGGTGCGGAAAGCAGATGGGGCACCGGCGGCGGACACGTCGGGAACGGTGGCGCGCACGCTCGCGGTATTGACGGTCATGGCGGAAGCCGGCGGCTCCATCGGCGTGACCGATGTCGCAAGAGCACTCGGCCTGCCCATGAGCACATCGCACCGCCTTCTCGACCTGCTGCGCGGCGCGGGCTTCGTGGAGCGGGACGCCACGCAGCGGCGCTACAGGCTTGGCCTGCAGTTCCTGCGCGTCGCCAACCTGGTCACGCAGAACACGTCCTTCGCGGCGCTCTGCCAGCCCGCGCTCGAACGACTCACGGCGAAAACCGGCGAGACCTCGATGTACTGCGAGTACCTGCCCGACCATCATCCGGACCGGCACATGGCCGCCTACGCGGCGAAGAGCGACAGCCCGCATTCCCTCCGCTACCGCATCGCGCTGTTCGAACCCGCTCCGGTCGAGTGCGGTGCATCGGGGCTGGCCGTGCTGTCATTTCTGCCGTCGTCCCTCCGCTCGAGTCTGTGCGCGACGCCACGCCCCTCGCCCCTGACCGGCAAGCGACCATCGAGCCGCGCCCTGGCCGACCTGATCGAGGCCACCCGGCGAAAGGGGTTCGCCTTCAGCAGCGGCGAGAAGCTGCCCGATTCGGTCGGCATAGCCGTGCCCATCAGACTGTCCGAGGAGCAGCCGGTCGGCTCCCTGACGCTGACGATCCCGCTGACACGCTTTGTGAAGTCGAAGTTGAAAGCCTACGTCGCGCTCTTGTCCGAAGAGGCCAGATTGTTGTCGACCGACGCCGCCAACCCGGGCGAGAGGTAGTCAGCCGACAGATCCATGCCTACGGCGCCTTTGCGGCATCCCGCTTGATCTTCTTGGCCAGCGACCATTTATGGACCTCGGTCGGCCCGTCGTAGATGCGGAAGGCCCTGACCTCCCTAAAAACCTGCTCGACGATCGTATCCGTGGAGACGCCGGTGCCGCCCATCACCTGGACGCAGCGATCGGCGACGCGATAGAGCGCCTCCGACACGGCGACCTTGGCCATCGAACTCTCGGTCGTCCCGAGCACGCCGGTGTCGAGGACGTCGGCGCACCAGTCGATCATCAGTTCGGCCTGCTTGAGGTCGATCAGGTTGTTGGCCAGCATGAAGCCCACGCCTTCATGATCGATCAACGGCTTGCCGAAGGCATGCCGCTTGACCGCATAGGCCGTGGCGATTTCGTTGGCGCGGCTGGCGGCGCCGAACCAGCGCATGCAATGCGACAGGCGGGCCGGGCTGAGGCGGACCTGGGCGTAATTGAAACCTGCCCCATCCTCGCCCAGCATCTGGTCGGCCGGCACGCGGAGATTGTCGATCGTCACCATGGCGTGGCCGCCGGGCATCGAACTGTCGATGGTGTCGATGACGCGGTCGATGCGGATGGCAGGATCGGGCAGCTCGACAACGAACATGCAGGCGCCGGCGGCAGATTTCGCCATGACAATGCCGACCTTCGCGCCCTGCGCGCCGGTGATGAAGGTCTTGCGGCCGTTGACCACCCAATGGTTGCCGTCCTGCACCGCCGTGGTCTGCATCATCGACGGGTCGGAACCGGCGCCGCCCTCGCCGGCCGGTTCGGTCATGAAGAACGCCGAACGCGCGCGCCCTTCGACCATGGGCTTCAGGAAGCGCTCCTTCATCTCCGGGCTGCCCACTTTGCCCAGCAGGTACATGTTGCCTTCGTCGGGGGCCATCGTGTTCACCGCCACCGGTCCCAGCGGCGAGAGGCCTGAAGCCTTCAGGACGGTCGCGGTCTCGCGCTGGCTGAGATGGCTGCCGTCGGCGAGGATGTGCGGCGTCAGCACACCCGCCGCCCGCGCCTTCTGCCGCAGTTCGACGACCAGCTCGTCGGTCGGGCCGTGATCGCCGCAGCGGGGATCCTTCTCGTAGGGAACGACGACGTCGCGAACGAACGCCTCGACGCGCGCGGCGATCTCGGCGGCCTTCGCCGCACCCACTCCACTCATGCGATCACCCTCGTCTCAGGCCGACTTGGCTTTGAGGTCCGCCATTTCCTTTTTGACGCCCGCGACCAGGCAGGAGACGTCAGACGTCACCATCACCATGTCGAAGCCGCGCTTCAGCGCGCCGCCCGCGAAGGCGCCGGTGGCGCAGTGCATGAGGCACTTGATTCCGGCCTTGTGCGCTGCCGCCAGGATCTTGTCGCAGGTCGCCAAGTGCAGCGGATCGGGATTGTCGCCGCGCGGCGGCAGGCCAAGCGCAAACGAGAGATCCGCCGGGCCGATGTAGACGGCGTCGAGTCCGGGGGTGGCGCAGATCGCGTCGAGGTTGGCGAGGCCTTCCTTGGTCTCGATCATCGCCATGACGATGATCTCGTCGTTGGCGTTGGCGACATAGTCCGAACCGCCATACTGCGCGGCGCGGATCGGTCCGTTGGAGCGGAAGCCGACCGGCGGGAAGCGGCAAGCGGCCACCGCGGCCGCGGCTTCCTTGGCGTTGTTGATCAGCGGCACGATGATACCGTAAGCGCCGAGATCGAGCGCCCGCATGATGTCGTTGGGATTGTTCCAGCTGACGCGCACGAACGGCGTCACATCGGTCTGCGAGATCGCCTGCAGCATCGACAGCACGTTGTTCCACTCACTGGTGCCGTGCTGGAGGTCCACGCAGAGCGAGTCAAATCCGCCCTGACGCGCCATCACCTCGGCGGTGAAGCTGTGCCCAACGGACAGCCAGCCCATCGTCGCAGTCTTCTTTTCGCGCCACATTTCCTTGATCTTGTTCTTCCGCATGGTCGCCCCCTCCGCTTGTTCTTAAGCTCCACGAACTACTGCATTGGGCACGATCGAGCGATCTATTTCAACACTCACAAGCCCGGACGGCTATCGCTTGGCGGTTCTCTTCGACGCCAGGCCGGACGGGCCTGTCCAGCGCGGAAAGCTATTGGTGTCGAGGCCGAACAGGTCGAGGGCACGTGCGACCGAGTGATCGACGATCTCGTCGACCGTACGCGGGCGCGTGTAAAAGGCCGGCACCGGCATGGCGACGATGGCGCCGATCTCCGTGACGGCCAGCATGCTCTTGATGTGCCCGGCATGGAGCGGCGTCTCGCGAAACATCAGCACGACCCGCCGACGCTCCTTCAGGCAGACGTCGGCTGCGCGCGTGACAAGGCTCGAGGTCACGCCGGTCGCGATCTCGCTCAGCGTCCGCACCGAGCACGGCGCCACGATCATGCCCATCGTCTGGAACGACCCGCTCGATATGGCCGCGGCAATGTCCTCGGGCGCGTAGACCTTGTCGGCGAGCGCGCGGAGTGCCGACGCCGACAGGTCGGTCTCGAGCGATCGTGTCCGGTCTCCGGCCTTGGAGACGACGAGATGGCTCTCGATCTTCATCGCGCGCAACGCCTCGAGCACGCGGATGCCGTAGATCGTTCCCGAGGCTCCGGTGATGCCGACAACCATGCGGCGAATGCGCGGGCTCGTTGCCATGTTGGTTGCCTGGTCCGTGGTGTTCGTGTGCCGCGCGGGATTAACATTCGCAGCATAGCAGGCTAAGTGTCGCGCTCGCCAACAAGGAAGATCAGATGCCCGCATCCTACGCGACCCATCGCAAGCAGCTCGAATTGATCCTGCAGTCCTGGGGCATGCCCGAGGCGACCGCCGTCAGCACGGCCGAGATCATGAGCTGGGCCGACCTGCACGGCATCGACACGCATGGGATATCGATGATCCCGACCTACGACGAGCGCCGGCGCGCCGGAAAGATCGACATGGGCGCGCAGCCCACCGTGTCGCGCGAAACCCCTGTATCCGCGCTCATCGACGGCGGCGGCGGTCTCGGCCATGCCAACGCACGGCGTGCCATGGAGCTCGCCATCGCCAAGGCAAAGACGGTCGGTATCGGCGTGGCGGTCGTGCGCAATTCCGCGCATTTCGGCGCCTGCGGATTCTACGCGCTGATGGCGGTCGAAGCCGGCCTGATCGGCATGGTCACCACTTCGGCCAGCGGCATCCAGGTCTCGCCCACCTTCGGCGCCCAGGCCCGCCTCGGCACCGATCCGATCGCCTTCGCCGCCCCCGGCCTCCCCGGAGAGCCCTTTCTGCTCGACATGGCGACCACGACCGTTGCCGCCGGAAAAATCCGCAACAAGGCCAACGAGAATTTGCCGACGCCGGTCGGGTGGCTCGTCAAGGCGGACGGTTCGCCCAGCACCGACCCGCGCGAGGTCAGCAAGGGCGGGTTCATGACACCGCTCGGCGGCACACCGGAGGGCAGCAGCCACAAGGGCTACGGCCTGTCCGGCATGGTCAACATCCTCTCCTCCGCCCTCGCCGGCGCCACCATGGTGACCGACCCGCTGCACACGAAGAAGCCCGGCACGATGGACATCGGCCACTTCCTCCTGGCCCTCGACCCCGGCCTGTTCCGCGACGCCGCCGATTTCCGCGCCGACGTCGCGGCCTTCTGCGAGACGCTGCGTGCCACCAGGCCGGCCGACCCTGCCCGGCCCGTTCTCGTCGCCGGCGACCCCGAACGCCGCACCGCGGCCAGGCGCCGGCAGGAAGGCATTCCCGTCGGCCCGGGCCTGCTGGCCAAGGTGCGGGACGTCGCCGCCGCTTCCGGCGCGGCCTGGATCATGGACGGCTGAGGGCAAACTCCCTGCCCGCATCCCCGGCCAAGTCCCACATGGCTTTTCACGGCGTCGGACGCCGTTCGATGCCGTGTTTTCACGGCCTTCTTTGATTATTTGAAGACACCTGAATGTAACGCGTTCTGTCCGGAAACATGTCCGGAGCAGCGTCGCAAACCGGTCCTCAGGGCCGACGTTCGCCGTCGGCATTGTTTGCTGTTTGGGTCTCGTTCTTCACGTCGGAAGCATGGTCAGGACCATGCCAGGCGCAGCGCTCTCTGAAGAGCTTTGGGGGCACGCCGGAGGGAGTTCCGGTGGCACAGACGCCTCTTAGGATAGCGAAAACATAGAGCGATTCCGGCTGAACCTGTGAATCGCCTTTCGCAAATCAGCTTCGCGGATTCTGCCGGGCTGCTAGCAGTGCCGTCACACGCTGCACGCCATGACGACCCGACAGAAGCCATCGCCCGGCAGCCGGCGGCGTTCGTCTACTTCGCTGGCAATGTCCGCACGAAGCGGCTGGCCAGTTCGATCCAGGACTGGCGTCCGCGGCAGTCGCGCACATATTCCGGCTGGTCCGAGAAGTGCCAAAGGCGCTACCAGCACGCTTCGGCACTCGTCGTCAGATAGGACCGCCCATCGCCTCAATCGAGGAAGCCGAAATGGCGCGGCAACACCAGGATGATCTCCGGCCAGATCATGCAGAGGGCAACGCAAAGAACCTGCAGGGCCACGAACGGCACGATGCCGCGGTAGATGTGGGCCATCGTCACCTCGGGCGGCACGGTCGCCTTCATGTAGAAGAGCGCAAAGCCGAAGGGCGGTGTCAGGAACGCCGACTGCAGGTTCACGGCCACCAGGATCACGAACCAGACCATGAAGTCCTTGTTCTCGGCGATGTGCGGCGTGAAATCGACCTTCAGGAGAATGGGCGCGAAGATCGGGAGCACGATCAGGCAGATCTCGAGGAAGTCGAAGAAGAACCCCATGATGAAGACCAGCACCATCACGAAGATCAGGATCTCCCATCCCGTGTCGATTCCCACTACCTTGAGCAGCTCGATCACCAGATCGTCGCCGCCGAGCGCCCGGAACACGAAGGAGAACAGCGTCGCCCCGAAGATGATGAAGAACACCAAGGCGTTGGTGAGGGCCGAACTTTCGATCACCTCGTTCATCGTCTTCAGGTTGAGGCGCCCGTTCCACCACGCCAGCAGCAGCGCGCCGGCGCACCCCGTGCCGCCGGCCTCGGTCGGCGTTGCCCAGCCGCCGAAGATCGACCCCAGGACGACGAAGATCAGGAATGCCGGCGGCAGGAAGCTGCGCAGCACCAGGCGCATCAGTTCGGCCGCGCTCTGCGGCCCTTCATCCGACGCCAGCGGTGGCGCCATCTTGGGATTGAGCGCCGCGTAGATGCAGATGTAGACGAGATAGATACCGGCCAGCAGCAGGCCCGGCAGGATGGCGGCGGTGAACAGCGTTCCGACCGACAGCGTCATCAGGTCGCCCATGATGACCAGCATGATGCTGGGCGGTATCAGGATGCCAAGCGTGCCGGCCGAGGCGATGGTGCCGACCGACAGTTCCTTGGAGTAGCCGCGCTCCAGCATGGTCGGCAAGGCAATCAGGGTGAGCATGATCACCGAGGCGCCGACGATGCCCGTGGTCGCCGCCATGATGGTGCCCATCACGGTGACCGAAATCGCAAGCCCGCCGGGAATCCGGCGCGTAAGCACCTGAAGGGCCTTCAACAGCTCGTCGGCAACGCCCGACTTCTCCAGGATCGTGCCCATGAATACGAACATCGGCACGGCAATGAGAACCTGGTTCTGCACGGCCTGTCCCCAGATGCGGGGGATCAGGCTGCCGAACTGCGCCGGGCGGAACACGTCGAGGGCGATGCCCAGTGCTCCGAAGGCCAAGGCCACGCCGCCCAGGACGAACGCCACCGGGTAGCCCACGAACATGATGAACGTGAGCACGAGAAACATGAGTACGGAGAGATGGTCTGCGATCCATTCCATGGCCCGTCCCCCTCAGTGGCTGGCCGCGGGCGACGAGGCGCGCGCGGCGAGGTCCGGGGAGCCGAACAGCATGACGAGCTTTCGCATCAGGACCGAGGCGACCGCCAGGTCGACGAGGACCAACCCCAGGAACAGGCATCCCTTGAGGATCCAGCGGTACTCGAGCCCATTGGGAGCGTCCGAGCGTTCATTCTGAAGGAACGACACCTGTGCGAACAGGAACGAGAAGTAGGTGGCCACGACGCAATAGGGAATGGCGAAGACGAGGATGCCGAACACCTCGAGCTTTGCCTGCTGGCGAGGCGTCTTGTTGGCCGTGAACACGTCGATGCGGACATGGGAGTTCCGGATATAGGCGTAGCCCAGCCAGAACAGGAACAGGGCGCCATGCAAGTGCCATTCGAGTTCCTGGATAGGGGTCGAGCCGAAACCGGGAATCTGGAAGCCCAGCTTGCGCGTGAGCACGTCCCAGCAAATGACCACCACCAACGCAATAAACAACCAACCGAACACACGTGCGATTCGTTGAAGGACGCTATTGATAGCGTCGCTCGCACTCAACATTGCCTGCATCGCCGACACTCCCCCCAGAAGGAAGCGACCGCCCGTTCGGGCGGCCGCCTACGCGTTGTCGGTGGCTACTTGAGGTAGCCGCGATCTTTCCAGATTGCGTATTCCTTGCGGAACTTGCTGAGCGAATCCCAGGCCTTCTTGAATTCCGGGCTCTTGGCCGACTGCTCGACCGCAACTTCGTCCCAGGCTTTCTGGAAGGCGGCGATGAACTCGGGCCCCCAGGTCACGAGCTTGACGCCCTTGCCCTCGATCTCGGCCAGCGCCTTGGGCTGCAGCGACTCGCCCAGGCTCATGCCACGCAGCGTGGTCTGGTCGCAGGCCGCCTCGACGATCGCCTTCTGGGTCGGCGAGAGCGTGTCCCACTTGGCCTTGTTGATGATCAGGTCACCGACCGTGGCCTGCTGATGCCAGCCGGGGAAGTAGTAGAACTTCGCCACCTGGTGGAAGCCGAGGCTGAGATCCATCACCGGCATGGAGAACTCGGTGGCGTCGATCGTGCCGAGCTGCAGCGCCTGGAAGATTTCACCGGCCTGCAGGAGTTGGGTCGAGACGCCGAGCTTCTGCATGACGTTGGCGCCGAGACCGAAGAAGCGCATCTTGAGACCCTTGAGGTCGTCGAGGGTCTTGATCTCCTTGCGGAACCAGCCCGATGCCTCGGGCGGGATCAGATGGCACATGACGGCGTGGATGTTGTACTTGGCATAGAGCGCCTGCATGAGCTGCTCGCCGCCGCCGTGCTTCATCCAGGCGAGATACTCGCCGAGGCCCGGGCCGAACGGCACGGTCGAGAAGACGGCGAAGGCGATATCCTTGCCGGTCCAGAAGCCCGGTGTCGCCCAGGCGGCATCGAGCGCACCCGAGGCCACCGAGTCGAACGCCTGACCCGCGGGTACCAACGCGCCCGGTTCGAAGAATTTGATATCGATGCTGCCGGCCGACAGTTTCTTGATCTGCTCGACCGTGTAGTTCGCATTCGGTCCCAGCAGTGCCAGCGTCGATGCAAAGTTCGACTGCATCTGCAGCCGCACCTTTTTGTCCTGGGCGACGGCCGAGCCCGTCCCCAACGCAACCGCCGCCGCGATCGTCAGTGTTCCCAACTTGCCGAATAGGCGCATGTTTTTCCTCCCGTAGGTTCAAGCCACGGCGAAGGACGACGAAAATACGCGGGTCTTATCCCTCGCTCCCTGATCCGACGGCCGTTAACCGACCTGCCGGTTGTTGCCCCGGTTAAGGATGCAACAATATTCTCTACCTGCAAAACTGAAGGCTGCCAGTCGGAATGTCAAACGCTGTCCAGCAGGGCGCTTGCGTTGGTCCGGTGCAGACGACGCTTCCGCTGCCGCGCCGGCCATGGCTACGAGGCGACGTGCTGCTATTCGCCAGCTACAGTTCTCGTCGAACACATCAAAGGCACAGGCGCCGCAGGATCCGGCGCCCGGAAACACCGACCGATCTCGACTGTGGCAGGGAATCCAGCAAGACAACGAAAAGGGCCGCGCCATTGGCCCTGGCTACAGTCATTGGCATTGCTCAGCGGGTTAGCAGAAGGTCTGCGGTCTAGCGAACGATCCAGACGATTGCCGCGCCGATGCTCAGCATCAACGCGATGACTCCGCTGTACTCCGCGTAGCGCGTATAGGTCTTGCGCAGGACCTCGAGCAGGAGTTCGGGCGGATAGTCGGGCGGCAGATCGGCGCCCTTGTTCAGGAGCGTCCAAAGCTCCGTCGAACGGTGATTCCAGCGCGGCGCGTTGTAGGCGAACACGCCCAGCACAGAGCCGTGCAACGCACCCAGGATCGCACCTGACTTGAAGCACAGCAACATGTCGTAGGAGAGGCCGAGCATCACGGTGCCGATCGCGAGCAGCGCAAAGCCGCAGCCGCGTTTGACGGTCAGGTCGGCCAGATACTCGATGCGATCCATCGCGCCTCCTCGGGGGAGAGGCTATTGCGCCGCGCCGGACATCAGCAAGAGCCGGATGAAGGCCGGGAAGCACAGGACCAGGCAGACCAGCGCCCAGATCCAGTTCGGCCCGGGCGCCTCGCGCGACGCCGGCAGAAGATGCTCGAGTACCGCGACCGGGATGCCCGCCACCAGGAGCGTCGTCGTCGAGAGAATGAGGCTCGACAGATAGAAGGTAATCGACAGGTCCGCCGGAAGCCACGGCGGCGCCCACATGAAGCTGTAGGCGGCCACCAGTTGGACCAGCGGAGAGAAGATACCGTTGAAGACGGCGAGCCCCAGGACCAGGGCGAAGACCTGATGCTTGACCATCTCAGGCTCCGCCCGTGAGGTGTGGGGTCATGCCGACGCCAGCCATGGCGAAGTAAATCCCGAGCCGCAGCCAGAAGATCCAGAACGACGCCACCAGCGGCATCCAGCGCGGACCTAGGGAACTCGGCGAGATGAAACGCGCCACCACGACGGCCCACTCCGTGAGCCACACGAAGGATCGCCAGATGTAGTTTCGCGGCTGCACCGCCGGCATGAAGAACGACAGCGCCCAGCGCCCGACACAGGCCCAGGCAACCAGGGACAGGCCGTAGTTCACGATCCAGAAGGGCAGGTAGCCCCAGAAGAAATCAGCTTGGTTCATCGACCCCAAAACAGGAAGGGCGGGGTCTGCACCCCGCCCTTCCCTAGATCACGTGCTGGCGGCAATCAATGCGCCGCTTCGGCGTTGCGAACCGAACCCGCCGGGATGCGGATCGAATCGATGAAGTCCTGCATCTCGGCCGATGCCGGCTTGGAGATGTAGCCCACGATCAACATGGCCAGGAACGCCGTCGGAATGCCGAAGATACCGACGGAGATGTTGTTGATACCCCAGATGTAGGCCACATCGCGGCCGCGGATCTTCACGATGTTGATGTCGCCCAGCCAGCTGAAGGTGGCCTTGATCCACGGACCGTAGAACTCGGTCCCGATCAGGAAGAACATGCACAGGCCGAAGCCCGCGATGATTCCCGCGACCCCCGCGGCATCGCCCGCCCGCTTCCACCAGATGCCGAGCACCAGCCCTGCGAACAGGCCGGCAGCCGCCATCGAGAAGGCCCAGGACACCAGGAACAGGATGTCCGCACCCAAGGTACCGGCCACGTAGGCCGCCACCAGGGCCACCAACGCCAGGAGCAAGCGGCTGATGATCAGGCGGCGCTTGGTGTCGGCGTTGGGGTCGATCATCTTGTAGTAGATGTCGTGGCTGAGGGCGTTGGCGATGGCCAGCAGCAAGCCATCCGCGGTCGAGAGCGCGGCGGCAAGACCGCCGGCCGCGACCAGGCCCGAGATGACGTACGGCAACCCCGCGATCTCCGGTGTCGCCAACACGACCGCGTCGGTGTGCAGGCGGAACTCGGACAGTTGCAGGATGCCGTCGGCATTGCCCTTCACGCCGGCGCAGAGCTTGAAGATCTGCGCGGCGTTGGCGGCATCGCAGGCGCCGACCAGGCCGATGCTGCCCCACGAGGAGACCCACGCCGGGAGCTGGGCGATCGGCTGGCCGATCACGTTCTGGTACACTTCCAGCTTGGCGAAGGCCGCATAGGCCGGCGCCGTGAAGTAGAGCAGGAAGATGAAGAACAGCGACCACGCCACCGAGTCGCGGGCCTGCTTGACCGACGGCGTGGTGAAGTAGCGCATCAGGATGTGTGGCAGCGACGCCGTGCCGACCATCAAGCAGAGGATCAGGGCGAAGAAGTTCCACATCGCCACAGCGCTGTACTTGCCCTGGGCATCGACAAACGCCGCTGCATAGGGCTGCGTGACACCGAGCGCCTTCTCGAACACCTCGATCTTCTCGAGCGCCTGTCCGTACATGATCTGCGGGAGCGGGATGCCCGTGAGCTTGGCCGACAGCACGGTGACCGGGATCAGGTAGGCGATGATCAGGATGATGTACTGCGCCACCTGGGTCCAGGTGACCGCCTTCATGCCGCCCAGCATCGAGCACAACAGAATGCCGATCAGGCCGACGAAGCAGGCGACCTCGAAGCCGATATCGAGGAAGCGGGCGGTGATGATGCCCACGCCCACGATCTGGGCCACGACGTAGGTGAACGACGCGGT
>JAESFZ010000530.1_pt1 | contig 12142 bp, 12 predicted proteins | sample 9269561 | NCBI WGS metagenome assembly JAESFZ01 (sample SAMN14515552, study PRJNA621657) | algae metagenome | isolation source: Tildeniella nuda ZEHNDER 1965/U140 and co-occurring heterotrophs from wet... | place: Switzerland: Stansstaad, Zurih | collected 1965-01-01
GGCCCTTGGGAGCCAGATTTAGGTGGCGATGTTGTATCCGACTTGGACGTCTTGCTCCAAGAGTGGCTGGGACATGATCGGCAACTAACCATTCTCGATCTTTCTGGTGTACCAAGCACAGTGCTGGTCCGCTTGGTTGGCTCAATTCTTCGAATCACCTATGAAGCGCTCTTTTGGAGTCGCGAGAAAAGTGAAGGAGGAATCCATCGACCGCTACTAGTCGTTATGGAAGAAGCTCACCGATATCTGAGCGCTGAAAGCGGAAATGTTGCAGCGGACATTGTAAAGCGCATTGCAAAAGAAGGCCGAAAGTATGGCATAGGCGCAATGATCGTCTCTCAACGTCCAGCCGAAGTTGATGAAACCGTTTTGGCACAATGCGGAACCATAGTCGCTCTTCGACTCTCAAACCCCGAGGATCGAGCAAGAGTAAAAGGTGCATTGCCAGACAATCTCTCTGGCTTAATGGATCTACTGCCGGTCTTAAGAACGGGTGAAGCGATTATCACAGGTGAGGCGGCCCGACTTCCAGTGCGCTGTCGGATCAAGTTGCCATCCAAAGAGCACCAACCAAAAAGTAACGATCCGAAAGTTACGGAGTCATGGTCCATCCGCAGAGATAGTGAGGGCTATGACCGCGTAGTGGCTTCATGGCGGGCACAACGTACTACCGCCGTAGCCAACCCACTAACCATTCAGCGCGAACCTGTATCTGATCACGCAGATTCAAAGGATGGTAACAAATGAACCGCGAGCCTATTGCATCGACCAACGTAGCCTCGGTCGGATACGACGAAGCTTCTCAAACACTAGAAGTCGAGTTTGTGAATGGTACGGTTTATCAATACTACAATGTCGATTCAGGTTTGTTTGAGTCGTTTATGCAAGCCCCGTCGAAGGGCCAATTCTTGAATCAAAACATCAAGAATGCTTTCGCTTTCTCGCGTGTTGGTTGACGCCGCCAAGAGGCCCCTACCCCACGTCGCCGTCGCGAATCGGTAGGCTTCTAATCGCCCCTCAACGTACGAGAGTGCCTCTGTAAGTAATGACGTGCCCGTCCGGAACGACCAGGTCGGCTCGCGGGACACCGTTGGCCGCGGCCTTGAGACCATAGGTTTCGGGCTGGGCCGACGCCGGCGCCTTTGCGGCAATGAGCGTGACGATCCACGTGCCGTCCGGATCCTTGGCCTTTGCCGTCTCGAAGTACTTGCCGCCAAGTTCCACCCAGTACTTGCCGGCACTCAGCGACTTCAGCATGAACTCGCCCTTGGCGTTGGTCGTGGCCTGGACGAGCACGAGACCGCTCGGGTTCATCCTGACCGCGATGTCGATGCCGGGCATGGGATCGGCCGCCCGGACACCCGTGATGGGCGCGACGGCAAACGCCAGCGCGAACAGCAGAGCGAAAAGCGAATTGCCGGGCATCGTGTTACTCCGCAACCATCCGCGCCGATCGGCATGACACATTGCACACTGCACGCCCGAATCGACACCGATCTTCCCGGCAATACTAGCGTTTGCCACGAGGGGCTGACAGATCAAACACCATCCCGCCGCTTCGCGATCTTCCGGATTCCGCTACTCTCGTTGCGTCCAACCGTGGCCGCCGCCCAGGAGAGAAGTTCCGTGCCCCACCCCGACATCTCGCGCATTCCCAACAAAGTCCTGCCCAGCAAATCGGCGGTGTCGATCTACCGCTTCCCCGGCGGCGGCGGGCTGCTCAATGCCGTGGCGACTTCGCCCGACAAGTCGCTCGACCTGCCCGGCCAGACCGCCGCGACGCTGGCGGCGCTCGACGCACACCTGAAGAACGCCGGCATCGACCGCACGCGAATCCTGCGTGCCGACGTGGTGGTGACCGACCATGACCAGAAGCCCGCCTTCGACCGCGTGTGGGCCGCGTGGATGCCCGACGGTGAAGGGCCGGTGCGCTCGTTCGTGCAATCGGTCATGCCCGAGGGCGACCTGATCGAAATCCTGATTACGGCGGCGCTGCCGGCCTAGCCGTTCGCCTCAGCCGTGGCGCGCAACGAGGTGACCAAGGAGCGTGACGAGAGCAAAGGCCGCGACCGCGCCACCAATGGCGCCCAACACAGCCAGGCCGATACGGCGCACGTGGCGGCGCACGCGGCGGCCCCGCCCAATGGCCGCGGGCATGTACTCTTCCCCAATCTCACGCAGATAGAACGTCGACGTGCCGTACCACCAGCCGAGCCCGGTTCCCCCGAGGACAAGGGCTCCAATCAGGCCCCAGATGATGAAGATCAGGCTGCTCATGCCACTTTCTGTTTTCGGACGGCAGGGACGGAGACGCGAGACCAGGCGAGCGATGGCAATTTCAGTGCCTCCCGGCAGCGCGGTCAATGGCTGTGATCTCACCGTCTACAGGGGAATTCACGCTTCCTGAAAAGGCTGCTCGCCGGCCTCGGCCTGTGCGATGCGGCCCGATCCTCCCCGAACCAAAACGTTCCGCCTCGCGAGCACCTGGCGCATAGCCTGCCGCGGCCCGCAGCGGCTAGGATGCCGGCTGCCATCGCCGGCGTGCCGGGAACCCCCGGGAAGCCCCGGAAAACCTAGTAGAGAGGGTCGTCGTGACACTGCCGCTGGAAGGAGTTCGCGTCATCGAGGTGGGCCAGGCGCTGGCCGGGCCGCTGGCCGGCGTGCTGCTGGCCGACATGGGCGCCGACGTGATCAAGATCGAGAAGCCCGACGGCGGCGACGATGCGCGCATCTGGGGCCCTCCGTTCGGTCCCGACGGCGAAACCTCGCTCTATTTCTATTCACAGAACCGCAACAAACGCTCGGTCGTGCTCGACCTCAAGCTGGCGGCCGACATCGACAAGCTGCACAGGCTTTGCGAGACGGCGGATATCCTGATCCAGAATTTGCGTCCCGGCGTCGTCGACGAGGTCGGCATCGGCCCTGAATCGATGCTGCTCCGCCATCCGCGCCTCATCTACTGCTCGATCTGGGCCTTCGGCTACCAGGGGCCGCTCCGCATGAAGCCCGCGTTCGATCCGCTGCTCCAGGCCTATGGTGGCATGATGAGCGTGACCGGCCGGCCGGAAGATCCGCCGACTTTCTGCGGCGCCTCGATCAACGACAAGGCGACCGGCATGTTCTGCACGATCGGCGCGCTGGCGGCGCTGCGTCTGCGCGACAAGACGGGCAAGGGCTGCCTGGTCGACACCTCGCTGTTCGACTCGGCGGTGCACTGGGTCGAGGGCCAGGTGAACTCCTATCTCTACAACGGCTCCGTCTCCAAGCGGCACGGCACCGGCAGCCCGGTGATCGTGCCCTACCAGACGTTCGACACGGCGGACCATCCGATCTGCCTGGCGCCGGGCAACGACCGGCTGTGGGCGCGCTGCGCCACGGTGCTGGGACGGCCCGAGTGGGCCACCGATCCCAAGTTCGCGAGAAGCGCGCAGCGCGTCGCCCACAAGGCGGAGTTGCTGCCGATGATCGCCGAAGCGCTGAAGCACAAGCCGCGCGCGCACTGGCTGGAGGCGATGGAAACGGCCGGCGTGCCCTGTGCGGCGGTGAACGATATCGGCGAACTGGCCGAGACCGAGCAGATGGCCGCGTCCAAGCTGATCCAGCAATTGCCCGGGGGTCCCAAGGTGGTCGGCCTGCCGATCGCCTTCGACCATGTGCGACCGCACTCGCCGCGGTCTGCCCCGACGCTGGGCGAGCATACGGACGAAGTGCTGGGGTCGCTTCCCAAGTGACCGCCTCCTCTCCTCTCGCAGCCCCCCTTGCCGCACCTTGGCGCATCGGCGTCGATGTCGGCGGCACATTCACCGACATGGTGCTGCGCGATTCGGCGGGTGCGGTGCGCATCTTCAAGGCGCCGTCGGTGCCGGCAGACCCCAGCGAAGGCGTGCTGGGCGTGCTGCGGCTGGCGGCACAGCAGCTCGAGATCAGCCTGACGGCGCTGCTGCGCGACTGCGCGCTGTTCGTCCACGGGTCGACCGTGGCCACCAACACCATCCTGGAGAAAAAAGGCGCCAGGGTCGGAATGCTGACGACCGAGGGCTTTCGCGATTCGCTCGAAATCCGCCGCGGCATCCGCGACAACCAGTGGGACCATCGCGCGCCCTTCCCCGAGGTGCTGGTGCCGCGCTATCTGCGCCTGCCGGTCCGCGGCCGGATCGGCGCCGACGGCAAGGAACTGGCGGCGCTGGCGCTTGAAGACGTGGATGCGGCGGCCAAGGTTTTTGCGGCCGAAGGCGTCGAGTCGGTCGCCGTCTGCCTGTTCAATTCCTTCCTCGACGGCGCGCACGAGCGCGCGGTCGGCAGCCAACTCGCGAAAAGCTGGCCAGGCAACGGAAGTGCCAAGTGGGTGTCGCTGTCGAGCGACGTCATGCCGACCATGGGCGAATACGAGCGCGGCTCGACCGCCGTGGTGAACGCCTATGTGGCGCCCAAGGTGACGAGCTACCTGCGCGCGCTGGACGAACAGCTCCGCCAGTTCGGCCTGCCGCGCTCGCTCCTGCTGCTGCAGAGCAACGGCGGCGCAGTCTCGGTCGACCAGGTGGCGGCGCGGCCGGTGATGCTGGTCCTGTCGGGCCCCGCGGCCGGTGTCGGCGCGCTGAAGGGCTGCGCGGCACCGGGCGAAAAAGCCAACCTGATCTCGATGGAGATCGGCGGCACCAGTTGCGATGTCATGGTGATGGCTAGAGGCGACGTGCCGGTGACGGACGAGCTCCTGATCGACGGCTACCACCTCACGACACCGTCGGTGGAGATTCATACCGTCGGCGCGGGCGGCGGCACGGTCGCCTGGGTCGACGATGCGAGATTGCTGCATGTCGGGCCGCAGGGCGCCGGTGCGCGGCCCGGCCCCGCGGCCTATGGGCTGGGTGGCGAGAACCCGACCGTCACCGACGCGCAGCTCGTGCTGGGCCGGCTGCGTCCCGGCCCGCTGGCCGGCGGCGCCGTCACGCTCGATGGCGCGCTCGCGCGCAAGGCGGTCGAGACCAAACTTGCCAAGCCGCTCGGCCTCTCGGTCGAGGACGCGGCGGCCGGCGTCATCCGGCTTCTGGAGCAGAATCTCCTGCATGCGGTGGAACGGCTCAGCATCGAGCGTGGCCACAACCCCGCGACCTTCACGCTTGTCGCCGCCGGCGGCGCCGGGCCGATGCACGGCACCGCCGTGGCGCGGGCGCTGGGCTGCCGCCGCACCCTGCTGCCGCGCGCTGCCGGCGCCTTCTGCGCCATGGGCATGCTGCAGTCCGATGTGCGGCAGGATTACCTGCAGGTGTTCCTGGCCGATCTCGACAAGGCCGAGGCTGCGTCTCTGGAAGCCGGCTTCGCCCAGATCGAGGCGCGGGCGCGCGAGGCGCTGGCCAGGGACGGGTTCGGAGCCGATGCCGTGGTGATCGAACGCGAGGCGGATCTGCGTTACGACGGCCAGCAGTGGCCCGTGCGCGTGAGTATTGGCGCCGCTTTCGACGCCGGGGCTGCGCGAAAGGCCTTCGAGACGGAGCACCAGCGGCTGTTCGGCCATATCCAGCCCGGCGGCCGCATCGACATCACGGCCCTCAGGGTCGTGGGTCGCGGCCGGCTCGATTGGACGCCGCCGGCCGCGCGGCCACCACAAGTGGGCACGCCCAAGCCGCGCGAGACCCGCAAGGTCTGGATCGATCCCGCGAACGGCTGGCGCGACGTGCCGATCTATGACGGCGCCAATCTCGCGCCCGGCTGCAAACTTAAAGGCCCGCTGCTGGTCGAGGAGCGCACCATGACCGCCTTCGTCGGCCCGTCGGACGTGCTCGAGGTCGATGCGCGCGACGATTTCCTGGTTCATGTCGGAGGTGCCTCATGAGCCCCGCCCTCGATCCCGTGACATTGGCGCTGGTGCAGAACCGGCTCGACCATATCTCGCACCAGATGGGCTGGGTGATGACGCGCACGGCGCGCTCGCCGATCTTCAGCCAGAGCCACGATTTCTCCTGCTTCATCGCCGATGCGCGCGGCACCTTGATCAGCCAGGCCGACGGCATTCCGATCCATACCGGCGGCGGCGGCTTCGCCGTGCGCGCCATCCTGCGCGACTTCAAGGACTCCATAGAGCCCGAGGACGTGTTCCTGCTGAACGATCCCTACACGGCCGGCGGCAACCACCTGCCGGACTGGGTGATCGCGCGGCCGGTATTCGTGGCGGGCAAGCTCGTGGCCTTCGCCTGCAACCGCGCCCACCAGGCCGACATCGGCGGCGGGGCGGCCGGCACCTACAATTCGGCCGCCACCGAGATCTTCCACGAAGGCATCCGGCTGCCGGTGCTGAAGCTGATCGAGAGTGGGAAAGTGCGCGACGATCTGTGGCGCCTGCTGTTGCTCAACACCCGCCTGCCCGAGGCGCTGGACGGCGACCTCCGCGCCATGATCGGCTCGACCCGCATCGGCGCGGAGCGGCTGGCGCTGCTGGTCGAGGAGTTGGGCGGCGACGAGGCCGACGCGTTCTTCGAGGGCGTGCTCGACCACGCCGACCGCCGCTTCCGCACCTGCATCGACCGCCTGGCCCAGGGCGTGTGGCGCGCCGAGGAACCGGTCGACAACGACTGTTTCGAGCCGATCGACGGCCGTATCGCGGTCACGATCACCGTCAAGGACCAGCGGATGATCGTCGACTTTGCGGGCACCAGCCCTCAGATCCGCGGCTTCAAGAACAGTTCGATCGCCAACTCGACCTCGGCCGTGTTCATGTCGCTGGCCTCGTTCTTCGAGCCCGACCTGCCCAAGAACGAGGGCGCCTTCCGCAGTGTCGAAATCCGGCTGCCCGAGGGCACCCTGGTGAATGCTCGGCCGCCGGCGCCGATGACCATGAACACCGTGTTCGTGGCGCACGAGATCATCCACGCGATGTGGAAGGCGCTGGCGCAGGCGCTACCGGAACGCGCCTCGGCCGGATGGTCGAAGGCGGTGCATGCCGTGACCGCCGGGCTGCGTCCGGATGGCGGGCGCTACGTGATGTACCAGTGGGCGGGCGCCCCGGCCGGCGGCGGCGTCGAGGGCCGCGACGGCTTCCACCTGATCGGCCATCTCATCACCCTGGGCGGCCTCACGCTGCCCAACCTCGAAACCTACGAGCAGCTCTATCCCGTGCGCTTCAAGCGGCAGGAGCTGCGCTGCGACACGGCGGGTGCCGGCCGCTTCCGCGGCGGCGCCGGCTGCGACTACGAGGTCGAGATTTTTACCCCGGCCGACTACGCCTTCCGTGGCGAGGGCGTCGGCGCGCCGTCGAGCTTTGGCGTCGAGGGCGGCCAGGCCGGCGCGGGCGGCGAAGTAATCCTCACCCTGGCCGACGGCAAGCAAATCCAGGCGCCCAAGTACGGCGTCGAGCGCCATGGCGCCGGCAGCTATCGCGCGCTGTCGCCGGGCGGCGGCGGCTATGGCGATCCACGCACGCGCGATCCCGCCCGTGTCCTGCGCGACGTGCGCGACGGCATCGTGAGCGCGACTGGCGCCGAACGGGACTATGCGGTGGCGATCGCCGCCGACGGACGCAGCATCGACCAGAAACGCACCAATCAATTAAGAGGGAAAACGCCATGATCCAACGCCGTTCATTCGTCGCGGGCGCCACTGTCGCCATCGCGCTGCCGTCGCTCGTCCATGCCCAGGCCTCTGGCGGGCAGATTCGGCTGGTCGTGCCCTACGGTCCGGGTGGCTCGACCGACACGGCTGGCCGCGTGCTGGCGGAGCGGATGTCGTCCGACATGGGCAAGACGATCGTCGTCGAGAACCGCCCGGGTGGCGGCACGATGGTCGGCATGGTGAACATCGCCAAGAGCAAGCCCGACGGCACCAGCCTCATGGTGCTGACGACGACGGCGGCGCTGCAGCCGGCGTTCGACATACCCATGCAGATCGACCCGCAGAAGGATCTCGCGCCGATCGCGCAGCTCGCCGACATCCCCTGCGTGCTCGCCGTCAATGCCAACAACCCCGCCAAGACCTTCGCCGAGTTCATCGAATGGGTGAAGGCGCAGCCGGGGCCGGTGCACTATTCGACATCGAGCACCGGCGGCCTGCCCCACCTCTGGGGCGAGGTCATCGCCACGCGCACCAACGGCAAGCTGCAGCACATCCCCTACAAGGCCGCCGCCGAGGCGCTGCGGGACGCGGTCGCGGGCCATGTCCCGGCCTTCGTCGACGTCACCACCCCGGTCGACGCGCAGATCCGCGCCGGCACGATGCGTGGCCTGCTGTGCGGCGCCAAGGCCCGCGTCGCCAACATTCTGAACGTGCCGATCGCCAGCGAACTCGGCGTGCCGGAGCTCGAGGCCGCGGTCTATTTCGGCGTGGCGACGACGGCGGGCACGCCTCCGGAGATCATCCAGCAGCTCAACGCGGCCGTGAACGCAGCGCTCAAGGTCGAGGCGGTACGGGAGCGGCTGACGTCGCTCGGCTTCATCCCGACCGGCGGCACACCGGAGGCGTACGCCAAGCGCCTGGCCGACGAGACCGTGCGCTGGCGGAAGGTCATCAAGGCGGCCGGTATCCAGCCACCGGCCTAATCCGGCGGCGCCTCCGCCCGGAAGTTGTCCCAGCCGCCGCGCGACGGTGTAGCGTAACGGCCATCCGCGCCGGGCGCCGACGTGCAAGCGGCGAGCGCCAGGAGGGCGACTATCAGGACCAGCAGTCTCGTCATGGTCGGAACCTCATCTTGTCGACGTCGATTAGGCCGATGCGGCGTGACCGTGCCTTGACCTGGCGCAAGCGGCAGCGGGCGGCTGGCCCGGCCCCGTCCGGACGCGCTAAAAATGCGCATGGCCGACCTCATCAAGACCCTACTCACCCTGGTCCTCTCCAACTTCCCGCTGAGCTGCCTGGTGCTGGGTGGCCTCGTGGCGCTGGCGGCGATGGCGCGCGCGCCGCGGCCGCTGGCGCGCGAGATCGCAATCGAGAAGCTGCTGGCCTGGCACGTCTTCTTCGCCATCGGCGTGAGCTATCTCTACAACTTCGTCTGCCACGTGTTCTTCGGGCGGTTCACCGCGGCCTACATCGGCTGGGCCGACAGCCCCTTTCAGTTCGAGGTCGGCACGGCAAGCCTGGGCTTCGCGGTCGTGGGTTTCGTCGCTGCCTTCCGGAGCTTCGATCTCCGGCTGGCGGCTGTGCTCGGCAGCGCCGTCTTCCTGCTGGGCGCGGCGGCGGGCCATGTCCATCAGATGGTGAAGGCGCACAATTTCGCGCCGGGCAACGCCGGCTCGATCTTCTACACCGACATCGCGGTGCCGCTGATCGGGCTCGGGCTGCTCTGGGTACAGCACCGCTGGGGGCGGCCACTGGTCTGAAGGGAGCGGCCCGACGCCGCCGCGCGGACAGTCGACCTACTGCCTGCAGCGCCGCCGGACCGCGGCGATGGCCTTGCCGGCATCGCCGGCCTTGAGCTCGACGGTAGCCGCACCGTCGAAGTCGCTGCCGCCGGCCTTCTCTGTCAGCAGATCGAAGCGCAGCATCAGGCGCGCACCGCGCTCGAAGCGCTCCGCCAGTCCCGGCGACAGGGCCGGCAGTACGCCGTCGGTCCGGTCGGCGATCACCGCGAAGTCGCCGGCGAAGAACAGCTTTGCCGGATAGGCAACGCCATCGATCTCGAGCCGCAGCTGCGGATCGTCCTTGAGCTGCTCGCGGCGTGCGCCGACCGGGAGCAATGGCCGCTCACCGTCGACATAGAGCTGAAGCTGCAGGGTGCTCACGCCAGAAACCACTTCGCATGCCAGCACCAGCGCCGTCACGTTGACCGTGGTCGAGGTCGGGGCGGACACGGCGTAGAGCGTCTGGCCCTCTCCTTCGCGCAGCGTCCAGCCGGCGTTCCCGCCCGACGGATCGGCGGCACCCGCGATCAGCACCGCCCACAGCAGAAAGACGTCGGCTGCGACGAACAGTGTGACAGCCGCGATCAGCGCGAAATGCCAAGCTCGCCAAGGTCGCCCCATTGGCTTTCCTGTCAGGTTCGAAGACGTTTCCATGGCGCTTCATCGGTCGGCACGGCACCGGCCGCCATGATCTGGGTCAATCGAGCCCGTTGCCGCCGTAGAGCCATTCGAGCGTGTCGAGCCACTGGTCCTGGCTCTTGGCCTTCATCAGGACGTCGCGCAGCGCCGCGTGCGGGCCGGCCGGGTGATAGACGTGATCGCCCATGGCGCGCGACATCAGCTGGACTCGCGCGGTGCGCAGCACGCGGCGGGTCTTGTAGGTGGCAAGGCCGGTTTCGAGCGAGTCGTAGCGCGACAGAGAATCAGCCAGGCAGACCGCATCCTCCATCGCCATGCAGGCGCCCTGCGCCATGTACTGCATCATCGGGTGCGCGGCGTCGCCCAGCAGCGCCACGCGGCCGTCGATCCATCGGTCGATCGGATCGCGGTCGCACAGCACCCACATGTGCCAGTCCTTGCCGTGGCGGATGATGTTCTGCGCGCGCTCGCAGACGTGGGTAAAGCCCTTGCGCACCTCCTCGACCGGCACCGGCTTGCCGGCCACCGGTTCGGGGGCGTGATTGTGGTAGGTGACGACGAGGTTGAAGACCTTCCAGCCCGACAGCGGGTAGTGGACGATGTGGCACTTGGGGCCGGCCCACAAAGTGGCGGCGTTCCAACGCAGATCCTCGGGCATCTGCTCCAGCGGGATTACCGAGCGATAGGTGGTGTGGCCCGACACGCGCGGCGCCCCATCGCCCGCGACCTGGCCACGGATGTTGGACCACAGGCCGTCGGCGCCGATCAGCGCCCGGCCCTTCACAGTGCTGCCATCCGCGAGGCGCACCGTGACGCTCTTGCCATCCTGGTCGTAGCCTGCGACTTCGCTGTGGGTACGAAGATCGATCAACGCATGATCGTTGCAGGCTTTCAGCAGCACGCCGTGCAAATCGCCGCGATGGACCACGGCGTAGGGATTGCCGAAGCGGGCGCGGAATTCAGCTCCAAGGTCGATATGGGTGATCTCACCGTCGGCGAGAGCGTCCATCAGGCGGAGACTGTCGATATAGACCGCCATCCCGCGGGCCGCCTCGCCCACGCCCAGTCGATCGAAACAATGGAAGGCGTTGGGTCCAAGCTGGATGCCGGCGCCGATCTCGCCAAGCTTCGAGGCCTTCTCCAGGACCAGCGAGGCGATGCCCTTCTGGGCCAGAGCCAGCGCGGCCGCTAGACCGCCGATGCCGCCGCCGGCGATGAGGACTCTATCTTGGACCACCCACGACCTTCTCATCATGCAGCCGGGCAATCTCGTGCCCCGGCAGGCCGAGGATAGCGGAAAGGATCTCGTCCGTATGCTGGCCCAGCGTCGGCGCACCCACCGGCGGTTGGCGCGCCACGGCGCCGAACTGCAGGGGCGAGCCCGCCACCGGATAGCGGCCGATGCCGGGCTGGTCGAGCACGGTGAACAAAGGGTTATCCTGCACGGCGTCCTTGTCGGTCGCCAGCTCACGGAACGTCTGATACGGGGCCCACAAGGCGCCCGCCTTCTTCAAGGCCGCGCCGACGTCGGCGGCCGTATGGGCGGCCACCCACGGCTCGATCACGGCACAGAGCTGCGCCCGGGCATTCCAGCGGCCGGCATCGCTCTTGAGGTCGACGCCGGTCTCGGCCTCGATCTTCTTGAAGGCGGTCGTAAAGCCGCCGGCCGCCGCCAAGGCATCGACATGGCGGTCGGAGAAGATGCAGATCATGACGAAGCGGCCGTCGCTGGTCCTGAAGTCGCGGCCGAAGGTGCCGAAGATCTCGTTGCCGTAGCGCGGCCGGTCGACGTCGTTGACCACGGCCTCGCCCAGATAACCCAGCGCCGATGTCACCGAGAGCGCCATGTCCTGCAGCGGCAACACGATCCGTTGCCCCTGCCCCGTCATGCGGCGATGCCGCTCGGCCGCCAGGATCGCCATGGCGCCGGCATAGGCGGTGGCGAGATCCCAGGGCGGCGCCACGGCATTGACCGGGCCGTCATGACCGACCGGGCCGGTGACCATGGGAAAGCCTGTAATGGCGTTGATCGTGTAGTCGACATTCGCCGTGCCGTGCCGGTCGCCCACGATGTTGAGTGCGATCAGATCGGCGCGCTTCTTCGACAGCTCCTCATAGGCGAGCCAGCCGCGCGCCGGCATGTTGGTGGTGAAGATGCCGGCCCCCTCGCCCGGCGCAGT
>JAESFZ010000532.1_pt1 | contig 12059 bp, 12 predicted proteins | sample 9269561 | NCBI WGS metagenome assembly JAESFZ01 (sample SAMN14515552, study PRJNA621657) | algae metagenome | isolation source: Tildeniella nuda ZEHNDER 1965/U140 and co-occurring heterotrophs from wet... | place: Switzerland: Stansstaad, Zurih | collected 1965-01-01
GCGCGCGCTACGCGCGCCGTCGACGGTGTCGGAGAAGATGCGGCGCAAGGTCGATGCTGCGGTGCGCGAGTTCGGCTATCTGCCCAACCGCATCGCCGGAAGCCTGTCGTCCAAGCGCTCGAATGTGGTCGGCCTGATCGTGCCGAGCATCCAGAATTCGCTCTATGCCAACATGATCCAGGCCATCTCCGACGTCCTGCGCGCCAACGGCTTTCATCTGATGATCGCCAACAGCGGCCATCGGCTCGACGACGAGGAGGCACTCGTTTCGGCGCTGCTCGCCCAGCGCGTCTGCGGCCTCGTCCTGCATAACACGATGCACACCAAGGGCGTCCGCGATCTCGTCGCCAAGACCGGCGTGCCGGTGATCGAGACCGGCAATCTGCCGGCCGAGCCGCTCGACATGGCCGTGAGCTATTCCAACTTCGAGGCCGCGCGGGCGATGACCGCCCATCTGGGCCGCCTCGGCTATCGCAAGATCGGTTTCGTGACCCTGCCGCTGCGCGACAACGACCGCTCGGAGGAACGCCGTCGCGGCTACTTCGCGGCGCTGAAGGAGCTCGGCCTGCCAGCCGATCCCAGCCTCGTACTAGAGGCACCCGGTGGTTTCAGCGAAGGCGGCGATGCCCTGGTGCGGCTGGTCCAGACGCATCCTGGCCTGGATGCCGCCTTCTTTGCGGGTGATGTACTCGCCGTGGGCGCGCTGTTCGAGTGCCAGCGCCGCGGCTGGGCGGTGCCCGGCCGTGTTGCCATCGCAAGTTTCGACGATCTCGATCTGCTGCGTCATGCCGTTCCTACGGTCACGACCCTGCGAATCCCGCGACACGAGATCGGCCGGCGCAGCGCTGAACTCCTTGTGAACCGCCTGCTGGGCGCGTCGCCTGAGCGCATCCGCATCGACGTCGGCTTCGAGATCGTCCAGCGCGAAAGCACCTGAAAGGACCTCATGCTGAAAGCCAAATGCGCCCTCATCACCGGCTCGACGCAAGGCCTGGGCTACGCCATGGCGGAGAGGCTCGCGGCCGAAGGCTGCCACATCATGCTGAACGGCTTCGGCGATCCGGCGGAGATCGAGGCCAGGCGCCGGCATATCGAGGACAGTCACGGCGTGCGCGTTCTTCACCATGGCGCCGACCTCGCCGTCCCCGCTCAGATCACCGACCTCGTCGAGGCGGCGGATCGCGCCTTCGGGGCAATCGACATCGTGATCAACAACGCCGTCGTCCGGCATTTCGCACCGCTGGAAGATTTCAAGGTCGAGGATTGGGACCGGGCGCTGGCGGTCAATCTCTCATCGGCGTTTCACGTCACGCGGCTTGCGCTCCCCGGGATGCGCCGTCGCGATTTCGGCCGCATCGTCAACATCTCCTCGATCTACGGCCAGCGCGGCGCGGTGAACCGCGTCGACTACGTTACGACCAAGACGGCGCTGATCGGCTTCACCCGCGCCGTGGCGCTCGAAGTGGCCGGCCAGAACATCACCTGCAACGCCATCTGTCCCGGCTCGTCGCCGACGCCGGCGATCGAGCAGCGGCTGGCGGAGTTCGTGGCCCGCAACGAGGGTCTCTCGCGCGACGACGCGGTGCGTTCCTTCATGGCGTCGCGCCAGCCGTCTGGCCGCTTCGTGGCGATGGAGGGCGTGGCGTCGCTCGCCGCCGTTCTGTGCGGCCCGGCCGGCCGCGACATCACCGGCGCGGCAATTCCGATCGACGGTGGCTGGAGCGCCAGCTGACCGAATCCATGTATTTTCTGGTAGCGATACCACAAGCGCCCGCCTAGTATTTCTTCAACAGCAAAACCGGAGGAAGCCCCATGACCGTCACACGCCGACAGTTCGGCCCCGTCGCCGCTTCGATGGCCGCCATGGCCGCCGCCACGCCGGCCTTCGGCCAGGCGACCAACGAGAACGTCAAATGGCGCCTCACCTCGAGCTTTCCCAAGAGCCTCGACACGCTCTGGGGCGCATCGCAGACAATGGCGCGCGTCGTCGGCGAGATGACCGACGGCAAGTTCGTGCTGCAGCCCTTCGCCGCCGGCGAGATCGTCCCCGGACTGCAGGTGCTGGACGCGGTATCGAACGGTACGGTCGAATGCGGCCACACCTACACCGGCTATTACATCGGCAAGAACCCGTCCTTCATCTTCGACGGCTCGCTGCCGTTTGGCCTGACGCCGCGCCAGCACTATGCCTGGATGCTCTACGGCGATGGCCGGAAGCTGGTGGACGAGGTCTATGACAGCTTCAACGTCGTGGGACTGACCGCCGGCAACACCGGCGGTCAGATGTTCGGCTGGTTCCGCAAGGAGCTGAAGACGCCGGCCGACTTCGTCGGCCTCAAAATCCGCACCGCCGGCTTCGGCGGCAAGGTCTTCGCCAAGCTCGGCGCCGTGCCGCAGCAAATCGCCGGCGGCGAGATCTATCCGGCGATGGAACGCGGCACGCTCGACGCCTGCGAGTGGGTGAGCGCGTACGACGACGAGAAGCTCGGCTTCAACAAGGTGGCGAAATATTACTACACGCCGGGCGTCATGGAGGTCGAAGCCAACAACGTGCTGATGGTCAACAAGGCGGCGTGGGCCAGCCTGCCGCCGCGTTACCAGGCGATCCTCAAGTACGCTGGCTTTTACGCCATGACCGACATGCTGGCGTCCTACGACGCCAAGAACGCGCCGGCGATCGCCCGCCTGGTCGCCTCCGGGACGCAGCTCTCGGTGCTGCCCGAGGATGTCATCAGGGCGCTGCGCGTTGCGACCGAATCGGTGCTCGACGAAGAAGCGGCGCAAAGCCCGCAGTTCAAGAAGATCCTGACGAACTGGCGCCAGTTCCGCGCCGAGCAGCACCGCTGGTTCTCGATCGCCGACACCCGCGCCGAGCTTGCGGTCTATCGGAGCGACAGGACGTAGCCCTTCAGGGATCGATCAGCACCCCAGGGTTCATCATTCCCGTGGGGTCGAGTTCGCGCTTGGCCCCGCGCAACGCCCGGGCAAACAGCTCGGGCCGCTGCTTGTCGTAGAACGGCCGGTGGAAGCGGCCGACGGCATGGTGATGCGTGGTCGTGCCGCCATGCTCGACGGTCGCGGCCGTGCAGGTGCTCAACACTTCCATGAACTGATCCAGCGCCTTGGTCTTGTCGAGGATGCCGCCGAAAGTGAAATAGAGGCAGGGCCCGTCGGGATAAACGTGGGTGAAGCGGCAGGTGACGGTGCCCTCGCGGCCGGTCACGCGCTTGATCGTGTCCTTGGCGATCTTCGTGATCTTGCCGTGGAAGTCGCGCACACGCTCCCAGGTCATCGAGGTCTCGAAGGTCGAGCTGAGGATGCCGCGCGCCACGGCGTGCTCGCTGTAGTGTGGGGCGCGGATGAACTTGTTGCGCCAGGCGCCGGCGGCACCGCTGCGATGGGCGTTCTCGTCGTCGCCGCCCGACGCGTCGGCCACGCCGCCGTGATCGCGGCAGATTTCCAGCGCCCGTGCCATCCAGGCATCGAGCGGGTGGTCGGCCGATTCGAAGGCCAACACCAGCACCGCCTCCTCGTTGCTCCAGGGAATCCCGGGTAGCGCCTCGCGCGCTTCGAGCAGGCGGCAGTTGGCGGGGTAAAGCCCCGCCTGGGTAATCTCGCGCACCGCGTCGGCGCCGGCAAAGAAATCCTTGAAGCGCACGCTGGCCGAGGCCCGGAAGGTCGGCTTCTTGCGCAGCCGCACCCAGGCTTCGGTGATGATGCCCAAAATGCCCTCGGAGCCGATGAACATCCGGTCGGGCGAGGGACCGGCGCCGGAGCCGGGCAGGCGGCGCGATTCGAGCGTGCCCTGGGGCGTCACGACACGCGTGCTCTCCACGAAGTCGTCGATATGGGTGTAGAGCGTGGCGTAGTGGCCGCCCGAGCGCGTGGCGATCCAGCCGCCCAGGGTCGAGCAGCGGTAGGCCTGCATGTAGTGGCGCATGGTGAACGGCGTGTCGCGCAACGCGTCCTCAATGGCGGGGCCGTAGATGCCGCCCTGGATGCGTGCGGCATGGCTGACGGCGTCGACCTCCAGCACCTTGTCCATGTGGCGCATCGAGATCGTCACGACCTTGTCGAAGGTGGCCGCCGGCTCGATGCCCTTCACGACCGACGAACCGCCGCCATAGGGGATCGCCTTGGCGCCGATCCGGTCGCACCAGTCGAGGACTTCGATCACTTCCTGTTCGGTCCCAGGGAAGGCCACGGCGTCGGGCGGGTTGGGCACGGAGCGCATGAACATGCGCGTGGCATCGAAGCCCGCCTTGCCGTAGCTGTGCTCCAGCCGCGTCAGGTGATCGGTCCGCACCAGAGATTGAAGCGAAGCGGGCACGTCGACCCTGGGCTTGCGCAGGGTGATCTCTTCGGCTTTCGGAGGCGGCGTCACGTCGAAGCCGGAAAGCCCGTAGCGCTGGGCGATCTCGGCCTCCCAGGGCTTGATTTCCTCCGGCGAGAGGTCCTCGTCGGCATAGCCCCAGGCATAGAATTTCTTCTGGCGCCGCATGGTTCCCTCCGATTTGTTCTTGTTGTTGGTCAGGCCGCGAAGGCCATGGGCTTGTGCGAGCCCTTGATCTGGGTGCGATGCATGACGCGGCGCTGCGAGCTGTCGAACGGATCGCGGCGATGCATGGTCGAACGGTTGTCCCACATCACGAGGTCGCCCAGTTTCCAGACATGCTCGTAGACGAAGCGCGGTTGGGTGACATGAGCCCACAGCGCTTCGAGTACGGCATCGGACTCCTCGCGCGAGTAGCCTTCGACGTAGGAGTTGCGTCGCCGGCCGAGGTAGAGCGTGGCGCGTCCGTTGACCGGATGACGCAGGATCGCGGGATGCCAGGCGCCCGGCGCTGCCATCGGATCGTCGGTCGGCGTCACGCCTTTGCGCAGATAGCCGCCGGAATTGTAGGTGCCGTCGTGCTTGACCCGGCGCCCTTCGATCTTGCGCCTGAGGTCGGCAGGCAGAGCATCGCATGCCGCCTGCATGCTGGTGAACCAGGTGTTGCCACCGGCCGAGGGGATTTCGAGCGAGTAGAGCATCGAGGCATCGGGCGGCGTGTCGAGATAGCTCATGTCGGTGTGCCAGACGGCCTCGCCGTCACCCAGCGCGCCGATCGGATCGCCCTTGGCGTCGAGCACGTTGGAGACGACGTAGATGTCGGGATAGCCCGGTGGGCTGATGCGGCCACGCTCCTGGTTGGGCGGCGGATCGAGTTCGCCGAAGCGGCGGCTGAAGGCCAGCAGGTCGTCGTCGCTGAGCGTCTGGCCGCGCAGCAGGATCATTGAATGAGCATACCAAGCCCGTTCGATCGCAGCGAAATCCTGATCGTTCAAGCGCCTGAGGTCGACGCCGAAAATCTCCGCGCCGACAGCAGATGTCACCGGCTTCACCGTCACGCCCATGCCGCTTCCTCCGTCTTTGCCGGGGATGATCGACCTCTCATCGCGCGCGATCAAGCGCCCAGCAATGGACGCAGCCAGCTCCCGAGCTTGTCGGCAACGGCGGGTGCCACGGGTCCGGCGAATCCCGGATCGGCGGGCCCCGTGACGAGTTTGAGATTGTGGCTGACGGACGCCACGATCACGGCCTCGCCCGGGCCGCTGCGTTGGCCGAGCGCGTCGATCAGCGGCTGGACGTCTACCATCGGCACGACCTGGCGGTCGGCGCCGCCCTGCAGGATCAGGCAGGCGATGTCCAGACTGGCCAGCGCCTTGGCCGGATCGAAGGCCAGCACGCTTTGCAGGAACGGCCCGGCATAGGGCGGAAACAGTGCCTGTTGCTCGCGCGGCAGGCCGGCGGGCACGCGGCCGGTGGCGATGATCGTGCTCATCGTCCGGTCGGCCGGCTCGACCAGCGACGGCGCGCTGCGGACGAGCTGGGCGTGTACGATGTCGGCGAGCGGACGTCCCGGCGTTGCAGCCAGGACCAGCCCATGCAGCTTGCGCGATCCCATCTCCCTGGCCGACAGCGCCCCGGCGGCCGCTAGGGCGAGCAGGCCGCCCTCGCTGTGGCCCAGCAGGGCGGTGGCGTAGGGCTTGATCTCATCGTGTCTCAGCAACTCGCGATGTGCTGACGCGACGTCACCCACGAAATTCTCCCAGGCGAAGAATCGCTCCTGCTCTTCCAGCGTGTTGGTGGGTCGCTGCGTCGAGCCACCGATGCCGCGCTTGTCGAAGCGCAGGCTGCCGATGCCGGCCGCCGCCAGCAACTCGGCGATCTGCTTCAGGAGATCGATGCGTTCAGGCACGAGCGGGTTGTTGCCATCGCGATCGGTCGGGCCGCTGCCGGCGATCAGCACCACGCCCGGCACCTTCTGCAATTCGCTCCAGCGCGGCAGGAGCAACGTGCCGGCCAGCGTCGCACCATTGCTGCCGTCGAATCGCACCATGCGCTCTGTCGCGCCGCTCGCGTAGTAGCCCTTCCAGGGACTCTGGGCGCGGGCGGCCAGCGGCGTCAGCAGGCCCGCCGCGACCAGCGCGCGGCGACCAATCATTCCCGGCTTTCCGGGCCTGGTGCGTTGCCCATGCGGTGGCTCATCGTCCGGCCGCCGAACAGGTGGACGTGAAAATGGAAAACGAGTTGGCCGCCATTGGGCCCGTGGTTGGCGACCATGCGGTAGCCGTCGGGCTCGAGGCCGAGATCCTTGGCGACTTTCGCCACCGCGCGCCAGAAGCCGACGAGCAACTCCTGTGGCGCCGCGGCGCAGAAGTCCGCCTGGCTCACGTATTCACCCTTGGGGATCACCAGCACATGCACTGGCGCCAGCGGGTTGATGTCGTGGAAGGCCAGCGCGAACGCGTCCTCGTGGACTTTCTTGCAGGGCAACTCGCCGCGCAGGATGCGCGCGAAGACGTTGTTGCGGTCGTAGGCGGGCATGACGGGCTCCGGAGTCATTGTCGTCCGACAACTATACCGAACGCCGCTACCTCTTGCGGCTCGCCTTCTCGGCGATGCCCGACAGGCCTTCGCGGCGGGCCAGCTCGGTCCACACAGCTTTCGGCTTCACGTTGGTCGCGGCCCACAGGGTCAGCAGGTGGTAAAGCATGTCGGCGCTTTCGGCGACGAGCTTCGGCCGGTCGCCCTTGATGCCCTCGATCAGCGCCTCGACCGCTTCCTCGCCCAGCTTCTTGGCGATCTGGGCACGGCCGCGGCTGAACAGGCGCGCCGTATAGGAGGATTCGGGGTCGGCGCCCTTGCGGCTGTCGATCACGACGTAGAGCCGGTCGAGCACATGCTCGTCGGCGCTCGCGACATCGTCCTGGCGTCTTTTCTTCGACGCCTTCTTCTTGGCTTTCTTGTCTTTGGCCATCGAGGGGGAGAACTCCGCCGCCCGGGGGAAGGGCGGACCTACGCGATCCTGGCGCCTCTTGCTGGGGCGCTGCGGCCATTTTACGCCAATTTCACGCCGCGCGCGAGATTTGTCGTACTGGAACGCCGGCGCGGGCGAGATGTTCTTTCGCCTGGGCGATGGTGAACTCGCCGAAATGGAAGATCGAGGCGGCGAGCACGGCCGAGGCGCCGCCCTTGGTGACGCCGTCGAGCAGGTCGTCGAGCGTGCCCACGCCACCCGAGGCCACCACCGGCACCGGCACGGCATCGGAGACCGCACGCGTGAGTTCCAGATCGAAACCTGACTTGGTGCCGTCACGGTCCATCGAGGTGATCAGCAGCTCACCCGCGCCCGACCGTGCCATCCGACGCGCCCAGTCCAGCGTGTCGAGGCCCGTGCCCTTGCGCCCGCCATGGGTGAAGACCTCCCATTTGCCGGGAGCTGTCTGCCGGGAGTCGATCGACACCACGATGCACTGGTCGCCGTACTTCTCGGCGGCTTCCTTGACGAACTCCGGCCGCGTCACGGCGGCGGAGTTGATCCCGACCTTGTCGGCGCCGGCCAGCAGCAGGCGGCGGATGTCCTCGATGGTCCGCACACCGCCGCCCACGGTAAGCGGCATGAAGCACTGTTCCGCCGTGCGGGCGACGACATCGAGGATGGTGTCGCGGTTCTCGTGGCTGGCCGTGATGTCGAGGAAGGTGAGCTCGTCGGCGCCGGCGGCGTCGTAGATGCGGGCCTGCTCGACGGGATCGCCGGCATCGCGCAGGGACTCGAACTGCACGCCCTTCACGACGCGGCCATCCTTGACGTCGAGACAGGGGATGATGCGGACCTTCAGCATCACTCGCCCTTCAGGACGCGGATGGCGTCGGGCACCGTCACGCGGCCGTCATAAAGCGCGCGGCCGACGATGGCGCCGATGATGCCGTGCTCCTCGGCCGGCCGCAGCTCGCGCAGATCGTCGAGCGAGCTGACGCCGCCCGAGGCGATCACCGGCGTGGTGAGATGCTGGGCCAGCGTCACTGTGGCGTCGACATTGACGCCGCCCATGGCGCCGTCGCGATCGATGTCGGTATAGATGATGGCGGCGACGCCGGCGTCCTCGAAGCGCAGCGCAAGGTCCAGCGCGCGCACCGTGCTCTGCTTGGTCCAGCCATCGACCGCAACCATGCCCTCGCGGGCGTCGATGCCGACCGCCACCTTGCCCGGCCACTGCTTGCAGGCGGCCTTCACCAGGCCCGGCTCCTTGACCGCGACCGTGCCCAGGATGACGCGGCTCACGCCGGCATCGAACCACTGGGAAATGCTTTCGATGGTGCGAATGCCGCCGCCGAGCTGCGCCGGCACATCGATCTCCTTCAGGATCTCGACGACCGCGGCGCGGTTCACCGGATGGCCCTCGACGGCGCCGTTGAGGTCGACGAGATGCAGCCATTCGCAGCCGGCCTGGGCGAAGGCCTTGGCCTGCGCCGCCGGGCTGTCGTTGAACACCGTGGCCCGTGCCATGTCGCCCCGCAGCAGGCGAACGCACTTGCCGTCCTTGAGATCGATGGCGGGAAACAGGATCATGGCGGCGGGGGTTTAGCGCGCCGGACGGCGGCACGCCACCCCGTTCGAGTGGAGCGCACCGGCACGCACGGGATAGGGGTTGGTGATGCTGAGTTATTTGACGATCGGCGCGAACGATATCCCGCGCTCAGAGCGGTTCTATACGGCGGTCCTCGGGCCGCTTGGCTATGAAAAGGCACAGCAGAAAGACGGAGTGGCTTACACGCTCCCCGACATTCCCGATCGCTTCGACGGTCACTGTGCCGTGTATGTCAGGAAGCCTTACGATGGGCGGGACGCGACGGTTGGCAACGGCTCGATGATCGCCTTTCGTGTACCGACGCATGCCCAGGTTCACGCCCTGCACAGCGCCGGCATGGCGGCTGGTGGCACGGATGAGGGCGCACCGGGCTTCCGCGCTCAGTACAGCAGGAATTTCTTCGTGGGTTACCTGCGCGATCCGTTGGGCAACAAGCTGGCCCTTTTCTGCACCGCCACGGATCGAGCAGCTTAAGGCGTCACGCCGTCAGCTTCTGTCGATGCCCAAAATCCCGCCGATCAGGCGGCCGACATGAAACTTCGTCCATATGTCGGCCGCGGAAAAACTGGGACGCGCCTGCATGGCGCCCCAGTAGCGCGCGAGCGCCGGCCGCTTGGGGATCTCCGCGCCGAGACCGGCGAACTCCATGCGCCCAAGAAACACGGTCCAGACGACATCGGCGACGCCATAGGCCGGCACCAACACTGCGCGGCCATCGCTCAAAGTCTGCTCGAGCCGATCCATGAAGCCGATGGCCTCAGTGCGACGCCGCTCCGAAAGCTTTACGACGGCATCCGGCTCGAAGGTGCTGACGCGCTGGGCGAAGACCTCGGCGCGCGCCTCATAGACGGAAGCGAGATCGGGATTTCTGGCAGCAAGTGCCAGGAGTTGGCGGCGGGTCGCATCGAGCCGCTTCGGGATCAGGATCCGCGCCAGGGGATTGCGGGCGAGAATCCCGCCGAACGTCAATTCCTCGATCGGATAGCCGTAGTGAAGGTCGAGCCAGGCTTTCGTCTCACGATCGGGCGTCGCGCCGAGCGCATACTCGGCGATGTCACGACTCTGATCGAGGATGCGATCGGCCAGCACCAGTGTCGGCACGGTCATGCCCGGATTGATCCGCACATAGTCCGGCTGTTGCTGGCTCAGCCGGAAGTGGATGTCGACGAAGACGCGCTCGTGAGCGATGCCGCCTTCGGCGAGAGCGAGGCGCGCGATCATCGAATAGTAGGACGACGGCGTTTGATAGAGGCGGGGTTTTGCTCCGGAGAGCTTGGCGGACTCTGTCATGGCCGATCATCACGGAGGAAGGAGCATCGGACTGTGCAGGATGCAAACGGTGCGCACAACGGGCGCAGCGAGCCTTAGTGCGTCGACGCACTTGCGCCACATTCCCTTGAGGCCCGCGCGATTCAGTCCTCGCTATCCAGCCAATCCACCGAAAAGCCAATCAAGCCGCGCTTGCAGGCTTGCGCGTCGAGGCAGAAAGTTTCCCTCAACGAAGCGTGGTGGTCGCATCACGCGGAGAGGGGCCGAAAGGTTCCTCGCGGTGGCGAAAGCCGCTGAAGGGTTCTTGGAGTGCCCTGCGAACTCGTCCGACGGGACGATGCGCGCCCTTCGCGAGGGAGAGCGCTGGCAGGAAAAAGCAGCCGGGGATTCGTTGTGGGAGGTCCATGCGCATGGACGGCCTGCACCCGAGGATGGTGGCGGCGAGCGGGGATCTCGCAATTTCACTAGCCCTTCGTGGTCCCTCCGGGGTCACGGTGGACCGCGCCCCGCGGAGGAACGTGACGAGCGTTCTTTCAGGGACGTATGAAGCGGCGAAGTCGGGCAACCGGCTTCGCCGTTTTCTTTTGTGCCGGCCGCCGCTAGTCTTCGGCCATGACCCAATACACACCCGATCTCCTGGCCGCCGACCTCGCGGACCTCACCGCCATCAGGCGCGATATCCATCGCCATCCCGAGACGGCGTTCGAGGAGGAGCGGACCTCGCAGATTGTGGCCGATAAGCTCACCTCCTGGGGCATCGAGGTCCATCGTGGGCTGGCCACGACCGGCGTCGTCGGCACCCTTAAGGGCAGCCGGCCGGGCCAGAAGACAATCGGCTTGCGCGCCGACATGGACGCGCTGCATCTGCAGGAGAAGAACGACTTCGACTACGCCTCGGCGATCCCCAACAAGATGCATGCCTGCGGCCATGACGGTCACACCACGATGCTGCTGGGTGCCGCCAAGCAGCTCGCGGCGGCGCCCGACTTTGCCGGTACGGTGCATTTCATCTTCCAGCCTGCCGAAGAGGGGCTGGGTGGCGCGCGGGTGATGATCGAGGAAGGGCTGTTCGACAAATTTCCCTGCGACGTCGTCTATGGCATGCACAACATGCCGGGCTTTCCGGTCGGCCACTTCGCCATCCGTCCCGGCGCGATGCTCGCCTCGTCCGATAGTTGGGAAGTCACTTTCAAGGGTACCGGCGGCCACGGCGCCATGCCCGATCGCGGCACCGATCCCACTTTTGTCGCGGCGCAATTCATCGTGGCGATCCAAGGCATCGTCGGCCGCAACGTGCCGTCGAACCAGGCAGCAGTCCTGAGCGTCGGCCATATCGCGTGCGGCACGCCGGGCTCGCCCAACGTCATCCCGTCGGAAGTGCTGATCAAGGGCACTGCGCGCAGCTTCTCTCATGCGGTGCGGTCGCTGCTGGAGCGCCGCCTGGCCGAGGTCGCGGCGGGCATCGCGCAGGCCGGCGGCTGCGAGGCGGTGAGCAAGTACCACCGTCGCTATCCGGCGTTGATCAATGCGGCGGAGCAGACGTCGATTGCGGTCGAAGCCGCGGCGGCCACGGTTGGCCGCGAGAATGTCGAGCCCAACACGCAGCCGATCGCCGGCGCCGAGGATTTCGCCTTCATGCTGGAGAAGAAGCCGGGCGCCTACATCATGATCGGCAACGGCGGCACGATCGAAGGCGGCTGCCACAACGTGCATTCGCCGCTCTACGACTTCAACGACAAGATCCTGACGACGGGTGCCGCCTACTGGATGAACCTCGTCCAGCTCGAGCTGGGCGACGCGGCCTAGCGGCCGCCGCTAACGCCCGGCGTTGCCGGTCGCGGGCTGGACCACCAGTTCGCTGCCGCGCTTCTCGA
>JAESFZ010000533.1_pt1 | contig 12013 bp, 10 predicted proteins | sample 9269561 | NCBI WGS metagenome assembly JAESFZ01 (sample SAMN14515552, study PRJNA621657) | algae metagenome | isolation source: Tildeniella nuda ZEHNDER 1965/U140 and co-occurring heterotrophs from wet... | place: Switzerland: Stansstaad, Zurih | collected 1965-01-01
AAGACGAGTGCGGCTCGGACCGAACGGACCATCCGCTCTTTCGGCCCCGGCGACGGCTGCCTGCTGCCTGTTGCCTGCCGCCTCACCACGCCCCCATCTCCCGCAGCTGTTTGGCCAGGTCCTCGGGCAGGTCGCCGGCGTCCATGGAGGAGAGGTCGGGCGGGGCGTCCTTCGGCTCCAGATAGCGCCAGCCCTGGAAGGGGCGGCGGGCCTGGGGGGCGGTGCGGATGACCTCGGGCGAGAGCTTGATGTGGCACATCGAGGCCTTGCCCTCGCCCTTGGTCGAGATGTCGAGGATCGGCATGCGGCAGACCACCGAGCCCTTCATGACCCAGAACAGCGAGCCGCCGTCCTCGAGCTCGGCGGCGCGCTTGGGCGTCATCCGGGTGTGGACGGTCAGCCATTCCCCTTTCGAGGCGCGGCGCTCCAGCGTCTCGACCTTGGCGACGCCGACGCACAGCTTGATCATGTGAAGGGACATCGGCGGGGAGTAGCACCCTTCGGGGTCGGGACGGGAGGCCCTACCAGCCGGAGTCCGGGGCCGGCTCCGGCTCGCCGCGCAAGGCCTGGAGCGCGGCGCCCATCCGGCCCTCGCCCCGGCTCCAGCCCTCGATCACCCCGTCGATCTGCGACATGCTCCGGCCGTTCTCGATCAGGATATTGCCGCAGCGTTCGCCGTGGGCCTCCAGCATGGCCTGGCCGGCGTCGGCCGCGGCGGTCACGACGTGGTCGCGCCAATTGACCTCCGGCCGACGGCCTTCCAGCCGGCCGACGAAATAGTAGAAGCCCAGCGCCGCCGAGCCCGGGTCCTCGCCCTTGGCGGCGATGGCCATGTAGAGGACGGCGCACTGGACGTCGTTCCGGTAGGCCTGGTCGAGCGGCGGGGTCTGGGGCGTGCGGGCCTGGGCCGCGCCGGCCGACAGGGCCAGGGCGAGGCCGGCGATCAGGATGCGCTTCATTCAGTCCCCTCCGGTTTGACGGTCGCCAGGACGGCGCCGTCCACCACCTGGTCGCCGACGGCGGCGCCGATGGTTTCGACCACCCCGTCGAACGGAGCGACGAGGGCATGCTCCATCTTCATCGCTTCGAGCACAACCAGGGGCTGACCTTTCGTGACGATATCGCCGGCCTTGGCGGGCGTGGCGACGATCTTGCCGGGCATGGGGGCGCGGAGGGCGCCGTCAGAGGCGGGGCCGGCGGCGGAGGCGAAGGAGGGTTTCGCTACCAGAATGGCATCGCCGTCGTCGAACAGGACGATGTCGCCTCCGATCTTGTTCTGGCCAAACCTTCGGTCGCCGACCCAAACGGCGCCATGCCCCCAAGTCCCGTAGTCATACCTGGCCGCGCGCCGCTCGGCGCCTTCGCCTACCAGCCAGGTCGAATCATTGGACTGGGCCGAGATTGCGTTCATCACGATCTTACGTCCGCCGACCGACGCAACGAACGTGGATCGCGGGTCGCTGTTGAGACGGAAACCCAAGGCGCCGGTCAGTGCGTCCCAGGCCCCAAAATAATCGTCACCCCGAGGAGGGCCTCCGGGCTCATAGGTATGCTGTGCGAAAAGCGCGATCGCCGCGATGTCTCGCTCCTCGTCGCCGACAACCAGAAGCTCGTTCTCTTCGGAAGCGATGAAGCCGGTATCCACGTCACCGGCGACGAACCGGGGATGGTCCAGGCACTTGACCAAAAACGCCGCGTTGGTCTTCACCGGCCAGACCTCGACCGAGGCGCAGGCGTCGGCGAGGGCTTCGGCGGCCTGTTCGCGGGTGTCGGCATGGACGATCAGCTTGGCGATCATCGGGTCGTAGAACTGGCTGACCTCGCCGCCCTGTTCGACGCCGGTGTCGACGCGGATGTCGTCGGGCAGGTGGAAGTGATCCAGCTTGCCGATGCTCGGCAGGAAGCCGTTGGCCGGGTCCTCGGCGTAGAGGCGGGCCTCCATGGCCCAGCCGTTGAGGGGGATGTCGGCCTGTTTGAGCGGGATCGGCTCGCCGGCGGCGACGCGCAGTTGCCATTCGACCAGGTCGACGCCGGTGATGGCCTCGGTGACCGGGTGTTCGACCTGAAGCCGGGTGTTCATCTCCATGAACCAGATGCGGTCGGCCTTGAGACCGTCCGAGGCGTCGGCGATGAATTCGATGGTGCCGGCGCCCTCGTAGTTCACGGCCCGGGCGGCGCGGACGGCGGCGGCGGTGACGGCCTTGCGGGTGGCGGCGTCCATGCCGGGGGCGGGGGCCTCCTCGATCACCTTCTGGTGGCGGCGCTGCAGGGAGCAGTCGCGCTCGTGCAGGTGGACGACGGTGCCGTGGGCATCCCCGAACACCTGCACCTCGATGTGGCGCGGGCGGGTGATGTATTTCTCGATCAGGACGCGCGGGTCGCCGAAGGAGGACTGGCCCTCGCGTTGGGCCGAGGCGAGGCCGTCGGCGAAGTCTTCCGCCCGGTCGACCTTCTTCATGCCCTTGCCGCCGCCGCCGGCGACGGCCTTGATCAGCACCGGATAGCCGATGGCGTCGGCCTCCTTCTGGAGGCGTTCGAGCGACTGGTCCTCGCCGAGATAGCCGGGAGTGACGGGCACCCCGGCCGCGATCATCAGGGACTTGGCGGCGTCCTTGAGGCCCATGGCGCGGATGGCGGCGGGGGGCGGGCCGATCCAGACCAGGCCGGCGGCCATGACCGCCTCGGCGAAGTCGGCGTTCTCGGACAGGAAGCCGTATCCGGGGTGGATGGCCTCGGCGCCGGTCTGTTTGGCGGCGGCGAGAACCTTTGCGGCGTCGAGGTAGGATTCGCGGGCCGGGGCGGGCCCGATCAGGACAGCCTCGTCGGCCTCGCGGACGTGCAGGGCGTCAGCGTCGGCCTCGGAATGGACGGCGATGGTGCGCAGGCCCATGCGGCGGGCGGTGCGGAACACGCGGCAGGCGATCTCGCCGCGATTGGCGACCAGGACGGATTTGAACATGGGTCGGTTCTAGAGGCGAGCGGGGAGGAGTGGCTAGTGATTAGTGGCTAGTGGCTGGCCGCCGCCTGCGGAGCCGGACCGCCGGCGCCGCCCTTCCTCGGGCAGCGAAGCGGCAATCACCAACCATTCGCCACTAATCACTAGCCACTCCTCCTCGACCTTACTCCGCCCAGCGGGGCTTGCGCTTGTCGAGGTAGGCGCGGACGCCTTCCTGGCCTTCGTCGGAGACGCGGGCGTGGGCGATGCGGCGGGCGGTGTCTTCCATCAGGCCGTGGTCGATGGGGCGGCCGGCGACGTCGTTGACCAGCCGCTTGGCCTCGCCGACCGCGCCGGGGGCGCAGGCCTTCATCGAGTCGGCGAAGGCGGCGACGAAGCCGTCGATCTCGTCGGCCGAGGCGAGCACCTGGTCGACGAGGCCGTACTGCTGCGCGGCGGCGGCGTCGAAACCGTGGGCGGTCATGAACAGGGCCCGGGCGGTGCGGGGGCCGACGGCCTCGACCACATAGGGGGCGATGGTCGCGGGGATCAGGCCCAGCTTGACCTCGGAGAAGGCGAAATGGGTCCCCTTGACCGCCACGGCCGTGTCGCAGGCGGCGACGATGCCGGCCCCGCCGCCCATGGCCGCACCCTCGACGATGGCCACGGTCAGGGCCGGGATGTCGTGCAGGGCCTTGAGCATCTTCGCCAGACCCATGGCGTCGGTCCGGTTGTCGCCCTCGGACCAGCCGGCGGCGTCGCGCATCCAGCCCAGGTCGGCGCCGGCGCTGAAGGTTCCGCCCGCGCCGCGGATGAAGACCACCCGCACATGATCGGCGCCCTGCAGGGTCTCGAAGGCCTCGTAGAGGGCGGCGATGGTCGGGCCGTCGAAGGCGTTGCGCTTGTCGGGGCGGTTGATGGTGATGAAGACCACCCCGTCGGCGGTCGAGCGGATCTGCACCAGGTCGTCGTTGGCGTCGGGCGCCGGATCGGCCAGCAGGGGATGGGCGATGGCGTTGATCTCGGCCGCCTCCCCGGGCGTGACGTCCAGGGCGTTCAGATCGGCTTCGGTGGGATCGGTCATGGTGCTCTCCTGCGGCTTGAGCGGTATAACGCCTGACGGGCCGAACGGAATACGGAGTGTTACGGATGGCGACCAGCGCGACGGATCGCATCCGCCGGACCAGCGTGGCCAGCGTCCATGTGCACTATGTCGCCAAGGTGGAGCGGAAGGGCCGCACCCGGGCCGAGGTGGACGAGGTCATTCGCTGGCTGACGGGCTATTCGCAGGACCAGCTGGAGGCCCTGCTGGCCGACGGGACGACGTTCGAGACCTTTTTCGATCAGGCGCCGGCGATGAATCCGAACCGCTTCCTGATCACCGGCGTGATCTGCGGCTATCGGGTCGAGGAGATCGAGGACCCGTTCATGCGCGAGCTGCGCCACCTCGACAAGCTGGTGGACGAGGTGGCCAAGGGGAAGGCGATGGAGAAGGTGCTGCGGCAGCCTCCCGCCTGATTACATCCTGAACACGCCGAACGTCGTCTCCGGGATCGGGGCGTTGAGGCTGGCGCTGATCGCCAGGCCGAGCACGTCACGCGTCTGCACCGGATCGATGACCCCGTCGTCCCAGAGGCGGGCGGTGGCGTGGTAGGGATTGCCCTCGTCCTCGTATTTCTGGCGCACGGGGGCCTTGAAGGCCTCGGCCTCCTCGGGGGTCCAGGTCTCGGCGTCGCGGTGGACGGTGGCGAGGACGGCGGCGGCCTGTTCGCCGCCCATGACGCTGATCCGGCTGTTGGGCCAGGTGAACAGGAAGCGGGGAGAGTAGGCGCGGCCGCACATGCCGTAGTTGCCGGCCCCGAAGCTGCCGCCGATCAGGACGGTGAATTTGGGCACCTCGGCCGAGGCCACGGCGGTGACCAGCTTGGCCCCGTTCTTGGCGATGCCCTCGGCCTCGTATTTGCCGCCGACCATGAAGCCCGAGATGTTCTGCAGGAACAGCAGCGGGATCTTCCGCTTGCAGGCCAGTTCGATGAAATGGGCGCCCTTGAGCGCGCTCTCGGAGAACAGCACGCCGTTGTTGGCGAGGATGGCGACCGGATAGCCCCAGATGCGGGCGAAGCCGCAGACCAGGGTCGTGCCGTACAGGGCCTTGAACTCGTCGAACTCCGAGCCGTCGACGAGGCGGGCGATGACCTCGCGCACATCATAGGGGGCGCGGACGTCGTCGGGGATGATGCCGTACAGCTCCTCGGCGTCGAAGGCGGGGGCGCGGGGTTCGCGCACGTCGAGGTCGACCCGCTTCACCGTGTTCAGGCTGTCGACGATGGTGCGGACGATCTCCAGCGCGTGTTCGTCGTTCTCGGCGACATAGTCGACCACGCCCGAGCGACGGCCGTGGGTCTCGGCCCCGCCCAGCTCCTCGGCCGAGATGACCTCGCCGGTGGCGGCCTTCACCAGCGGCGGGCCGGCGAGGAAGATGGTGCCCTGTTCGCGCACGATCACGGTCTCGTCCGACATGGCGGGCACATAGGCGCCGCCGGCGGTGCAGGAGCCCATGACGCAGGCGATCTGGGGGATGCCCTTCGCCGACATCCGGGCCTGGTTGAAGAAGATGCGGCCGAAATGGTCGCGGTCGGGGAAGACCTCGGCCTGGTGGGGCAGGTTGGCCCCGCCGGAATCGACCAGATAGACGCAGGGCAGGTTGTTCTGCTCGGCGATCTCCTGGGCCCGCAGGTGTTTCTTCACCGTCATCGGGAAATAGGCGCCGCCCTTCACCGTCGGGTCGTTGGCGACGATCATGACCTCGCGGCCCGAGACCCGGCCGACGCCGCAGATCATGCCGGCGCCGGGGGCCTCGCCCTTGTACATGTCGCAGGCGGCCAGCTGGCCGATCTCGAGGAAGGGCGAGCCGGGATCGAGCAGGCGTTCGACGCGGTCGCGGGGCAGCAGCTTGCCGCGGGCGACGTGGCGTTCGCGGGATTTCTCCGGCCCGCCGAGGGCGGCCTGGGCCACGCGCTCGCGCAGTTCGTCGCGCAGGGCGCGGTTGTGGGCGTCGAGCGCCTTGAAGGCGGGGCTGGCGGGGTCGATGGCGGACGTCAGCTTGGGCATGGGGGTGGTTTAGGGTGGTTCAGGCGATGGGGGAAGCGGGAGACGCCTTCGGACAAGGGGTGCGGGTCCTGGTTCATCACGAAGAACACGAAGAAGGCACGAAGGACACCGGGAGAGGCGTTCCAGCGGGCGGGCGCTCCGCGCGTTCCGTGCGACCGCCCCTTCGTTTTCTTCGTGCGCCCTTGGTGTCCTTGGTGATGAACCAGCACGGGCCCCAGCGCCGCTGCGGCGGGCAAGAAGGTCGCCTTATGTCACCGGGCTGCAAATCCAGTTGACCCCGCTCCCGCGCCGTGGCCTGTCGCGCGGCCCATGTCCGTGCTCAGCCTCCAGACCCGCGCCACCCTGAAAGACCTGCTGCACCTCGCGTGGCCAGTGGTGCTGGCGCGCATCGGCATCATGACCATGGGGCTGACCGACGTGATCGTGGTCGGCAACTATTCCGGGCTGGAGCTGGCCTACAGCTCCCTGGCCCTGACCCCGATCCAGATTGTGGTGACCACGGCGGTCGGGTTGATGATGGGGGTGCAGGTGATGACCGCGCGCTTCCTCGGCGAGGGGCGGCGCAGCGAAGTCGGGGCGGTGCTGCGGCGGGGCCTCGCCTATTCGCTGCAGCTGGGGTTCGCCGCCATGGTCGGGCTGATCCTGCTGGGACCGTGGGCGCTCGGGAGCCTCGGCCTGGCGGACGGTCTGGCCGAAGGGGCCTCGCCGGTGCTGATCGTGCTGGCCCTGTCGATGCCCGGCTATCTCGTCAGCGTGGCGGCCCAGTTCTTCCTCGAGGCCCTGCACCGGCCGCGGGCGGGGATGTGGGCCATGTGGATCGCCAACGCCGTCAATCTGGCGCTGAACCTGCTGCTGGTGCCCGACGTGCTGGGGCTCGGATTCGACGGGGCCGTGGCGGCGGCCTGGGCGACGCTGTTCGCGCGGACCTCGCTGGCGGTCTTCCTGGTCGTCTATATCGTGCGGATGCCGGAGGCGCGGGCGCTGGGCGTGTTCCTTCGGCCCCGGCGCGACGCGACGTCGGAGCGCGAGCAGCGCAAGGTCGGCTACGGGGCCGGCAGTTCCTATTTCATCGAGGTCGCCGCCTTCGGGGCCATGACCTTCATCGCCGGCCAGCTGGGGGCGGTTGAGACGGCGGCCTGGACCATCGTGCTGAACGTCTCGGCCATCGTCTTCATGGTCCCGATGGGGCTGTCGGCGGCCACGGCGGTGCTGGTCGGACGGGCCTATGGGGCGCGGGACGGGCGCGAGGTGATGCGGGCCGGGCTGGTCGGGCTGGGGGTGGTCAGCGTGCTGACCCTGACGGTGGCGCTGGCGCTGTGGCCGACCGCGGGATGGGTGGCCAGCGCCTACAATCGCGACCCGGCCCTGCTGGCGGTGGTGGTCCCGGCCCTGGTGCTGGCGACCCTGTTCTTCGTCGCCGACGGCATCCAGGTGGTCTCGGCCTCGGCCAACCGGGCCGCGGGCGACGTCTGGTGGCCGACGATCATGCATTTCGCCGCCTACAGCCTGATCATGATGCCGCTGGGCTGGTGGTTCGCGCACGAGATCGGCGTCGACGGACTGGTCTGGGCGGTGATCCTCGCCAGCCTGGTGTCGGCGACGTTGCTGACCGGGCGGTTCGTGCGGGTGGCGCGGCGGTTGCCGGTCGGAGTGGCTAGTGATTAGTGGCTAGTGGCTTGTGATCGCAGCGGCACGAGCGGCCCCTTCATCGGGGAACCGGGCGCTTTTGGCCGGGAAATGACGAGCAACTGTTGCAGCGTGCGCAATCACTGGCCACTAACCACTAGCCACCAATCACTCTTCAGCCCCTGGCCTCCATGTCCCGCATCCTGATCACCTCGGCCCTGCCGTACATCAACGGCATCAAGCATCTCGGGAACCTCGCGGGTTCGATGCTGCCGGCGGATGTCTACGCCCGGTTCAAGCGGGCCCAGGGGCATGAGGTGCTCTACATCTGCGCCACCGACGAACACGGCACCCCGGCCGAGCTGGCCGCCGCCGCCGCCGGGCAGGACGTGCGGACCTATTGCGACGAGCAGCACGAGATCCAGAAGGCGGCGGGCGAGGCCTTCGGCCTGAGCTACGACTGGTTCGGCCGCTCGTCGAACCCGCCGAACCACCGTCTGACCCAGCATTTCGCCGAGGTTCTGGAGAAGAACGGCCTGATCGAGGAGCGGGTCGACCGGATGATCTATTCCGTCGACGACGCCCGCTTTCTGCCGGACCGCTATGTCGAGGGGACGTGCCCGCACTGCGGCCACGTCGGGGCGCGCGGCGACCAGTGCGACAACTGCGGCCGGCTGCTGGACCCGACCGACCTGATCGATCCGTATTCGGCGGTGTCGGGATCGCGGAACCTCGAGGTGCGCGACACCCGGCACCTGTATCTGCTGCAGACCAGGCTGGAACAGCGCATCCGCGACTGGATCGGGACCAAGACCGACTGGCAGACCCTGGCGAAATCCATCGCCCTGAAACACCTCGACGAGGGGCTGATCGATCGCGGCGTCACCCGCGACCTGAAATGGGGCGTGCCGGTGGTGGGCCCCGACGGCGGGCCGCGGCCGGGCATGGAGGGCAAGGTCTTCTATGTCTGGTTCGACGCCCCGATCGAATACATCGGCGCCACCGAGGAATGGGCGGAGGCGACCGGCCGGACCTGGCGCGACTGGTGGCGCACCGACGAGGGCGCCGACGACGTCCGCTACGTCCAGTTCATGGGCAAGGACAATGTCGCCTTCCACACCGTCAGCTTCCCGGCGACGATCCTGGGCTCGGGCGAGCCGTGGAAGACGGTCGACACCCTGAAGGCCTTCAACTGGCTGAACTGGTACGGCGGCAAATTCTCGACCAGCCAGAAGCGCGGCGTCTTCATGGACCAGGCGCTGGAGCTGCTGCCGGCCGACTACTGGCGCTGGCACCTGACCGCCTATGGGCCCGAGGGCTCGGACGCGGCCTTCACCTGGGAGCAGTTCCAGTCGACGACCAACAAGGACCTGGCCGACGTGCTGGGAAATTTCGTCAACCGGATCGTCAAATTCGCCGAGAGCAAGTTCGATGGGGTCGTGCCCGAGGCGGGCGAGCCGGGGCCGCTGGAGGCGAAACTGGAGGCCGACGTCGCCGCCGGGATCGCCGAGGCCACGGCCGCCTTCGAGGCGATGGAGTTCCGCAAGGCCTGCCAGGCCCTGCGCGCCGTCTGGGTGCTGGGCAATGAGTATCTGCAGGAGGCGGCGCCCTGGACCGCCTTCAAGACCGATGTGGACCGCGCCGCCGTCGGGGTGCGCACCGGGTTGAACCTCGTCGCCCTGTTCGCCCGGCTGGCCGCGCCGGTGATGCCGTTCTCGGCCGAGAAGATCGCCGCCTCGGTGGGGGCGACGGACCTGTCGTGGCCGAAGCCGGACGAGGCCCTGCTGGACGTGCTGCCGCGCGGCCGGGCGGTGGCGGCCCAGGGGGTGCTGTTCGTCAAGATCGAGGACGCCCAGGTGGCGGAATGGTCCGAACGGTTCGGCGGCGCGGGGGGCTGAGCCTCCGCCCGGGACGGAACGAAAAAGGCCCGGATCGCTCCGGGCCTTTTGTCTATGGGGTCGGGGCTTGCGGCGCGACCGTCACGGGCGGCGGCGCGTCCGCCGGAGAGGCCGGCGTCGGCGGCGCGGGCGTGGCGTCGTCTTCCGTCTCCAGCCCCTTCAGATGTTTGGCGGCCTCTTTCTCGCCGATGTCGAGGAAGGCCGGGGCGGCGGCGTTGAACTCCTCCATCCGGTCGGTGCGCACGATCACCGAACGGGCGCCGTCCCAGATCATGTGGAGCGCCACATAGAGCACCACCACCAGGCCGACGTAGCCGATCCAGCGGTGCTGGTTCAGCAGTTTGGCGATATAGGTGGCGGCCACGCCCATCAGGGCGATCGACAGGATCAGGCCAAAGACCATGATCCACGGGTGGTCGTGGGCCGCGCCGGCCACGGCCAGCACATTGTCCAGCGACATGGTGATGTCGGCGATCATGATCTGGACCAGGGCCGCGCCGAAGGTCTTGCGCTTGAGCCCCAGCTCCTCGGGCGAGGGGCCCTTGCCGTGTTCGATGGCCAGGGCCAGTTCGAGCTCGTGCTCGGCCTCGGCCTGGTCGTGCGTGGCCTGTTCGCGCAGCTCGCGCCACATCTTCCAGCAGACCCAGAGCAGCAGCACCCCGCCGGCCAGCAGCAGGCCGATGATGGCCAGCAGCTGCACGGTGATCAGGGCGAAGCCGATGCGCATGACGACGGCGGCGGCCAGGCCGATCAGGATGGCCTTGCGGCGCTGCTCCTGCGGCAGGGCGGCGGCGGCGAGACCCACGGCCACCGCGTTGTCGCCGGCCAGCACGAGGTCGATCATCAGCACCTTGCCGAGGGCGGTGGCCTGGCTGGCGAGTTCGGGAGACAGGAATTCCATGGGCGCGCTCTAGGGCAGGGGAGGCGGGTTGGGCAAGATGGAAGGCGGGGTTCAGGTCCCGCCGCGGGCGCGGGTCGATTCATAAAGCGCCACGGCGGCGGCGTTGGAGACGTTCAGGCTCTCGAATCCGCCGGGCATGGGGATGCGCGCCATGACGTCGCAGTGTTCGGCCACCAGCCGGCGCACGCCATCGCCCTCGGAGCCCATGACCAGCACGGTGGGCCGCCCGTCGAGCGCCTGCTCCAGCGTCAGCTCGGCGGCCCCGTCCAGCCCGACGGCGCGCCAGCCGAGATCGGCCAGTCTCTCCAGCGCCCGGCTCAGATTGGTGACGCGGGCGCAGGGCAGGCGTTCGGTGGCGCCGGCCGAGGCCTTGGCCAGGGCCCCGGCGAGGGCCGGGGAGTGCCGGTCCTGGACGACGATGCCGCGCGCCCCGAAGGCGAGGGCCGAGCGGAAGATGGCGCCGACGTTCTGCGGATCGGTCAGCTGGTCCAGCATGACGATGACCCCGGACGCCGGTTCGGCGATGTCCTCGAGGGCGACGCCCTCCAGCGGCTGGACCTTGAAGGCCAGGCCCTGGTGCACGGCGCCGGCCGGCAGCATGCGGTCGAGGGCCTGGGGTTCGATGACCTCGATCCTGTGGCCGTGGGTCGCCTTGTCGCGTTCGAGCTCGGCGGCGCGGTCCGGCGTGGCCAGCAGCCGGCCCATGCCCTTGCGGGCCGGATTGGCCAGGGCCGCGAGCACCGGATGGCGGCCCCAGACGAAATTGTCGGCGTCGGCCTTGCCGCCACGCGCGGGGCGGGGGGCGGAATCAGCGGAGCGGGCGGGCGGATTGGGGTTCCAGCCGCCGCTTTTCGGAGCGCCCTTGTCGAAAGGCCGCGCGGCGTCCGGACGCCCGCCGGGCTTGCCTCCGAATGCCGGTTTTTTGCCCGATTTCCGGTCGTTGCGTTCTGGATTTCTCGACACTATAAGACGCCCTCCGATTTGGAGCCCTGAGGGCTTTCGGGTCTGGCGCCCCTCCTATCGCAGGCGACGCGAGACACCGAGAGCTTTTGTTGCGCCGGGGGTCGAAAGACCAACGTCGCAGCGGTCCGACGGTTCGAAAAGCGCGCTGGGGGAATGTCCCGAGCGGCAAAGGGGGGGGACTGTAAATCCCCTGCGTAAGCTTCGCAGGTTCGAGTCCTGCTTCCCCCACCACGCGCTTTCGAAACGACGGTCCGGACGCCAGACCGGATCGGCGGTCGACGGCCCCTGCTTCCTCTGGGAAGGGCGGGCCCAAGGCCGTCTCCGTGCGGGTATAGTACAATGGTAGTACAGCAGCCTTCCAAGCTGAATATGTCGGTTCGATTCCGTCTACCCGCTCCAGAATTCGATTAGCTGACCCAATCGCCCCTTTCCGGGCCACAGGAGTTTTGGCCATGGCCAAGGAAAAGTTCGAACGTAACAAGCCGCACTGCAACATCGGCACGATCGGTCACGTGGACCACGGCAAGACGACGCTGACGGCGGCGATCACCATGGTTCTGGCCAAGGCCGGCGGCGGCA
>JAESFZ010000534.1_pt1 | contig 12007 bp, 5 predicted proteins | sample 9269561 | NCBI WGS metagenome assembly JAESFZ01 (sample SAMN14515552, study PRJNA621657) | algae metagenome | isolation source: Tildeniella nuda ZEHNDER 1965/U140 and co-occurring heterotrophs from wet... | place: Switzerland: Stansstaad, Zurih | collected 1965-01-01
ATAGCTATATCCTTTAACAGTTGTGCTTGGTCACATGCAGTATCAGTTGCGCGCTCATGCGGTTTTTGCGATTGAGGAACCCGCTCACGCTTATCGCCTGCCCTGTCTGCAGTCTCGAAATTTCCACCGCCGCATCCCCGATTGCCACTCCGTTCATCTCGCATTCCACCTGGCGTTTATAGCCGGCTTCGATTTGCTGGGACTTGTGGGCAAGCCTGAAATTAAGCAGCGGGACACCGGCGGGCGTGTGGCGCAGCGGTTCGATGGCGACAAGTGCGCCGCTCAACGCAACCGCATTGGTTTCCACGCATTGATTCCGGTTTATGCCGTGGCAGCCGGTGCGGGCTTCGCCTCTTCCGCCACGGGCGCGGGGCTCAATGACCGGGACTTCTCTTCCCGCATCATCGGCGAAGGCGCGCTCACCGGCCCGTTCATCTTGACGGTAAGATGGCGCAGCACGGCATCATTGAATTTGAAGGCGTGCTCGAGTTCATTGAGGGTTTCGTTGTCGCACTCAATGTTCATCAGCACATAATGGGCCTTGTGCATCTTCTCGATGGGATAGGCGAGCTGCCGGCGGCCCCAGTCTTCAAGGCGGTGGATTTGACCGTTCTTGCTGGTCACCAGCTGGCGGTAGCGCTCCACCATCGCGGGCACCTGCTCGCTCTGGTCGGGATGCACAATAAAAACGACTTCATAATGTCGCATGCAAATAATCTCCTTATGGGCTAGGTTGCGTTGGCCTCCCGTTATGCGAAGACGGTGAGGCAAGGATTAAGGCCGGGGCACGGACCCCGACCGAAGGGGCAGGATTATACGCGAGTTTTAATAAAAATCAAACTGTTAGCCAGGAGCGCCGGCTGCGGGCACTGTCACTGGCTTTCCATGATTTCATCGACGGGAAAAACCAGTCCCACCGACTGCCATAGCTCGGCCACGCGCCGTATGCCCGCCTCCGCCCTGGCTTTCCATGCCGGATGCCGGTCGCGCCTGTCGAACACCTTGAAATCCTCGACCTGCCCCTGTTGGCGAAAGCGGGAAAACCACTGCTGCGCCAGCCCCATCATGCGTTCCCGCCCGTAGACCACGGTTTTCCAGTTGCGGCTTGCGCCCAGCCCCGTCAGCGCCAGATTGCAGTGATACTGCTCCCAGTAGCGCAGATAAACGTCGAAATAATCCAGGCTCAGCACCCTGTCCGGATCGGTTCCCGTAAACACCGTATCGCGATGGGCCCATTCTTCGATATTGCCCCGCACCCTGAACTTGCCATCCTCGGGCAGGCCTGTCGATTTTTCGTAGGTGGAGATGCAGGCTGCAAGGGGGTGACGCAGGGTGACGATGTATTCGGCAGCCGGACCAAAAACCGCCCTGAAAAACGCCCCCTGATAGGCTGCTTTGGTGGCCTTTTTGGGGACCACGATGCAGTTGTCGAACAGACGCGAATTGGCAAAGAACACCTCGACCATAGCCAGGTATTCGGCCATGTTCTGCATCATCGTTGTCAGGGAGTTGTAGCTCTCCTTGAACTGGAAGGGTGCGGCATCCGGGAAGCCATCATGGGCGATCACGTTGGGTACCGCATCAGGATCCATTCCAAGCGCCAGGAAAAGCTGCTTGGTCAGGTACGAACCGCCATGACGCGGACAGCCCACAACACAGACAAAACGGTAGCGCTCCTGAAAAAACCGCAGCTTTTCGGGCTGCCCCACCAGCAAAGCCGTGAGCAGTTCGTAGCTGCGGTAAATGGCCTTCTGTCCAACAGGGTGCTGCAGCACATGCTCGGCGACTGCGACCGCAGCCCGCTGCTTTTCTTCGGCCTGCGCCGGGATCAGGGTTTCGGACAGCTGGTCGTGCCAGGAAACATCAAATTGCCGGCCCTCGATATGACGGTGCAGAAACTCGATGAAAACCGGTGAAACCGGAAATTCCCTGTCTGTCAGCTTGATTTCAACGCCCATGACGTCATTTCCCCGCTTTGCGGAGCGCCCATACTTTCGATTGGATTGACAGGCAGCTGTTCAGCTGCATCCGTCCAGCAAGAATGCCGCTGTTTAACGGCAAATTGGGAGTGAGTTGCTTTCCTGTTCGGGCGCGCCCGCAATTGTCGTCGTCTGAAAACTGCAGACACTGTAAGGGTTGGTCACATCGCATTCATTGCTGACCAGCAGCTGGCTCTCGGGCGCGTTGCCATAACCCTGGGTTGTGGCCCCGCCCAGTCCGGGAATGGTGTTGATGATGGTCGTGCCGCCGCCAGTGAAGACCACGTTGACTGGGAAAGCCGCACTGGTCAGATATCCTGCCGGATCCCCCGTCATGGTCAAACCCGTTGCCCCGCCTATCGTCAGATTCAGGGGGCCGGTTGTCGCCAAGGATGCATTGGCCGTGCCGCCTGCGCCGCCGGAAGTGGTGATGGAACCGCCCGTAATGAACACGTCTCCCGTGGTGGTGATGTTCGCAATGCCCGGATCCAGCACTGCGTTTGCATATGAATTGGCATTGGCTCCGCTTGCGTCGATCGACCCGCCCAGGATATTGAGGTCGCCCGCAATATCCATGGTCTTGTTGGCTGAGACCAGGATCTCGGCATCGGTCCGCGAAGTGGCGGCGCCCCCGCCCGCGCTAGCACTGGCGATGGCATCCGAGCCGCCTTGCAGCGTCACCCCCCCGCCGGCATAAACCAGGCTGCCACCGGCGGAAATACGGGCACTCATATCCGTCGTTGCAGTATTGTTGATCGAATCCGAGGTGAATGCCCCCTCGAGACTGTCCTGACCGCCGCCCTGGACCGTGAAACCGCCCGGGATGCTCAGGTTCATATCCGTGCCGGCCGACAATACCGCTTTACCGGACACAGTCGCAGTGTTGACTCCCCCGTCAGTGCCGGAGGCGGAGGCACGCGCATCACCAATCCCGCGCAGTGTCAGGCTGCCTGCAGTAAGCGTCAATGCAGTACCCGCGGATACTGTAGAGTTGGCATTGATCGTTGCAGAATTATTGTTGTCTGCGCGGCTGGCAATGGCCGTAGCCCCGCTTCCACTGCCCACGATTGCCGCACCAGACACGGTGATGAGAGCGGCGCCGCTGGTCGCCCGCATGGTTGCATTGGCAGCGATGGTGGCCGTATTGACGCCCGAATTGTCCGCGGATGCCGCGGCTCCGGAGTTTGCTCCACGTACCGTCAGGCTCCCCGCGCTGACAGTCAGATTGCCCGCCGCCTCGACGATTGCATCTACGTTGACAGATGCATTAACTGTCGTTGCAGAATCCCCGGCTATGTCGATACTCGCTGCTCCGCCAGTACCGCCGCCAAGGACTGACAGGCCGCCTGAAACGGAAATCCCGACATTACCGCCTGAAATCCTGCCACGCGAACTGACCTGGGCTTGAACCAGCACGCCTCCCGATGATGCGCTCATGTTCGCCAGGGCATTACTGCCGCCCCGCACGATCAGATTCCCGCTGTTCACGTTGATCTGCAGACTGCCGCCCGCGGAAAGCTCGGCGTCTGCGTTGACATTCAATGTGTGCTGTCCCGCCGCCTCTGTACCGCTGGCCACGGCGGAATTGCCCCCGGCAACGGTCAAATCGCCGCTGGTCACGGTGAGTGTCAGGCCGTTAGTCGCTCGCAGCAGGCCTTTGGCGCTCACGCCAGCTTCAAACTGACCGGCTCCATCCGACCCGCGGGTATCCGCAGCGGCGCCACTGCCGCCGGAAATGAGCACAGGCCCGGACACGGTGAGATTTGCGGTGCCGGCAAGCAGGGAAGCATTGGCGGTAGCGGTGGCCCTGTTGATTCCCGCACTACCGCTTGTGGCGCTTGCCTGCGCCTGGTTCCCGCCCTGCACCGTCAGGCTGCTCGCGGTAAGCGTAAGTGTCGCCCCCGCCGAAACCGTGGCGCTGGCGTCAACGAGCGCAGTATTTTTCCCCCCATTAAAACCACCGTCCGCACTCGCCTGGGCGTCATTGCCCCCGCGTATGCTGACGCCGGCAGTGGGTGCGACCAGCGTGATATTGCCGCCCGCAGTGACCATCGCCTTGGCGTTGACGGTTGCCGTGTTCGTGCCAGAGGCATCACTTGCGTTTGCCATGCCCAGGTTGCCGCCGCGTATGGTTATGCCGCCCCCGGTCAAGCTGATGGAGTTTGTCGCTGACAACGTGGCATTTGAAGTTGCAGTTGCGGTGGTATTCGAGCTTGCAGTAACTGCGCTGGCAAGCAAACTGTCGCCGCCGGCGATGGTTATGCTCCCTCCCGCGGTTACGGTGATGTCATTTGCGGTAACCGAAACCGAGGAGTCCTGTGGAGTATTGCTCGTTACGCTGGCAGGGCCGCCCTGCAGCAGAAAATTGCCGGCAACCGCATTGGCGGTGAAGGTGCCGCCCGCGACTATGCTCAGAGGAATATTGTTGGGTGGCTGTATGGTGATGTCGCTGCCCGCGACGAGCGTGATGTTGCCGCCGGTCTGCAGACCATGGGTGATGCTGATGTCACCCACACCGGAGGTGACCGCAGGCGCGGCAGTGCTGATGCCGTCCCAGCCGGCATACAGGGCGATTGCGCCGCTGCCGGTGTTGACGATCGCACCGTTGCTGGTGATGTTGTTGTGCGCCAGCAGCGACAGACTGTTTGCTGAAGCATAGCTATGGCCGTCGGCCACGGTGATGTTGCCGCTGCCACCGCCGGTGCCAGTCGTGGTGATCACCACGCTGGCGCCTAACAGCTGGGTGTTGATCGTAGACCACGAAATGTTCGTCGTGTTCGAGGTCGAGCCCGAGAAGATGCCGCCCGAAAAGGATCCGCCGGACAGGGCATCCCCGGCGTTGCTGATCGTGACGTCGCTCGGATCGAGCAGGAGTGTGCCGCTGAGGCCGTTGGGCGCGCGCGTGTCCACGCTCGCCGCAAAGTCCAGCCAGCCCTTGCCCGACACCTCCACAAACCCGCCATTGCCCGACTCACTGCCCCCGCGCGCGCTGATGCGCCCATACGCCCGCGTCGCATCGTCCGCCCACACAATCACCTTGCCGCCGTCGCCGGCGGTGATCGCGTCCGCCTTGATCGTCGCGTCTGGTCCAAAGTAAGTGCGGTAGGCGTTCTGAACGTCCGCATTCCTGCCTTGGTAGTCTCCGCCCACCAGTACCGTGCCCCCACCCGTCTGCCCGCTCGCATCGATGCTCGCGCTGCCCGTCAGACCCACCAGGTTCCCCAGTACTTGTACAGTGCCGCCCTGCCCTTGCGTGCCTTTCGCTTCCAGCGTGCCCGACACCAGCGTGGTATCACCGGACTGGATCGTGATGCTGCCGCCTTGCGCCCCGTTGGCCGCCGTCAGGCTGCCCGCCTCCAGCGTCGCATTCTGTGTCGCCTTGAGCACGATCTCGCCGCGCTCGCCCACCACCGCACCATTGGCCTGTATGGTGCCCGAATGATTGATCAGCCCAGCATAAATGCCCACCCGGCCCGCATCGGCCACGATCTGCCCCAGATTGCGCGCCTGCGTGTCCGGCGCGCTGATCTCCACCCGCAGGTTGGGTGTGCCCGGATCCACCAGCTCCACGCTGCGCCCCGCCGCCAGGATCACTTCCCCGCCGGGGCTGGTGATGATGCCGCTGTTGGTGATGTCGGGTGCCACCAGATACACGCTGCCGCCCGCGCCCGTGGTGATGCGACCCTGGTTGATCACGCTGCCCGCGTTCAGCGTCTCGGTGAAGCGTAGCCGTCCCGCCAGAAAGTCCGCGTCAGACAGGTTCAGCGTGGAGGCCACCAGCCCCGCCACGTCGATCTGCGAACCCGCGCCGAACACGATACCGTTGGGATTGATCAGGAACACCCGCCCGTTGCTCTGCAACGCCCCCAGGATCGCCGAAGGGTCCTGCCCCACCACGCGGTTGAGCACCGCCGAGGCCTGCGACTGCTGGATGAAGCGCGTGATCTCGTTCGCGCCTATCGAAAAACTGCCCCAGTTGATGATCGCGTTCGGACTGTTCGTGATCGACAGCAGATTGCCCGAATGCTGCATCACCGCTGTCCCGCTCACCACCACCGGATTCGTCGGGTTCGCAACCGCTATCCCCGATGCAAAACATGACGCAACCGCAAGCGAAATCAGCTTGCGCCTGAAAACTCTTCTGGAATGCCGGAAATGTCTGGACATGGCCGTGCCCCTAGAAGATTAGCGCCAGGCCGGCGCTGATGCGATGGTCGCCGCTCTGGCGCGTGCCCGCATCCTTGAGGATCTGCGCCACATCGAGCCTCAGATTCACGCTCTTGCTGTAGTTCAGCCTGATCCCGATTCCTGTGCTCGAAATAAATTTGCTTTGCTGCTCTCCAAGCAATGCGTTGTTGCGCTGTACTGCACCGAAATCATAAAAGGCAACCAGGCGTGCACGGTAAGCATCTGGCGCGCCCACCACGGGCGCAAGGTCCGGGCTGTGCACTTCGAGCTGCGCCGAGTAGCCGCGGTCTCCACTGACTTCGCGCAACAGGTAGCCACGCACCGAGTCGGGGCCGCCCAGACCCAGCTGCTCGCCGGGAACCAGCGAATCGCTGGTGTACTGGCCGTTGAAGCCGGCGCGCATTTGCCAATCCTTCTGGAAAGCCCGGGCGTAGTGCGCACCGTAACGGAAGATTGTGTAATTTGCGGTCGCCCCCGCACGCGCGGCCTGAAAATCGGCGCTTCTGCCGTCTTCGCCGCCCGGAATATTGGTGGATACGCCCGCCTGGAAATTCAGCTGTGACGCCGCGCTGCGCAGTATGCCGCTGTAGACAAGACTGACAGGGTGGACCGTGATATCTGGCACCAGTCCCACTCCTGCCAGAGTTACGTCATTCTTGAACGCGCGGTAATCGAGGCCCAGCGTCGCCTTTTGCTCGATCTCGCCCCATTTGGGCAGAAAGTAACTCCAGCGCGCGCCAAAAATGGTGCCGCTGCCGCTGACGCTGAACAGGCCCTGTACCGTGCCGGAATCGACATCCGAATACCCGGCGATGAGATCCAGGGTGCTGTTCAGATGATAAAACGGGATGCGGTAACCCAGCCCGTATATGCCGACTCTGCTCGGATGCGTGGGCGAAGTGATGTATTGGGCGGTCAGGGTATGGTCGCGATTGAACAGATTGGCGTGCTGATAGCCGACGCCGAAACGCAGGTATCCGGTATCGGCCGTACCGGTGTCGTCCAGGGTGAGCGCCACCCGCCATGGCTTGGCGTCATCGACTTTGACATTGACGTCGACCTGGCCTTCGGCAGCGCCGGAACGCAGCAGCACCTGGGTTTGCTTGATCGGATGTTCGCCCAGCATCTGCAGATTGCGGGCGATATTATGCGAGTTGGGCGTCGCGCCCTCTTTCACCGTAGGCAGGCTGTGGCGGATGTTGTCATTGTTGAAATGCTTGTTGCCGCCAATCAGAACCCGGCTGACCTTGGGTTCGGTAACACGGATCTGTATCACGCCCTGATCGATGGTCTGTTCGGGCAGCATTACCTGAACCACGCCGAAACCGCGTTCCCGGTACCCCTGGTCCAGTGCTTTCACTGCACCTTGAACATCGGCAAAACTCTTCTGTTTGCCCGTGAATGGCGCAACAATGCGTTCGATCTCCTCGCTGCTGAGCAGCGTATTTCCGGTGATCGCAAACCTTTGAATGTCGAAACGGGGCGCTGCGGGAGCCGTCTGTGGAACTGGCTGCGCCGGTGCCATCATTGGCAAGCACACAAGCACGGCGAATATCGCTGACCGGCAAAACCCGGACCAACTCCACGGCACCCCACAGACTTGCGGCGTTGCGGACGGCTTAGGCTTCACTTAGCAGATCCCCTGTATTCATATAAAATATTGATTTAAAACTAATTTTTAATTATACCCGACACCAAACCAAGATATCCCCGCCCGCATCATGCCATGCGCATATCAAAGTCGCCAAACTGCCATGGATACGTAGCGCTAACGACAAATAAATTCATTTCTGACGCTGTCCACGATACCCCACACGCCGATATATTCCACCCCGCTCAGCACCTCTCCACCAGTGGCAATCAACTCCCTGCCGGACTGCAGGGCGGTGCTGATCAGGCTTTCTCCGGTCTGCAGCAGACCATCCACCAGCGTGTTTGTCGTTTCAATCACCGGCGGCAGCAAACCCGACGGCGTGCTCAGCCCGTAGCTGATCAGCAGATTGCTTCCCAGTATCGCCGCTACCCCGCCAGCCAGAAACCCTGAGCTGCTCAGCGCATCGAACACCGTGTATTCCACTCCGTTCACGAAATACCCGCCCACCCCAAGATTCGGGAACAATATCTGTATCGAGTTCGGCGAGGTCGAGGCAACCTGCGCATACGCGCCAATGCCGCTGCCCGTATCCATTCTCACCATGCCCCCTACCGTCATGAACAGGTCCGGTCCACCGGTCAATGATCCGTAAGCGCCAGGGCCGCTGCCCCCGCGCACCGCCACGTCACCGCCCGTAGTAACCGTGGTATTGCCAGCTACGCTGTCCAGCGCCGCAGAGGCTCCCGTCCCGAATCCTCCCTCCACGATGAGGCCGCCACCCGTAGTAATCGTCATGGTGTTGCTCGCCGTTACCGTCGTCGGCGCGCTCGTCGCAGCACCGCCTATGCTGATGCTGCCCCCGCTCAAGCTCACATTTGCCCCGCTCACACTTGCTCCGGAGATCGTCAGGTTGCCGCCTCCGGCATTGAGCGCCAGATTACCCGTAGTCGTCAGGCCCTGTCCGATCGTCATGCCATTGCCCAGCAGCGAGAGACTGCCCGCTATGCTGATCGGCGAGCCCAGGCTCAACAGCCCGCTGGCCTGGATCTTCGCATTCGTGCCGCCGAAGCCGCCCATTCCCAGCGACAAATTTCCCGTGTTTGAAATACCGATCTCGCCGCTTCCTGAACTCACCGTCAGATTGGCAACCTGCGTCTGCAGGGGCGAAGCCATCGATGCAATGCCGGTTGCACCTGTCAGATTCGCCGTCGGTGCAATCAGGTTGTTCAGCCCGCCGTTGCCGTCGCTGATAGCTCCTGCGGTCGAGTTGACTGTAATGCTGGTACCTGCCTGCAGCAGTCCCAGGCTATAACTCGCGGCCTGCTGCAGCGTGATGCTTCCCGTCGCCGTGGCATCCAGCAGGGTTGTGATGCTGCCGCCACTAGGCTGGCTGATGTTGACGGCATCGACCTTCAGAAGCGCACCCGAGGTAATCGAGCCCCCGGCATCAAACACCACGTTCCCGGCTGGCGCGCTGAACACGACGCTCTGGCCGGCCAGCAATGGGTCGCCGGCCGGGGCAAAAGCGCCGGCAAGCGTGATATTTCCGCTCTCCGTCTTGGCGTAGTAAATCCCGGTCGGATTCATGTTTAGCGTATCGATCACGTCGTCGATCTGCAAATTGCCTGTCGCGACCGAGATCGCGATATCACCAGTCGATCCGGTATTGTTCAGAATCAGATCCGGACTGTCGTTGTCGAGGCGGATCGGGTTTGTCGTCGTGCCGATGCCGTCGCGCGCGGTAAGCGTGAGCGTGGAGCCTGCCGTTGCCGAGTCGACCTTGAGCAAGCCGCCGGTATTGGTGATGGCACCCTGGGTTGCGCTGATGTTGATGGTGGCGACACCCTGAGCTTCACCGGAACCGCCATCGGGCATGCCGCCGGTAGCGGAAATGAGCGTCGAAGCTCCGGTCAGGCTGACCATGGTACCGCCCGCCATGCTGACTGCGGCTGCACCGCCATTCACGCCGGACGTAAACCCGCTGCCACCCAGAGCCGCAATGGTGCCGTTGCTTACCGTAATGCCCGCGCTTGCGGTGATCGAGACACTACCTGTGCCGCCTACGGTGTCGCTGGCACTGCCCCCGGTGGCGTTGATGGCACTGCTATTTACCGTGACGCTGTTCCCCGTCAGGGACACCGTGGCATTTCCGCCCACGTCACTTGAGCCATAACCGCCGGTTGCAGACAGCGTGCTGCCGCTTTGAATCTGCAGGGCGCCGCTGCCGGCATTGAGCGTAACCGTGCCAGTTGCGCCCGAACCCTCGAAGCCAGATCCGCCTGTTGCGCTGATGGTACTGTTGTTCACCGTGACGCCGTTGCCGGTGACGCTGACGCTTGCGGCAAAACCATCGCTGGAATCCCCGGCAAACGCCGAGATCGTGCTATTGGCGATCTGCACACCGCCACTGCCCGCATTCAGGCTGACGGTGGCCGTACCACGCGACGGGCTTAAAAAGCTTGCGCCGGCGCCAATCGTGCTATCGCTCACGGTGATGCCGCTTGCGGCGTCGAGCGTAATGCTCGCACTACCCCCGGAATTCGATGTAAGGTGTCCCACCGTCACGCTGGAGCTGTTTTTAATGTCGATCGCACCGGTTGTTGTGGTCAGGGTGATGGCCGATGTTCCGCCGGCTAAACTCGTGGCAGATATGGTGCTGTTGTCTACCGTCAGGCTTCTTCCTGCGTCCATCACCACGGTTCCGGAGGACGCGGCCGAAGGTCCGAGAATCGCACCGGTTGCGTGAACAGACTCCGTCAGGATGTTGAGATCCAGGATATTGATGTCCTGCCCAGCAGTCAGCGTGATTGCCGACCCTCCACGTACGCCCCGGCTGACGTTGATGTCCTGTCCGGCGGCAAGATCGATAGTCCCGGTCAGTGAGGGGCAGGTGCTGCCGAGAACACAAAGTAGGATGTTGGAAAACTTGCCGGCAATGGGCTGGTTTACATTCAGATCACCACTGGTCGTGCTGATATCGATGTCAGCGCTGTAGCTGGTGCCCAGGGCCGATGTGAAGGCAACGCTTACACCGTCTACTCCGCCAACGCTGCCGATGGTCAGCGCCTGGTCGTTCTTGAACAGGAAAGAACGGCTGGTCGAAGCGGGATTCAGGACTGATATGCTGCCGGCCAGCGTGCCGACCTTGTTCAGGGCCTGCATGTCCACGCTGCCGATGCCGCCATTGACCAGCAAATTGTCGACCGTGAGCGGCGCGGTTAACGCCTGCACGATGCCGTTGCTGCTGATCAGGGCCAGGCTCTGCACCTTGGCAGGATTGAAAGTGATCGGCGAAGCGATATTGATGGATGCCGTGTTGGGCGCCACGCCCAGCGTCAGCACACCGGAGGTGGGGTCAGTAAGACTCAATACATCGAGATCAGCCTGCAGCAAGCTGAGCCCGCCTACCCCGCCCAGCGTAAGATCGGCAGACGCACTGTTGCGGATGGTGATATTTCCGCCGGTAACGCCTGCGGCGTTCGCCAGGCTTATCGAATCGGCGTCAATGACAACCGGATTATTCGGCGCGGAGACAAGGGCACCGGACTGCAGGGTAATGTTGTCCGCGCTGAGGTGAATACCGCTACCGGCCACGCTCACATTGTTGTTTACGGTCAGCGTGCCGCCATTGCTGGATATTTCAATCGCACCTCCAGCACTCAGATTCGCGCCTATCGTTGCAGCCAGCCCGCCGACAAGGCTAAGCGCCCCGCCTGTCGTAATCGCCTGATTGACGGTCAAGCTGCCTGTGCCGTTAAGGGTTCCAATTACGCCGAGCCCTGGCAATACTTCGTCCCAGCCGGCGTAAAGTCCGATCGCACCGCTGCCGCTGTTGGTGACGGTACCGTTGACCGTGATGTTTCCCGAAGCCAGCAGGGTCAGCGAATTCGCAGTATTGAGATCCGGCGAATTCGCCGAAATAGTGATACTGGCCACCCCCAAGTTGTCCAGGCTATCGCCCTGTGTCGTGATTTGCACATCAGCGGTGGCGAGATTCGTGTTTATGGTGCTCCAGGCAATCTGCGAAGTGCCGTCTGAGCTACTTGCAAAAACGTTCGGATCGCCACCGCTGAATGTTCCCGGGCCACTCTCTGTGACTGCGGTAATCTCGACGTCCTGCGGATCGAGCAGGAGTGTGCCGCTGAGGCCGTTGGGCGCGCGCGTGTCCACGCTCGCCGCAAAGTCCAGCCAGCCCTTGCCCGACACCTCCACAAACCCGCCATTGCCCGACTCACTGCCCCCGCGC
>JAESFZ010000536.1_pt1 | contig 11993 bp, 11 predicted proteins | sample 9269561 | NCBI WGS metagenome assembly JAESFZ01 (sample SAMN14515552, study PRJNA621657) | algae metagenome | isolation source: Tildeniella nuda ZEHNDER 1965/U140 and co-occurring heterotrophs from wet... | place: Switzerland: Stansstaad, Zurih | collected 1965-01-01
GTATCGGCCAGCACCAGCCGGGGCTGATAGAAGGTGCCCACGAGGTTCTTGCCATGGCGCGTGTTGATGCCGGTCTTGCCGCCGACTGAGGAATCGACCTGGGCGAGCAGCGTCGTCGGCACTTGTATGAAATCGACGCCGCGCAGCAGCACTGACGCCGCGAATCCGGTGAGGTCCCCGACCACGCCACCGCCCAGTGCCACCAGGGTCGACTTGCGGTCCGGACGGCGGTCGAGCAACTCGTTCATCAGGCGGCCGAAGGAGGCGAACTCCTTGCTGCTCTCGCCCGCCGGGACGGTTACCTGTGTGGTGGCAATGCCGGCGTTTTTGAACGAGGCGGCGAGGCGCTCGCCGTAGAGCGGCGCCACGGTCTCGTCGCTCACGATGGTGACGCGGGGGGCGGCCAGCAGGCCGGCGCTGAGCGGGCCGGCGCGGTCGATCAGGCCGGGCCCGATGGCGATGTCGTAGGCGCGGCCGGCGAGAGCGACATGGATCGTGCGCGGCGCATTCGGGGACGTGCTCATGCCGCATTTCCGGTCGACTGGGTGCAGGCCGCAGGGGCCTGAAGATAGGCGCGCAAGGCCTCGATCGTCTGTTCGGTCGTGCGGTCGGCGGGCTGGGCGGTCGACTCGACGACGATGTCGGCCTCGGCGTAGACGGGGTAACGCTGGTTCATGAGGTTGCCGAGAATCTCCCTGGGGTCGCCCTGACGCAAGAGCGGTCGGTGAGTCCGCCGCCTGACGCGTTCAAACAGGACATCGAGATCGGCGCGCAGCCACACGGTCACCGCCTTGGCGCGCATCAGGCCCCGTGTTTCGGGATCCATATAGGCGCCGCCACCGGTCGATAGCACATGCGGCGGCTCGTCGAGCAGGCGGGCGATCACGCGGCGCTCGCCGGCACGGAATTCGGCCTCGCCGTATTTCTCGAAGAATTCACCGATTGTGCAGCCGGCGGCGTGCTCGATTTCATCGTCGGCGTCGACGAACGGCAAGCCGAGGCGCAGCGCCAGCCGCTTGCCGATTGCGCTCTTGCCCGCGCCCATCAGGCCCACAAGGGCGATGGTGCGCGGCACGGAGAAGGGGGGAGAGGCGTCCATGACGAACTGCAAGCATGCATGTCGCCCATTCTGCCCTCGGTTTCAAGCGACTGGGTTTCCGGGCAATTACCCCTAGGGCAATTGCCGCTGTGGCGGCAGCCGGGTAGTTTGCCCGCGCCGTGGCCCTGTTCCGCTCTCGAAACCATTTTCGCGTCCCCACCCTGAGGCTTGGCCCCGTGGTGGCGGTCGTCGTCGTCGGCCTCCTGATCGCAGGACTTGTGGCGCTGGCTGTTATCGAGCCCCGCCCGCCGCTGAGGCACTTCGAGGTGCCTGTCTCCAATGAACGTTTTGCGCGCTAGCCTCCTCGCCGCCGCGGCGATCGGCGTGGCTTCGGTCGCCCTTGTCTCGATCGCCGGGGCAGCCTGGGCCCAGACCACCAATTTCGACTCCCGACCGACCGGCTTTCTCTCGGTCAGCACGGGCGGGATGCCGCCCGATGCCTGGTCCGGCACCACGCTCGCCACGGCCAAGCGGCTGGTCTCGGCGCTGCCGGCCGCCCCGCGCAGCCGCGCGCTGCGCGACGTGCAATTCAAGGTCCTGGTAAGCCAGCTCACGCCTCCCGCGGCCGACGGTAGCCCGCCGCCCACCCTGTTCGCCCGCAAGGTCGATCGCCTGGCTGCGATGGGGGAGGCCGAGAGCCTGAACGAGATGGTGCGGTCGGCCGGCGGCTACGCCGATCCGGCGATCGCCGCCGTCGTGGTCGATTCCCTGATGATGGCGGGAGAGAAGGAGGGCGCCTGCGCGATCGCACGCAGCCACCCGCTCGTCGAGCCCTTCAAGCGCCGGGCCGACGTCGCCTGCATGGTGGCGGCCGGCGACAATGCAGGCGCGATGGCCGCGGCCGCGGCATTGCGCGGCACCGACCCGTTGCTGGCCAAGCTGATCGAGGTCGCGGCCGGTGGCCTGCCGCCTTCGGCGGCGCCGCCGACGCAGCTCGATGGCCCGGCAATGGTCATGCTCGATCTCGCCTATGTGCAGCCGCCGGCCTCGTCGCTCCGCACGACCCAGCCGCCGCTCATGCGCTCGCTGGTCGCCCATCGCACCCTGCCGATGCCGATGCGGCTCGACATCGCCGAGCGCGGCGAGGCGCTGGCCATCATCGAGGCGACCAAGCTGGGCGATCTCTATATCGAGGCCCTGCGCGGCCGCGTCGTGCTGCCGCCGGCGATGGCGCGTCGCGCCAAGCTGGTCTACGACGCCCGCCGGGCCGCCAATTCGCAGGAGGTCGTGAACTCGATCATCGCCGTCTATGGCGAGGCGCGCGGCAGTTCGCTGTTTCCCACCATCGCGCGGGCCAGCGCCATCGGGCTGCTCAATATTCCGGCGCAGCCGCAGTTTGCCAACATTGCCCAGGAGGCCATGCGCGGCTTCCTGCTGCTGGGCGACAAGCAGCAGACCCAGGCGTGGACGAAGCTCGCGCTCGGCGCCGCCCGCGACAATGCCCGTGCTACCAATGCGCTCGACCGGCTGATGCCGCTGGTCGCCATCGCCGGCGTCGACGATGCCAAGCGGCTGCCGCCCGAAGAGGTCAATCGCTGGTACGAGGTGATGCGCCAGGACGATGCCGCGCGCGCGCCATTGCGCGGCAATCTCCTGCTCGAGTTGTTCCGCGCCACCGGCGTCGACGTGCCCCGCGGCTCCACCCAATTGCCCGAGACGCCGCCGGCCGACGCCCGCCTGGTCTCGCCGTCTGCCGCGACGATGCAAGCCCTGCAGGCCGCGGCTTCGGGGCGCCGCCGCGCCGAGACGGCCTTGCTGGCCTCGATCGCGATCGGCGAGACGCCGCTCGTCGAGCTGCATCCCGCCGCGGTCGGCGCCATCGTCCGGGCGCTGCGCCAGGTGGGCGAAGATCACGCCGGGCGGCTGTTCGCGGTCGAGACGGCGATCGCCCACGGGCTGTGAAGCACGGTCGATGAAGCGGAAGCTCGCCCCGCCACTGGCCCGCGAGGCCGAGGCATTCATGGAAATGCTTATGGCGGAGCGCGGCGCCTCGAAGAATACCGAGGCGGCCTACCGCAGCGATCTGCGCGACCTGCTGACGTTTCTCGGCCGCCGCAAGCAGGGGCCGGTAAACGCGGACGCTGCGGCGTTGCGTGCCTACCTGAAGGCGCTCGACTATCTCGGCATGACGCCGGGCACCGTGGCCCGTCGTCTGTCCGTGATGCGCCAGTTCTTCCGCTTCCTCCTGGCCGAACGACTGCGCGAGGACGATCCCGCCAGCACCCTCGACTCGCCGCGGCTGGGGCGGCCGTTGCCCAAGGTAATGTCACGCGTCGAGGTCGACCGGCTGATCGAGGCTGCGCAGGCCAGAGGTGGCGAGGATGGCGGCCGCATGGAGACCCTGCTCGAGATTCTCTACGGTTCCGGCCTGCGCGTCTCGGAGCTGGTGGCTTTGCCGCTAGCTGCGGCCGAGCGCGATCCCACCATGCTGGTGGTGCGCGGCAAGGGCGACAAGGACCGGCAGGTGCCGCTGTCAGACCCGGCGCGTGCAGCGATTGCTAAGTGGCTGCATATGCGCGCCGGCGCCCTCGCCGAGGGTGAGGCCTCTCGCTACCTCTTTCCGTCGCGCGGCCGTACCGGGCACCTGACGCGGCAGCGCTTCGCCCAGCTCCTGAAGGAGGCCGCGCTCGCAGCCGGCATCGATCCGGCACGCGTATCGCCGCATGTGTTGCGCCATGCCTTCGCCAGCCACCTGCTGGAAGCCGGCGCTGACCTGCGCAGCGTGCAGCTCATGCTGGGCCACGCCGACATCGCCACGACACAGATCTATACGCACGTCGTGCCGGAGAAGTTGCGGGCGCTGGTGGAAGACCATCATCCGCTGGCCCGCCGCAAACGCCGGCCCGTTGGCTAGAATTGGGCGCTGAAGCAGCCGGTTGACAGGATTCGGATGCCGGGCGACACCTGAAATTCAATGACCACTTATCTCGAATTCGAGAAGCCGATCGCGGAGCTCGAAAGCAAGATCTCCGAACTCAGGCACCTTCCCAACAGCGGCGATGTCGACATCGCCGAGGAAGTCATGCGCCTGCAGTCCAAGGTCGACAAGCTGCTGCGCGCGACCTACGCCAAGCTGACGCCGTGGCAGCGTGTGCAGGTGGCGCGTCATGCCGAACGGCCCCACGCCCAGCGCTATATCGACCGGCTGCTCACCAGCTACATGCCGCTCGCGGGCGATCGCGCCTTCGGCGAGGACGCCGCCATCGTGGGCGGTATCGGCCGGCTGGGTGGCCGCAGCATCGTCGTGCTCGGCCAGGAAAAGGGCGACGACACCGAGGCACGCATCAAACATAATTTCGGCATGGCGCGGCCCGAAGGCTATCGCAAGGCGCAGCGCCTGATGAAGCTCGCCGACCGCTTCGGCATGCCGGTGGTGACCCTGGTCGATACCCCGGGCGCCTATCCCGGTATCGACGCCGAGGCGCGCGGCCAGGCCGAGGCCGTGGCCAGCAGCATCGATACATGTCTCTCGCTCGGCGTGCCGCTGGTCAGCGTGATCATCGGCGAGGGCGGCTCGGGTGGCGCGCTCGCCATCGCTTCCGCCGACCGCGTCTACATGCTGGAGAATTCGATCTACTCGGTGATCACGCCGGAGGGCTGCGCCTCGATCCTGTGGCGCGACGGCGCCAAGGCCCAGGATGCGGCCGAAGCAATGAAGGTGACGGCGGGCGACCTCAAGAAACTCGAGGTCATCGACGAGGTCATCCCCGAGCCGATGGGCGGCGCCCATCGCGGCGCCGACGAGACCATCGACCTGGTGGGCAAGGTGATCTCCGAGGCGATCACTGACCTGTCACAATACGACCCCGACACCTTGCGCCGGCGCCGGCAGGACAAGTTCCTCGCCATGGGCAAGAAGGGCCTCTGATCCCCTTGTCGCTGCGTCTCAGCGTTCTCGATCAGTCGCCGATCCGCAAAGGCGGCACGCCGGCCGAGGCCGTGCGCGAAACGCTCGAACTGGCACAGCTCTGCGACCGCCTGGGATTCGAGCGCTATTGGCTGGCCGAGCATCACAGCAGCGAGGCGCTGGCCGGCTCCACGCCGGAGGTGCTGATCGCGCGCGTGGCCGGGCTCACCCAGCGCATCCGGGTCGGGTCGGGTGGCGTGATGCTGCCGCACTACAGCGCCTACAAGGTGGCGGAGAATTTCCGCATGCTGGAGACGCTGTTTCCTGGCCGCATCGATCTCGGCGTCGGCCGCGCGCCGGGCAGCGACCAGCGCACCATGCGCATCCTGGCCGACGGCAAACCCAACTGGAGCAGCGCCGACAACTATCCGCTACAGGTACGCGACCTCGTGGCCTGGCTGCGGGATGCGCTGCCCGACGATCACGCCGGCAGCGGCGTCACGGCGCAGCCGGTTGGCGAAAGCGCGCCCGACGTCTGGCTGCTGGGGTCGAGCGACGACAGCGCGGCGCTGGCCGCCCACTTCGGCCTGCCATTTTGTTTTGCCCACTTCATCAACCCCGACGGCGGCGATGGCGTGACGCGTGCTTACCGGGCGCATTTCAGGCCATCGGCGCTTCATGCCGAGCCGATGCCGCTGATGGCGATGGGTGTCCTGTGCGCCGAGACCGACGAGGAGGCTGATCTCCTGGCCAAGAGCCGCGACGTCTGGGCGATGCGGCTTCGAACCACCGGCAATCCCGGCCCGATACCCTCCGTCGAAGAAGCTCTGGAGGCTGCAAAGGATCCGCGCGTGGAAACTTTCCTTGCCTCCATGCGTCGCCGTTCCCTGGTCGGCTCTCCCAAGACGGTGCGGGCCGGCCTGGAAGAGCACGCCGCCCGCTACCAGGTCGACGAGATCATGGTCGTGACGATCTGCTTCGACTTCGCCAAGCGCAAGCGCTCCTACGAGCTGATCGCCGAGGCATTCGGGATCGGCGGCTAGAGCCCCGCCAGCGGGAAGCCGCCGCCCTTGCCGTTCTGCGGGCGACGCTTCGAAATGAAGGATCGCGCCTCCTCGGCGCGGCCGGCCTTCAGCATTGCCGACGTCACCATATATTCGAGCAGATCGCGCTGGGCACGGCTGCCGCCCAGGCGCTCGTGCGTGGCCAGCAGGGGCTCGATCTCCGCCGCTGCGCGGGCCCAGTCGCCTCGCGCGAAGGCCGCGAAGCCGCTGGCCATCGGCGGCAGCAAATCGGCCGTGGCGCCGCGCGGGTTCTCGGCGAACTTCGCCAGCACCTCACCGTCGCCCGCCATGGCGTAGGCGAGGGCGGTGTGCATGTCGACGAAACCCAGGCCTGATCTTGAAAACCATTTGGTGGCGTAGTCGCTGAGCTCGCGCCAGCGTTCGGGTTGGCGCGGCTCGCCTGCCATCTCGGCGCGGGCGAGGAAGGCAACGCAATCGGTGGCGACGTTGATCTGCGGTCCCCAGGCGGCGCTGGGGCTGAGGGCCTCATCATAGATGCGCCAGGCGTCGGCGGTCCGCCCGGTCTCCAGCGACCACAGCGCGAGGTGCCAGCTGTTGTGGCAATGCATGAGGCCGTCGCGCGGATAGTCCTTCATCCAGTCTGCGAGAAAGGCAAGGCCGGCTTCGCGCTCGCCCATCTCGTAGAACAGATGACCGCGAATATGCGCGGCATGCGCGCTCATCGGATAGCCGGCGAGTGCGGTCTCGATGTTGCGGCGACCTTCGTCGAACATCTGCAGCTCGATCTGCGCGAAGGCGAGCTGGGTGCGGTACCACCAGTCGTCGCCATAGTACTTCTCGAACGGCGTGAGCATCGCAAGCTGGTCGACTTCGCGGCCGACCTTGCCCGAGAAGCCGATCAGGCCGAACACGCTGGTCGCCGGCGCCAGCGCCATGGCGTCGCGCGGCCACTCCTTCAGATGTGCCCGGATTTCCTCGAGTGCCGCGGCACTCTGGCCGGTCAGGATCTTCTCGAAAATGGCGATCTGGCTCTGTTCGCGCGGCGTGGCACCGGCCGCCAGCTCCTTGGCGCGCGCGAGCGGCGCCTTGGCTTCATGGCCGCGCCCCAGGAGCTGCTTGGCGCGGGCGAGGGAGATGTGGCCGAGCGCAAAGCCTTCGTCGGCCGTCACGGAATCCTGGAAGGCCGTGTCCATTCCCGGCGTGGCCGCCATCAGGCTGTCGACACCCGCCATGTAGGCGGCCTGCGCAGCCGGAGAGGCCGTGGTCAGGTCATTGCCGTAACGATCCTGCAGCATGGTCAGCTCTTCTCCTTGCCCGCGGTCGCGTCCCACAGGGGGGCCGCCATCGTCTCACTGAAGTTCTTGAACATGAGATTGAACGAGATGCTGATGCGTTCGCTCTTGCCGTCGTTGGCTGGCACGGTGTGCTTCAGCCACGACGGGAAGATGACCAGCCGGCCTTCCTTGCTCTGGGCATGGGCGCCGTTGGCGGTATGCCGGGTGTATTGCCGCGGCTTCGGCATGATCATGGAGGCCTGTCCGCGCGGGTCCTGGAAGAAGATCTGCGAGCCCGGCGCCGGAATCGCCACGTAATAGACCCCGCTCAGATAGTTGTTCGGGTGATGGTGCATCGGGTGGTAGGCGCCCGGCGGATTGACGTTCGCCCAGCAGCCGGTGATGCCCATCGGATACTGGTCGACCTGCAGGAAGCGGGTGACACCCCGCGCCGCCGTCTCGACCAGCTTCACGAATTCCGCGAAGGCCGGCCGGGTGTGGAGATCCTGCGGGGTCTGCCAATTGCTGCCGGCCGGGATGTTGGGGCGGGGCGCGATCAGGCGCTCGATCTCGGCCTTGAGCCCGATATTCAGCGCCGCTGCCGCCACTGGCTTCAGGTCGACGATCCACAACGGGGTCGGAAAGATTTCCTGAACTTCCTGCTTCTCGATCATGGCTGCCATCATATCCCGTGATTGCCGGATTGTCCTTTAGGTGGTCCAATCGGGTCAGAATAGCGAGCCGGGAGGAATAAATGGCCATTACCGTCCAGCCGATCACGCCCACATTCGGTGCCGAGGTCGGCGACGTGGTGCTCGGCAGGCCGCTGGCCGCGGCCGACCTTGCCGATATCCGCGCGGCCTTTACAAAATATGCCGTCCTGGTGTTTCCCGACCAGCACTTCGACGACGACAGCCAGCTCGATTTCGCACGCAACTTCGGGCCGCTCGAGACCACCGTGTTCAAGGCGCGCAAGGAGCACAAGCTGCGCCTGCACGAGAACATGGCCGACGTCGGCAACCTCGACGCCGAGAACAGAATTCTCGCCGCCAATGACCGCCAGCGCCTCTACAACCTCGGCAATCGCCTCTGGCACACCGATTCTTCCTTCAAGCGGCTGCCGGCCTATTGTTCCATGTTGCATGCCCGCTCGATCCCGCCGCTGGGCGGGCAAACCGAATTCGCCGACATGCGCGCGGCCTACGATGCCCTGCCCGAGGCGACCAGGCGCCGGATCGCCGGGCTGGTCGCCGAGCATTCGATCATGCACTCCCGCGCCAAGCTGGGCTTCGGCGACTTCGACGAAAGCGAGCGCGAGGCCTTCAAGCCTGTGCCGCAGGTCATGGTGCGACGGCTGCAGGATTCGGGCCGCATGAGCCTCTATATCGCGAGCCACATCGGCGCGATCCGCGGCCTGGCCGACGCCGAGGCAAAGGCCCTGGTCGACGAGCTGACCGCTCACGCCACCCAGCGCCAGTTCGTCTACAGCCACCGCTGGCGGGTGAACGACTTGGTGATCTGGGATGACCGCTGCACCATGCACCGGGGCATGGAATTCGACGACCAGCGCTATGTCCGCGACATGCGCCGCGCGACGGTATCGGACGTGGCGCCGACCTGCGAGCAGATGGGACTAGCCGTCGCCGCCGAGTAAGCGGCGCATGATCGTGCGCCGCCACGGCGGATGGTCCTCGGCCAGGAACTGAACGCGGAACGCGCGCGGCCAATTCCCGCGCGGCACTTCTTCGAACCCGCGCCTGACGTAGAACGGCGCGTTCCAAGGCACGTCGCGATAGGTCGAGAGATAGAGAGTGTCGAATCCCCGCGCGCCGGCCGACGCCGCCGCTCGGTCGATCAGGGCGGTGCCGAGGCCGCGGCCCTGCCAGCGCTCGAGCACCGACAGTTGATCGAGCCACGCCGTGCCGCCGGGGAATTTCATCAGGGCAAATCCCACCGGCTGGTTGAAGCGCGAGACGGCGACCCACAGCCGGCCTTCGCGCAATCCGGCGGTGAGCGAGGCGAGACTGGCGGGCGGCATGGCGAGGACGCGGTCGAGGCCGACGCGGCGATACTGCCGGTCGGCCTCGTTTTCGACCTGCGGCAACAGCTTGATTTCGTGGCGATAGGGGCGGCGAATCATGGCAAGGGAGTGGTTACGTTGCCTGCGAGCCTGGAGGAAGTGCCATGACGATCGACATCGAACCGTTGAAGAAGCAACTCGGCCGCAAGATCGAGGACGACGACGTCGTCACCCAGGCGCCGCTCAAGGCGATGATCGCCACCTTCGACCGCACCGACAAGGTCCCGGCCGAAGGTGAGCCGATCGCGCCCGGCTGGCATCTCTGCTTCCTGCATTCCTACGCACGCCGCAACGTGCTCGCCGAGGACGGGCTGCCGACCGAAGGCGGCGTGCTGCCGCCGATGCCGCTCCCGCGCCGCATGTACGCCGGCTCGACCTTCGCCTTCGAGGGTGACATCCGCGTCGGCGACAGGCTGCGGCGCGAAACCGAGTTCTCGGACGTCCAGCTCCGCGGCGGCGGCACCGGCGCGCTGATCGTGACCAGCCAGACCCGGCGCATCTACACGCCGCGCGGCCTTGCCGTCACCGAGGTCGCGAGCACCGTGTTTCGCGAGGAGGTCAAGGCCGGCACCAAGAGCGGCGTTCCTGTGCGCGAGGCCGCCCCCGCCGACGTGCCGTGGCGTCGCACCATCAAGGCCGATCCTGTTATGCTGTTCCGCTATTCGGCGATCACCTTCAACCCCCACCGTATCCACTACGACCGGACCTACTGCATCGAGACCGAAGGCTATCCCGGGCTGGTGGTTCACGGGCCGTTCGCCCAGCAGTGTCTCTTGGACCTGCTGCGCGACTCCGCGCCTGGCCGCAAGATCAAGACCTTTGCCATTCGCGCCCGCGCGCCGCTGTTCGACACGCAGCCTTTCGACGCGATCGGCCGGCCGACCGCCGACGGCAAAGGCGCGGAACTCTGGACCGTGACGCCCAACGGCACGATCGCAGCGCAAGCGACGGCGACGTTCGAGTAGGGATGCAAGCGCCACCTCTGCCGCGGTTCCTGATACCGCGGCTGCCGTTCTTCTACGGCTGGGTGGTGCTGGGCTGCATCTGCCTCGCTGGCTTCGCGCGGCAGGGGCCTGCCGTGGCCGTGCTGTCGATCTTCGTCGTGCCGATGACCGACGCCTTCGTCTGGTCGCGCACGGAGATGTCGGGGGCGGTGTCGCTGGGCGGCGTGCTGGCGGCTGTCATCTCGCCGATCATCGGCCCGTTCGTGGATCGCCGCGGCGCGCGCCTGGTGCTTTGTCTTGCCGTGGCCGGCATCGGCATCGCCTGCATGGCGCTTTCGCTCACCCAGTCGCTGCTGGTCTTCTATCTGCTGTTCTGTTTTGCGCGCATGACATGGGCAGGGCCGTTCGACCTCGGCCTCTACGGCGCGCTCAACAACTGGTTCGTCGCCCGCCGTGCCATCGCCACGTCGATTGCGACACTCGCCCAGATGGCGGGGCTGGTCGCCCTGCCGCTGATCGCGCAGTTCGCCATGGGTCAGGCCGAGGGCAGGGCCGACTGGCGGGCCGGCTGGATCGCGGTCGGGGCGACGGTCCTGATCGTGGGCTTCGTGCCGTGCTGGCTCTTGCTGGTGCGGCGACCGGAGGATGTCGGGCTTCAGCCTGATCGGCTCGCCGACGGCAGGAGCCCGCCGCCGGTGGAGCCGCGCTGGAGCCGGGCCGAGGCGATGCGGACGCCGGCCTTCTGGCTGCTCTCGCTCTACACTGTCCTCGTTTTTCCTGTGCAGGCGGGTGTCAGCCTGCATCAGGCGCCGCACCTGATCGAACGCGGCATCCCGCCGATCCAGGCCGCCGCGGTGATCGCCTTTTTCTCCAGCATGTCGGCGGCGGCGGGCTTCGGCATCGGCTTTTTGCCGAGACGCTGGCCAGTGCGCTTTCTGATGGCGGCGTCGGCCGTCTGCCTCAGCGTCGGCACCTTCGGCCTCATCAACGTCTCCTCGGCCGAGACGGCGCTGTTGCCTGCGGGCCTCTTCGGCATGGGCATCGGCGGCGTCATGATGCTGCTGCCCATGGCCTGGGCCGACTACTTCGGCCGCGAGAGCTATGGTGCGATCCGCGGCGTGGCGCTGTCGTTGCAGGTGCTGGCGCAGGCGGCAGGTCCGTTGGGATCAGGCCTGCTGCGCGACTGGAGCGGCACATACACCGACTCGCTGCTGCTGTTCGGCGCCCTGGCGGCGCTGGCTGTGCTCGCCGCGCTGGCCGCGCGGCGGCCGCGTGGTCTCACGGCTCAGTCGTTCGCCGCGCCATAGCGCAGCGGGCGGAAAAAGGCGCGGATGTCCTCGACCAGGAGGCCCGGCTCCTCGAGTGCCGCGAAGTGCCCGCCGCTCGGCATGATCGTGTGGCGGCGCAGGTTAAAGGCGCGCTCGATCCATTCCCTGGGCGGCGCCGGCGCGATGTCGGCGGGAAAGGCCGCGAACGCGGTCGGCGTCTCGACACGCGCCCCCTCGGGCAGGGCGCGTGGCTTCTGCTCGGCGGCGCCGCGATAGAGCCAGGTCGCGGTGCCGGCCGTGCCGGTCAGCCAGTAGACCATGATATTGTCGAGCAGCAGATCCATGGAGAAGCGGTTGTGCGGATCGCCCCCGCAGTCACTCCAGCCATGGAACTTCTCGACGATCCAGGCCGCGAGGCCGACCGGTGAATCGGCCAGCGCCACGCCCAAGGTCTGT
>JAESFZ010000537.1_pt1 | contig 11988 bp, 11 predicted proteins | sample 9269561 | NCBI WGS metagenome assembly JAESFZ01 (sample SAMN14515552, study PRJNA621657) | algae metagenome | isolation source: Tildeniella nuda ZEHNDER 1965/U140 and co-occurring heterotrophs from wet... | place: Switzerland: Stansstaad, Zurih | collected 1965-01-01
AAGGTTGCGGTCTTCTACCTGTCACTTCTTCCGCAATTCATCAACCCGGAACGTGGTTCCGTGTTTGTTCAAAGCCTCATCCTCGGCGTAACACAAATCGCTGTAAGCTTTACCATCAATCTGCTTATTGCGCTATCAGCGGCAGGCATCGCTTGCTGGTTTGCACGCAATCCGTTGTGGCTTGCACTACAACGCTACGTAATGGGGTTCGTCTTAGCTGCCCTGGCAGTACGCCTGGCAGTTGAGCACCGCAAGACGGGCTCGTAGAAGCTCAAGACACACCCGTTTGTGACAGAGAGCGCCTAGCGGCATCGCCACGCAATGAATGAATTCTTCTTTGCTGCCCTCTCCTTCGGCCTCGCCGCCGGGCTAAAACCGGGACCGCTCGGCATCATCGTTATTCAGCAAACCTTGTCCAGAGGGTTGCCGGCTGGAGTACGTGCAAGCCTTGCGCCGTTGATTACTGATGGCCCAATTATCATTGCCGCCCTATGGCTTCTTCCGCAGTTCAAAAACATTGAGCTCTTTGCTGCCGCACTAGGGTTTCTTGGCGGTCTGTATCTCGTCTGGCTTGCCATAAAGATTCTGCGGCTAAAGGAGGTCTCACTGGCAGGGAAGCTGGGCTCCCAGGGCTCTCTCCTTACCGCCGTAAAGGTGAACCTCCTCAATCCGGGCCCTTATGTCTTTTGGTTTACCGTCGGTGGAAGCTACATCCTGAGCGGCTCCTCGCTCGAACGCAGCATCTTTGTGGCTACCGCCATTGGAACGCTTATCGCCGCAAAAATGCTCGTTGCGCTCCTTGCAGCGCGATTCTTCTCCTTCCTAGCAGGCCGGGGGTATGTGCTCGCCCTGAGGTTGCTAGCAGGCACCTTGCTCTGGTTTGGCCTCACGTCCGTCATGGAGGCTGCCAGGCTCGGTGTTCACTCTGCGGGCCTTTTCTAACGACAGCAGCAGGGCGACGGCTGGCTACGACCCGGCGTGCGCGTCAGTCAGACGGGCAGCTTTCAGGAGCAGATAGTTCCGCTCAGCGAGACTGGTGGTTCGCGTAGCCGCGCGCCGGTAGTGGGTTACCGCCGCCGCGTGCTCGCCAGCCCGCTCGAGGAGATGGGCGCGTACAGCGTCGAGCCGGTAGTGGCCGGCCAGCCGCGCATCGCCGTCGAGCTGCGCCACACGTTCAAGCCCCACCACTGGCTCGTGCACCATTGCCGCCGCAACCGCGTGGCTGAGCGCCACCATCGGATTGTCCACCATGCCCATCAGCAGCTCGTACAGGGCGAGGAGCTGGGGCCAGTCAGTCTCCTCCGCGCGCGCCGCCTCGTCGTGCACCGCGGCGATCGCCGCCTGCACCTGGTAGGGGCCGACCGCCCCTCGCCCGAGGGTGCCCGTGAGCAGGGCGATGCCCTCGACGATCTGCTGCTGGTTCCAGCGCGTGCGGTCCTGCTCGTCCAGCGGGATCAGCTCGCCGTGCGGGCCCTCGCGCGCGGCCCGCCGAGCGTCGGTGAGCAGCATCAGCGCAAGCAGCCCGGCGACCTCGCCTTCCTCCGGGAGCAGCTCGTGGGCCAGCCGGGCCAGCCGGATCGCCTCCGCAGCAAGGTCGGCGCGCTGCAGCTGTGGGCCGCTGCTGCTTGTGTAGCCCTCGTTGAAGATCAGGTAGAGCACCTGCAGCACTGCCCCCAGGCGCTCGACGCGCTCCGCCTCGCTCGGCAGGCGAAACACCACGCCCGACGTCTTGATCCGCTGCTTGGCCCGGCTGATCCGCTGCGCCATGGTCGCCTCGGGGACGAGGAAGGCGTGGGCGATCGCGGCGGTCGTCAAGCCGCCGATGGCGCGCAGCGTCAGGGCGATCGCCGAAGGCGGCGTCAGCGCCGGATGGCAGCACATGAAGAGCAGCACGAGCGTGTCGTCCTGGGCCGCCTCAGTGTCCCCCGTATCTGGAGAGACGAAAGGCTGGTCGGCCAGCTGCTGGCTGGCAACGATCTCCTCGCGGCGGCGGCGCGCCACCTCGCTGCGCACGTGGTCGGTCAGGCGCCGGACGGCGACCTGATACAGCCAGCCGCCCGGGTTGTCGGGTACGCCTGCCTCGGTCCACTGGAGCGCCGCCGCGATGAGCGCCTCCTGCACGGCGTCCTCGGCCGCGGCGAAGTCATTGTGGCGGCGGGTGACCGCGCCAAGCACTTGCGGCGTAAGCTCGCGCAGCAGGTGCTCGACCGTGGCGGCTCGGGGCCTGGCGCTCACAGCTCGGAACCCCCGATGCGCATCACCTCACGCACCTCAATCGGCATGTTCAGTGGGGCGCCGCCCGGCCCCGGCGCGGCCGAGGCCTGCGCTGCGATCGCGTAGGCGCGCTCCGGCCGCTCGACCTCGACGATCCAGTAGCCAGCCAGGAACTCCTTGGCTTCGGGGAATGGCCCGTCGGTCACCACCGGCACGCCGTTCGCGCCGGCTTGCACCAGGCGTGCCTGGCCCGGCGAGGCGAGGGCCTCAACCGCCACAAGCTCGCCTGCCTCAGCCAGCTCCTGATTGAGCCGCTGCATATAGGCCATGTTGGCCTCGAACTCCTCGGGAGCCCAGTCGCGGTTCTGGTAGGCGCCCGTCGCGTGTGGCACGTTCATCATCAGGATGTACTTCATCGCCTGCCTCTGGTTGTGGTGCTGTCCTCAGCACCCTCAAATGATACACCCCCGAGCCGGTCGCCTGAGATGGCCGGTACAACATCACCGCGAGGCTGGGGCGTATGTTGCAAGGATCGCTCCGGTGCTCGTCACCTCGCTATTGACGAGCCGGAGCCTCCGAAGCACGCCGTCGTTGCGAAAGAGGCGCTTACCAGCGCCTACCACGACGGGGTCGATCATCAGCCGGAACTCGTCGATGAGGTCGTGCGCGAGCCGCAGCGCGACAAGCTGCGTGCTGCCGAGGACGAGCAGGTACTCGCCCGCCTCGCGCTATAACAATCAGCTTACGCATTGCCGCCTCCTCTGTTGATGAAGCACTCGGGTTGGTGCCTTCAACGAGCAGTCGGAGTCGATGGGGTGTTCTCGACATCCCAAAACACGAATCGTGTCCGAAATCCTCAGGCCACGGTAATGCGCGCTCGTGAACAGTAGCAAGCGTGTAGAGTCGGGGCGATCGCACGCATCGCCCCGACTCTACACATCTCCCTTCAGGCGCGGTACTCCACCTCGACGAACCCGTTCGCAAAATGCCGCGTCCCGACGAGGTCCAGCTCGATATCCCCCGCGCCATGGCCCCAGAGTGGGCGACCCTCGCCCAAAAGGACGGGTATCAGCGTGATGATCATCCGCCGGATCAGACCTTCAGCCAAGAAGGCGCGCACGACCTGGCCGCCGTCGATGTAGACCCGCCGAACGCCCTGCCCACCCAGATCGCGCAGAAGGTCCGCCGGTGCGGCGGAGGTGACGCGGACCTTCTCCCGCAACGCCTCGGGCACCTTCACAGCCCCGGGCGACCGGCTCAGGACGATGACCGGCACAGGATAAGGCCATTCGGGAGAGTTCACCACTTTGTCGAAGCTCTGCCGCCCCATCACTAGCGCGCCGATCCCGTCCATGAAGGCGGCATAGCCGAAATCCTCGCCCTCCGGTATCGGGCGGCCTACCAGCCACTCGATGTCGCCATCGGGCCGTGCGATGAAACCGTCAAGGCTGGTGGCAATGAACACTTCGGCCGACGGCAAGGTCCCGGTCATGTCGGTTCTCCATGCTGTGTTCGATCTCGTCACGGTGACGGCTTTGACGGCTGGCAACCGTCTCGCAGTGGCACTGTTGAAGGCTCTGATGAAGTCAGGAAGCTCCAACACGTTCTCAACTATTCAGATTTTTCGTTCCACTTCTACCGAAAGCCCAGCAACGAGCGCGACGCGCCCAGTAAGCGATTGCTGCACCGTATGACCCTCCTTGGTGTCTCTGCCTCCATCAGAAGCACTATATGGGGACAGGTGTCAGCAAGCGTCACGCGTTGCAGGAATCCAAGGAGCTTCGGCGCGCACCTGCTGATGGAGGCGTAATAACGATAGCCTGCTTCGCAGCGCTAGAAGCGGCGAGCAGTCCGAGTTGAGTTTTGGTGCAGCTCAAACCAAGTGTGAGGCAACGCATGGGAATGCGCGCTATAGGCGGCTAGAAGCAGTTTACTGCATAGCAAAGCCGAATGCTCGTTCAGCTTTGCCGTCCCAGTTGCTTGGCGAGGAACAGCTCCACAACACGAGGGAGGGCTCTCTAATGCTGAGAAAAGGCATCAGTAGAGGGACATTCTGCCCGATTGTGCCCGGCGCCTTGGCGGCCTGCCGGCCTTGTTCGTCGGAGTGCGCCGCCCGGTCGAGCTGATCCTTGGAGCAGCGGCGGCGGAGCGACTATGCCGCGTGGCGGCCATGTGGCGGCGCTTGAGGGGCCGGAGCTATTCTTTGGCCAGTACCGCGCCTAACCGTAGGACATCCTTCCGCGCATGACCGAGCGGCAGTCGGTGGTACACCGCTGCCGCCCCGGTCGTGCGCCTGTCTCAGCGTGTGAACGGCTCCGCCGCTGCAACGTCGCCCGTCAGTACGCGTGGCTTTCCACCATCTCGACGATACGCGCCTGCGGGCTCCCGGCGAGCGCCCGCGCTGCTGCCGGCGACTGCCACACCTTGCGCATCGCGACGAGGAAACCCTCCGCCGCCTCCATGCCGTCAAAGTCCAGGTCGATCATGACGTAGTTGGGGTCGTCGGTCGGGCGGTGGATGCGGTAGCGCCGCACCCCCGACTGCTCCCGCCCCACCGGGTCGCGATCAAACGCTGCCTTCCAGCTCTCGAAGTCCCGGATCGGATGCTCGATATGCACGGTAACCATCTGCGCTCCTTCCCGGCATGCCACGGCTCATCGGGTTGGCCGTGTGGATACTGGTGGCCGCGTTGCTCCTATCGCTCGCCGCCGCCACAGAACAAGTGTAGCCGGGGAGGTCGCAAACAACATCGCGGGAAGTACGTACGCTTGCCGCGGCGGTGGTACGTAGGATCCGCAGCTCGGGGCCAGCCTTCGCCTAGCCGCCCCGCTCCATCACCCACACCGCTATCTGCGTCCGTGAGCTAAAGCCGAGCTTCCCGAGCACGTTGCCCACATGCACCTCGATTGTTCGCTCGCTGACCCTCAGCAGCGCGGCGATCTCGCGGCTCGTCTTGCCCTGCGCCACGAGCCGGGCCACCTCGTACTCGCGTGCGGTCAGCCCGCCGAAGGCCCGCCGGGCGGCTTCGCGCGAACGAAGTGGTGGCAGCGTGGGCAGGGTCGCACACGCCGCTCGCGCGAACTGCTCCGCCAGCTCGCCGTCGTCAATCGTCGCGCCGAGCTCGGCGATCAGCTTGCGCGCCGCCGCACATCGCTCGCGCGCCGCATCGACCTGGCGCAGCAGCAGGTGCGCCCGGCCAAGCGAGCCGTAAATCGCCCACAGCGTCGACCGAGCCTGGCGTTCACGTGCCCCCCGGCCCGCTTCCTCAAGCGCAGCGGCCGCCTCCTCTACCCGGCCGAGGGCCATCAGCGCCTCGCCGGTGAGCTTCAGCAGGTGCGGGATGGCCTGGGCGGGCGGGCCAAGACCGGCGCCGGGCACCGAGGCGAGCAGGCGCTCGGCCATATCGAGCGCCTGGTCCGGCTTGCCCTGGGCCAGCGCGAGCTCGCCCCACGCCAGGCCGAGCGCCCGCTCGCCCATCGTTCGCGGGTGCTGCCCGCTGGGAAGCAGCGGCTGGAGGCTGGCCTGCGCGGCACGGTGGTCACCGGCGGCGAGGTGAGCCCGCCCGAGGGCGGCCGCCAGCGTGGCCGACCAGAACTGCGAACCGAGGCGCCGGGCGCTGGCGAGCGCCTCCGCGAAGACCACGATCGCCGGCGACCACGCGAGCATGTGCGCGTAGCTCTGCCCGACCGCGTAGGCGGCCGCGATCATCCACTGCTGATGGCCCAGCCCCGCCGCGATGCGCTGGGCCGCACGGGCGTGGGCAAGGGCAGTGCCGAGCTCGCCGAAGGCGAGCAGAGTGTGAGCCAGGGCGTTCTCGGCGAAGGCCGCGGCGGGCAGGGCGTCGATCTGGCGCGCCAGCTCCACAGCCTCGGTCGCGTCGCCGACACAGGAATCCCTGGACCAGAGCGGGCTCAGCGTGGTTTCGCAGGCACCGGGCATCGCCTGGAGCGCGCGCATCGTGAGGCTGGCGATCAGGCGCGGCGTATTGTGGGCGGCGCGGAAGCGCTCGATGGCCTGTCCGAGCTGCGCGACGGCCTCCACACGCTCGCCGAGCATCCCGTAGGCGGTGCCGAGCAGGTCGTGGCTCTCGGCCACGCCGAGCGTGTCGCCCTGCCCCTCGAAGAGCCGGAGCGCCTGGTGGTGCGCCGGCAGACCCTCTGCGGCGCGGCCGACGTTCACCAGCCAGTTCCCCAGGCGATTGAGGCTGTGGGCCTGGAGCGACGGGGCGTCGAGCAGTTCGGCCTGCTCGCTTGCGCGACGAAACCAGTCCCCTGCTTGGGCGTAGTCACGCTCAGCCCAGAGCTGGCCGAGGGCGAGCATCGCCTGACAGGCGGTCACGCCATCGTCGGCGGTGAGCGCCAGGTTGCGGCTGCGCTCGTAGTCGTCGCGCGCCGGCTCGAACTCGCCCAGTGCGGTGTAGGCCTGGCCGCGCGCAAGGAGGAGCTCGGCCGGTGGTGAGCTCCCGAGATGGGCGGCTGCCTCCAGCGCGTGGGTGAGGTGCTCGACCGCAGCGCCTGGCGCGTGACGTGCCACGGCGGCCCTTCCGGCGTGCCGCCCATACTCCAGCGCCTTCTCCCAGAGCGCGCCGGCGTAGCAGTGGCGCGCGAGGTCGGCCAGGCGCCGCTCGCCCATCGCCGGCGAGGGACTGGGCGCATCGAGCGCCGCGGCGAGCCGGCGGTGCCAGGCCTGGCGCTCGCGGAGCAGCAAGGTTTGGGCGAGCGCCTGCTGGGCCAGCACGTGACGAAAGGCGAACCGGTCGGCGGACTCCTCGACAATCAGTTGGGCCGCAAGCAGCTCCTTCAGCAGAGCGAGCAGGTGGGCCTCATCGCAGCCGAGTACGCGCTGGAGCAGGGAGGCGTCGAAGGAGCGCCCGGCAACGGCGGCCACCTGAAGCGCCGCTTGCGCCGGCGCGCTCAGCCGGGCGGCGCGCTGGTGGACGATCGCTTGTGCGCTCCGGGGCACGAACACGCGTCCGCCGGGGTCTGACGGAAGAGGCGTGCTCTGCCAGGCCCCAGCGACATATGCAAGCTCTCCGGCTGCGGTCAGCATCGAGGTCAGCTCCTCGACGTAGAACGGGACGCCCTCGGTGCGTGCTGCCACGGCGCGCACCAGGGCCGCGGGCGGGGGCCCGGAGGCCCCAAAGATCGCCTGGATCATCCCCTGGACCTCGTCGCGTGAGAGCCGCGACAGGGGGAGCTCCAGGGCGAGGCGCTCGCGCTCGAGCTGGGCCAGCCACGAGCGCAGCGGCGGCGCGACCTCGTCGGCCCTGTAGGTGCCCAGCAGGCACAGCCGCTGCGGGTAGCGCTGACGCGCCAGGTGTAGCAGCGCCTCAAGACTGCCCTCGTCACACCAGTGGAGGTCCTCGACGACGAGCAAGGCCGGTTGGTGCGCGGTGAGGCAGGCGATGAGTTGGTGGAGGGCGGTCAGGACACGTCGCCGGTGGTGGTCGCGGTCGAGTGTCAGGGGCGCGGCGGGAGGGCCGGCGCTTGGGAGGAGGAGCGCAAGCTCAGGCAGGAGCTGCGCCAGCTCGTGGAGCAGCAGCTCCTCCTGCGCAACGAGCGCAGCTCGTGCGGGCTGAGCGAGGAGCCTGCCGAGCAGGTCGAGGAGCGGGGCGTAGGGGAAGGAGGCGTCGGCGGCGAAGCAGCGCCCCTCGAGTAGCTGAAAGCCGTGGTCGAGGGCGAGCGCTTTGGCTGAGGCGACCAGGCGCGATTTGCCGATGCCCGCCTCGCCGCTGACCAGTGCGATGGTGCGCTGCTCGCCCGGTGGTCCCGTGAGCAGTGCGGCAAGGGCGGCCTGCTCGCGGCTGCGGCCGATGAGGACCGGGCAGGTGAGCGGTATATCGAGGCGGAGGACCATAGGCGCCACCGGAACACGCGCGAGCGACGGACAAATGGGGATGGCCAGGTTTTCGTTTGCACCATACAGGGGGCGAGGGTATTGTACCCCATGCCCCTAGCGCTCGGCTTTTGGGAGGGGCGGTGTGCCAGGGTTGGCCGTGCAACTCACTCAGCAAGCGATTCCGTTCCATTTGCTCGTCCAGCCGGTGGCCAGAGGTAGCGCGCGAACCATCCCATCTGCGGGCCGGTAGTCGGAGAGCGCGGGACTGGGAGGTGCCGCTCTCGGTGTTGGCGGTCGATCGAGCACACTCGCGAGCGACTACCTTGTGTCGATGCCGAGCCAGTTCCAACGCACTGATACGGAGGCACGCCTGATGGCGACGTACACGGTCAATCTGTTCACCACCCTGGACGGCTTTGGCACGGGCCCCGTCGCGTACTGGGGCAAGGACGGCCCCGAGCTGCGCGAGTGGCACGCCCGGACTTTCTTCTGCAGAGTCGATCAGGCGCTGGTGTTTAGGGCGAACACCTACCGGATGATGGCGCACTACGCCGCGCAGCTTGCCGACGACCCGAACTTCGTGTCGCTCAGCGCGGCCCCCGCGCGCCAGGAGCACCCCGGCAAGGGCCAGGTCGTTGGCCAGCTCGGTGCCGGCGTTGTCGAGCACGATGGCGACGCGAGCGCCTGGGGCTAGTGCCTCGAGGAGGGCGACGGAGGCGCCGGTGTCATCGGCGAGGAGGTGCGCCCTGCCTGGGCCGCCACCCTAGCCGGCGGGCCATAGGCTCAGGTCGGCCTGGTTGCCCCAGAGGGCGCCGCGGAGCGCGTCGGCAAGGCCGAGGTCGGGGCCGGGCAGCGTCGGCGCGCGTCCCAGCTCCTCCAGGCCGAGGCGCTTCTGGAGGGCAAAGGGGTGGGCCATATGGCCGGGGCCGGGTTGGAAGTAGCCGGTGGCCTCAAGCAGGCGGCGGTAGAAGTAGGTCTCGGCGAAGAACCAGGGCACGTCCAACCAGGACTGGCCAGCGACGGGGGCGACGTAGGCGTCCCAGAGGGCGAGGTCGGGCGCCCCCCGGTCGCGCAGGGGGCGCACGGGGGTGTCGGGCAGCTCGTCGACGAGGGTGGCGACAGCGCGGGCGGCCATGGATGCGAGGGCGTTTTCGAGGAGGACACGCCGGCCGATCGCGGGCAGGCGCCGCACGACGGTATCGCGGGCGAACGAGCCGGGGTCGCTGCCGCGCAGAGGAGGGGGGAGGGGTCTCATGGCTCGAAGTGTAGCATAGGCTCGCCCTGTGGACGTGGCTCATACCCCTTTTCTTTGCGAGGGGGCCGACGGTGTGCCCCACTCGTAGCTGGCAATGACAAGGAGCGCGCCGGTGTTGTCGAGGGCTTGGCGGACGCTGTCGAGGGTGTTGGTGGCGTACCGGGTTGTCGTGCCATCGCCGGGCGGCTGGGCTACAAGCGGCCTCCTATACGAGCACCTGCCCCTGCCTCGCGACCAGGCGTCCTCCCTTCAGCACCAGCGCCCGTGGCCGACGGTCCATCACCGCCATGGTCGGCGTCTCGCCGTCGACCACGACGAGATCGGCGCGGCACCCCGGCTCCAGCCCGTACCGGTCGGCCCGAAGCACCCCGGCGCCCCCGTACGTGCACATCCGCAGCGCCACCTCGACCTCTTCGTCCCTGCGGAAGTTACTGCGGTAGCTGAGCAGCCAGGCGCGCTCCAACATGTCGCCGTTGCCGAAGGGCCCCCACGCATCGCGGATGCCGTCGTTGCCGGAGAAGAGCCGCACCCCCGCCTCGGCGAGCCGCAAGATCGGCGGAAACAGACGGTTGCCCGGGCCGTGGGTCATGATTGCGATATCGAGCTCCACCAGCAGGGCCTCCAGCCCACGGTAGCGCGCCTCCTCCACCTGGCCGAGGCAGAAGGCGTGGCTGATGGCGACTCGCCCCTGCATGCCAAGTGCCCGTGTCCGGTCGGCGATCAGCTCAACCTGGAAGGCGCCGAGCTCGCCCGGGTCGTGGAGGTGGATATCAACCTCGACGCCGTAGCGCTCCGCCAGGGCGAAGATCGCGTCGAGCTGCCCTGCCGGGTCGCGGTCGATCCCGGCCGGGTCGAGCCCACCCACGACCTCGGCACCCCGGCGCAGCGCCTCCTCGAGCAACTCTAGGGTCCCCGCGCGGATGAGGAGACCGCTCTGCGGGAAGGCGACGACCTGGATGTCAATCGCCCCGCGCAACGTTTCGCGGGTGGCCAGCACACCGTCAAGGTTGGCGAGGCCGGTCTCGGTGTCCACATCGACGTGGGTGCGGATGTGAGTCGTGCCATGTCGGATGCCCTCACGTGCGATGCGGGCCGACTGCTCGGCCGGGTCAAGCCGCTGCTCCCGGCGCACCCGGCGCTCGTTCTCAATCTTGTCGCTGAGGAGCGGGCCAGCCTGGTGTGGGTGCCACGGCTGCCCCCACAGCGTCTTGTCGATGTGGGCGTGGCCGTCGATGAGCCCGGGCAGCAGCAGGCGCCCGTCGCCGTCGAGGACTTCGGGGGCCGTATCAGTGCCGGCGACGTGGGGCGAGACCTGCGCGATACGGCCATCGACGATCAACACGTCGGCCGGGGCGGCTCCCCACGGTCGGACGTTGGTCAGGAGCAAGGAGCGTGTCACGGCTTCTCCCTTGGGCGCCTGCGATCTGGCACTGCTGGCACGGCGGGCGGCGTGAGGCGGCGGACCTCTTTGCGAGCGGAGGTGGGAGCCTCACCGCGTCAGCTAGGGCGCTTTCCCTTCCGGCTCGAGACTGAACAGCCCGTTATGGTGACGCAGCTAAGAAGCTACAGCTGCAGATCATCCACGACACGATCGTGCAAGTTCACTACGATGACCAATCGGACTCGGTCAGGCAGGATTGTCCAGTACCGTTAAGAGCGCGCCTCCCTAGCGATGCGTTGGATGCACCAGGCTTGTGCCGCATCGAGGCCAGGAAATACGTGGGGCGCCTGGGTCACCCGCCGATCCGGGATAGGAGCCGTCACCTCGGCGCTGTACTCAAACGATGCCGGCCAACGGGCCACATGGGCCTCCCAGCCACCCACGCTCAGCCGCCAACAGCGCTGCTGGGCCTCGTACTGCCATTCCATCCGGTTCCTCGTTCCAACACGCACAACCGTTTTCAGAACACCAAGTATAGCGCATCACACCTGCTCGTGGAGGCGCCACAAAGCCTACATAGGCGAGGGGCTTGAAGTGATTCGTTGCCCGCGCGTTTCAACGTCTGCTATTACTTTTCTTGCGGGGGTGCGCGCGCTATACTTCGGCCGTGGATGCCTACCTGGAACAGCTGCAGAGCGAGGATGGGGAGGTGCGCCTGCGGGCGCTGCTCGCCCTTGCCGAGGAGGGCGACCGGTCGCACCTGCCCACGCTCGCCCACCTTGCCCGCACCGACCGCTACGAACATATCACGGTCACGGGCTTTGGAGGCGTGAGCGAGCAGCCGTCGCACGAGGCGACCTGGAACTTCGTCGTCGCCAGCCAGGCGATGGCTGCAATCTACCGGCGCCACGGCATCAGGCCGGCCGAACTCGCCCGGCTGGTTCGCGCGCTGGACGGGCCAACCACCTGGCCGAGCGAGGGCTGGCTGGCCAGCAGCATCCTCCGCGAGCTTGGCCCGGCAAGCCTGCTCGCAGTGACGGCCGCGCTCAAAGGGCGGCGCCCCCTCGTTCGGGCCAACGCCGCCCGGGTGCTGGCCGAGATGGGCCCGCTCGCCCATCCTGCCTGCGAGAAGGCCCTCCGACACCGCGACCCGGCGGTGCGTGCCAACGCCCTGCGCGGGCTGCTCCATCGTACCCCCAGCGCGGCCGACCTGCCGCGCTTAAGTGTGCTCTGGCGCGACCCCGCTGCCGCGGTGCGCCTGGCGGTTTTGGAGCATATCACGCGGGCTGACCTGATGCGG
>JAESFZ010000538.1_pt1 | contig 11981 bp, 6 predicted proteins | sample 9269561 | NCBI WGS metagenome assembly JAESFZ01 (sample SAMN14515552, study PRJNA621657) | algae metagenome | isolation source: Tildeniella nuda ZEHNDER 1965/U140 and co-occurring heterotrophs from wet... | place: Switzerland: Stansstaad, Zurih | collected 1965-01-01
AGGATGGGCACGAGCACCGTGTCCGTGGCCCATCCTTCGAGACGGCTGCTGCGCAGCCTCCTCAGGATGAGGTTGGTGTTTTGGAGGCGCGAAGCGACGCTACGACCGCAACAGCGCCCCATACCCTTCGACCGGCGTATGGATGCCGCTCATCCGCAGGCAATGCCACAGGCTCGCCTGGTTGGCGCTGATCACCGGTCTTCCGAGGTCGCGTTCCAGCGTCTCCAGGATGCCGACGCAGCGGAAGCCCGTGCCGCCGATCAGCACGCCGTCGGCGTCGGCGGGGCAGGCTTTCAGGATCTGCGCGTAGAGCGGCTCGATCTCCTGCTCGAAGCCCATGCCCTGCGGATAGAGATCCTGCGGCGGCACGTCCCGCCATTTGCGGCCGGGATCGAGGCGCAGGTGTCCGACGGGCGTGATCCCGTGATCGCCGTAGTAGCGCAATGCCGCGCCCACCGTGTCGTCGGGAAACCACGGCGGCACCACCAGGAACGGCCGCTTCACGCCCGCGTGCCGAAGTGCGGCCAGCGTGTCGAGCCCGTTGGTCGTGACCTTCGCCGCGTCGCCCGCAATGCCGGCGCGCACGACCGCGGACAGCGCATCGACGGTCGCCTCGTCCCAGCCCTTGCCGCCCACGACGCTGCTCGACGTATGGGCGAAGACGACGGCCTGCAATCGCATGGTCGAGAACTGCTTCGCGCCGCGCGCCAGATCGTCGGCGAGATCGACGCCACTCCTGTCCGCGCGCCACTTCGCCCACGGCGTCGGTGCCGTCACCCGCGCGGCATGCACCGACACGCCCGGCGGCGCCATCGCCCACCATTCCGCTTCCGGCACCGCCTCGCTGCCGACGATGAACAGCCCGATGCGGGCGCGCCAGCCCCAGTTGTCGTGGTGAGTCACGTGTCACGCCTCTCCGGTAAGGATCCTTCGCTACGCTCAGGATGACACCATTGTTGGATTTTGCGCAGTGCGCCGATGCTGGAAACGGTGTCATCCTGAGCGCAGCGAAGGACCCTTCCTCATGTGCGAACTCTTCTGCCTCTCCGCCCGCAAGCCGATGCGCGCGAGCTTCTCGTTGCGCAAGTTCGCGGGCCACGGCGGGGCCGATACGGGCAATGTCGACGGCTGGGGCGTCGCGTTCCATGAAGGCCACGAGGTGCGGCTCTACAAGGAGCCCGAGCCCGCGAGCCACAGCCCGTGGCTCGACTTCATCGAGCGTCGCACCCTGCCGACGCGCCAGCTTGTCTCGCACATCCGGCGCGCGACGCAGGGCGGCAACAGCCTCGCCAACACCCAGCCCTTCGTGCGCGAGCTGGGCGGCCGCACGCATCTCTTCGCCCACAATGGCGATCTCAGGGAGGTCGTGACCCGCGCCGCCGAGCCGGCGCATCGCTTCCACCCCGTGGGCCAGACCGATTCGGAAAGCGCCTTCTGCCTGCTGCTGGAACGGCTCGCGCCGCTGTGGCACCGCCGCGTCCCGCCGCTCGGGCTGCGGCTCGAAACCCTCGCCGCCTTCGCCGCCGAAATGCGGCCGCTCGGCACCTTCAACTTCCTCTATAGCGACGGCGAGTTCGTGTTCGGCCACGCCCATCGCCGCCGCGGGGCCGACGGCTCGATGGGGCCGGGCCTGTGGTTCCGCCACAGGCATCGCGCCGAGCATGGCGCGCACGCGGCCCACGAGGCGGAAACGGGCGTGGCGCTCCATCCCGCCGACGACGCGCAGGAATTGTCGCTGCTCGCCAGCGTGCCCGTCACCGCCGGCCCCTGGCGCCCGCTCGCCGAGGGCGAGATCGTGGTGCTGGCCGCCGGCGAGCTGGCGGCGACGACGTTACAATAGTCCCCGTCGTCTCGGGCGGGGTAACCCCCGCCCTGGAGCGGAGCGCGCCCGACTTCAACCTGAGGGGGAGCGCTCCTGGGAGTCTGACCCGAAATGAAAGCTGCAAAAACAACAGGCTATGAAAAGCCCCGATAACCTCACCCTGAGGAGCATCGCGCAGCGATGCGTCTCGAAGGGTGGGAACGCGCACCTTGCCTGTTGCCCATCCTTCGAGACGCGCCGCTTCGCGGCACTCCTCAGGATGAGGTAATTGCTTGAACCGATTCAATTCATTTCCGGTCGGCCTGTCAGGGTGAGGAGCATTTGGGAAGGACCGTTGCGTCCCGCCCTGATCGCAAGACGCCAGCCAGGAAATCAGAACCCGTAAAGCGCCTTCGGATTGTCGACGAGGATCTTCCGGCGCACCGCCTCGTCCGGCACGCAGCGGAAGAAGTGCCGCAGCAGGTCCTCCTCCTGCGGGATCGCCTCCGCGCCGTGGCCGACATGCGGCCAGTCGCTGCCCCAGACCAGCCGGTCGGGATTGGCGGCGACCAGCGCCTGCATGAACGGCGCGGTGTCGTCGTAGGCGGCGCCCGGCCCGGCGCCCTGGCGCGTGTTGCGGTCGGCGCCCGAGAGCTTGCACCAGTAGCGCCCGGTCCTGAGCTTCTCGCAGAAATCGCGGAAGCCGGGCGTATCCACGCCCTTGTCGGCCATGGTGCGCCCCATATGGTCGATCACGAAGTCGAACGGCATCTTCTCCAAGGTCGGCGCCAGCTCCTTGAGATCGCCGGTCTCGACCCAGAGCTGCACGTGCCAGCCGCGCGCGTGCAGGCGCGGCGCCAGCGCCAGAAGGTCGTCGAGGCTCATGCCGCCCGACGAGACCGGCTTGCCGTCCTGGCGCAGCAGGTTGATGCGCACGCCCCGGAAGCCCGCCTCGCTCAGCTCGTCGAGCCGGCGCTCGCTCACCTCGGGCTTCAGGATCGCCACGCCGCGCAGCCGGTCGCGATGGCGGCGCAGCGCGTCGAGCGTCACCTCGTTGTCGCCGCCGGCTGCCAGCGCATGGACGATCACGCCGCGCGCGATGCCCATCCGGTCCCACAGCGCCAGCAGCGCCTCGACCGGCGTCGCCTGCAGCGGCGAGAACTTGCCGCCCTGCACGGCGGGGAAGCGGTCGTAGGGACCGTAGACATGGACGTGGCAGTCGGCGCTGCCGGCGGGGAGGGCGAAGGCGTCGAAGGAAGCGGGCTGGGTCATGCCGGCCAGCCTAGCCGAACCACAAAAGGAACACAGGCCGGCAACCGGCGTTGTCGACTAGCGTTTTCGCCCCTCGATCCGTCCTCAAGCGCCTGGAGACAGCCCCTCCCATGAAGCCTCTCGCCTCGATCCTCGCCCCTGGCCTCGGCCTCGCCCTCGGCCTCACGGTGGCCCTCGGCGGCTGCTCGCAGTTCGACCAGGCCTTCGCGCCGCCGCCGCCCAGCGCGCTGTCGCAGCCCATCCAGGCCTCGGAGGTCGAGTGGTCGCGCAAGGCCGGCGCCAACACGGTGAGCGGCATCGCGACCATGAAGGCGGGCGGCACGACCCACACCTGCGCCGGCCAGGCCGCCAACCTCTTGCCCGACAGCGCCTATGCCCGCGCCCGCATGACGGCGATCTTCGGCAACGACACGCGCGGCACCCGCGCCGCCAGCCTGGCCCCGGTGAAGTTCGAGAGCGGCGACGACCCGCTCTACGTCTCGACCCTGCGCCGCACTACCTGCGACGCCTCCGGCAGCTTCTCCTTCCCGCGCGTCCCCGACGGCGTCTGGTACGTCACGACCAGCGTGAAGTGGGACGGGCCGAACAACAGCGTCGAGGGCGGGTCGATGATGAAGCGGGTGGACGTGCGCGGCGGGAAGCTGGTGAAGGTGACGTTGCCTTAACGGCAGTCTGCTCTTCCGCGAACTTCAACCTCTTCATTCTGGCCCCGCTTGGAGGCAAGTCGCTCTACTAATTGATGGCCTCGAGACCAGAGAGCAGATCACACCAAGCGTGGCGCAATCTGTCAGGCCAATACCGTCTGAGTTCAGCCGGTCGCCCACACTCCGTTGTCGCTGGACGGCCCTCCTATTGAGACTGCGCCCAACAAATAGCGGGCACTTGCATGAATTGCGCTAGTCGCCATACAAAACGGAGCTGCTCTGCCGTTGGAGAGAGCGCACTGCTATCGCCAGACAGCAAGCGTCCCGCAATCGTCGAGCGAATATCATCAATCGTTCCATAATCCGCGAAAGCCAGCGCTTGCTCCGCGCTTAGCTCAAACATCGGGCGCATTTCCGGCTCTCGTGCCATTACGACCCTGGACGCTTCATTTAAGGCGACTGCCTCTCTTTGCTTGGGAGTTAGAATGGAATACGGATTTAGTATTACGGCACCATCCGCGGTCGCCATACCTGCCACATGCACATTACTTCTAAAAAACCGATCCTCTGACTCATAAGCCTCTCTAAGGGGGACCCCGCCGGCAAGTCGACGCAAAACCTTAGGCACCGTCATTCCCTTCATTTCGCAAGAACGTCACGAATCCACGTCGCGTTAGTCGGTGGCGCATTCTTTGCCAAGAAACCCTTATCCAGCACGATGAGCGTCTTATCGTCGTGAGAAATAGAGAATATGGCTGCCGCTTTATGAGAGCCCACCAATATTCTTGCAGGGCCATCTACCTGACACGCTTGCGCATCCATGAGGTAAGGCCCTTCTGATGTTGCAAGTGATCCTACTCGTCTACAATTTGAAATTGTCACATTGTCGACCCGCAACATGCCGCCTACTCTCAAGAAGATCACAGCTGGTTCGGGCGGCAATTGCATACTGCCCGATATTTCCCCATTCTCTCGAATGAACCGATGCTTGGCGATCAAGTCCGGGTTTGCAGCAATAGCATCGCTAAAATTTGTCTCGTCAAAAGCATTTTCACCGACATATGTATCACGCCAAGGCTGCGCCTCTCTCGCTGTAACGCGGTTGTATGCAAGCGACAGACCATCCATCGTTAGCGTTGCGATACATAAGAACGATAACGAGCGGCGCCTCCCAGCGAACCAGAATCCGGCCACCGCTCCAACTATAAAAATGTCGGCCAAGAAAGCGGGCCAGAGGGTCGCAAGATCGAGCAAGCGCAGGAGTGCCCTTGGATCTGCAATAATCTGCGCGGAAATGAGTGACGTGTTGTCTCCAACAACGATCCAGCGTGCCCCTCCGTTGTCAAATGCTAGAGCCAAAGGGACTCGACCGCCGCGATCTCCTCGATTCCAAATGTAGTCACCGACCCAAAGCCATTCGTTTAGATTGCGCTCAACCCACCAACCATCACCAGCTAGGAGCACGCGATCCAACAACGAAGCGACATGAACTGAAGCCCCTCTATTTAGGATAGACTCCAACGGCCAGCTTCTAATGTCGGACACATGCAGCGGGCCGCTATCATCCGTATTTCCACGAGGAACTGACAAGTCGCTGTTCAACAGCTGACGCCCCGCCATGCGTTCCAGCCTTGTCGCCACGCCGCCCAAGTCAGTGTGCTCACCGCCCGCAAGGATCGTCCACCCTCGGCGTCGTGCTAGTTCAGCAAGCCGTTGTTCGTAGTCATCGAGGCCTCGCGACAGTGCTGCCGTTAGCCAAGGTAGAATTAGCAACGCTCCCGGAGCTATTTCTTCCAGACTGCTTGCGCGGCGAGCGTGAATTCCCGCGTATCGGAGCGCTTCAACGTAGTTCTCAAAGAGCTTCGATTCAAATTCGGCCGAAGCCGGCGGCAGTAGAACATATACGTTCTGAATTTGGCGCGGTGGATTCGTTGCCCAGATAGACAGTGATACGGCAACCGCGCCGGCAACCATCCAACGGCTACCAGCGTATCCATTGACTTGGTTGGCATAGGCTAGAAAGCCCGCGGCTGCACAAGCCGGAACTGCGCAAAAGGCCAACTCAATCTCGGGCAATACTCGCAGATATCTGGCTACTATTGCGATGAGTACAGAAGCTACAGCGCTGGTCAAAAGAAGCGGCAGATTGCGGGCATGAGTAAGGGAAAGTAATAGTACACAGACTACTGCCGGGACGGCTGCCTCAACTCCGAAGTCACTAAACGACGCCCATAGAATCGCTTGTAGGGTGGCAACGCTGGACAGGTGCAACAAGAGGATACAGCTACTCAGCACGTATGCTCCTGCAATCGCGAGTATTCCTGCAATGATTACCGCTGCAGTGACTGTCGGTGAGGCGACGCCCAGCAAAATGCAGATCGTTGCCACCATAGACGCTACTGCCCACGTCGCCCTGTGCCATGAAGAAGTAAACTGACAATAGGCAAGCAGCATCGCGACTAGTGCCGGTAGAATGCTCCAGGGCGATATAAGCGGCAGCGCATAAGCACCAATACCAATAGCCGCTGCAAGCGGTACTAGAATGGCTTGGTATTTACTCGCTAAATACGACATTGAGCGTTAGACCTAAGCTGGAAAAAGATCGCTCATGAAGCAATTCAACTGCCGCGGCTTTTCCTTCTTCATTGGCTAACCAAGATATCGACCACTCAAGCATATCAGGACCGAGCATGTGCTCGTCGCATCTGGTAACAGAACCTTTCGCAGGGCATTTTGCTGTAATGAACGCGAGAGCACGCCTTTGGAGATCCAAGAGATAGGCCACTGGGTTGTCGTTTGGAGAAGGAGGGTATCCGTATCGCTCATTGAGTTTTTCTTGGTCGAATTTTCCATTCAGCACGGGCCGCCCATCCTCCAGCAAAACATATACTGGCAATGTTTGAACACTGAATGAGCCCGATGGTACATGAAGACTAGTGGGAAATGGCATGGGTAGCTCCTGCCTGGTAAGAACAGCCGCCATTTGCTGCTCTCGCAGCTTACCGATCGCCGTCGGCTCTATGCCCTCCCACACATCACCAATAGCAGCATCACTAAACTGATCCGCTGAGAAACTTAAGTTCAGCTGACCGCTGATACGGGGGAGAGTTGTGGGCCGAACCGTGTAGGTTTGAAACAGTCGATCAGCTTGATCCTCTTTGAGCAGGCTGGTCGGTAACGCGCCAGTCACTACGCGCACATCACGAAGGATTGCTGGCCCTCGACGTCCCAACAAAGTGCCGGCTTTTGCATCCTCAGCATTTGCTAGCGCTGTCGTTTCAAAGACTTGCAAGCCTAATGATCGGAGCCATCGGCGAATCTCAGCCTTACGGGCCTGCTCTGGCGCGAAAACAATAGTGAGATCGTTCCCATCGCGTAAATAATCAATGACACGATCCGGCAATGGCAATTGGTGATCGTCGGGATGCAGAATAAGCCAGTGTTTGGCGCTACTTAGGTCCGGAAGCGATGCGCCAACCGGAAGCGCTGAAGGCCGTAGATCGTATTTGGCCATCGATGCGACAATTCTAGAGAAGTTTCTTTCCCCTGGGCCTACGAGCTGTTTGAGGAATTCTAGTTTCGCATGCTCGCCGACAAGCACCCGCAGCCTGAAGTCGCGGTCCTGAAGTTGTGGCTCCCAAGATATGGCTCCTATTTGACTAGCGCTGCCAATTGCGACCCCCAACGTTACTGAGGCTGTTGCCAAGAGAGTGGCGGAGCGACTGAAGCCAAGGCCAATAACTAAGCCGCCAAGGATTAGCGCGCTCCAACCCCAGAGCCAAAGAGCTTTCGGATTTGAGAGGGCCCATAGAACGCCTCGAAAGAACTCTTGGTATTGCGACTTGAAAATCGAAAAGTTTGACCATGGTGTACTGTCCAAGACAATAACGACGGCGCCTTGCCCGACGCTTAAGCCCGCCGCTGAAGTGTGACTCAGGAATCGGAGAGAGGTATTGGGAATAAACCGCCCAAAGCGATTAGGCCGCGAGTAATCACCAGGCTCAGAATATGAGGGGCCGTAACTTGCTAGTTGAACAGCATTGAGCGGTAGAAGGGCTAAGCTTGTGCCTGTTTGCCAAGGCGTGACAAAATCGCGAGCATCGATGCGTCCAAATATTGCGAAGCTAGCACTGACATTAGGTAGGTTTGGCATGCCATATCTATCGAAGACGGCATCAGACTTAATTCGCAAGCCAAAGTGGTTAGTCAAGAGTGTGTTAAGATTCTGGGCCGTATCATACAAGTCTGTATGGTCGGCGAAAATTAGCAACCGCCCTCCAGCATGAACCCAACTGGATAGCCGTTGCGAGAACTCGGCCGAAATCGGCTCTGTAGGCATCTTGATAACAAAAACGGCTTTCCGATTGGGCAGGGGATTCTGTTCGTCCGTCCAAGCGCTTGTCTTGCCGGTGAGTTGCTTGGAGTACTGCGCCAATAGACTGTATGTGTAATTCGAAGAGCGGCCGAAATCGGCTGGACCATAAGTTGCGTCCACTGTCGCCCATTTGCCGTGAGATTCATCAAAATAGACGCCATCGATTGGTGTGGGCGTGAGCATTAGTGTTGCAAATGCTCCTACCAAGAAGCCGACAGCGGCAAAGCCGCGTATTCGTTCATGCGCCTCTGGTACGGCGCTCTGGAGGAGAAATACAGCGTACGTTGACGTGGCGAGCGCCATCGCGACGCGGAAAGTCGAGGAGGTCAAAACGTCTTGGGAAATCCACGTTCCACTTCCGGCTGCAATCAACAGGGTGGCAACAAGGACGCTTGCAATAAGTGCAAGTGTCCAGACCTTCCTTAGATACACTCCGAAAGTGATTGTGGCCGTCAAAGCTGGAATCACCAGAAAAGCGCTAGACCCGGCATTAAACCTGAGTAGGGCCAACTCAGGCACTGACTGAAAGTGAGGGTAGAGTAGCTGGGCGCAGGACATGGAGATAAATGCCACTTGTGCGCCCCTCAGGACTCCAGCGAGTAGCAGTGCTACCGACACACCGACCAGTATCGCTTCGCTACCTATGACGAGGGCTAACAATGCGATCACAATAAGTGTCGCGCGGCGCTCAATGCTGACCTTTGACGGCAACAACGAAATGCCGATCGCTGATGCCCAAAGCGCGACCTGGTTACCTTCGGTTAAAGCTAGCGTTGCCGCGCTGACAAGCCAGAGCCCCCACAAAAGAACAGCCCGATCCGGAGATCGGGCTGTGAAAAAGAACTTACCCAACGCCTTCAGCGTCAGCGACATCCAACCGAACACCCAGTAGAGCATCCTGACGAACAACCGCTAGAACAACCACTGGAGCAGCCAGTTGAGCACCCAGTTGAACAGCCAGAACTCCGCTGTACCATCTGGGTCTTGCCTTGGTCACCTGTAGGAGCTTTGGATAGTATCTGGTCAGCAAGACTTCCGGCCTTAACGTCAAGCGACGCGATTGCGAACGTTCCGTCAGGCGCCCCAAGGCCATTGACCTCGACAGCTATCTGCTTCGATGATTTGGTGATCAAGTCGTCGGCATACGACGCTCCCGACAATATGCCGCAAAGCGCAATCACCGCGCCGATCATGATCGTTAGTCGTCTGATCATTATCAAATCCTCCCTCTCTTGTTGGTTGACAATTGAGTTTGCCGAAAAGCGCGGAAGTTGCAAGCTGCTCTGTCAATTTTCCTGCGCCAACTGCTTCAAATATGACACCATTGCCGTGTCATCCCATTCCGTCGTTCCCTCTAGCCTTGCGATAATGTGGCCGGTCGGACTGATGATAACCGTTGTAGGAAGGCCGCGAACACTCAGATCACGGCTCAGCTTAGCTGACGGATCTGCGAGCCTCTTCAAATAGCGCATTCCCAATTTGTCGAGGAACGGCCCCGCAACTGCAGCGCCGCCCTTATCTTGATTCACAATGACAACCAAGAATCGATTGGCCGGCAAAAGCGTTGCTAGTCGGTCGAGGGAGGGAAGTTCTTTAATGCAGGGGGCACACCACGTTGCCCATAAATTGAGTACAACAAACGAGCCCTTAAAGGAGTTCAGAGTCAACAGCTTGCCGCTGTCGTCACGCATCTGCGTGACTGGAGCTTCGATACGACTCTTGAGCTCCTCTAGCGTACCTGGTGGAGGAGCAGCGTAAAGCTTGCCTGCTGTTGTTGCGAATAGCATCCCAACAACGCTGACACTCAATCGCAGCTTGTACATACATCAAGTATGCCAGAAAGCCTTCAAAGAAGAAACGGACTCGTAAGTGAACTACGTGCCTCCTGACCGCGTGGCCTGGCTGTATTGAGAGGGTATTCGGGTGTCAGTTTTCGCGCCCGCGCCAGTGATCAGGCGGCTTCAGTCTGGCCGATGTTCAGTCGTTGTTTACCCTGAGATATCAGCTCCGGGGCCCTAGCCTCACCCACCCGTGATCCCCCACGCCTGATCCATCCGCCCGCATGCTACAGTACCACCCCCATGCCGCCCCTCTCGCGCCGCACCTGGAGCTGGACCTTCGATCTGCCGCCCGCCGAGCTGTGGCCGGTGCTGGCCGACACCAACCGGTTCAACGAGGCGATGGGCCTGCCGCCCTATGCGCTGGAGGAGACGCCGCAGCCCAACGGCACGGTGCTGCGCCGCGGCCGGGGCAAGGCGGCGGGGTTCACGCTCGAATGGGAAGAGAAGCCCTACGAGTGGATCCTGGGCCGCCATTTCAACGTGTCGCGGGTCTTCTCCAAGGGGCCGTTCCGCCGCTTCGGGCCGGTGTTCGATCTCTCGTCCGACGGCAAGGGCGGCTCGCGGGTCAGCTACGCGCTCGAATGGGAGCCGCTCACCCTGATGGGCCGCCTGTTCGGCCGGCGGCTGGCCGAGCAGGCCGGCGCGGCCGTGGGCAAGCGGGTCGTGGAGGCCGTGGCCTTCGCCCGGGGCGAGCGCGAGACGCCGTTCGAGCTGCCGAAGCCGGCGCTGCCCGACGGCGCCTTCGAGCGCGCCGCGGCGATGGCGGTGGAGATCGACCGCAGCCCCTACGGCAACGGGCTCGGCCGCGTGCTGACCGGCACGGTGCTGGGCGGCATGGCGAGCGACCTCGCCCATCTCAAGCCCAAGCGGCTGGCGCGCCAGGTCGGCGTGGCGCCGCGCGCCGCCATCGAGGCCTGCCTCGCCGCCGTGCGGGCGGGGCTTTTAACCATGAGCTGGGACCTGCTCTGCACCAACTGCCGCGGGCCCAAGCTCAGCGCCTCGGCGCTCTCCGAGCTACCGCGCGGCGCGCACTGTCCCTCCTGCAACATCGACTACGACCGCGACTTCGAGAAGAACGTCGAGCTCTCCTTCGCGCCCGCGCCGGCGGTGCGGCCGCTGATGGAGGGCGGGTTCTGCCTCTCCGGTCCGATGGCGACGCCGCATGTCGCGGTCCAGCTGCTGCTGGGGCCGGGCGAGCGGCGCAGCGTGGCGGTCGATCTGCCGCCGGGCCGCTACCGGCTGCGCACGCTCCATCCCGGCGGGACGGTCGAGGTCGAGCACGAAGGCGGGCCGTTCCCCGGCCTGCGGATGACGGCGTCGGGCGTCGAGGCTTTGCCGGCGGCCTCACAAGGAGCGGGGGGCGAGCCGGGAACCATTGAGTTCGTGAACGAGGCGGGCTTCGAGCTGGCGGCGCTGATCGAGGACCGGACCTGGACGCGCGACGCGCTGACCGTGCCGGAGGTGATCTCGCTACAGGCCTTCCGCGATCTCTTCGCCGCCGCGACCCTGCGGCCGGGCGACGAGGCGGGGGTGAGCCAGGTGGCGCTGCTCTTCTCCGACCTGCGCGGCTCGACGGCGCTCTACGAGCGGATGGGCGATGGCGCGGCCTACAATGTCGTGCGCGAGCATTTCGCGCTGCTGGCCGCCATCGTGCGTGACCATGACGGCGCGGTGGTGAAGACCATCGGCGACGCGGTCATGGCCTCGTTCGGCGATCCCGCCGACGCGGTGCGCGCCGCACTTTCCATGCAGGCCCGCATCGCCGACCAGGATCTTTCGCTGAAGCTTGGCGTCCATATGGGGCCGAGCGTCGTGGTGACCCTGAACGACCGGCTCGACTACTTCGGCTCGACCGTGAACATGGCCGCCCGCCTGCAGGGCCAGAGCGAGGGCGGCGACGTGGTGCTCAGTCGTGCCGTTGCCGACGATCCGGCGGTGCAGACCGTCATCGCCGATGTCCCGAAGCGCGAGGAAGAGGTCGCGCTGAAGGGCTTCGACCGCCCGGTGGGGTTCGTGCGTCTTCAGCCGAAGGATCCCTCGCTACGCTC
>JAESFZ010000540.1_pt1 | contig 11929 bp, 10 predicted proteins | sample 9269561 | NCBI WGS metagenome assembly JAESFZ01 (sample SAMN14515552, study PRJNA621657) | algae metagenome | isolation source: Tildeniella nuda ZEHNDER 1965/U140 and co-occurring heterotrophs from wet... | place: Switzerland: Stansstaad, Zurih | collected 1965-01-01
GAACCGGCGCCGGGTCTTGTTGTTGGCGTGGCTCACATTGTTGCCGTACTGCACGGACTTGCCCGAAAGGGCGCAACGACGGGGCATGGCGACTTCCACTAAAAAACGATCCCGCCGGGTAGGCGGGAAGGCCGGCTTTTTACGGGCCCGGAGGGCCTCCCGTCAAGCGAACCAGTCGACCACCCGGTCGCTGATATCCTCGACCGCATCCTCGGAAATCACCCGTCCCCGGGCCGAAATGCCAGCCTGATGCACGGTTTCCGGGTCGCCGGAGATCAGGGGGTGCCACCAAAACAGGTCCTTGCCCTGGTGCACCAGGCGGTATCCACAGGTCTGGGGGAGCCAATCCATCTTGGCCACCACCTTTGGTGTGAGCTGGATGCAGTCCGGGACGATCTTCTTGCGGTTCTTGTAGTCCTTGCAGCGCGCCGTTTTGGGGTCGAGGAGCTTGCAGCAGGTATCGGTCTGGGCGAGCTCGCCGGTGCCCTCGTATTCGAGCTTGTTGACGCAGCACATGCCGCAGCCGTCGCAGAGCGATTCCCACTCCTGCTTGGACATCTGGGCGAGCGACTTGCGCTTCCAGAATGGCAATTCGCTGGCGGCGGCGGCCAGACGCGCCCGTTTGAGGAACGATTTAGCGCCCATGGAAAGCTTCTAGCATCCGCCGCGCCGCCACGGCAGGGGTCGCCCGGCCGGCCTCGACCTCGCGCTCCAGGCCGCCGACCAGGCGCTTCACCTCTGGATGGCGGCGCAGCTCGGTCAGCAAGGTTTCGCCGACCTCGCTCCACATCCAGGCGCGCGCCTGCTCGGCCCGGCGCCGGAGGAGGCCCTTCTCGCCAACCGCAGCGACAAAGCGCTCGACGGTCTGCCAGATCTCGATCACGCCCTCACCGGTCTGCGCCGAGCAGATCTGAACTTCGGGAGTCCAGCCGATGGTCGGCGAGCGCAGCATGCGCAGCGCATGCTGGTAGTCGGCGGCCGACCGCTTCGCCGTCGTCTTGAGATCGCCGTCGGCCTTGTTGACCACGATCAGGTCTGCCAGTTCGATGACGCCGCGCTTGATGCCCTGCAGGTCGTCGCCGCCGCCCGGCAGCAGCAACACGATGAACATGTCGACCATGTCGGACACCGCCGTCTCGGACTGGCCCACACCCACCGTCTCGACGATCACGGTGTCGAAGCCCGCCGCTTCGACCAGCAGCATCGCCTCGCGCGTGCGTCGCGCGACGCCGCCCAGGGTGGCACCGGCAGGCGACGGCCGGATGAAGGCGGCATGCCGGCGCGACAATTCTTCCATGCGCGTCTTGTCGCCCAGGATCGAGCCGCCGCCGCGCTTGGACGACGGATCGATCGCCAGCACCGCCAGCGACCGGCCGCGCTCCAGCAGGGAGAGTCCAAAGCGCTCGATCAAGGTCGACTTGCCGACGCCGGGCACGCCGGTGATGCCGAGCCGCACCGACTTGCCGCTATGTGGCAACACTGCCGCGAGAAGCGCATCGGCGCGCGTGCGATGGTCGCTGCGGGTCGATTCGATGAGGGTGATCGCCTGGGCGAGCGCCCGCCGATCGCCAGCCAGCAGGGGGCCCAGAAGCGGATCGATGGTGTCTTCGGTCTTGGCGGCCGTGGCGCTCATTTGCCTGAAGAATTATCAGCCGCGACGGCGGAGCGCCAGCAAGGCACCCACGGTCGCGGCGAAATAGAAGACGGCGAGCGTCCAGCCGAGGCCGGGGTCGCCGATGGCATCCATCGCCGCGCCCGCGAGCGGCCGGCCGACCAGGCCGCCCAGAATATAGAGCATGCTGAAGGCTGTGTTGGCGCGGGCGATGTCGCCGCCGTTGAAATGCTGGCCGAGCAGCGCCAGTCCCACCGGGTAGATCGCAAAGGAAATGCCGCCCCACAGGAGCACGACGCCGATGATCGCCGGCGACTGCGCCGGCACCATCGGCAGCAACGCAACGAGAATAGCGCTAGCCAGGGTGCAGCCGGCGAGCACGGCGCGTCGGTCGTAGTGATCGGCCATCCAGCCGATCGGCCATTGCAGGATCACGTTGCCCAGCACGAAGGCCGAGAGCCAGAGCGCCCCGGTCTCGGCCGAGACGCCGGCGCCGACTGCGTAGACCGGCAGGAAGCTGAACGCGACCTGTTCGCCCAGGCCGCAGACGAAGCCCGCAAACATCGCAAGCGGGACCGCCAGCACGACGATGGTGAAGCCGCTGTCGGCCGTGTGCTCGATGGCCGGCGCGCTCTTCCAGTACGGCAGCAGCGGCACCGCAACCAACAAAGCCAATGCCGCGCAGGTCAGGAACGGCGCCGGTCCATAGACACCCGTCAGCTGCAGCACCAGCGGACCCAATGCCAGGCCGAGCGCGACCAGCATCGCGTAGAGGCCCATGACGCGGCCACGACGCTTCTCCTCGACGACGACGTTCATCCAGATCTCGCTCACCACCCACGGCACGCCGCCGGTGATGCCGTGCACGAGACTGAGGAAGAACCACGCCACGGGACTGCTGGTGAGCGTATAGGCCACCGTGACGACCGAGCCCGTCACGACGGAAACGACAATGAGGGGCACGGCGCCAAACCGCGCCGCCATCTGCGGAATGCGCGTGCCGAAGGCCAGCATGCCGATGCCCCAGGCGGCGGCGATGACGCCGATGGTAAGCTTGTCCGCGCCCTGCCGCTCCAGCGCCAGCGGCACCAACGGCAAGGCAACACCCGCCTGCAGGCCGATGGCGGCACAGGCGAGGAAGACCGGCAGAAGGGCGCGCCAGGGATTTTCGACAGCGCTAGTCGGCGACATGCAGATGGCCTTCGCCACGGAACGACGGCGGCTCTTCGACCTCGTGCTCGGCCTCGGCGGCGGCTTCCTGCTGGCGGCGCCACATGTCGGCATAGAGACCGTTGCGGCCCAACAGATCGCCATGGCGGCCACGCTCGACGACGCGACCGCGGTCGAGCACCACGATCTCGTCCGCGTTGATGACGGTCGACAGCCGATGCGCGATGACAACTGTGGTCCGCCCGCGGCTGACCTCCTCCAGCGAGCGCTGGATCTCCTGCTCGGTACGCGTGTCCAGCGCGCTTGTCGCCTCGTCGAACAGCAGGATCCGGGGGTTCTTGAGGATGGTGCGGGCGATTGCCACGCGCTGCTTCTCGCCACCTGAGAGTTTCAGGCCACGCTCGCCCACCGTGGCGTTGTAGCCTTCCGGCAATGCCACGATGAAATCGTGAATCCGCGCCAGGCGGGCGGCCTGCTCGACCTCCTCGCGGCTGGCTTCAGGGCGGCCGTAGGCGATGTTGTAATAGATGGTGTCGTTGAACAGCACGGTGTCCTGCGGCACCACGCCGATCGCCGCCCGCAGGCTGGCCTGCTGCACATCGCGGATGTTCTGGCCGTCGATCTTCACGGTGCCGGACGCCACGTCATAGAAGCGGAACAGGATGCGCGAGACGGTCGATTTTCCCGCGCCGCTCGAGCCCACGATCGCCACGGTGTTTCCGGCCGGCACGCGGAAGCTCACGTCATGCAGGATCGGCCGCGCCTTCTCGTAGTGGAAGTCGACATGGTCGAACACGATCTCGCCGCCGCTGACGACGAGCGACGGTGCGCCAGGCCGGTCGGCGATCTCGGCATCGACGTCGAGCAGGCCGAACATCTTCTCCATGTTCACCAGCGCACTCCTGATCTCGCGATAGGCGAAGCCCAGCATATTGAGCGGCACGTACAGCTGGATCAGGAAGGCGTTCACCGCCACGAAATCGCCGAGCGTCATCGTGCCGTGGATGACGCCATACCCGGCCATGGACATGACCGCCACCAGGCCGACGGCGATGATCGAGCCCTGGCCGATGTTCAGCAGCGACAAGGTCCGGCTCGAGCGGATTGCCGCCGTCTCGTAGCGCCGGCGACCGACGTCGTAGCGCTTCGCCTCGTGGGACTCATTGCCGAAGTATTTGACCGTCTCGTAGTTCAGCAGGCTGTCGATGGCCTTGGCGTTGGCGTCGGTGTCGGCATCGTTCATGCGGCGCACGAACTTGATGCGCCACTCCGACAGGATGACCGAGAACAGGATGTAGCTGGTGACGGCCCCCAGGGTGACGGCCATGAAGCGCCAGTCGTAGAGGGTCCACAAGATGCCGCTGACCAGGACGATCTCGAACAGGGTCGGCAGGATATTGAACGTCGTGAAGCGGATCAGGAATTCCATGCCCTGCGTGCCGCGCTCGATGACCCGGCTGAGTCCGCCGGTCTGTCGCTCGAGGTGGTATCGCAGAGACAGTGCATGGAGATGCTGGAAGACCTCCAGGGCGAGGTTGCGAATCGCCCGCTGCGAAACCGGCGCAAAAATGGCGTCTCGGACTTCGCCAAAGGCCTGGGCGAGGACACGCGCGACGCCGTAGGCCAGGATCAGGGCGATCGGCACCGCGATGGCCTGCGCCGCGGGTTCCCCCAGCGCGTCGACTGCATGTTTGTAGAGGATCGGGACGTAGACGTTGGTGACCTTGGCCAGAATCAGCAGCACCATCGCGACTGCGACGCGGATGCGCAGGCCGATTTCACCCTTTGGCCACAAATGGCGGCCCATGATGGCGATCACCGCCCAGGTACGCGAGGCGCCCATCTCGGGAACGCGATCGTTGGCGGGAGGCGACATGGTCGGAAAAATGCCTTTTCTGGCGCGCAAGGTGTCTGGCGGAGGGGGCGTGGGCCTTCTATCGTGTCGCTGACCTTGAAGTAAGCCCCCTGTAGAGAGGGATTTCATGAGTTTTCGTAGGGCCTTGATCACGTTTGCCGTGAGCGTGAGCGTCCCGTTGACCGCAAGCGTCCCCGCGGCACTCGCCCAGGACGCGCGCCAGGTCGATATCGGCTACGAGATCACTTTCGCCGGCTTCGCCGGCTTTCGCATCGACGTCACGGCGCGCTTCGACGGGGCGAGCTACGATGTCGAGAGCCGCACCTTCAAGGAAGGAATGCTGCGCGCGGTCACCATGCACTACGACGGTCGCAACCGGGCATGGGGTGGCTTCTCGCCCCAGGGCGCGCAGCCGACCGCCGGTTCGCTGTCGATCGTCGTGGGCGACAAGCCGCGCACCTGGGTTGCCCAATACGGCGCCGGCGGCACCATGAGCGAGAAGCACAATCCGGAATGGAAGCCGCCACCGCAGCATGTGATTCCCGAGGATCAGCGCACCGGCTCGCTCGATCCGCTGTCAGCGGCGCTCACCGTGGGCCTTGCCGGTGACGCCGCCTGCGACCGCACCGTGCCGACCAACGACGGCAAGCGACGGATCGACATCATGATCCACAAGATCGGCATGGAGTCGCCGGCCACGGCGGGCGTGCCGACCGCAAGAGGCGACCTGCTGGTGTGCCAGCTCTACACCAAGCGAGTGGCCGGCGAGTTCGAAGACTCGCCGAAGGAAGCCGAAACCAAGCGCGAACAGCCGATGAAGGTGTGGTTCGCCAGGTTCGACAATTCGCAGGTACGCTATCCGGCCAAGCTCGAGGCCAGCACCGGCTTCGGCACGATCCGTGGCAAGGTCCTGTGGTTCCGCGAGCGTGCGATGACGCCGCAGGAAAGCCAGGCGATGAGGCGCTAGGTCGTCGAAGCGCGACTCAGGCCGCGCGCTTCTGGCTGCGCTGGCGCAGGATGCCGAGGATTTCGGCCGCCGCCGCAGGAATGTTCGTCCCCGGGCCGTAGATGGCGGCAACGCCGATCTTCTTCAGGAATTCGTAGTCCTGGGCCGGGATGACGCCGCCCACGATCACCATCACCTCGGCGCCGCCCTGCTTGGCCAGTTCGTCGATCAGCTGCGGCACCAGCGTCTTGTGGCCCGCCGCCTGGCTCGACACGCCGATGACATGCACGTCGTTCTCGATCGCCGCGCGCGCCGCTTCCTGTGGTGTCTGGAACAGCGGGCCGATGTCGACGTCGAATCCCAGGTCGGCAAAGGCCGTCGCGATCACCTTGGCGCCGCGATCGTGGCCATCCTGGCCCATCTTCACGACCATCAGACGCGGCCGGCGTCCCTCTTCCTCGGCAAAGGCGGCGATGTCGGTACGGATGCGGTCCAGGCCCTGGTCGCCTTCCCATTCGCCGACATAGACGCCGGAGATCGAGCGCACGGTGGCCTGATAGCGGCCATAGACGCCTTCGAGTGCCGATGAGATCTCACCGACCGTGGCGCGCGCGCGCGTCGCTTCAACGGCCAGGCTCAACAGATTGCCGGTGCCGTTGCGTGCGGCATCGCCCAGCGCCTTCAGGGCGGCCACGCACTTGGCCTCGTCCCGGCTCTTGCGGATATTATCCAGCCGCGTGACCTGCGACTCGCGAACCACGTCGTTGTCGATGTCCATGACCTCGACTGTGGTGGCGTCCTTGGGCTGGAACTTGTTCACGCCCACGATCACTTCCTCGCCGCGGTCGATGCGCGCCTGGCGCCGTGCCGAGGCCTCCTCGATGCGCATCTTGGGCATGCCGGCTTCGACCGCCTTGGTCATGCCACCCAGGGCCTCGACCTCGGCGATCAGCTTGCGCGCCTCGGCGATCAGGCTGGCGGTGAGCGATTCGACGTAGTAGCTGCCGGCCAGCGGGTCGATGACATTCGTGACGCCGGTCTCGTGCTGCAGGATGAGCTGGGTGTTGCGCGCGATGCGCGAGGACGTCGGCGTCGGCAGCGCGATCGCCTCGTCGAAGGAATTGGTGTGCAGCGACTGCGTGCCGCCCAGTACCGCCGCCATCGCCTCATAGGCGGTGCGGATCACGTTGTTGTAGGGATCCTGCTCGGTGAGCGACACGCCCGACGTTTGACAATGGGTGCGCAGCGACAGCGAATCGGCCTTCTTGGGCTCGAACGGCTTGATCAGCTCAGCCCACAGGAAGCGCGCGGCGCGGAGCTTGGCCACTTCCATGAAGAAGTTCATGCCGATGCAGAAGAAGAACGAGAGGCGCGGCGCAAAGGCGTCGATATCGAGACCCTTGGCCTTGGCGGCACGGACATATTCGAGCCCGTCGGCCAGCGTGAACGCCAGCTCCTGGACCAGCGTCGAGCCCGCCTCCTGCATATGGTAGCCGGAGATCGAGATCGAATTGAACTTCGGCATATACTTGGCCGTGTGCTCGATGATGTCGGCCACGATCCGCATCGAAGGTCCGGGTGGATAGATGTAGGTGTTCCGGACCATGAACTCCTTGAGGATGTCGTTCTGGATCGTGCCGGAGAGCTTGTCCTGCGGCACGCCCTGTTCCTCGGCCGCCACGATGTAGCCGGCCAGCACCGGCAACACGGCGCCGTTCATGGTCATCGACACGCTCATCTTGTCGAGCGGGATTCCATCGAACAGGATCTTCATGTCCTCGACAGAGTCGATCGCTACGCCGGCCTTGCCGACATCGCCGACCACACGCGGATGGTCGGAGTCATAGCCACGGTGGGTGGCGAGATCGAACGCCACCGACAGGCCCATCTGGCCGGCCGCGAGATTGGCGCGATAGAACTTGTTGCTCTCCTCGGCGGTCGAGAAGCCGGCGTACTGGCGGACCGTCCATGGACGGCCGGCATACATCGTGGCCTTGGGGCCGCGGGTAAAGGGCGGGAAGCCCGGCAGCGAGCCCAGCGTCTCGAGCTGCTCCAGGTCAGCGGCCGTATAGAGCGGCTTCACCGCGATGCCTTCGGGCGTCATCCAGGTGAGATCGCTCAGGGGCCGGTCACGCAGCTCCTTGGCGGCGACCATTTCCCAGTCGGCGAGGGTCTTCTTCGGAAAGTCAGCCATACCCACAATGTACTGCGGATTTTCGTCCAGAAAAGGCGCTATTCGTTGGCCAGGATCGTGTTTCGCACCAAGGGATAGATCTGGCTGGCCCAGCGGCGGCCGCTGAATACGCCATAATGGCCGACGCCGGCCTGCATATAGTGTTTCTTGCGGTAGGGCCGCAGGCTGGAACAGAGATCGTGGGCGGCGACGGTCTGGCCGATGGCGCAGATATCGTCGCGCTCGCCCTCGATGGTGAACAGGGCGGTCCGCCGGATCGCCTTGGGATTGACCCGCCTCCCCTTCCAGTCGAGTTCGCCCTTGGCCAGGCGGTGTTCCTGGAACACCCACTGCACGGTCTCGAGGTAGAACTCCGACGCCATGTCGAGCACGGCGAAATATTCGTCGTAGAAGGCTTTTATGGTGGCGGCCTGTTCGAGCTCGCCTTTGGCCAGGTGCTTGTAGAGGTCGACCTGCGCCTTGATGTGCCGCTCGGCGTTCATGCTCATGAAGGCGGTGAGCTGGACGAAGCCGGGATAGACGCGGCGCATTGCGCCTGGATAGCGCAGCGGCACGCGGTGGATCAGGTTCTGCTCGAACCAGCTGATCGGCTTGCCCATCGCCAGCTCGTTCACCTTGGTCGGGCTGACGCGGGTATCGATGGGCCCGGCCATCAGGGTCATGCTGCGCGGCTGGGCGGGATTGTCGTCCTCGGCCATGATCGCTGCCGCCGCCAATGTCTGCACGCAGGGCTGGCACACGGCAATGACATGGGCGCCCGGCCCCATCGCCTCCAGGAACTTGATCAGATGCTCGACATATTCGTCGAACCCGAAGCGGCCGTTCCACAGGCCGACGTCGCGGGCATTGGCCCAGTCGGTGATGTGGACGTCGTGCTCGGGCAGCAACACCCGCACCGTATCGCGCAGAAGAGTCGCAAAATGCCCGGAAAGGGGTGCCACCAGCAGCACCCTGGGCTGCGGCGGGACGCCCGGCTTGGCGAAGCGCAGCAGGGTGCCGAAGGGGGTGGCGAGCACCTCTTCCTCGTGCACCGGCACAACCCGGTTGCCCACCGTGACCTCCTCGATGCCGAAGGAGGGGCGGCGGTGGCTGAGGGTGGCCCGGCTCATCATCTCGCAGAGCGCACCGGCGGCCCGCCAGCTTTCCCGGGTTTCCGCACCGCTTCCCGCCAGGGTCTGCCCGGTCGCGGTCGCCCATGCCCGCATCGGCAGCATCATGTCGGCGGCGGACTGGTAGAGCGCATACAACATGGGGCGACCGGCTCGGAAATTGCACATGCAACGCCTGTGACACAGACAGAACCCGCCGAATCGAGAGGGTTGGCGCCCATGGCCGAGGCTTCGCTCACCGTCAGTAGCAAGAACTATTCCTCTTGGTCGCTGCGCGGCTTTCTTCTTTGCCGGATGGCCGGCCTGGACTTCGCAGAGCGGCTGGCGCCGATCGACGATCCGGCGACCCGGGCCGAGCTTTTGCTGCTGTCACCCTCGTTTCTGGTGCCCTGCCTAGAACATGGGCAGGTCAAGGTCTGGGACACGCTGGCGATCGGCGAGTATCTCAATGAGATCAAGCCCGAGGCCAGGCTGCTGCCGGCGGATCCGGTGGCACGGGCCCATTGCCGGGCAATTTGCGGCGAAATGCACTCGGGCTTCGCCAACCTGCGCTCGGCGCTGCCGATGAACCTCAAGGCCAGGCATGACGGTTTCAAGGTCTGGGCCGGCGCCCAGGCCGACATCGAGCGGGTGACCGCGATCTGGCGTGAATGCCTGGATCGCTATGGCGGCCCCTATCTCTTTGGCAAGACGCCCACGACCGCCGACGCCATGTACGCGCCGGTCTGCGCGCGGTTCGCGACCTACGACGTGAAGCTCGATCCGGTGTCGGCCGCCTACCGCGACCTGATGCTCAGGTTTCCGGCCATGCTGGAGTGGACGGCGGCGGCGAAATCCGAGCCGGAGGAAGTCGAGGAACTCGACGTCGAATTCTAGCTCGCGCCCGCAACGCGGCGCAGGACGAGCTCGACGCGGCCGACACGGAGGCCCCATTTGCCGACGGTGGCGCGGTTGATCAGCGAGCCGTCGTCACGCAATGCGAGCACGTCGGAGAAATCGACGGTCCAGCCGCCCAGCATGACCGAATACTCGAGCCGCACGACCTTGCCCTCGGTCCAGGCGCGCGCCTTGCCGACGACATCCTCGCGCGTGCCGGCGTAGACGCCCGGGCCTGTGCGCTCCAGCTGCCAGGTCTTGCGGTCCTTCTCGCCGTCGGCGTAGGCGAAATCCTCCACCAGGGTGAGCGTGCGGCCATCCCAGGAGCCTTCGATCACGACGCTGAATCGCCGCTCCGAACCGGTCCAGCTGTTGGTGAACACACCCTCGCCGACGGTGCGGCCGGGAAAAAAGGTTTCCAGCACCAGCGGTGGCGCCACGGCGGCGGCCGGGGACTCCGGCGGCGATGCACAGGCACTGAGGAGAGAGGCGATAAGACCGACGGCGGCGATGCGTGATGTTGACATGTGCCTTGTACGCAAGCCATCGCGCCCGGATCACCCTTGTCGGCGATGCAGCCGCCGCGCAGACTTCGGCAAAAGAACCGGAGGAAACCAAATGTCCATCACCCGCCGCGGCGCGCTCGCTGGCTTCGCCGGCCTCGCCGCCCTGCCCGCCGTCGAGGCCCATTCACAGCAGCTGGCGCAGGCACCCTTCCCCAGCAAGCCGCTCACCCTGGTCGTGCCGTTCCCGGCGGGCGGCCCTGCCGACATCTTCGGCCGCAACCTCGCGCAGGCGATGAGCCCGCATCTCGGCCAGCCGGTGCTGGTCGAGAACAAGAGTGGCGCTGCCGGCGTCACCGGCGTCGACTTCGTGGCCAAGGCCGGCAGCGACGCCCATGTCATGGGCCTGATGAGCGCCAGCGCCGGCGCCATCATGCAGAGCCTGATGCCCAAGATGCCCTACGATCCGGCCAAGGATATCGCGCCGGTCATCCTCGTGGTGCGTGTGCAGGAGATCCTGGCGATCAACAGCAAGCTCGGCATCAACGACCTGAAAACGTTCATCGCCCATGCCAAAGCCAATCCCGGCAAGGTGACCTGCGGCTCGGCCGGCACCGGCGGCATCACCCACCTCGCCATCGAACTTTTTAAGCGCGAGACCGGCACCGACCTCTTGCACGTGCCCTACCGCGGCGCGGCGCCCGCCACCAACGACTTGCTCGCGGGCACCGTCGACACGGTGCTGCTCGACATATCGGTGCTGCTGCCGCACATCCGCGCCGGCACGGTGAAGCCGCTGGCCGTGACCTCGGACACGCGGGCGCCGCTGCTGCCCGACGTGCCGACCCTGCGCGAGATGGGCTTCCCGAAGGTCAATTCCGACAACTGGTACGCGCTGATGGCGCCGGGCAATGCCAGCCTGGAACACCGCCAGAAGATATTTACGTCCGCCAGTGCGGCGCTGAAATCCAAGGAAGTGATCGACGCCTATGCCGCCGTGGGCGGCGTCGTGGGCGGCGGCACCTCGGCCGAACTCGCGGCCTTCCTGCGCGAGGAAGTCGAGAAATGGGCGGCCGTCATCAAGGGCGCCAACGTCAAATTGGAATAGCCAAACTGGAGTAGCGAAGAATGCTCGAAGCCGAAACCCGCGCCCTGCTCGACCTGATGGACGCCGCCGTCAAAGGCGGCCGGCCCCGGCTGGAAACCCTGCCGCACGCGGTGGGCCGCAAGGCGGTCGACAAGATGTCGGAGGATGGCGAGGCCGAACCGCCGGAAGTGGCCGAAGTGGCCGATGGCGGCTTCGCAGGCCCCGCAAGCGAGATCCGCTTCCGCCGCTACAGGCCGATCGGCGCCAAGGCCGGGCTGCTGCCGACGCTCATCTACTATCACGGCGGCGGGTTCGTGATCGGCAATATCGAAACGCATGATTCGACCTGCCGGCGGCTGGCGAACAAAAGCCGCTGCCAGGTGATCTCGATCGACTATCGCCTCGCGCCCGAGCATCCCTTCCCCGCCCCGATCGACGACGGCCTCGCGGCCTTCAGGCACATCCGCGACAATGCGGAGTCGTTTGGCGCAGACGCGGCGCGCATCGCCGTCGGCGGCGATTCGGCGGGCGGCGCGATGGCCGCCGTGGTCTGCCAGCTCTGCCGCGACGCCAAGGA
>JAESFZ010000541.1_pt1 | contig 11870 bp, 10 predicted proteins | sample 9269561 | NCBI WGS metagenome assembly JAESFZ01 (sample SAMN14515552, study PRJNA621657) | algae metagenome | isolation source: Tildeniella nuda ZEHNDER 1965/U140 and co-occurring heterotrophs from wet... | place: Switzerland: Stansstaad, Zurih | collected 1965-01-01
GACCCCTTCCATTGCCGACAGCAACGCCGCCAGCGGTGGCACCGCGGCGGTGGACCGCGCCCTGTCGCTGCTCGCTGCGTTCCGCGCGGGCGACACGGCACTGTCGCTGGCCGAACTGGCCGAGCGCACGCAGCTTCACAAGAGCACCGCGCTGCGCCTGATTGCGTCGCTCGAACATGCGCACCTGCTGCAGCGGCTGGACGATGGACGCTACGCCCTGGGTGGCGAGGTGGCGCGGCTGCACGGCCTCTACGCCGCGTCGTTCTCGCTGGACCGCGTGGTCATGCCGGTGCTGCGCCAGCTGGTGGCCGCCACCGGCGAGAGCGCGGCGTACCACGTGCGCCAGGGCCAGGCGCCGAACCAGACGCGCCTGTGCCTCTACCGTGTGGACTCACCGCACCCTGTGCGCGACCACATCCGCGCGGGTGAGGTGCTGCCCTTGCACCAGGGCACGGGCGGGCGCGTGCTCTCGGCCTTTGGCGCGGGCGACGACAGCCGCACACCCACGGCGACCGACAAGCGCGTGCTGGCGCGCATCCGCGCCGACGGTTTCATGACCGCCGTGGGCGATCGCCTGGCCGAGGTGGCGGGTATCTCGGCGCCGGTGTTCCATGCCGATGGCGCCATCGCCGCCGCGCTCACGCTCACGATGCCCGCACACCGGTTCGATGAGCGCCACGTGGCGAAGGTGCTGGCCGCGGCGCGGCAGTTGAGTGGGCGGGTGGGTTGAGCGGGCCGCAGGGCAGCAGCCTCAGGCCACCGCCCTGCCAAGCACGTCGATCACGCGCCAGTCGTTGGCGGCGGCGTGGGCGTGCAGCTGGGGGTCCGGGTTGACGGCCACGGGATGGCCCACGCTGCGCAACAGCGGCAGGTCGTTGATCGAGTCGCTGTAGAACCATGCGCTGTCCAGCGCGCTGGCCGGCAGATCGTGCTCGTCCATCCAGACCTTCAGGCGTTGCAGCTTGCCTTCGCGCATGTTGGGCACACCCTGCACCTGGCCCGTGAACACGCCGCCGGCCACCGCCAGTTCGGTGGCGATCCAGCGGGTGAAGCCGAGGTCGGCCGCCGTGCGCGCCGCGATCACGCTGTTGCTGGCGGTGGTCAGCACCAGCATGTGGCCGGCCTCACGGTGCGAGGCGACCAGCGCGCGCGCGGCGTCCGGCAGGCGGTGGCGAATCTCTTCGGCCAGGAAGCGCTCCTGCCAGGGCTCCCAGAACGCGGGCGTGCGCCCGGCGAGCAAGCCGGCGTAGAAGTCGCTGAAGGCCTCGACGCTGACGCGGCCAGCGCGGTAGTCGGCACCCATCTGCTCGTTGCGGAACTCCAGGTCGGCATCGACCAGGCCATGCCGCAGCACGAATCGGCACCACAGGTCATCGCCGTCGCCGTCGAGCAGGGTGTGGTCCAGGTCAAACAAGGCCAGTGTGGTCATGGGGTCCAGGGAAGGTTCATGGCGAGATCTGCGCGATGGCGCTGTTGTCTTTCAGGCCCACGCCGGTGAGTCCGCGGCGCAGCGCCTGCCGCACCAGCCAGGCCAGGCGCTGCCCGGCGGCTTGTGGCGCCAGCCCCTCGGGGCGGATGTTGCTGACGCAGTTGCGTTCGGCATCGACGCGGCCGACGCGGGGGTCCATCGTGAGGTAGGCGCCCAGGCTGTCGGCCGCGCTCAGCCCGGGGCGCTCGCCCACCAGGATCAGCGCGAGCCGGGCCCGCAGCGCGGCGCCCACGTCGTCGGCCAGGGCCACGCGTGCCTGCGTGGCGACCACGAGCGGCGCGCAGTGCAGCGGCTTGTCTTCACCGGTCGAGATGTCCAGTGCCCGGTGCAGCGACGTGAGCACCTCCAGCGCATGCAGCTGCACCGCCAGCGCGGACAGGCCATCGCCGAGCACGACCACGAGGTCGACCGGGCCGGTGGCCATGTCGCGCAGGCGTTGCAGGTCTTCGGCGCGCAGGCGGCGGCCCTGGTCGGGCCGGCGCAGGTATTCGTCGCGCGTGGTGGCCTGGCTGGCCACCAGCACGGGCGGCCAGCCGATGCCGGTCAACGCAGTGGCAAGAACGTCGGTATCGAGGGCCACGTGGACCGCATCGCGTGCGCGTGCATGGGCCGCCGAGAAACGCAGCAGCTCGGCCGTGGGCAGGCTGTTGCCTGCGCGGCCCAGCGCAATGCGCGCGGGAGTGTGGCGGCGCAGCTCGCTCCAGGGGTCACCGGGCACCAGGTCTTCGCTCATGGCGCCCCCAGCAAGGGACTGAACCCCCTCACCAGCGCCGGCGCGCCATGCACCGGGCGCAAGCGGCCCTGCACATCGGTGATGCCCTGCGCCTGCAGCCAGGCCTCGAACTCCGGCGCGCGCCGCTTGCCGAGCAGTTGCCGCACGAAGAGCGCGTCGTGGAACGAGGTGCTCTGGTAGTTGAGCATCACATCGTCGGCACCCGGCACGCCCATCATGAAGTTCAGGCCCGCGCTGGCCAGCAGCACGAGCAGGTTGTCCATGTCGTCCTGGTCGGCTTCGGCGTGGTTGGTGTAGCAGATGTCGCAGCCCATGGGCAGCCCGAGCAGCTTGCCGCAGAAGTGGTCTTCCAGCCCGGCGCGCACGATCTGCTTGCCGTCGTACAGGTACTCCGGACCGATGAAGCCGACCACGGTGTTGACGAGCAAGGGCTGGTAGCGCCGCGCGACCGCGTAGGCGCGCGCCTCGATCGTCTGCTGGTCAACACCATGGTGCGCCCCGGCCGAGAGCGCGCTGCCCTGGCCGGTTTCGAAGTACATGAGGTTGTGGCCCACAGTGCCGCGCCGCAGGCTTTGCGCGGCGGCGTGTGCCTCATCAAGCAGGCCCAGGTGAATGCCGAAACTGCGGTTGGTGCCTTCGGTGCCGCCGATGCTCTGGAACACGAGGTCGACCGGCGCGCCCGCCTCGATGGCCTGCAGCGTGTTGGTCACGTGGGTGAGCACGCAGGACTGCGTGGGCACGCCGTGGCGCTGCACCAGCTCGTCGAAGATGTGCAGCAGGCGGACCAGTTCGGGCACGCTGTCGCTCACCGGGTTCACGCCGATGCAGGCATCGCCCGCGCCGTACATCAGGCCATCGAGCACGCTGGCCAGAATGCCGGCCGCGCTGTCGGACGGGTGGTTGGGCTGCAGGCGCACCGCCAGGTGGCCCGGCAGGCCGAGCGTGTTGCGAAAGCGCGTGACGACCTGGCAGCGGCTGGCCACCAGAATCAGGTCCTGGTTGCGCATGAGTTTGCTCACCGCCGCCACCATCTCGGGCGTCAGGCCGGGTGCGAGCGCCTGCAGCGTGGCGGTGTCGGCCGCGTCGGAGAGCAGCCAGTCGCGGAAGCCGCCCACGGTGAGGTGGGCCACGGGCGCGAAGGCGGCAGCGTCGTGGCTGTCGAGGATGAGCCGCGTGATCTCGTCTTCTTCATAGGGCACCACGGCTTCCTGCAGGAAGTGCTGGAGCGGCAGGTCGGCCAGCACCTCGCGCGCGGCGACGCGCTGCTGTGCGCTGTGCGCGGCCAGCCCGGCCAGTTCGTCCCCCGAGCGTGGCGGCGAGGCACAGGCCAGCAGGCTGCGCAGGTCGGCAAAGTGGTGCCGCTCGAAGCCGACCTGCGCCTGCATCACAGCGGCAGCGCCGGGCCGAAGGCCTCGACGTAACTCAGGTGCGTGCACAGGCCGTGCGCGGGCGACCAGCGGTGCAGCGAGATCTTGGGTGGCTCGAGTTGCGCGTGCAATGCCGCGCCGGGCCGCAGGTCGAGCGCGATCTGGTGCGCCACCGAAGGCGCCACGTGCAGCGGTGCGCCACCGAACTGCATCTGCACCGCGCGGTGCAGATGACCGCACAGCAGCCCCTGTACCTGGCCGTGGCCCCGCACCAGCGCCGCCAGCGCATCGCCACCCGCCATGAGGCTGCAGGCGTCCATCGCCTCGATGCCGGTGGGCAAGGGCGGGTGGTGCATGAAGATCAGCACCGGCTCGCCCCGGCACGCATCCAGCGTGCGTGCCAGCCAGGCCAGCTGGCCGGCCTCCAGCGCACCGTGCGATTGCCGCGGCACCACGGTGTCGAGCGCGATGAGGTGCAGCCCGCCCTGCTGCAGGTGGTAGCAGCACGCACCATCCGGGGCGTCTGGAGCCACTGGCATGCACCGGCGCAGGGCATCGCGCGCCACCTTGGGGTCGTCGTGGTTGCCCGGCACCGCGTACACGGGCATGCCCAGCGGCGCCAGCGCGTCGGCCACCACGGCGTATTCGGCGGCCGTGCCGCGCTCGGTGAGGTCGCCGGTGAGCAGCACCAGGTCGGGCGCGGGCTGCAGCGCCACCACATGGGCCACCGCACGGCGCAGGGCGGCTTCGGTGTCCATGCGCCCGCCCAGAAACGCCGGACCGGTCCCGATGTGGGGGTCGGAGAGTTGGGCGATCAGCAGCGTGGAGGGCATGGGATTGAAGTCTATGGCCATTTTCAACACAAATCCATAAATTGATGTGGAACTGATCTTGCTTGTGTGGATTTCATATGTTTGTCACGATGTGACGGGAACATACGACCTGCCTTTTCCCAGTTGTCTGTTTCACCACCTTGTCTTGAAGGAGCCGTGCCATGTCCCGTTTCAACCCCGCCCCCGCCCTGCCCGCCCCGGGCGTTTCCACCCAACGCCGCCAGTTCCTCAAGACCGGCGCCAGCGTGTCGGCCGCCGCCATGTTCGGTGGCATGCCACTGTTCGCCAGCGGGCAGCAGCAAGTCAAGCTGGCTTTCATGTACCCGGTCGGCGTGTCGGGTGATATCAACCGCCTGGTCTCCAACATGATCAGCAGTTTCAATGCCGCCCACAGCAACATCCAGGTCGAGGCGATCTACGCCGGCAGCTACGACAACACCGAACAGAAGGTCATGACGGCACTGGGTGTTGGCGACCCGCCCGCCAGCTGGCTGCCCATCAACTCGATGCTCCGCACCTTCCTGGACATGGACGCGCTGGAGGACGTGACCGCGCTCGCGAAGGCCGACGACGTGTTCCAGGATTTCCTGCCCGGCTTCCTCGGCACCTGCATGTCCGACAACAAGCTCTACGGCCTGCCGTTCCAGTGCAGCACGCCGGTGCTGTACTACAACAAGAACGCCTTTGAAAAGGCCGGCATCAAGGCCGCGCCCACCAACTGGACCGAACTGGAAGCGGCCGCCAAGGCCCTCTCGGTGCGCCAGGGCGACACCGTGTCGCAATGGGGCCTGACCATCGGTGGCGGCTGGCACGACTGGATCTTCGAAAGCTTCGTGCGCCAGAACGGCCTGGTGTTCTGGAACAAGGACAAGGTCGCCTTCGACGCGCCGGAAAGCGTGAACGCGCTGGAGTTCTGGCAGCGCATGGCGCAGGCAAAGCTGATGCCCGCGGCCTCCACCTGGGAGAGCTCGGCCAACGACTTCATGGCCGGCCGCACCGCCATGCTGTACCACTCCACCGGCTCGATGACCAACATCCTCAAGTCGTCCTCGTTCCCGGTGGGCGTCGCGCCCATGCCCAAGGGCAAGCAGATCGGTTCCACCATGGGCGGCGGCCCGATCCTGATCGCGAAGAAGCAGCCTGACGCGCACAAGAAGGCCGCCTGGACCTTCGCGCGCTGGATGACCAACACCGCCAACCAGGCCCAGTGGTGCATCGACACCGGCTACCTCGCGGCGCGCAAGTCCTCGTGGGAAACGCCGGTGCTCAAGGCCCACGTGGCCAAGGTGCCCGAGTCGCGCTCGGCCTTCGTCACCGCCGAAGTGGCGGGCGCCTTCCTGCAGGTGCCGGGCTACCACAAGGTGCGCGCGCACCTGCAGCGCGCGATCGACCGCACGCTGGCCGGCGAGGTGAAACCCGACGCCGCGCTGCGCGAGGCCACCGCCAAGTCCAACCTCGAGATCCAGCGCCTGGCCCGCCGGCGCGGCTGATGCACTGACGACGCCATGACCACGCTGACACTAGCCGACCCTGTGCCCACCGTGCCCGTCGTCAGGACCCGTGCGCGGCGTCGCGAGCTCATCACCGCGGTGGTGATGCTCGCGCCGTCGCTGCTGTTCCTGGCCGCCTTCACCTACTGGCCGATCGTGCGGTCGTTGATGTACGGCTTCTTCGACGTGCAGCTCGGCTCGACCGAGATCTTCTTCGTCGGCTGGGAAAACTACCAGCGGTTGTGGCACGACGCGCTGTTCTGGCAATCGCTGCGCAACACCGTGGTCTACATGGTGATCACGGTGCCCACCTCCATCGGTCTCGCGCTGCTGCTGGCGGTGGCGCTGGACCGCAAGCTGCGCGGCACCGCGCTCTACCGATCCATCTTCTTCTATCCGGTGATGGTGCCGTCGGTGGCCGCCGGCATGGTGTGGGTATTTCTCTACGCGCCCGGATACGGCCCCATCAACGGCCTGATGGACATGCTGGGCCTGCCCAAACTGGAGTGGCTGTACGACCGGCAATGGGCGCTGCCGGCCATCATCTTCATGAGCATCTGGAAGTACGCCGGCTACTTCATGCTCATCCTGCTCGCGGCGCTGCAGCTGGTGCCGCGCGACCTGTACGAAGCCGCCCGCCTCGATGGCGTGTCCGGCTTCCGGCAGCTGGTGCACATCACCGTGCCGCTGATCTCACCGACGCTTTACTTCGTGGTCATCATCGGCGTGCTGCATTCGTACCAGATCTTCGACTACGTGTTCGTGATGACGCAGGGCGGTCCCGCCGACGCCACCAACGTGCTCACGTTCTACATCTATCAGAACGCCTTCCAGTTCCAGGACATCGGCACCGCCTCGGCCATCGCCAACATCCTGCTGCTGGTCGTGATGGGGCTGATCGGCATCGTGGCCGTCACGCTCGGTCGGCGTGTTCACTACATGGGCCGATGACATGCTGACCAGAACACTCTTTGCCCGCTCGCGCTGGATGCACTGGCTGCTGGTGCCAGCCATGCTGCTGTGGCTCAGCCCACTGGCGTGGATGGCGCTGACCTCGTTCAAGACCCGCGCCGAGATCTTCGATCCCGCGGCCGGCCTGCTGCCGCAGTTGCTGCAGTGGAGCAACTACCCGGCGGCGCTGTCGGTCGCGCCGTTCGGCACCTACCTGCTGAACTCGCTGTTCGTCACGGGCGGCATCCTGCTGGCGCAGCTCACCACCATCACGCTGGCGGCCTACGCGTTCGCGCGGCTGCGCTTTCCCGGGCGCGACGTGCTGTTCGGCCTGTTCCTGCTGCAGGTGATGTTCCCGATCTACGCCACCTTCCTGACCAACTTCATCACCGTGCGTGAGCTCGGCCTGCTCAACAGCCTGTGGGCGCTGATGGTGCCGTTCATTGCCAGCGGCTACGGCACCTTCATGCTGCGCCAGGCGTTCCGGCAGGTGCCCAACGACCTCGCCGACGCAGCGCGCCTCGACGGCTGCGGCCACTGGGCCACGCTGTGGCATGTCTACCTGCCACTGGTGAAGCCCACCCTGATCGCGTTTGCCATGATCTCTGTGGTCACCCACTGGAACGACTACATGTGGCCGCTGCTCGTCACCAACAGCGAGTCGGTGCGCACCCTGCCTATCGGCCTGGGCCTGCTGGCCAAGGCCGACAGCGGCGCCGACTGGCCGCGCCTCATGGCCGCCACCATGGTGGTGATCGCCCCGCTGATGCTGCTGTTCCTGATCTTCCAGCGCCGCTTCGTCGACAGCTTCATGCACGCGGGGTTGAAGTGAGGCTCCCCCCTGCGCCGCTTTGCGGCTTCCCCTCTCTGTGGCGCGCCTGCGGCGCTTCGAGGGGGGACGGCATCTCGGGCCGGCATAGCCGGGCCCTTGATGCCTCTGGTGAGCGTTGCTTCATGCGTCGCACCTGAAATCATTCCTTTCCACTCGCCCTTACCATCCATACCCATGTCTGCCATCTCTCTCCAAGGCATCAGCAAACGCTACCCCGACCACGTCGCCGTGGACCGGCTGGACCTCGACGTGCAGGCGGGCGAGTTCATGGTGCTGGTCGGCCCTTCGGGCTGCGGCAAGTCCACCACCCTGCGCATGATCGCGGGGCTGGAAGACATCAGCGAAGGCCGGCTGCTGATCGGGGGCCGCGACGTCACGCACGCCGAACCCCACGAGCGCGACATCGCCATGGTGTTCCAGTCCTACGCCCTGTACCCGCACATGACGGTCTACATGAACATGGCGTTCGGCCTGCTGCGCACCAGCAAGCTCTCGCGCGACGAGGTGGACCAGCGCGTGCAGGAAGCCGCGAAGCGGCTGCAGATCACGGAGCTGTTGCAGCGCCGGCCGAACGAGCTCTCGGGTGGCCAGCGGCAACGGGTCGCCATCGGCCGCGCCCTGGTGCGCAAGCCCAAGGTGTTCCTGTTCGACGAGCCACTGTCCAACCTCGACGCCAAGCTGCGCACCCACATGCGTGGCGAGCTGGAGCGGCTGCACGCCGAGCTGGGCATCACCATCGTGTACGTCACGCACGACCAGGTGGAGGCCATGACCCTGGGCACGCGCATCGCCGTGATGGACAAGGGACATCTGCGGCAGGTGGGCGCTCCGATGGAGGTGTACCGCCAGCCTGCGAACCGATTTGTCGCGTCCTTCATCGGCTCACCCGAGATGAACTTCCTGCCGGTGCCCGACAGCATGGCCACCGGCCGGGCCTGGCTCAACGACCACTACGGCAACGCGGCGCTGCAGCCCGGCACCGTGCTGGGCCTGCGCCCCGAGGAGTTGACGCTGTCCGGCATGGCCGGCGCGTCTGCGCTGAGCTGGTCCGGCGTGGTGCAGCGCGTGGAACGGCTGGGCGCGGAAGCCTATGCCCAGATCCGCGTGGGCAGTGCCGATGTGCTGGTGCGTACCGAAGCCGATGCGGCACTCGAAACCCACCAACCCATCGTGCTCACCCCGGAGCTCTCGCGGCTGCGGGTGTTTGACGGACAGTCCGGCGCGCTGCTGGCCGCACAGGGATGACCGCATGACCATGACACCCGTGCTGAGCGCGCGCCAGGAGCGCATCGTGGAAATCCTGCGCGCCACGCCCTCCATCACCACCGTGGAACTCGCACAGCGCCTCGCCGTCTCCGGCGAGACCGTGCGGCGCGATCTGCAGGCGATGGCCGACGACGGCATCGTGCAGAAATTCCATGGCGGCGTGAGCCTGCACCGCGATGTGCAGGAATCCCCGTTCCTGTTGCGCCTGCGCAGCAACGTCGCCGCCAAGCGCCGGCTGGCCCGTCGGGTGTCTGCCCTGCTGCCGGACGGCGCCAGCCTCGTCCTCGACAACAGCAGCACCGCCTGTTTCATCGCCGAAGCGCTGGCCGAGCGGCGCGGGTTGACGGTGGCCACGCCCTCGCTCGAGGTGGCGCGCGCGCTGGCGAACAGCGGCGACCGCCACACCGTGATGCTGCCGGGCGGCACCCTGCGCAGCAGCGACATGACTCTCGCCGGCGCCAACGCCTTGCGCTTCGCCACCCAGTTGCACCCCGACTACCTGATCGTCTCGGTGGCGTCCCTCAGCGCGCGCGGCGGCTGCCTTGACTTCGACTCTTTCGAGGTGGAGTTCAAGCAGGCCGTCTGCCCGCACGCGGAGACCGTGATCGTGGTGGCCGACGCCAGCAAATTCGAAGCCCCGGGCCTGATCACGAGCCTGCCGTGGGACAACGTGCGGGTTCTGGTGACGGATCAGGCGCTGCCCGCGGATCTGGCTCACGCGACCCGGGAGGTGCGGGTGGTGATCGCGGAAGACCAGACCGAAGCCTGAGCCATGGCATCCGGCCTGCGCAGCGGGTCACACACGAGAAAAAAGCCCACCGCATTCCTGCGGTGGGCTTTTTGGTTTTCAGGCTGTTCTGCTGGCTGTGGCCAGCAAGGCCTTAGAACTTGTGGCGAATGCCCAGGCCGTAGACACGGCTCTTCGAGTAGGTCTCCACGGCGGTATCGAGCTCGGTGACCTTGACGCTGGTCAGGCCTGCGTACACGGTGGTGCGCTTGCTCAGGTTGTGCAGGTACTCGACACCGAAGGACGAGGCCTTGCTGCTGTCCAGACCGGAGGCAGTGAACTTGGTCTTTTCGCGGCCGTAGCCCACATTCACGATGCCCGACGAGCCAACCGGCACCGCCACGCCCAACACGGTACCCTGGTCCTTCACGCCATTGGCCAGACCGTCCTTCTGGTTGACGAGCTGGGCCACGACCTTGACCACGCCGAAGTCGTAGCTGGCAGCCAGGCCGCTGGACTTCGCGGTGGTGGGTGCGGGGCCGACGCTCTTCACGCTTTCATACACGCCCTTCACAGCGATCGCGCCGCTGGCGTAGCCAGCAGACAGCCCCACGCCGCGGCTGGCGGACGTGGTCGACGTGCCATCTTCGCCGAAGGCGTATTGCGCGGCGGCGGTGAAACCACCCACGGTCGGGGAGGTGTACACGATCGAGTTGTTCCAGCGAACGGACGGCTCCAGCGAATTTCCGAAGAGGGCATTCGTGGCGGAGAAGGTCGAGGTGCCTTGCGCATCGAAACCGTCGACCAGTTGATACATCTGCGTGTATTGACGGCCCATTTCAATAGAACCGAAACCACCGCTCAGGCCCACCTTGCTGGTGCGGTTGAAACCGCCAGCGGCCACGCCGGTGTCGGCGCTGAAACCAGCTTCCAGCTGGAAGGTGGCCTTCAGGCCACCGCCCAGGTCTTCGGAGCCGCGCACGCCCCAACGGCTGCCGTTCAAGCCGCCACTGGTCAGGCTCGTGCCGGGGTTGGTCTTGGTGACGACGGAACCCGATTTGTCCTTTTCGGTGGTCTTGCCGACGAACACATCCACCAGACCGTACAGGTTGACGCTGGATTGGGCATGGGCGGCGCCAGCGATGACGGTGAGAACGGCCAGGGCGGCCACTGTCTTTTTCATGAGTCTGTCTTTCATAACTTGAGATTTGGAGTACGAACCAACCGCCAATGGATCGGCATGTCGGCGGCCCGCAGCGCCCGTTGCGCAGACCCTTTCTGCGCAGCGAACACCGCGAAAAAGCGAATCTAGGACTTGGGCTGCGGGCCTTCGCAAGAAGGATCGAGGCGGCATCGAACAGGAACGGCCCGATGAAAAACAGGAACTAAACGTCTAAATTTCGCAAAACAAGGCCGTCTGTGCACCGCCATCGCCGGGCGGCCGAGTCGTGCGGCCAGTCGCAGGAAAACCGGCTCGAAGAGCTTTGGACCGGCACCGTTTCAAAATCCACAAACCTGTGAAATGGTCATTGAAGACAATAGATCGATGGGTTTAATCGATTGTTGAAGTGATTTGATGACACAAGAAAGGCCGCCCTGTGTGCCATCCCAGCATGCCGAATGACCATCGGCCGACCGGTTTCATGCATCATGATCAGCCGCTCGACGAGCGGGCCCGGAGCCGACGCGACCCGGGTTTTCGCGGACTTTTTGATTACCGCGCCTCAAAACGTTGCTGGACAACCACAGGCGCTGCCGCGATGGCCCGACGATTGCATTGAAAAAGGTCATGGATAAACGACAGGAAATCGATTTAATGCGCACCTGAGTGTGGAATACAGTCGACCCATGTCAGCGCACGCGCGCGCTGGTCATCCGATCCTCCCAGCCCTCACGGAGCACCCCCATGACTGCACGTACCCAGATTCACGGCCTCAAGGTCGCCACCGAACTGTTCGACTTCATCAACCAGCAGGTGCTGCCCGGCACCGGCGTGAGCGAAGCGGACTTCTGGAAGGGCTTTGACGCCATCGTGTCGGACCTCGCGCCGAGAAACGCCGCGCTGCTCGGCGAGCGCGACCGCCTGCAGAACGAGCTGGACACCTGGCATGCCGCCAACCCCGGCCCCATCCGCGACATGGCGGGCTACCGCAAGTTCCTCGAAACCATCGGCTACCTGGTG
>JAESFZ010000542.1_pt1 | contig 11836 bp, 19 predicted proteins | sample 9269561 | NCBI WGS metagenome assembly JAESFZ01 (sample SAMN14515552, study PRJNA621657) | algae metagenome | isolation source: Tildeniella nuda ZEHNDER 1965/U140 and co-occurring heterotrophs from wet... | place: Switzerland: Stansstaad, Zurih | collected 1965-01-01
CGTGCGGCGGGTGGCCGGTCACGATCACACCCAACGGCGCCAGCTTGGGATACCAGTTGGCCGCCGCCAGGACCTCGGGCGCGAACAGCGCCGCGCGTTCATCAATCACGATCGCCTTGTCAGCCGCCTCGACTTCGGGCGGGATCGGTGCATCGCCGAGGCCCGCACGGCGGAAGATGGCGCGTTCCACTTCGCGTTCGGCCGTCTTGAACAGCGTCATGCCGATCTTGAGCGGCCGCACCATGTCGCCGATGTAGGCTTCGGGCGAATCGTGCAGCAACGCGTAGCGCGCCCAGGTGTAGTCGCCGCGATCGAGGAAGTACTGCGCCAGCAGGGTGGAGTGTTCGGCCACCGAATAGAACCGCCGGACGTGCCCGCCATAGCGGCAGATCAGCGACAGCGCGTGGCCGATGTCGCGGAAATCGACTTCTGTCGGGCGCGGATCCAGCGGAAAGAACCGTCGGCCGCTGTGAGTAATCATCCAGTCGCCGACCCGGATCGGGTCGGCGGTGCGCAGATCGGTGTCCATTGAGAGCCCCCGCTCTATTTGTTGAAACCCTTCAGCCTGTTGGCGTGGTGTCCCTCCCCTCGCCTTTTGCTTTCGCGGCGACACCGGCGCGCAGGCGGACCAGGACGCGGATCGCGTCGTCGATCGCCAGCAGCGCCGGCGCCACTTCGGCCGGCAGCAGCTGGCCGTCGGACATGGCGCGCACCAGTTCGGCGCAGGCCTCGCCATGCTCGCGGATGCAGTCGGCGGTCAGCTCGCCCAGCGTCGTGTCGTCGGAGTCGATCGGCAGGAACACGCCGCCGGCGAAGCGCGCCAGGCATTCGGCACCGGCCGTCGATGTCGGGCCGGTCAAGGCCACCACGCGGGCGAAGCTGATTTCGTCGGCGACGCCGGGATCGGCGAAGGCGTAGGTCTGCGACACGCTCAGCACCAGCTTGGCCGCGACGCGCTTCACGCCGCCCAGCTGGTCGAACAGGCGGCGGATGGCAGCCTTCGGCATTTCAGGGTCGATAGGCGTCACCGGATTGAAGACGGGGCGAGTCACGCGCGCACCCGCGCGTGACGGCGGGCGGAAGGCTTCGTCTTCGAAGCTGGGCCCGCGCGGCGCCCCTTGCGCACGGCATTGATCAGGGCGTGAACGCCGGCCGTCACCTTGCGCAGGTCTGCCTGCAGCCGGTTCAGCTCGTGGGAAAGCGACGGCTTCACCACGTCACCGCCATGCGATGCGCAGCGGCCGCTTTAAGCGCCGGCCGGAAGTGCACCGTGATCTGGTCTTCGTCGAACTGGCCCAGCAGATCATCGCGGGTGATGGCGCCGGTGCCACTGACCAGGCGCACGATCAGGTCGACCATGCGGCGCTGGATCGAGGCGTCGGTTTCCTTCAGCGGCTCGCCGGAGATCATCGACGACCAGCTGCGCGGTGCAGGCATCGCCGCCTGGACCAGCGCGTTGCGGCGGAAAGAGCGCCGGCCGTTCCGCTCGCCCTGATGCAGGACCGGCTGCATAACGGGGGCCATGGTTGCCTTCATGATGCTGCCGCCGACTGTGCCGACACCGCTTCGCTGGGACCTTCAGCGGCGACAGGCACCGGGTCGCCGACCTGCCAGCCCGCCGGGATCAGTGCTTCGAGGCGCTGAAGCGTGTCGGTGTTCGGGTTCCAGTCGGCGTCATGGAAGCCGCGCAGGGTCGTGTCGCGCAGGCCGGCCAGGGCGGCATAACGGGACTTCGACCAGCCGTTGGCGCCGGCCCAGCCGCGGATGCGGGCGATGACGGACAGGGTCGTGTTGGGGGTGTCGGGCATGGCCGGACGATATTCGCATCTTGATGCGAGTGTCAATGTTGATGATCGCATCACCATGCGGTCGCACTATAATGCGAAAGAAGGCACCCTGATTCGCATGGCAAGAATCAAGGCCTTCAACCCCGAACAGCGACGGCGCGTGCTGCGCGAGTTCATGCAGCAGCGCGGCCTCAATACCTACGCCTGGGCAACGGAAGCCGGGATCAGCGAAGGCACGATCCGCAATTTCCTGAAGGGCGGCGAGCATGGATCCGATTCTCTGTCGGACCGGACCTACGAGCTGCTGGCCCGCGCGGCCGACGTGCAGGTATCGGACCTGCGCGGCGAGAAACCTGCCGCGGCGGCGGCCGACGACGACGACGAGAAGGTGGCGATCCGGTCCTTCGTCGGCGCCGGCGACGAGATCATTTCCCTGGGCGATGACGAACCGCCGATCGGCTACACCGCCGCGCCGCCAGGCCTCGACATGGTCGAGGCGACGGAAGTGCGCGGCCTGTCGATGCTACCGCTCTATCGGCCGGGCGACCTGCTGTTCCACCACCGCATGGCGATCGACCCGCTCGAGCTGCGCGACGAAGTCGCCGTCATGCAGACCAAAGGCCGCAAGCGCTACGTCAAGTTGATCCAGCCCGGCACGAAGAAGGGCACCTTCCGACTGGTCAGTATCAACCCGCTCTATCCGCCGATCGAGGACCAGGTGCTGGCGTGGGTGGCGCCGATCGTGTGGGTGCGGAAGAAGCGCTGGTTCAAGCGGCGCTGACTCACTTCCGGGCGCAGGTCGTTTCCGCCCGGCGCGCCATTGCCTCGAAGACTTCCTGATCCTGCGCCGATGCCCGATAGGGCTGCACCCGCTCGAAGGCGGTTCCCGAATTGCTGACCACCGAGGCGTCGATGACGACGCGCAGGTCGCTACCCGTCGGGACCATGGTGATGGCGACCCGCTGTTCCGGCGGGCCATAGCCCGTCGTCAGCATGGCCGCGGCGAACGACGGCGGCGCCGGACGCTGCACAACCACCTGCAGGTCGTTCGCCGTCCGCACCGCGAAGCCGTTGGTCAGCAATCCGTTCAGCATGCCGTCGCGGACGCAGGCCCGGTCGGCGCCCCGAATGACGACGTCGGGCTTGCCCGACGCGGTCTGGATCGGCGGCGCGGTGGCACAACCTGCCAGCGACAGCACCCCCGCCAGGACAACAAGCCGTTGAACCTTCATTTGATGGCCTCCCCTCACCTGTCCTGACTGTTGCAAGCCGGGTGCCCAGCCGCAAGCGGAGCGGGAACCACGCTTTCCGCTGTCGCATCCTGATGCGAATCTGTTTGACACTCGCATCTTGATGCGAATACCTTCCGCCGTCGACCCCGTGCCGGGGTCACCGGCGGCGCGGGTCTGGATACCTCACACGCATCCCACGGCCCGCGCCGGCCGCTTCCTTCCAGGAGGCGCCTGCCATGCCCGACACCAACAAAGCGAACGGCGTTCGCCGCCCCGACCCGATGACCGGCCCGGGCCCGCACGACGCCGTCCAGCGCCTGACCTGGACAGAGATCACCCTGCTGATCGTGGCTGTCGCCGTCGGCGCCGTCTGCGCGGCGAACGACGCTCGCGCGTTTGAGCGCCCGACCCGCGACGGCGTCGACGATCTCCCGGTCTGGTCGGTGCAGCGCTGCACGCCGGAAGGCTGCCAGACCCTGCCGCTGGTGCTGAAGGACGGCCGGCGGGTGTTGGTGACGCGCCGCTACTGCGTCGAGATCCGCGACCAGGCCGCGCGGCAGCTGCGCGGCGATCGACTGGTCTGCCGGCCCGAACCGGAGGCGGTCGACCAGCAGCTGGGCCGCCTGCAGGTCGTGCGCTGATGGAAGCCCACACCGACGACGACGTCGACGCCGGCGATCCCAGCCGCGGCACCGGCACGATCGTGCCGCCGATCTGTTTCCATCCCGAACGCCGTTCGCTGCCTGCGGCCTTGCTCGCTGCGTCGCTGCTGGCGAGCGCCGCTGCCGCGGTGACGCTGGCGTGGTGGCTGCTGTGACCACCCGCGCCCTGCGCCTGCTGGGCAGCGACGTCGCTCTGGTCGCGGGCCTGCCCTGCGGCCGCGTTCGCGTCGTCTATCTCGATCGCGCCGGGCAGCCGACCGACCACCGCACCAACGTCTGGCCGCACGAGCTGATCGGCAACGGCTGGCACCTGGCCGCGATCAAGCGCGCGATCACCGCCCTCTCGAATCCCAATGCGCCCGCGCCGATCGCGACACCGTCGCGCGCGCTCCTGTTCGCCCACCACGTCGCCGACCACCAGAGAGAGGACTAGACCATGCCGTCAATCACCCAGCCGGCCACGCCGGCGCAGCAGCTGCACGGCGCGATCGTCTCGATCGCCGTCGCCAGCATCAAAGCCAGCGACACCAACCCGCGGAAGGACTTCGACGGGATCGAGGAACTGGCCGAGTCGATCAAGGCGAGCGGCCTGCTGCAGCCGCTGGTCGTGCGACTGAGCGGCAAGGCCGGCGGCTACGAGCTGATCGCCGGCGAACGCCGCTGGCGGGCGCTGAAGTTGGCGAAGATCGACACCGCCCAGTGCAAGGTGCTGGCCGTCGACGACGGCCAGGCGATGGCCGACCAGATCGTCGAGAACCTGCAGCGCCAGGACCTGGGCCCGCTGGAACAGGCCGAACAGTTCAAGGCGCTGCAGGACCAGGACCCGAAGAAGTGGACGCCGCAGACGATCGCGAAGACGGTAGGGAAAACCGACCGTTTCGTGCAACAGCGGATCGCGATCGCGACGGGACTGTCGGCGCCGCTGAAAAAGAAGTTTGCCGAAGGTGAACTGTCGGTCGAGGCCGCGCGCACGCTCGCGCCCCTGCCGACGGCGGTCCAGAGCGAGATCCCTGACTGGGCGATCGACCGTGGCGATGCCGCCGACATTCGCCGGCAGGCTTTCCTGCTCTGCATCCCGGAGACGGCGGCCAAGTTCGACGTGGCTCTCTACAAGGGCGCCTGGATCGACGGCGACAAGGGCAAGCGCTTCTTCGCCGACACCGCGCAATTCATGAAGCTGCAGCGGCCGGCGGCGGAGAAGAAGCTGGTCGAGGTCCAGAAGGACTGGCCGAAGGCCGAGCTCGTGAGCGCCGACGATGCGGCCAAGCTCCACTGGGCCGACGAAACCTACTCCTACGGCCACAGCAGCGTCGCCAATTCGCAACGTGACGGAGATGTCCCGCGGAAGTTCGCGGTGCCCAAGGAGAAGTGCACCGCCATCGTCTGGATCGCGGCCAACGGCGAGATCCGCAAAGCGCTGGGCGTCTGCTCTGCTGCTGCCATCACGGCCGCCTACAACAAGCGGCAGACCACCACGACCAACACGCGCTTCAAGTCGCCCGAGGGCGAGAAGAAGGACCACAAGGTCGCGCGCCTCGCCTTCAATTCGGCGATCGCCAAGGCTGCAGCCAAGGATGCGACGTTCACCGATCGGCTGTTCATCTTCAACATCATGACCCAAGCCTTCGACGTCATGATGAGCCGCAACGCCATCGACAAGCTTCTGCCGCCGGCCGTCGTGAAGGCCCGGCCGGCCGGCTACAATCCCGCGGCCGCCGATCTCGCCAGCCTGTGGCGCGAGATCGCGCGGATCCCGGCCGGCGCCGTCACCCGCGCGATCCACGGCATCCTGCTGGGCGAGTGCCCGACGTGGGACGACCACGACCACAAGACGAAGCCCGACCTGCAGGTGGCGATGGCGCAATCCCTGGGCGTGACGCCCCCGGCGATCGCGCTGCCGGAACCGCCGAAGGTGAAGATCGAGGCAAAGCCCGCCCCGAATTCCAGCGCCAAGGCGAAGGCGGTCAAAAAGAAGAAGGGCGCGCGATGAGCGCCGTTCAATTGCCGGCCGACGTGCCGGACCTTCACCCGGTACAGCGGCCGCACATGATCGGCCAGGCGCAGCTGCGCAAGGACGTCGTGGTCCGCGCCTACGAAGTCTATTGCGAAGTCTACGGGCAGCAGGACGCGATGATGTCCGCCGCCCGGGGCTGTCGCGGTGGCTTCAGTGTCGGCGAGATCGTCGGCTTTCTCTATGCCCGTTCGTTTCCCCGCGCCGAATGGCGCGCGCGCGTCGACGAAGCCTTCAAGGACATGAAGCTGTGAGCGGCGACGTGTGCAATGGGGACGGTGCAGGCTCCCGGGCTTCGGTGCCCGAAGCCCTGCCGCCCGCCGGATCGGGATCGCCCGCAGTGGCGATCCCGACCGACACCGGCGAGATCCTGCTGCTGCCGGCCGAGCTGTGGGAGGCGATCGATGTCGGCATCGGCGCCGGCGCCCGGCACGACGATCCAGCCGAGGCCGCGCAGTACTTCGCCAAGGCCTTCGCCACCGCCCTGCACGATCGCGGCCTGTTCCTGGGCTCGCGCGCCCGCTCCAACAGCAAGGAGTCGGTGCTGGTCGACACCTACGCCCTGGCGCTGGACGGCAAGCACAGCGCCGAGCGGATGCTGGGCGCGATCGCCGCCCTGGTGAAGGGCGGCGCGCCCGACGCGCCCGACGCCATGCAGCCGCCGCTGCTGGACGATTTCAGCACCGGGATCCTGACCCTGGCCGGCCGCCGCCCGCCCGGCGAACGCCACCGCATCCAGACCGCCATGCTGCGCCTGCGCGCGATCGCGGCCCTGCTGGACGGCTGCGGCGACATCGACGCCATGCCGCCCTTCGACGACCAGCTGGTGCAGTTCTTCAAGGGCGAGCTGCCGGCGGCCGAGGCGCCGGCGACGACACCACCGGAGGCCGCATGACCGCCGCCGAGAAACTGGCGCGCGAGATCGCCCGCGTCGCCGAGCTGCGCGGCCGCTGCGGCCAGCTCATCCCACCCCACGCCGAACAGGTCGTCGTCCTAGGCAGCACCGGCAGCTTCGCGATCGACGTCATGTCCGGCGCCATCGACCAGGCCTGCAAAGCGATCGGCGCCGGCGATCCCGTCGCCATCGAGGCGGCGGGCCAGCAACTGGAAAGGATCACGCTATGAGGCGCCCGAATCCCCAGCACGCCGTCGACGTCTGGAACAGGTGCAACCCGACGATCGGCACGCCGGTGAAGGTCCGCAAGGACGATGGCGAGGTCGTCGCCACCCGCACGCGCAGCCGGGCCGAAGTGCTGAGCGGCCACACGGCCGTCATTTGGCTGGAAGGCATCAGCGGCTGCTACGCGCTCGATCGCGTGACGGCCGGCACCTGAGATCCGCGCGCCGGCGGATCCCGGCGCAGTCAGAGAGAGGAAAACACGATGGACAATCTAGAAGTCCGCGACGGCGGCAGGGTCACGGGCGGCGCCGCGATGACCCGGACGGAAGAACGGGTCACGCTGCACGGCCTGGGCTTCCTGCAGCTGCAGCTGCCGAACAACACGCGGCTGCACATCTGGCACCCGGCCCTGCCGCGGCGCTACTGCGTCGACCATTCGTCGATCCACGACCACCGCTTCGGCTTCCGCTCGATCGTCCTGGTCGGCACGATCGAGAATCGCACCTATGCCGCCACGCAGGTGGCCGACGAAGTCGAAGCCACCCATGCGTCTTACCTGCACGAAGGGCCGCGCACCCGCTTCGGCAATCGCCCCTGGATCCGCGACCAGTGGCTGGCAGTGACGGAAAAGCCCAGCTCGCCCGAGATCGTGCCGGCCGGGCAGACCTACAACATGATGCCCTACGTCTACCACGCCAGCCGGCCGCTGGGAGACGGCCGCGTCGCCACCTTGATGGCGAAGACCGAAGAGTCGCCCGCCGGCGCGCACTCGCTCTGCCGGACCTGGGTGAAGCCCGACGCCGACTTCGACCGCAAGCAATGGCCGGAAGCGAATCTGTGGGACATCGTGCGCGATGTCCTGGGCAACGTGCCGCTCGATCTGGCGGCCTGATCGCGATGCTACGCCGCCGCGTCCCGCACGATCGTCTCGAGTCTGGCGCGCAGCTGCGCGGTGGTCGTGGCCGCGTGGGCGGGCTGCAGGGCGGCCATCATGTCCGGCGAGCGGCGTTCGGCCGACCACTCCGCCCACATCATGGCCGTCTCGCCGGCGGGGAAGTCGAGATCGTCGAGGGCCTGCAGCGCGCGCTGGACGTGTTCAGCTTCCCACGGATCCGGATTGCGGCCCGCCTTCTCCAGCGCCTCGAGGAACCAGGCGATGCGCTGGGTGACGTTGCGGCGTGCGGTGGCGAGGGCGGTCGGACTGAGGGTCATGGCGGCGAGACTACACCGCCGGCGGCCGCGCGATGAGCGACACCAACGCCACACTGTGGACCGACGTCGCGATCCGGACGCTGGCCTTTGCCGATCGCCGGCGCGAGATCGAGCAATGGCGCGTCGACAATGCCCGATACCTGAAGCGGATCGAGGAAGTCTATCCGCATCTGCACGCGCGGATCGAGGAAGCGGCCGCCCAGGCCGGCGCAGGGTTGGCGCCATGAGTGCAAGCATCGTGCAGGCACTGCCCGATACCGACCACCAATCCCTTGAATCGGTGGCGGCGCGGCTCAGCAAATCCCCCCGGTGGCTGCAGTCCAGGTTGACGGAGGACGGCAGACGAAGGCCTGATCTGCAACGGCTGCAGCACCACCACCATATCGGCAGGTCCAAACGATGGTCGGAGATCGAATACAGGGCCCTGGCGGGGGCGATCGCGGCCGAGGACGCCGAACGGGCAAGGCAGCGAAGCGGTCAGCACCCGGGCTCCAGATCGTCGAGCGCGACGGCTTCTGGCACGTCCACGGCACCGTACGCGTGGCAGCCCTCGACGGCAGCCGACGCTCACGACGCCTTAGAAAGGGTACTGGCCTTCCCGCGATCGGCGACACCCTGCCCGATGCCGAAACGCTCCGGGACACCTGGGCGCTCGAGGCCCGCCAGGAAGCCATCCACGGCCGCCAACCCAGTCGTCCCGTTTCCCTCGCGCTAGAGGCCTGGCTGAAGCGGCCGCGCAAGCATGGCCGGCGGCCGAGCTGGCGCGAGATCTCGATGGCCAAGGCGATCGGCCGGCGCTTCAAGGTGCGCCTGGTGGGCGACGTCGGCGCGGCCGAGTGGAGTTCGTTCGTCGAGGCCGAGACCCAGGGCAACGCCGCCTCGACCCGCGAGCGCTACCTGAACGGCTTCGTATCGTTCATCACCTGGTGCGCGGCCAAGCCGCGGCAGTGGATCACCGACCGCACGATCCCGCATTTCGAACGAGACGCCGCCGCCCGCAAGCCCAAGCACCGGCAGCGCCGCAACGTCGCCGACTGGCGGCCCGAGCTCATCCAGCTGCTGATCGATTCGGCCGGCTGGCACCTGCGGCCGCAGCTCTACGTCGAATGGTCGACCGGCCAGCGCGTGTCGGCGATCCTGAAGGCGCGGTTGCGCGACGCCAACCTGGCGCCCGGGCGCGAGCAGATCGCCTTCGACAAGACCAAGACCGGCGAGCCGGTGTTCGCCTCCCTGCATCCGGTCGCGGCCGAGGCCGTGCGCACGTACCTGACGCGGCGCGGCCGCCTGTGGGACCGCGAGGCGCCGCTGTTCCTGACCAAGGCCGGCAAGCCCTACAGCACCGGCAACGGGCTGAGCGGCCACAACCGCAAGGCCTTCGACGGCGCCAAGGCGCGGGCGAACGCCGTTCGCCGGCGCCAGGCCGTCACCCTGTGCCGGCAGCTGCGGGCCCAGGGCCGGGTCCTCGAGGCCCGCGAGATCGCCGGCCAGGCCTGGGCCGATCGGCGGCTGATGGGCCAGATCACCCAGCACTGGTTCCGCCATTTGCTGGCGACGACGCTGATGGCCATGAAGGCGCCGGTGCGGGTGGCCATGGACCAGGCGGGGTGGCTAACGGTCGAGAGCTTCATGGCCTACGCCCACGACGTGCCGGAGGTTCGGCGCCAGGTGGTCGACCTGCTGCCGATCCCGGCGTCGGCGGCCAAGGCGGGCTGACCCAACTATCCCCAGCTTTCACTGACAGCTAGAACGGAGACAGAACAATCTGTTGCAATCGGCGGTCGAGGTTCACAGATTGCCTCTACCACTAGCAACGACGGTTCCAATGATCGAAGACACCTTCCTGAAGCTGAAGTCCAACCTCGAGCTGAGCCAGACCTTCCAGGACACGATCTCGCGGCAGTACGGCGCCGTGAGCAGCGTGATCCAGAACAACCATGCCGACGTGAAGAAGGTCCGCCTGATCGGCTCTGTCGGCCGCAAGACCCGGATTCCACCACCGCCAGGGTCAAATGCCGACTTCGACATCGACATGCTGGTGGTCCTGGGCACCTTCTACAACTGGCTCACCGACGGCTCAGGGATCACGCCGGCGAAGGCCATGGACAGTGTCCAGGAAGCGGTGAAACAGGCCGAGCGCTACGGGAAAAAGAACCCGGAGCGCGACAACCCCACGGTCACTTTCACCTACGAAAACGGCGTCAAGGTCGAGCTGGTGCCCGCCTACATCGACAGTATCGGCAAGCGGATGAACGGCGAAGAGTACACCCCGAAGGGCCGCGCCTACTGGGTGCCCACACGCACCGGCTGGCAGCTCGCGGATTACGATCATGAAGCCGAGCAGATCACCGCGGCGAACGCGGCCAGCAAGGGCATGCTGATCCCGGCGGTAAAGATGCTGAAGGCCGCCAAGCGCGAACACTTCCCGTCGATGAAGTCGTATCACCTCGAGGTCATCGCGGCGAACAAGATCCCCGGAATCGTGGCCGAGCTCGAGGGTAAGGGTCTCACGCCGACCTATCCCTTGATCATCGCCTACTTCCTCTACCGGCTCCGCAGCTACGTCGGCCAGAGCTGGAACATCGCCGGCAGCCTGTCGCCGAGCCTTCAGATCGATGCCAATGCCCGCGACGAATTCATCGGCAAGGCAGCGTGGATCGAAGAACAGATGAACGCCGCCGTCGGGAGCCAGACCGATCGCGACAAGCATCTGGTGTGGAAGAACATCTTCAACGACTGGATGCCCATGTCATGAGAGACGGCCTGCTCGACCGATGCGCTTACATCGAGGAGTACTCGACCTACACAGCCGAGGCTCACCATCTGATATCGACGAACCGCCGGCGGCTCGGCAATGTGCTGCAGATCGGTCCTGCCGTGATCGCCGCGGGTCTCGGCGCCCTGACGGCCACGGGTTGCCTACCGCTCTATGGCGCCTGGCTAACCGCCGCCGCCGCCGTCTTCACTGCCTGCGCCAACATCCTCAATCCGTTTGCTGAAGCTGATTCTCACCTGAGCGCCGGCAAAGCATTCACCGTGCTGAAACACGACGCCAGCTTCCTGCGCAACACCCTGGCGCCGGCGATGTCGGATGAGGCCCTGACCGTGGCGGTCAAAGCCTTGCACGATCGCTACGGCGACCTGGTGCGCCAGGCGCCACCCACCACAGACAAGGAATTCGAGACGGCGCGCCAGAAGGTGAAGTCCGGCATTCATGAATCCGACGATCCCAAGCTGCGGACACGGCGTTGACACGACAGTAGGGCCTCAGCAATAAACCACCAAGTGGATCAAGCAGTTAGCACCCTAGGCCCCCGCCCCTCCGAAGGCAGAGGTCGTGAGTTCGAATCTCGCCGGGTCCGCCATTTATCAATGACTTAGCAGCACACCCTCAGACGGCTGCCTCGCGACGGAAGCACCACGGAAGCAAGTGGCGACTCAATGTCGGAATGTACGCGCCGGTGCGTCGCATGTTGGTCGACCATAGTTCTGGAGGTAATGATTCCGACCACCACGATCAGGTGGTCGCCCATTGCCACCGGCAGGAGGCTGTCGAAATGCCAATGTCAGAGTGTCAGATACGTCCCGCAGCGCGACGCCCGGTGGCGCCGCGCCCTCGTCGAATCGGTCGCTCATTCGGCGGCGGCCTTGAGTTCGGATGGTTCCGGTCCGCTCGTAACGTCGTCGTCCGCCGCCCTACGCGGCAGTCGCCAGCCCTTCACCAGCCCGTAGACCGCCGGAATCACGATCAGCGTCAGGACCGTCGAGGACACCATGCCGCCGATCATCGGTACCGCGATCCGCTGCATCACCTC
>JAESFZ010000543.1_pt1 | contig 11790 bp, 10 predicted proteins | sample 9269561 | NCBI WGS metagenome assembly JAESFZ01 (sample SAMN14515552, study PRJNA621657) | algae metagenome | isolation source: Tildeniella nuda ZEHNDER 1965/U140 and co-occurring heterotrophs from wet... | place: Switzerland: Stansstaad, Zurih | collected 1965-01-01
CCAGGGCCGCACGCGCGTGATGCCATCGGTCACGTTTGCAGGCGTGAGTCCACCAGACAAAACGAGGCGAGAGCTGGCGTTTAGAAGTGGATGTGACCAAGGGAATGCTGTCCAGTCGAAGGATTGACCGCCGCCACCATAGCCGTCGACCAGGGCGTCGAGCAGGATGGCCTGGGCGGCCGCGTGTTCCGAGGCGTATTTTAGAAGATCGAAGCCGGCTGCGGCGGGGCCGGTGGGAATGCGCGCGGCGCGCAGATAGGGCCTGCCGGCGGCCTGGCACTCGGCAGGCGTTTCGTCGCCGTGGAATTGCAGCAGCGCCTGGGGTACCGCATCGCAGGCGTGGCGGATCTGATCAAGGCCGGCATTGACGAACAGCAGCACCGGGGTGACAAAGGGTGGCAGGCGGCGTGCGAGTTCACCGGCCCGCTGCGCCGCCACGTGGCGCGGGCTTTTCTCGTACAGCACGAAGCCCACGGCATCGGCACCGGCACGCACGGCCGCGTCCACATCGGCCTCACGCGTGAGGCCACAGATCTTGATGCGCGTGCGGTGATGGGGTGTCATGGCAACCAGTCGAAGGCGGGCGTGCGCTCAGGCAGGCCCAGCCCGGCATCGTAGACCGGACCAAGAAAGTACAGGCCGTCAGGGGAGAAGGTGGGAGCGGCCGCGTCGCGGCTGCGGGCCTGCAGAACCTCGGTTATCCATTCGGCGGGGCGGTTGCCGGTACCGATCGCGATCAGGCAGCCCATGATGTTGCGGATCATGTGGTGCAGGAACGCGGAGGCTTCGAACTCGAACCGCCAGTAATTGCCCCTGCGTGCGATGTCGGCACGCATCAGGTGCTTGATGGGGGAATGGGCCTGGCACTGCGCGGCGCGGAAAGAGGTGAAGTCGTGTTCTCCGAGCAGCGCCTGTGCGGCCTGCACCATGGGTTCCAGCGCCAGAGGCTTGAAGACCCAGCCCACCTGGCCTGCGTCCACGCTGGGCCGCACGGGGGATTCGAGCAGCACATAGGCGTAGCGCCTCGAACGCGCGCTGGCCCGCGCATGAAAACTGTCGGGCACATGGCGGGCCCATTGCACGGCAATGTCGGCGGGCAGAAAACTGTTGGTGCCACGCACCCAGGCGTTTTCTGCACGGTCGATCGGGGTGTCGAAGTGCACCACCTGCATGAGGCCATGCACGCCGGCGTCGGTGCGGCCCGCGCACAGCGTTTTCACGGAGGCATGGGCGCTGAACTGCGTCAGCGCCCGTTCCAGGTGGTCTTGTACGGTGCGGCCACCTGGCTGGCTCTGCCAGCCGTCATAGGCGTGGCCGTTGTAGCTCACGCCCAGCGCGACGCGGGTTCGGCTGGGCTCCGTGAGGGGGGGCAACGGGAGACAGCCGGGCGCGGCGCGTCAGGCCAGATCGGCCAGGAACGTGCCGGCCTTGGCCTTGAGCGTGCCGGAGGCTTCAGCGAGCACTTCCTCGGCGAGCGAACGCGCACCTTCGAAGTCGCCAATGGCGCGGAACTCTTCCGCGAGAGACAGCTTGGTCTCCAGCGGGTTCTCTTCCGTCAGGCGACCTTCGGACGTGGATTCGTCTTCCACGGGCGGCGTGTTCAGGTCGAGGTTGAGGTTGTTCAGATCGAACGAGATCATCTCGGGCGCGGCAGGTGCAGCGTCTTGCCGGTTTTCGCTGGCATCTGGTGTGTCCAGGCCGATGATGGGGCCGTCGTCGAACGCCAGTGCATCGATACTGGGTGGGGGCGTGATGTCCATGGCCGGCATCGGCTCCGGGGCGTGTTCCTGCAGCGGCGCCGGGCCTGACGGGAAGTCCAGATCGAAGTCCATCGACATCGAGGAAGGCGCACCATCCTTTTCGTCAATGGGCGTGCTGGTCAGCGCATCCGTGCTCTTGAGATCGTCCAGGCTGGACATGGCGGACTCGGGGGCGGGCGGCGCAGCCTGGTACGGTTGATCGTCAGAAGGCTCGTCGAGCGAAAAGTCGAGATCGAGGTCAAGGTCACCCAGGCCGGAGGCGCTGCCCGACTTGCCGGTTTCTGCAAGGGTGCTGGCGCCAAACGGCATGGTGTTCAGGCCAGCGCCGGCGATGCCGGCTGTGGCTGCCACCTTCACGGCAGGGGCGCCGCCAGGCTGGTACAGGGGGTTGGATGGGTCCAGTTCCTTGCCCAGTTCGCAAGCATGCTCCCATTCCGGGCCCTGGCCCTGCGTGAGGCCATAGGCCTCGGTCGCGACCACCTCGAACGCGCGCGCATCGCGGCGCTTGGCATAGATTTCCAGCAACTTGTTGTGGATGGCCACGCGCGTGGGGGTGCTGCGCATGGCTTCCTTGAGGATTTCCTCGGCCTGCAAGTCGCGGCCATAGGCCAGATAGACATCGGCCTCCGCCACAGGATCGACGTCGCCCGCCGCGTCCAGCTGGCTGGGCGAATACACCATGGACGAACCGGAGGCCACCGACTCTGCCGTGTCGATGCGCTGGCCACCGCTGGAGCCGAAGAACGAGTCCGGTTGCAGGCGGCTTTCCAGGAAGGAGCTGTCGACGTTCGCACCGTTCTTGCGCTGGCGCATGCGGTAGAGACCGAAGCCAGCCAGAAGAGCCAGCAGGCCGCCCGCCAGAGGCATCAGCAGCGGGTTGTCGCGCAGCTGGTCGAAGAAAGAGGGTTCGTCGGGTAGCGGGGTCGGCACAGGCAAAGGCGGCTTCACCGGTGCGGGCGTTGTCGAGGCAGGCGCCTCGGCTGCTGGCGGTTCTACTGCCGGGGCAGGTGCGGGTGCGGGTGCGGGTGCGGGTGCCTCGGCCGCGGGTGCTGCAGGCGCGGGAGCAGCCTCCGTCGGAGCGGGGGCTGTGGGCACGGTCACGGTGGGTGCCGGCGCGGCGGGCGCTGCTGGCGCCGCCGCAGCCGGGGCTGGGGCCGGGGCGGGAGCCGCAGGTGTGGGTGCAGGGGCCGGGGCGCCACCGGAGCCCAGTTTGGACAGTTCTTCGATGTTCCGCGAGAGTTCGGCCTTTCGCGAAGATGCTTCCTGGGCCTGGCGTTCCTTGGCGATACGCTCTTCATTGGCGGCCTGGCCCGCTGCGCCTTCCTTGGACAGGGTCAGCTTGTCGGCAGCAGGCGCCGCAGGCTTGGCGTCCCTGACCTCCGTCTGCACTTGGCCAGCGGCTTGTCGATCGGCTGCGGCAACACCCGCTTCGGGCGCGCTGCCCGCGAGGCGGCGGCGGAATTCGTTGAAATCACGGCTCTGGGCGGTGATGGTCTGGCGCGCCTCGCCGGGTGCGACGGCGCTGGCTTCCGCCGCGCTGGGCAGGTCAAGCACCACGCCAGAACGCATGCGGTTGACGTTGCCCGAGATGAAGGCGTTGGGGTTCTGCCGCAGCATCGCCACGAGCATCTGGTCCAGCGACACGTTGGCAGGCTTGTTGGCGGCTGCAATGGCGCCGGCCGTGTCGCCCGACTGCACGCGAACCTGTCCACCACCGGCGGCGCTGGGGGCGGGTGCCGGTGCCGCTGCTGGCGGTGGTGCCACCGGGCTTGGGGCGGGAGCCGCGGCGCGGGGCGGCTGGACCTGGGGTTGCGCGGCGCGGGGCGCGGGCGCAGCAGGGACCGGGCGCGGCGCCGGGGCGCTTACGCCGGGGGCCACCGGTGCGGGCTGCGGTGCGGCGGCGCGCAGGCTCGGAGGATCAAAGAGCAGGGTGTAGTCACGGACCACGCGTCCGGACGACCAGTTGGCCTCCACGATGAGGTCAACGAAGGGTTCTGTCACAGGCCGCGAACTGGTCAGGCGCAGGTAGGCACGGCCATCGGCGCGCCGCTGCAGGCTGATCTGCAGGTTGGCCAGCACGGGGTTGATGTCCACCCCTGCGGCACGGAAGGTGTCGCCTGAAGCCAGACCCACCCGCAGGCTGGCCGCTTCTTCTGCATTGATGTCGGGCACATCGATTTCAGCACGCAAGGGCTCGCCAAGCGCCGACTGCACCACCACCCGACCCAGGGCCAGGGCTTGTGCATCCGGATGGTGGGCCAGGCTGGCGCAAAGCAACGCCGCCGCAGCGACCGCATGCAACCGGGCGAGGCCGCGTAAACCAGCACTTTGTTGCACTTGGCGGCTCTGTTGGGATGGCGTGTGGCGGGAGTTGGATGGCACTTTGACCTCGACGTAAAAAACCGAGAATTGACCTTAACATCAACGGATTACAGTGACAAGCTGAGAATCCGCTTGAGTTTCTTCACCGGTCATCTGCCGTCGCTGGGCGGGTTGCTTGCGTTGCAGTGACGCAACGTGAGCAACCCTTCACATACATCCCCCTGATACACACCCGGCAGAGGTCATGCCTCCAGGAGGATGCGCAGCATGCGACGCAGCGGTTCGGCAGCCCCCCAGAGCAGCTGGTCGCCGATGGTGAAGGCGCCCACGTATTCCGGACCCATGGCCAGCTTGCGGATGCGGCCGACCGGGATCGTCATCGTGCCCGTCACGGCCACTGGCGTCAGATCCTGAATCGTTGCCTCGCGTGTGTTCGGCACCACTTTCACCCAGGCGTTGTCGGCCGCGATCATGCTTTCGATATCGGCCAGTGGGACGTCCTTCTTGAGCTTGAAGGTCAGGGCCTGGCTGTGGCAGCGCATGGCGCCAACGCGCACGCAGAAACCATCCACCGGAACAGCGGGGCTGTCGAAGCCTTCGCCCATGCCGAGGATCTTGTTGGTCTCGGCCATGCCCTTCCATTCCTCCTTGGACATGCCGTTGCCCAGATCCTTGTCGATCCAGGGGATGAGCGAGCCACCGAGCGGCACGCCGAAGTTGGCGGTCTCGGCCCCGGTGAGCGAGCGCTGCTTCGCAATGACCTTGCGATCGATTTCCAGGATCGCGCTCTTGGGGTCGTCCAGCAGGGCCTTCACTTCGGCATTGAGCGTGCCGTACTGCGTGAGCAGCTCGCGCATGTGCTGCGCGCCGCCGCCAGACGCCGCCTGGTAGGTCTGCGTGCTCATCCATTCAACGAGACCTGCCTTGTACAGCGCGCCCACGCCCATGAGCATGCAGCTCACGGTGCAGTTGCCGCCGATCCAGTCCTTGCCGCCGTGGGCCAGTGCGTTCTGGATGACGGGCAGGTTCACCGGGTCCAGGACGATGACCGCCTTCTTGTCCATGCGCAGGGTGGAGGCCGCGTCGATCCAGTGGCCGTTCCAGCCGGCAGCGCGCAGCTTGGGGTAGACCTCGCTGGTGTAGTCGCCGCCCTGGGCCGTGATGACGATGTCGCAGCGCTTGAGCGCCTCGATGTCGTGCGCATCCTGCAGCCGGGTTTCGTTCTTCGCCATGGCAGGGGCCTTGCCGCCTGCGTTGGAGGTGGAGAAAAACAGCGGTTCGATCAGGTCGAAGTCGCTTTCCGCGACCATGCGGTCCATCAGCACGGAGCCCACCATGCCGCGCCAGCCAACAAGTCCTACGAGTTTCATGTCAACGCCCTTCAGTTAAAAAACCGTTTTGCCCCGGCTCGTCTGGCCGGGGAGGGGCGTGACGAACCGGAGCTGTATCAGCCCTTGGTAATGGTTTTGGTGATGGCAGCCACGACGGCATCGCCCATGCCGCGGGTGCTCACCTTGGTCGTGCCCTCCGACCAGATGTCCGTGGTGCGCAGGCCAGACGCCAGCACGCTGCTGACCGCACGTTCAATGCGGTCGGCGGCTTCGGTCTGGTTGAAAGTGAATCTGAGCATCATGGCAGCGGACAGTATTGTAGCCAGAGGATTGGCCAGATTCTTGCCGGCGATGTCCGGCGCGCTGCCGTGGCTGGGTTCGTACAGCCCCTGGTTCTTCGTGTTCAGCGAGGCCGAGGGCAGCATGCCGATCGAGCCGGTGAGCATGGACGCCTCGTCCGACAGGATATCGCCGAACATGTTGCCGGTGACGACCACGTCGAATTTCTTGGGCGCGCGCACCAGCTGCATGGCCGCGTTGTCCACGTACATGTGCTCCAGTTCCACGTCGGGGTACTGGGCGTGCACCTCGGTCACCACGTCTTTCCAGAACTGGAAGGTTTCGAGCACGTTGGCCTTGTCGACGCTGGTCACCTTCTTGCTGCGCTTGCGCGCGGCCTGGAAGGCCACATGGGCAATGCGCTCGATCTCGGGCTTGCTGTAGCGCATGGTGTCGAAGGCTTCTTCGGCACCGGGGAAGTGGCCATCGGTGGCGATGCGGCGGCCGCGCGGCTGGCCGAAATAGATGTCGCCGGTGAGCTCGCGGATGATGAGGATGTCCAGGCCGGCGATCAGTTCGGGCTTGAGGCTCGAGGCACCCACCAGTTCCGGGTAGCAGATGGCGGGGCGGAAGTTGGCGAACAGGCCCATGTGCTTGCGCAGCCCCAGGATAGCCTGCTCGGGGCGCAGAGGGCGGTCCAGCTTGTCGTACTTCCAGTCGCCGACGGCGCCAAACAGCACGGCATCCGCGTCCATGGCCAGCTTGAGCGTGGCCTCGGGCAGGGGGTGGCCGTGTACGTCGTATGCCGCACCACCCACCAGGGCGGATTCCATTTCGATCGGCAACTCGAGTGCGTGAAGCACCCGGACGGCTTCGGCGACGATTTCGGTGCCGATGCCGTCACCCGGAAGAACTGCGATTTTCATGTGATGTGAGATTGGATACGGGAGAGGGGCTCAGGCCGCCATGGTGTGCGCGAGCCAGGGCTTGGTCGCCAGGCGTTCGGCCTCGAAGGCCGCGATCTTGTCCTTGTAGCGCAGAGTGAGGCCGATGTCGTCCAGCCCGTTGAGCAGGCAGTACTTGCGGAACGCCTGCACGTCGAACGGCAGTTCCTCGCCTTGCGGCTTGACGATCACCTGGCGTTCCAGGTCGATGGTCAGTTCGTAGCCGGGGAAGGCCGCGACCTCGTCGAACAGCTGAGCCACCTGGGCCTCGGACAACTGGATCGGCAGCAAGCCGTTCTTGAAGCAGTTGTTAAAGAAAATGTCGGCGTAGCTGGGCGCGATGATCGCGCGGAAACCGTACTGGTCGATGGCCCAGGGCGCGTGTTCGCGGCTGGAACCGCAGCCGAAGTTCTTGCGCGCCAGCAGCACCGACGCACCGGCGTAGCGCGGCTGGTTGAGCACGAAGTCCGGGTTGGGCTTGCGGATGGAGGGATCTTGACCGGGCTCGCCTTTGTCGAGGTAGCGCCATTCGTCAAACAGGTTGGGGCCGAAGCCGGTCTTGCGGATCGACTTCAGGAACTGCTTGGGAATGATCGCGTCGGTGTCGACGTTCTCGCGGTCCATCGGGGCCACGAGGCCCTTGTGGAGAGTGAATTTCTGCATGTGGGTGTGGGTGCGTTACTTGGCGACGTCCTGAACCTTTTCGCCTGCCTTTTCAATGCCTTTGCCGGCGGCCTGACCCGCTTCCCGGGCATCCTGCTTGACACCGGACCAGGTGTTGCAGGCGGCCAGCGTCAGCGAGAGGGTGAAAGCGGTAACGATGAAGGCGATGCGTTTCATGGAGGTCTCCTGAGGTGGGGGTGGAACGGAAAGGGAACGGTGAATCAGGCGATGGTGCGCACGTCGATGAAGTGACCGTGCACCGCAGCGGCGGCGGCCATGGCGGGCGACACCAGGTGGGTGCGGCCGCCGGCGCCCTGGCGGCCTTCGAAGTTGCGGTTGCTGGTCGAGGCGCAGCGCTCGCCCGGCTCGAGCCGGTCGGCGTTCATGGCCAGGCACATGGAGCAACCGGGCTCGCGCCATTCGAAGCCGGCGGCCTTGAAGATCTCGTGCAGGCCCTCGCGCTCGGCCTGCGCCTTGACCAGGCCAGAACCGGGCACCACCAGCGCGAGCTTGACGTTCTTCGCGACCTTCTGGCCGAGCTTCTTCACCACGGCGGCGGCTTCGCGCATGTCTTCAATGCGGCTGTTGGTGCAGGAGCCGATGAAAACCTTGTCGACAAAGATGTCGTTGAGCGGCTTGCCGGGCGGCAGGTCCATGTAGGTCAGGGCGCGTTCGATGGCGCCGCGCTTGTTGCTGTCCTTTTCGCGGTCGGGATCGGGCACGGTGCCGTCGATGCCCAGCACCATCTCGGGCGAGGTGCCCCACGTGACCTGCGGCACGATCTGCGACGCGTCGAGTTCCACCACGGCGTCGAAATGCGCGTCGGCATCGGACTGCAGCGTCTTCCAGTAGGCCACCGCCTGGTCCCATTCCACGCCCTTGGGCGAGAGTGGTCGGCCCTTGACGTACTCGATCGTCTTGTCGTCCACGGCCACAAGCCCGGCGCGCGCGCCGCCTTCGATCGCCATGTTGCAGACCGTCATGCGGCCTTCGATGCTCAGCGCGCGGATCGCCGAGCCGCCAAACTCGATGGTGTAGCCGGTGCCGCCGGCGGTGCCGATCTTGCCGATGATGGCGAGCACGATGTCCTTGGCGGTGCAGCCCCGGGGCAGCTGGCCGTCCACGCGCACCAGCATGTTCTTCGCCTTCTTGGCCAGCAGGGTCTGCGTGGCCAGCACGTGCTCAACCTCGCTGGTGCCGATGCCATGCGCCAGCGCGCCGAACGCGCCGTGGGTGGAAGTGTGGCTGTCGCCGCACACCACCGTCATGCCGGGCAGCGTGGCGCCGTTCTCCGGGCCGATCACGTGCACGATGCCCTGGCGCTGCGACATGAAAGGGAAAAACGCCGCCGCGCCGAACTCGGCGATGTTGCTGTCCAGCGTGGTGATCTGTTCCTTGCTGATCGGGTCGGTGATGCCGTCGTACCCCATCTCCCAGCCGGTGGTGGGTGTGTTGTGGTCGGCGGTCGCCACCACCGAGCTCACGCGCCAGACCTTGCGGCCGGTCTGGCGCAGGCCTTCGAAGGCCTGCGGGCTGGTCACTTCGTGCACCAGATGGCGGTCGATGTAGAGCACCGAGGTGCCGTCTTCTTCGGTGTGGACGACGTGTTCGTCCCAGATCTTGTCGTAGAGCGTGCGTGGCATGGCGTGGGCTTTTCGTGGAGGAATGATTTTAGGTCGGCTGGGACGAATCGGTGGCAGCAAGGTGTTCGACGAGCAGGCGCGCCGTGGCCGGCAGGCTGGAGAAGTCGCGGGCCACGAGCACCAGCTGGCGCTGCGCCCATGCGTCGGTCAGTGGCACCGCCCTCAGCGTGTCGTCGGTGCTCAGCAGCTGGAAGGCGCGTTCGGGCATCACCCCCACGCCCAGACCATTGGCGATCATGCGGCACATGGCGTCCAGGCCTGTCACGCGGATGCGCACGCGCACCGCGCTGCCCGCCTGGGTGGCGGCCTGGTGTGTGGCCAGGTGGATGGAGCTGTTGGCGTGCAGGCCGACATGGTCGTAAGGCAGGGTGGCCTCGAATGCGATGGGGCCGTCGCCAACCAGTGGATGGCCGCGCGGCACCACCAGCACCAGGCTGTCGCGCCGGTAGGGCAGGCTCTGCAGGCCGCCAATGCCCGTTGCACCGTTGCACAGGCCCAGGTCGGTCGCCCCTTCCTTCACGGCCCGCAGCACCTCCGGGCTCAGGTGCTCTTCCAGGTCGATCTTGATCTGGGGGTGGCTGCGGGCAAAAGCGCCGAGGTCTTCGGGCAGGAACTGCACGATGGCCGAGATGCTGGCGTGCACCCGCACATGGCCGCGCACGCCCTCGGCGTACTCCGCCAGTTCGACCTGCATCTTCTCCAGCCCGAACAGCACGGCGCGGGCATGGTGCAACAGGCCTTCGCCAGCCGGCGTGAGCCGCACGCCGCGTGCGTGCCGGTGCAGCAGGGCGGTGCCCAGCGTGTTTTCGAGGTCCGACAGGCGCTTGCTGATGGCCGACGCGGCGATGAACTCCCGCTCCGCCGCTCGCCCGATGCTGCCCAGCTCGCACACGGCCACGAAGAGCTGCAGCGAGGTGAGGTCGATCTGGCGGGCGAAGTTGCGTTCGGACAGCATGGAAGTGGTTTGCCTCTCGTTTCAAGAGGTCAGATGCGTATTTTCTCCCTTGTTTTGAGGTTCAGGCATCTCAGAGTGCGATGTCTGGACTGCCCCAGCGCGCACGCACGGACGAAAAAAAGCCCGCCGGGTGGCGGGCTTTCATGGGATGCCAGGCGGCTCAGCGGCTGCCGAGGGGCTTGATGTCGCGGCGTGGCGAGCCGGTGAACAGCTGGCGCGGACGGCCGATCTTGTATTCCGGGTCGCTGATCATCTCGTTGAGCTGGGCAATCCAGCCCACCGTGCGGGCCAGCGCGAAGATACCGGTGAACAGGTTGACCGGGATGCCGATCGCGCGCTGCACGATGCCGGAGTAGAAGTCGACGTTCGGGTACAGCTTGCGCGAGACGAAGTACTCGTCTTCCAGGGCGATCTTCTCGAGTTCCTTGGCGAGCTTGAACAGCGGGTCGTTTTCCAGACCCAGTTCCTGCAGCACCTCGTTGCAGGTTTCCTGCATGAGCTTGGCGCGCGGGTCGTAGTTCTTGTACACGCGGTGGCCGAAGCCCATCAGCTTGACGCCGGAGTTCTTGTCCTTGACCTTTTCCATGAACTCGCCGACCTTGGACACGCCGCCCTGGCGCTGGATATCTTCCAGCATGTTCAGGCAGGCCTCGTTGGCGCCACCGTGCGCCGGACCCCACAGGCAGGCCACGCCGGCGGCAATGGCCGCGAACGGGTTGGTGCCCGACGAGCCGCACAGACGCACGGTCGAGGTGGAAGCGTTCTGCTCGTGGTCGGCGTGCAGGATGAAGATGCGGTCCAGCGCGCGTTCGAGCACCGGGTTGACTTGGTATTCCTCGCAGGGCGTGCCGAACATCATGCGCAGGAAGTTGCCCGAGTAGCTCAGGTCGTTCTTCGGGTACATGTAGGGCTGGCCGATGCCGTACTTGTAGGCCATGGCGACCAGCGTGGGCATCTTCGCGATCAGGCGGATCGCGGCGATCTCGCGGTGCTTCGGATTGTTGATGTCCGTGCTGTCGTGATAGAAGGCCGACAGGCCGCCAACCAGGCCGGTGAGCACGGCCATGGGGTGGGCGTCACGGCGGAAGCCGCGCAGGAAGAACTGCATCTGCTCGTTCACCATCGTGTGGTTGGTCACGAGCTTGTGGAAGTCGCCGCGCTGCGACTCGTTCGGCAGTTCGCCGTTGAGCAGCAGGTAGCAGGTGTCGAGGTAGTCGCACTGCGTGGCGAGCTGCTCGATGGGGTAGCCGCGGTACAGCAGTTCGCCCTTGTCGCCGTCGATGTAGGTGATGGCCGACTGGCACGAGGCCGTGGACAGGAAGCCAGGGTCGTAGGTGAACATGCCGGTCTGCGCGTAGAGCTTGCGGATGTCGATCACGTCCGGGCCGATGCTGCCGGCGTACACCGGTAGGTCGACACTGGGGCCGCCGTTGGAAAACGACAGGGTGGCTTTGTTGTCTACGAGTTTCATGCAGGTTCCTCGGATGATGGGAGAGGGCGCAGGTCGCGCAGCAGTGCAAGCACTTGCGTCACGTCCGCGCGTTCGAGATCGCCCTGAAGGGGCTTTCGGCCGAGCAGCAGATCCAGCAGGTCGTTGTCGGACAGGTCCATCAACGCTCCAAGCGCCTCGGCATGGCGCACGGTCAAGCCAGATTCGTGCCTGGCGAAGAATCGCTCGATGAACAGATCGTTCTCGAGCAGTCCACGGCGGCACCGCCAGCGCAGCTTGCTCAGCGCGCGTTCGTCCAGCAAAGGGTCCTGCAGGGCGGTGTCGGTCATGGGGTTCGGGGTGTGCGCTCAGACCGAGCGCATCACCATCATTTCCTTGATCTTGCCAATGGCCTTCGTGGGGTTCAGGCCCTTGGGGCAGACGTCCACGCAGTTCATGATGGT
>JAESFZ010000544.1_pt1 | contig 11789 bp, 10 predicted proteins | sample 9269561 | NCBI WGS metagenome assembly JAESFZ01 (sample SAMN14515552, study PRJNA621657) | algae metagenome | isolation source: Tildeniella nuda ZEHNDER 1965/U140 and co-occurring heterotrophs from wet... | place: Switzerland: Stansstaad, Zurih | collected 1965-01-01
CGTCAAGAAGAAGATGTCGAATTGCACCGGTGAGGAGCTCCTTGTGGAGCTTTGGCGTCATCTGCGCTTCGATGACCATATCCCGCTGATGTTGACGACCGCAACCTGTATGCCGTGCATGATGCCGTTCATCACCAGTCAGTTTATGCCGAGAGTGAAGGGCGATCGTCCGTTGGTCCGGCCAGTGGGTACGAGCAATATTGCGTTCATCGGGCAATACTGTGAGATCCCGGACGACGTCGTTTTCACCGTCGAGTACTCTGTCAGGTCGGCGCAAACCGCGGTCTATTCGTTCTTGAAAATCGATAGAGACGTATCGCCTCTCTACAAGGCGCATCATGACGTTGGAGTATTGTTTGGCTCTTTAAGGACGATGTTCCACTAGGGTCCGGATTCTGAAGTTCGCGGGACTCAAAGTCTACTCAGTTGTTAGGCCACACTCTGGTTTTGGGGAGGGCTTGCAATGGGCGGTTGGCGTTTGCCTTCGTTTGGAGCTAAGCGATATCGAGCGGGCTGAGTTGAAGGCGCTGACATTGCGTCGCAAGACGGGGCAGGCTCTGGCGTTGCGGGCGCGGATCATCCTGGCCTGCGCGCAAGGCAAGGATGTCGATGCTGAGAACTTCAATCTGCCGATGATGATCGTAGATCGTTGATCTGTATCAAAGCAATGGCCGCCTGGAGAGCTAGAATTCTAATTGCGCGCCGGCATAGCTTAGTGAAACTCGATAGAGGAGACAGGTCATGATGAGGATTTTGAAATCCAGTTCTCTTCCTGCAGCAATTGCGGCCTTTGGCTTGCTCGTAGCTGTGCAGGGAGCATCTGCACAACAGGCAGCGCCCACGACAAAAGACAGTGGCCAGCCGCAACACATGCAGGGTGGAACAGTTCCTGGCCCGGGCACCCATGGCCACTCCTCGTCTCCGAAGCCAGGCGAGACAAAGGAAATTCAGGAGAAGCAGCACAATATGCCGGCCACGCCAAGCCACTCGTCAGGTCCGCCAAAGAACTAATCGCGCCCAGCACCCAATGCCCGGGCGTGCAGTGAAGACGCCCGGAGCCGTCTGGTAGAGAGCAGGAGGGTAGCAATGACGGTTCGTTCCACATTAGTCGCGTTGATTCTTGCTCTCGCCTCCACCTCGGCAAGCGGTCAGGACACCGCAAATCCGAGCGAGTGGTTGGATAGGCTGGACCGACAGCACCGGGACCTTGTCTCCCAGCAAGGGCACGTCCACGCCAAGGGGCAGGTTCAAGCGGTCGATAGCGGTCCCGGTACCGTTACTCTAATCGCAGAAGAAATGCGGAGTCCTGACAATACTGTTTGGATGCCTGCGATGCGCATGGTGTTTCACGTGACCAATCGGCAGCTGCTGCAAGGAATTCGGCCTGGGGACGTGGTCGAATTTGAAGCAGCCAGGTTGAGAGGCGCCGTTATGATAGTGGACCTTCGAAAACTGAATTGACCCCGTCTTGAAATCTATGAGACCGAGCACAACGCGAGCCGTCAGGCTTTCAAAACGCATATGTAGTCGTCCGTGAACAAGGACTAAGCGCTTGAAGACGAATCAGTTTTCGGCGCAGTGGCGGGTTTGGGCTTGAAAGATTTTGGGGTGGTAAGCCCGCGAACCTTGCGATTTCACTTTGGGATTCCCTGCGCCAGCAAGCTGTGATTCGATTGCCGTATCGGAGAGGACACGATGCGGCCGAAGAAGCACGAGGCGACGAGCGAAGGCGATCTGTTCCGGGGCAGGCTCGACCAGATCATCAACATGAAGCACGAGCTGGTGCAGCGTGGCGGCAAGATCGACTGGGCATGGATCGACGACGAGATCGCGCCGCTCTACAGTGATAAAGGCCGGCCCGGCATCGAGAGCCGCTTCGTGATCGGCCTGCTGCTACTCAAGCACATGTTCGGGTTATCGGACGAGGGCGTCTGTGAGCGCTGGGTCTACGATCCATACTTCCAGCACTTCACCGGCGAGACGTTCTTCCAGCACACATTCCCGCACGAGCGCTCCGACCTCAGCCACTGGAGGAAGCGTCTCGGCGACAAGCTGGACCTGCTGCTGTCCGAGAGCCTGCGGGTAGCCCACGCAAACGGTGCGCTGCGCACCAAGGACCTGGCACGGGTCACGGTCGACACCACGGTGCAGCCCAAGAACATCGCCTTCCCGACCGACGCCAAGCTCCTGCATGCGGCGATCAAGGGCCTCAATCGCCTGGCCCGTCGTCACCACGGTGAGACTCCGGCAGTCTTATCTGCGCGTCGCCAAACGGGCGGCGATGATGGCGGGACGCTATGCCCACGCCAAGCAGTTCAATCGCCACCATCGAGAAGTGCGCTTCCTGCGCACTCGCCTGGGCCGGCTGATCCGCGATATCCGGTGCAAGATCGCCGGCCACCAGCCTGTCGAGGCGGCCTTCGAGAGCCCGCTCTCGCGGGCCTCCCAGATCCGCTCGCAGCGGCAGCGCCAACGCGGTTGGAAGCTCTATTCCTTCCACGCCCCAGAGGTCGAGTGCATCGGCAAGGGCAAGGCCCGTGCGCCCTACGAGTTCGGCGTCAAGATCTCGATCGTCACCACCAACGCCTGTGCCCCGGGCGGCCAGTTCGTGCTGCACACTGCCGCACTGCCGGGCAATCCCTACGACGGGCACACCTTGCGGACCGCTATCGAGGACACCCAGCGCCGCACCGGACGAGAGATCGAACGGATCTACGTCGACAAGGGATACCGCGGTCACGATGCGCCCAAGCCGCGCAACGTCTTCATCTCCGGCCAGAAGCGCGGCGTCTTCGGCGCCATCAAACGAGAGCTGCGGCGGCGCTCCGCCATCGAACCCCTCATCGGCCACATGAAAGAGCAAGGCCACCTCGGCCGCTGCTACCTCAAGGGCCATGCCGGTGATGCCGCAAACGCAATCCTCACCGCCGCCGGATACAACTTCAGACGCATCCTGGCCTGGCTCAGGATACTTTTGCGCCTAATCATGGCCGCCTTGATCGTCGCCAATACAGGCCAACCAACTCCCAATCCGACTTCCTAACGGCCGACTTTTTAGACTTAGCTAGCGATCTTAGGGCTAGATCGCTTCGCTATCAGCGCCATGGTTGTTCGGTAAAGGTGGCTGTGAGCCCCCGATTTGAACCTACCTCGGCAGCTGCTCCTCCAGATGCCGAGAATAAGATGGTGCGGACGGCGGGACTCGAACCCGCATTCCCTTTCGAGAAGCAGATTTTCGTACCACCTCGGCTTTCGCCGCCGCCTCATCGGCGTTCGTGGTCTGGACTATCCCTTCGCCAAGGCCTTCCGACCGTAGGCGCCACCCGTCTAGTCTCTACACCTTCCCCGGAGGGGCTTGGCTCGGGATTGGCTTAGGTGGAACCCTTAGCTTTCCCCGACTTTGAGCGGTTCTGCTCCACAGGTTTCCCTGTGGGCACTCCAATTGAAGTCTGCTGCGTCTACCGATTTCGCCACGTCCGCAATTCGCCCGGATTCTCCTTCGTCGTGCTACGGCGCATCCCATCGCGCGAACGCGAATTCGCCTGTCCCTAAATGCTCCAGGCTCCTAGTTGGCCCCTGGGTAGTCGCGCTTGAACCAATCGGCAAATGCAATGTCTGTCTAACTCCCTGTCCCTACGGGTAATTCTACCGATTGCGGCAGGATGGCACAGTCCAAAGAAAACTGTTTTTAAGTCTCGTATGTCTACCAATTCCATCAAGCGGGCGCGCCGCGCGGGACCTTACGGGCGGCCAACGCCAAATGAAAGCATCAGTGTTTGAACGACGCGATCATGCCGCCCTCGACCCAGGTGCGCAGCAGCCAGGCGGCGCGGGCGGGCGCCTGATCGTCGCCGGTGAAGGCGGCCACCGTCTCGCAGAGTGCGGGAAAGGAACGGCCGGCGACCAGCGCGTCGAGCATCGCGGCTTCGTCGGGCTCGAGCGAGCGGAAGCTGGAAATGCGCTCGGGCCGCCAGATCGCCCAGGTCACCGGCTCGTCCGAGCGGCCAACCTCGAGATTGCCGGGCTCGACCTCGTCGCGGCGCTGCCAGGCCTGCGCCACCTCGAAGGTGAAGGTGCAGCGATGCAGCGACGGCAAGGCCGTGAAAGTGAGCGTCTCCCAGGCCTCCGGCGGCAGGGCCAGCAGCCCATCGGCGGCGATGGGGGCAACGTCGGCCGAATCGAAGGCCTCGCCCAATGCCCATTCGAAACGCGCCATCTCGATGGCGGCCGGCGCCTTGTTATAGGGCGCGGTCCTGTCCATGAAATCTGCCAGGCCCGCGCCGAACCAGCGCACCGAGGGATGGCGCGAGGGATGGGCCGCGATATAGGCCCGCGCCACATGGTCGAAATCGGCGGGGCCCGCCATCGCCATCAGGCCGGGATAGTCGTTGGTCAGCACCTCGATCAGGCGGAGCGCATAGCCGTCGCGGTAGACGTCGAGCAGCGTGACGCGGTCGGCTTTTTTGGTATCGCGCACTGCCGCCTCGAAGGCCTCGCTGTCGCGGACCAGGTAATCCTGGAAGGCGCGTTGCAGGTCACCCAGGGAGCCGGCATTCGCCCTGCTCATGCGGCAACCTCGCGCGGGATACCGGCGGCGATGCCGCGCGCGACGTCGAGCTCGGCCAGCAGCTCCTCGTAGGGCGGAATATCGGCGTCGCGCTCGATCATGGTCGGCACGCCTGGGAAGAGCTTTACCGCTTCGGCATAGAGCGCCCAGACGTCGGGCACGACGGGATGGTCGTGGGTATCGATGATGTGGCTACCCTTGCTGGTGTGGCCGGCGAGGTGGAATTGCCGCACCCGCTCGCGCGGCATGGCGCGCAGGAACTCGCTTGCGTCGAATTCATGGTTGAAGGCGCTGACATAGACGTTGTTGATGTCGAGCAGGATATCGCAGTCGGCGCGGCGGGCGAGTTCGGCGATGAACTCCCATTCGCTGAGCTCGGAGGCAGCATAGGTGACGTAGCTCGACACGTTCTCGAGCACGAGGCGGCGGCCGAGGTGGTCCTGCACGCGCTTCACGCGCTCGGCGACATGGTCCAGCGCTTCCCCGGTGTAGGGCAGCGGCAGCAGGTCGTGCATGTTGAGACCGCGCAGGCCGGTGAAGCAGAGATGGTCGGAGATCCACATCGGCTGGACGCGGTCGGCGAGCGCTTTCAGGCCGTCGAGATAGTCGAGGTCGAGCGGATCGATCGAGCCGATCGACATCGACACGCCATGCAGCGCCACCGGATAGTCGCGGCGGATCAGGTCGAGCCAGTAGAGCGGGCTGCCGCCCGGGACCATGTAGTTTTCCGACAGCGCCTCGAACCAGCTCACCCGGCCGGGGCTGGCGGCGATCTCCTCGTAATGCTCGGGCCGGAGGCCCAGGCCGAAATCCACGGCGGCGGCGCACATGCGGTCGACTCTACTCCTCGAAGGGGACGGGCGTCCGCGATTTCTCCCGGACGCCCGAGCTTCTCAGGGGGCTGAGAAGCCTAGAGAACCTTGCCGCCCTTGCCCGTGCATTCGCCGGCGTTTGCGGCGTCGGTCCAGCCCTGGCCCTTGCAGGCATTCTGGCCCTTGCAGGCCGACGCGCCGGACTTGCAGGCGCTCGTGCCCTTGCACGAATTGGTGCCACCGCACTTCACGGTCGTCTGGGCGCCGGCCGACGTGGCGAAGGCGCCGGCGGCGAAGATGGCGGTCGCGGTGGCGATGAGGGTCTTCCTGGTCATGTCTCGCTCCCTTGTTGAGATCTGTCGCGGAGGACGCGGGGGCGTCTCCACGGCGCAACCATGCGCCGAGGCGTCCTCACCGGGAAGTCAGGGCTTGGCGATGCCCCGTGATCGTTCGATCACCGCCGCGTGAAGCGGGCGGGGGAGAGTGCGGCCTCGGTGACGCCGAGCTCGGCGACTTCCGCCGGCAGCTCCTTGCCCAGCGCCAGCGCGGCGGCCAGCCGTCCGGCCGCCGCAGCGGTCTGGATGCCGTAGCCGCCCTGGCCGGCCAGCCAGAAGAAGCCTTCCACCTTGGAGTCGTAGCCGGCGACGAGGCTCTTGTCGGCGACGAAGCTTCGCAGCCCGGCCCATTTGTTCTTGATGCGGCGGATGGTGAGCGTGCTCGCGGTCTCGATGCGGTCGACGGCGGTGGCGACGTCGATCTCCTCGGGCTGGGCGTCGCAGGGCGGCGAGGGCGTCTCGTCGGCCAGCGATCCCAGGAACTGCCCGACCTCGGGCTTGAAGTAGAAGCTCTCGTCGAAGTCGATCACCATCGGCAGATCGGTCAGATCAAGACCTTCAGGTGCATCGAAGGTGAAGGCGGTGCGCCGCTTCGGCACGAGGCCGATCGGCGCGCAGCCGGCCATCTCGCCGATCACGTCAGCCCAGGCGCCCGAGGCATTGATCAGGTTGGCGGCCGTGATCGTCTCGCCGTCGCGCAGCTTCACGGTCCAGCGCCCGTCCTTGCGATCGAGCGCCACGACTTCGGCGTTGAGGCGCAGCACACCACCGGCCGCGCGCGCGCCCTTGAGGAACCCGCCGTGGATGGCGGCCACGTCCATGTCGTCGGCCTCGGGCTCGAAGATCGCCCCGCCCGCCGCTGCCTCGGGTTTGAGCAGCGGCTGAAGGCGCAGCGTTTCCTCCGGGTCGAGCCAGCGCACGCTGGGCACCAGGCGGGCATACTCTGCCGCCGCCTTCTTGAGGTCGGCCTCCTGCCCGGCGTGGCCCGCGATCAGCGCGCCGCGCGGGGTGAGCAGCGGATGGTCGGTGAATCCCGGTGGCGGCTGGCGGTAGAAGCGGCCCGAGGCCACGGTGATGGCGCGGATCGAGGCGTTGCCATAGGTCTCCGAATGCAGTGCCGCCGAGCGGCCGGTGGTGTGATAGGCCGGCACATGCTCGCGCTCGAGGACGACCACCTTGGCCCCCGATGCGAGCTGGGGGGCGAGATGATAGGCGGCGGAAACCCCGGCAATGCCGGCGCCGATGATGGCGAAATCGAAATCCTGCATGGGCCGCACATTGCAAGGTCGATGCCATGCCTGCAATAGTCGGGCGGCCATGAATATCGCCCACCTGCTGCTCGGTTCTTCCCGGGAGTTCCGCGATCTGCCCGCCCTGGCGCGCGGGGCCTCGCCGCATCTCAGTTACCGCGATCTCTGGCGCAAGGTTGCCGTCATGAGCACGCACCTGCGCGGCCGCTTCGGCCTGCTTCAGGGCGACCGTGTTGCCTTCGCCATGACCAATTGCGTCGAATCGATCGAGATCATGTACGCCATCTGGCACGCCGGCCTTTGCGCCGTGCCGATGAACGCCAAGCTTCACGCCAAGGAGTTTGCCTTCATCCTGGAGAATTCCGGCGCGAAGCTCTGCTTCGTCACCCCGGATCTCGCCGGCACCATCGCCGAGGCGGCGCGCGAGGCATCTGCGTTGAAGGAGATCGTCGATACCACGACGCGCGCCTATGGCTTCATGGCGGTGGGCGATCCCGGCCCGATGGCCGACGCCGAGCCCACCGACCCGGCCTGGCTGTTCTACACGTCGGGCACGACCGGCCGGCCCAAGGGCGCCACGCTCACGCACCGCAACCTGCTGGCGATGACGCTCAACTACTATGCCGACGTCGACCGGCCGCCGCCGGGTGGCTCGATCGTGCATGCCGCCCCGATCAGCCATGGCTCCGGCCTGTGGAACTTCCCGATGCTGGCGCGCGGCGTCGTCCAGGTCTTTCCCGAAAGTGGCCACTACGACGTGCCGGAGACGGTCGAGCTGATGAACCGCTGGCCCGACTGCAGCATCTTCCTCGCGCCCACCATGGTGAAGCGCCTGGTCGAACACGCCAGTGCTGCCGATCTGCAGCCCGGCGCGCTCCGGCTGATCACCTACGGCGGTGCGCCGATGTATGTGAGCGACCTCAAGCGCGCCATGGACCTGCTCGGCAACGTGCTGACGCAGCTCTACGGCCAGGGCGAGAGCCCGATGACGATCACCCATCTCAGCCGCGAGTTCCACGCCGAGCGCGATCATCCGCGCTGGGAGGCGAGGCTCGCCTCGGCCGGCATCGCCGACACCTGCATGGAGGTCCGCGTCGTCGACGAATACGGACGTCAGCTGCCGACGGGCGAGGTCGGCGAGATCATCTGCAAGGGCGATACGGTGATGTCGGGCTACTGGAACAATCCCGAAGCCACGGCGCGCTCGTTGCGCAATGGCTGGCTGTGGACCGGCGACGTCGGCGCCTTCGACGAGGAAGGTTTCCTGACGCTGAAGGACCGCTCCAAGGACATGATCATCTCGGGCGGCTCCAATATCTATCCGCGCGAGATCGAGGACGTGCTGAACCTCCATCCCGCCGTCGCCGAATGTTCGGTGGTCGGCCGCCCGCATCCGGAGTGGGGCGAGGAAGTGGTGGCTTTCATCGTGCCCCGACAGGGTGCGAGCGTGAAGCCCGCCGAACTCGACCGCCTCTGCCTCGACAACATCGCGCGCTTCAAGCGGCCGAAGGACTACAAGTTCGTGGATGCCTTGCCGAAGAACAACTACGGCAAGATTCTCAAGACGGAACTCAGAACGAAGCTTTAGGAGGAACGCATGGGCAGCATGATCGATTTCAAGCGTCCCGACGGCAGCACCTGCAAAGGCTATTTCGCCGAAGCCGGCCCAGGTAAGTCGGGGGGCAAGCCGGGCATCGTCGTGATCCAGGAATGGTGGGGACTGAACGACCAGATCTGCGGCGTCGCCGATCGCTTCGCGCGCGCTGGCTACAACGCGCTGGCGCCCGACCTGTACAAGGGCCGCGTGACGCAGAAGCCGGACGAAGCCAACCACATGATGAGTGGCCTCGACTTCGTCGGTGCCTCGGACCAGGACATTGCGGGTGCCGTGAAGCATCTCGCAGGCATTGGCGGCAAGGTGGGCGTCATGGGCTTCTGCATGGGCGGCGCGCTCACCATTGCTGCCTGCGCGCGCGTCCCGGGGATTGCCGCCGGCGTGCCGTTCTACGGCGTTCCGCCCGGCCAGCTCGCCGACCCGGCCAGGATCAAGGTGCCGATCCAGGGTCACTTCGCCAACACCGACGACTGGTGCACGCCGGCCGTCGTCGATGCGTTCGAGAAGGCGATGATCGCCGGCGGACAGAAGCCGGAAATCTACCGCTACGACGCGGCCCACGCCTTCGCCAGCGAGCGCAGCGAGGCCTACCATGTGAAGTCGGCCAATGCCGCGTGGGAGCGCATGCTGGCCTTCCTGGGCAAGCACCTCTGACCGACAAGTCTCCGATGACTAGGCCGGCGCTCGGTCTCGTCATCGTCGGGCTGGGCGCCTCGCTGGCGCCGCTCGACATCGCCGTCAACGTGGCGCTGCCGGCGATCACCGGTCACTTCAGGTTGGCACTGGCCGACGTGCAGTGGCTGGTGATCTGCTACGTGCTGGTCTACGGCTCGCTGATGCTGGTCGCCGGCAAGCTGGGCGACCTGTTCGGCCACCGCCTCGTCTTCCAGATCGGTCTCGCAATCTCCGCCGTAGGCTGTGCGGCCTGCGCCGCTGCGCCCGACTGGCCGCTCTTCCTGTGGGCACGGGCGGTGCAGGGGGTCGGCACGGCGCTGGCGCTGGCCTGCACGCCGGCGCTTGCCACCTCGTTGTTTCCTGAGAGCGAGCGCACCAAGGCGCTGGCGGGCTTTGCAAGTTCGATGGCGCTGGCGGCCGCCGTCGGCCCGTTCCTGGGCGGCATCCTGGTCGAGTTGTGGGGCTGGCCCGCGGTTTACTGGGTCCGCGTGCCCATCGCCCTCGCGGCGTTGGCGCTCTCGGTCCTGCTGCCGTCGCCGAAGCTCGAGGCGCGGCCGTTCGATGCGCCGGGCGCGCTCCTGCTCGCCGCCACGATGAGTTCGCTGCTGCTGTCGCTGGTCTTCTCGCAGCGCCGCGAGGTTCCGGGCCTCTGGGCGTTGCTCCTGTTCGCCGTGTCGCTCGGGTTGCTGCTCGCCTACGTGCGACGCGCCAACCGCGTCGCCGAGCCGATCATCCGGCCCGCGCTGTTCGCCGACCCACGCTTCACCATCCCCAATGTCCTGAATGCGTTGGCCAACCTCGCGGGCTTCTCGATCCTGCTGCTCACGCCCTACTATCTGGTGAACGTGCTGAAGCTCACGGCGCTGGGCACCGGGATCGTGCTGGCCATGGCCTTCGCCGGCAGTCTCATGGGCGCACCGCTCTCGGCCTTTTTGGTGAAGCGCATCGGCCAGCGGCCGACCGTGTTCGCGGGCGTCGCCTGCGTCGGCCTCGGCCTGCTGCCGCTCGGCTTCACCGATCTCCAGACGCCGGTCCTCGTGGTTGCGGCACTGCTGGTGCTGGAGGGTGTCGGGCAGGGGCTGCTGACGGTGGCCTACACCGACATCGTGACCGCCACCCTGCCGCCGCGCGATCGCGGCGTCGCCGGCAGCCTGTCGCTGCTCACGCGCACCGTCGGCATCGTGGCCGGCGCCTCCGTGCTGACGGCCCTGCATGCGCGCGGCGCCGAGGGCATCTGGAACATGGCGGGATTTCTCGCCGGCTACCGCTTCGCCTTCGTGACGGCAGGCGGCGGCCTGCTCGCTGTGCTGCTGCTGTCGCTCCTGTTGCCCGGCCTGTGGTCCAGCCGGCCCCTTACACCTCCCGGCGCGCCTCGAGCCCGGTGACCGGACAGTCGCGGAGGAAGTCACTCCAGTCGTCACTGGCCGTGGGAGCGGCGGCGTAGCCGGCCCGATACGAAAGGCCCAGTCCGTCCTTCCTTTCGATGGCCCGCGCCTGTTCCACCTAGGCGCTCGACAGGTCATCGCCCAGGACCGAACCTGCGCCGCGCTGCGCCGCGCTGCGCAGCAGATCAGGTGAGCTTGATGTTGCCCCGTTTGATGATGTCGCCGAACATCGCGGTCTCGACCCCGATGCGCGCATTGAAATCGGCGGGCCCAAGATAGGTCACGCGCATGCCGCCGTTGTGGACCTTCGCCATGATGTCGGGCGCACGAAGGGCTGCGGCAATTGCCTGGTCGAGCCTGGCCACGACGGCCAGCGGTGTGCCGGCGGGCGCGAGCACGCCGAACCAGGAATCGCCGCCTTCCTTGCCGTAGCCCTGTTCGCGCAGTGTCGGAATGTCGGGAAAATCGGGATGGCGCACCTCGGCCAGCATGGCGAGGCCGCGCAGCTTGCCCGCCTTGATGTGCGGCAGCGTCGTCTGGTCGAACTGGGCCTGGACTTCGCCGGCCAGCAGCGCGTTAGTCGTTGGCGCACTGCCGCGATAGGGCACGTGCACCATCTGGATGCCGGCTTCCAGATTGAGCATCTCGCCGAACAGGTGGGTGATGGTGGCGAGGCCGGCCGAGCCGAAGTTGATCTTGCCCGGGTTGGCCTTGGCATAGGCCACGAACTCGGCAACCGTCCTGGCCGGCACCGAGGGATGCACGGCAAAGGCGCCCCATGAGGTCGTCATGCGCGCGACCGGAATGAAGTCCTTTTCAGGCACGAACGGGATCGGCTGCAGGTGGCGGGTGATGCACACCATCGCCGTGGTGGTGGTGAGGAACGTGTGGGTGTCGACCGGCTGGTTTTTCACATACTCGGCGCCGATCATGCCCGAGGCGCCGGCCTTGTTGTCGAACAACACGCTCTGGCCGAGGATCTGCCCGGCGCGTTCCATGACGATGCGCGTCGAGACATCGGAGGGACCGCCCGGCGGATAGGGGATGACGATGTGCAGCGGCTTGGTGGGCCACGCCTGGGCTTGGGTTTGAGCCGTGGCCGGGCGAATCGAAGCGACCGCACCCAACGCCAGCGCGCCTGTGAACGTGC
>JAESFZ010000545.1_pt1 | contig 11779 bp, 7 predicted proteins | sample 9269561 | NCBI WGS metagenome assembly JAESFZ01 (sample SAMN14515552, study PRJNA621657) | algae metagenome | isolation source: Tildeniella nuda ZEHNDER 1965/U140 and co-occurring heterotrophs from wet... | place: Switzerland: Stansstaad, Zurih | collected 1965-01-01
GCTCGCGCTTCTGCCGTCAACCTTGAGGCTCTGGAGATGCTGCGCGAGCCAGGCCTCGTAGGGCCGGGCGGCGGCGAGCTGCTCCTTGACCTCCTCGTCGGTGAAGATGCGGCCCAGTGCGGTGTCGACGGCGATCATCTGGCCGGGGCCGAGCTTGCCCTTGTGGACGATGCGGGCGTCGTCGATATGCACGGCGCCGACCTCGGAGCCGGAGATCACCAGGCCGTCGTCGGTGACGATGTAGCGGGCCGGGCGCAGGCCGTTGCGGTCGAGCGCGGTGCCGACCACCGTGCCGTCGGAGAAGGTCAGGGCGGCGGGGCCGTCCCAGGGTTCGACGAGGCAGGCGTGGTACTGGTAGTAGGCGCGCAGGGCCGGGCTGAGGTCGGCCACCTTCTCCCAGGCCTCGGGCACAAGCATATTCAGGGCGTGGCGCACATCGCGCCCGGCCAGCACGAGCAGCTCAAGCGCGTTGTCGAGGCGCGAGGAGTCGGAGCCGCTCTCGTCGAGGACGGGCAGCAGCTCGGCGGTGTCGGGCGTGCTGGCGAGCCAGCCCGCCGGCAGCTCAAGGGCGCGCTCGCGGGCGCGCATCCAGTTGCCGTTGCCCTGGACCGTGTTGATCTCGCCGTTGTGCGAGAGCAGGCGGAAGGGCTGGGCGCGCTCCCAGGTGGGGAAGGTGTTGGTGCTGTAGCGCTGATGGTAGACGGCCAGGCCGGTGACATAGGCCGGGTCGCGCAGGTCGGGGTAGAAGTCGGCCAGGTGCGAGCCCAGCAGCAGGCCCTTGTAGACAACGGTGCGCGCCGAGAGCGAGGGCACGTAGGCGGCGATCGCGGCCTGGCGGAAGGCGGCCTCCATCTGCTTGCGGGCGAGGTAGAGCGTGCGCTCGAAGGCGGCGTCGTCGAGGCCGGCGGGGCGGGCGATGATCGCCTGGCGGATGCTGGGCATGGCCGAGAGGGCGCGCTCGCCGAGGGCGTCGGGGCTGACGGGGACGTCGCGCCAGGCCAGCAGGGCGAGGCCGTTGGCCTCGACGGCCTGGGCGACGATCGCGCAGGCGGCGTCGCGGGCGCCGGCTTCGGCGGGCAGGAAGAACATGCCGAGCGCGAGGTCGGCCGGGTTGGCGACGATGGCGCGGGCGGCGAGCTCGCGCTCAAGCAGGGCGCGCGGGATCTGGGTGAGCACGCCGGCGCCATCGCCGGTCTTGCGGTCGTCGGCGACAGCGCCGCGGTGCTCCAGGTTGCTGAGGGCCTCAAGGGCCATGGCGAGGATCTCGTGGCCGGGCTGCCCGTTGATCCGGGCGACAAAGCCGATCCCGCAGGCGTCGTGCTCGAAGCGCGGGTCGTAGAGGCCGGTCGCATCACGCGGAGGTAGTTGCATCGCTGTCACCTTCAAGCTGGCATAAAAAAACGACGACGCTCGACCGAAGCCTCGATCATCGAGGCGGCGGCGAGCGTCATCGGTGCGCCAGATGCCTGAGTGGAGATAGCGTGGCGGCCCCCGGGGCGCGACATCGCGCCCCGGAGGCTTGGCCGGCGCCGCTGCTGCGCCGGGCCGGCGGCCGAACAGGGCCGCGCTGTGCGACTATGAGGCTACATCGCAGGCAGAAAGGGTGCCGGCTAGACGACGAGGTGGCTCAGCCTTGAGCCCCCCGCTGGTGCCGCAGCCGGCGGAAGGTAAAATCCCGGTTGGGTGATAGTTCTGTGAACTATACACGCTGCGTAAACCCCTGTCAAGCCGCTTTGTATACTTTGCACAATGGAATAGGGGAGGAAGCCAGGTAAAACAACCCTGATTGGATCTTTAATCCAGCGCGCGGCGGCATGGTAGAATTGGCGCCAATGCGCACGCCACGAATCGCCTACTGCTCGCCGGTAAACCCGGCCCCGTCGGGCATCTCCGACTACAGCGAAGAGCTGCTGCCCTACCTGGGGCAGTACGCCGAGATCACCCTGTTCGTCGAGGACGGGCTGGCGCCGAGCAACCCGGCGCTGGCGCGGCACTTGGAGGTGCTGCCGCTGCGCCGGCTGCCGCGCGAGCTGCGCCGCCAGGGCTACGACGGGCTGCTCTACCATATAGGCAACAGCCCGGCCCACGCCGCGATCTGGCGGGCCGCGCAGCGCATGCCGGGCGTGGTGGTGCTCCACGACTTCGTGCTGCACCACTTTATGCTCTGGTACGCGGCGAACGCCCAGCGCGACGTGCAGGCCTACGTGCGCATGATGCGCGGGCGCTACGGCGAGCCGGGCGAGCACATGGCCCAGCTGATGATCCGCTCGCGCTTCACCGACGCCGCCTTCGACTACCCGTGCAGCGAGGATGTGGTGGCGGCGGCCCGCGGCCTGATCGCCCACAGCCGCTATGTGGCCGAGCGGGTGGGCGCCCTGCGCCCCGACCTGCCCCTGGCGGTGACGCCGATGGGCGTGCCACTGCCGCCGCCGATCGAGCGGGCCGCCGCCCGCGCCCGCCTCGGCCTGCCGCCCGCGGCCGCCGTGCTGGCCAGCTTCGGCCACATCAACGCCTGGAAGCGGGTCGAGCCGGCCCTGCGCGCCCTGCGGGCCCTGCGCGAGGAGGGCCGCGACGCGCGCTACGTGCTCGTCGGCAGCGTCTCGCCCAACTACGACCTCGCCGGCCTGATCGCGCGCATGGGCCTGGGCGACGCGGTGATGGTGACCGGCTACACGCCGCGCGCCGTGTTCGAGGACTACGTGGCCGCCGCCGATATCTGCGTGAACCTGCGCCACCCCAGCGGCGGCGAGACGAGCGCCAGCCTGCTGCGGCTGCTCGGCGCCGCCAGGCCGACCCTGGTGAGCGCCACCGGCTCCTTCGCCGAGCTGCCGCCCGGCGTGGCTGCCCAGGTCGACCCGGGCGAGGCCGAGGGCGAGCAGATCCTGGCCTACTGCCGGCTGCTGCTGGGCCGGCCGGACGTGGCCGCGGCGCTCGGCGCGCGCGCGCGGGCCTTCGTGGCCGCTGAGCACAGCCTGGAGGGCGCCGCCCTGAGCTACGCCCGCTTCCTCGCCCGGCTCTACGGCTGGCCCGCCCTGCGCAAGCTGCGCGACACCCCGCTGTGGGAGCTGGAGGAAGAGCCGGAGGCCAGGAGAGCCGGCGACACCGAAAGGCCAGCCGCGAGCCCCGTCGCCGCGGCCAGAGACAGCTCCTTGTCTCCCAGCCTTCTTGTCTCAAGTGCCGCGCGGGCCGCGGCCGAGATCGGGCTCAGCGAGGCCGACGCCGGCACGCTCGGCGCTGTGGCCCAGCGGATCGCCGAAATCTCGTAGCGCCCCGCCTCCCCGCAAACAATCGGCCGATTGTCTCTGTCGCCGGCCGCCTTGCCCTGCTACGATGATACCGGGGTGGGGTATTTACTGATGCAGTGAGGGGCGACGATGGCGACACAGACGCGGGCGGAGCGCGCCGGGGCGCGGCTCGGCCTGACGATGACCGATCTTACGATGATCCTGGTGGTGCTGATCTGGGGCGCCAACTTCAGCGTGGTGAAGCTGGCGCTGGCCGAGCTGCCGCCGCTGGCCTTCGCGGCGCTGCGCTTCACGATCGCCGGGGCGATCCTCTGGGCGCTGATGCTGATCCGCGAGGGGGCGCCGAAGCTGCCGAAGGGGGCGCTCTGGAAGCTCACCTGGGTGGGCATCGTGGGCAACACGCTCTACCAGGTGTTCTTCACGCTGGGGCTGCAGCGCACCACCGCCGCCAACGCCTCGCTGCTGATCGCCACCACCCCCGCGCTCGTGGCCGGCTTCGGCGCCCTGCTCGGCATCGAGCGGCTGCGCCGCGCGACCGTGCTGGGGATCGGCCTGGCCCTGGCCGGGGTGGCCCTGGTGCTGGCGGCGCGCGGCCTCAGCTTCACCCAGGCCGGCCTGATCGGCGACCTGATGCTGCTCGCCTGCGCGATCTGCTGGACGATCTACACCCTGGGCGTGCGCAGCGTGGGCGCCGGGCTCTCGCCGCTGGCGATCACCACCTGGACGATGGTCACCGGGGTGCCGGGGCTGCTGCTGGTGAGCGCGCCCGATCTGCTGGCCACCGACTGGGCGGCGGTGAGCGCGGGGGCCTGGTGGGGCCTGGCCTACGCCACCGTGCTGGCCCTCGTGCTGGCCTACCTGCTCTGGAACAACAGCGTGCGCGTGGCCGGCAGCAACCGCACCGCGATCTACGGCTGCGCCATCCCGCTGGTGGCCACGCTGGTGGCCTGGCCGGCCCTCGGCGAGACCCCCACGCCCCTCCAGGCCGTCGGCGCCGCGCTGATCGTCGCCGGGGTGCTGATGACCCGCCGATAGACTCTTCTCCGCCCCTGGTCCGTGCCAAACCGGCGCACCGCGTGGTATAGTGGCGGCACTATGACCACGGAGCACCCTGTATGAGCAAGCGCGCCCTCTCACCGGCGATGATCGGGCGGCAGACTCAGCTCAGCGAGATGGCCGAGGCGCTATCGCGCGCCCGCGCCGGCGCCGGACAGGTGGTCTTCCTGGCCGGCGAGGCCGGCGTGGGCAAGACGCGCCTGCTGCGCGAGTTCGGCCGCCGGATCCAGCCGCGCAGCGGGGTGGCGGTCTACGCCGGCAACTGCTACGACGAGCGCCCCGCCCCGCCCTACGGCCCCTTCGCCGAGCTGCTGCGCGCCCTCGCCACCGCCCCCGACGCCGCGCCCCTCGCCGAGTCGGCCGGGCCCTGGGCCGGCGACCTGCGCCGCCTGCTGCCCGAGCTGACCGCGCCGCTCGGCGAGGACGCCCCCAGCGACCCGCAGGCGGAGAAGCGCCGGCTTTTCCAGGCGATCTACCAGGTGCTGCGCCCGCGCGACGGCCGGGCCCACGTGCTCGTCCTTGAGGATCTGCACTGGGCCGACCAGGCCAGCCAGGAGCTGCTGCACTACCTGGCCCGCGCCGTCGAGCGCGACCGGGTGCTGATCATCGGCACCTACCGCACCGACGAGATGCACCGCCTGCACCCGCTGGCCGCCACGATCGCCCGGCTCACCCGCGACCGGCGCTACCAGGAGCTGCGCCTTTCCCCGCTCTCGCGCTCGGAGCTCGCCGAGATGCTCGAGGCCACTTTGGGCGAGCCGCCGGCCGCCGGCCTGCTCGACGCGCTGTACGAGCGCACCGAGGGCAACCCCTTCTTCACCGAAGAGGTGCTCGACTCGCTGCTCAGCCAGGGCGGCCTGGCCGGCGACGCCCACCGGGCCCGCCCCGTGATCGAGGTGGCCATCCCGCTCTCGATCAAAGATAGCATCCTGCGCCGCGTGGCCGACCTCGACGAGATGACAAGCGCCATCCTGCGCGACGCCGCCGTGGTGGGCCGGCGCTTCGACTTCGAGCTGCTGCTGCGGCTGAGCAAGGTGGGCGAGGCCGAGCTGCTGCGCGCCCTGGGCACGCTGGTCAAGCGCCAGCTGGTGGTGGAGGAGCCGGGCGGCCGCGAGGACCGCTACCGCTTCCGCCACGAGCTGATCCGCGAGGCGCTCTCCGAGGAGATGCTGCGCCGCGAGCGCCGGCTGCGCCACCAGGAGGTGCTGCGCGCGCTCGAGGAGCTGCACGCCGCCGACCCCGACGCCGTGGTCGATCAGCTCGCCTACCACGCCCTGCACGCCCGCGCGGCGGCCGACGCGGCGCGCTACAGCGAGGCCGCCGGCGACAAGGCCGCGGCGGTGCACGCCTACCGCGAGGCCCAGGGCCACTACGAGGCCGCCCTGGAGGCGTCCGAGGAGCTGCCCGCGGATGACCAGCGGCGGGGCGGGTTGCTGGCCAGGCTGGGCACAATGACCTATCTGGTGGGCGACCCGCGCGGCGCCGCCGGCAGCTGGCGCGAGGCCCTCGGGCTCTTCCGGCAGCTCGGCGACCACAGGCGCGCCGCCGACCTGCAGCGCTGGCTCGGCCGGGCCGCCTGGGAGCTCGGCGATGTGGCCGACGCCTTCGCCCAGACGCGGGCCGCCCTCGACACGCTCGCCGGGGAGCCGCCCTGCCGCGAGCTGGCCATGGCCTACAGCGCCCTCGCCCACCTCTACATGCTCCAGATCCCCGATAGCCCGGCCAGCGCCGCCGATACGATCGCCTGGGGCGAGCGCGCCCTCACCATGGCCGAGGAGCTGGGCGACGAAGCGGTGATCACGCACGCCCTCAACAGCATCGGCGTGGCCCTGGCCGATTCGGGCCAGACCGAGGCGGGCCTGAGCCGGCTACGGCGCAGCCTGGCGATCGCGCTGCAGGCCGACCTGCCCGTGGATGTGGTGCGCGCCTACATCAACCTCAGCGGGAAGCTCTGCAAGAAGGTGGGCTCGCGCGACGAGGGGCTCGGCCTCATGCGTGAGGGCTGGGCCTACGCTAGCCGGCTCGGCTACATCCGCGGCATGAGCAAGCTGCTCACCGCCCTGATCTACGGCCTGCTCGAGTCGGGCAAATGGGCTGAGCTCGACGGCCTGGTCGAGGAGGTGCTGCGCCCCGACTACCCCGGCCCGCTCGAGGATCGCACCAGGGCGCAGCACGCGCGGGCGATCCTGCTCTGGGCGCGCGGGCGCCCCGCCGAGGCCCGCGACCTGCTGGAGCGGCTCCTGGCGACCACAGATGACGAGGAGGGACAGCACGTCGAGCACGTGCTCAGCTTCGTCCACCGCGCCCTGGGCGATATGGAGCAGGCCGCCGCCGCCGCCGACCGCCTGGTGGCGCGCGTCCAGGCCAGGGCCGGCGTCGGCCCCGACAGCCTCGCCGTGGGCACCCTGGCCCTGAAGCTGCTGGCCGCCGCCGAGATCTATATCGACGTGGGCCGGCGCGATGAGGCCCTGGAGATCATCGCGGCGATGGAGCGGGCGCCGTGCAGCGGCGACATGGCAAGCTACCAGCGGGCCGTGATCGATGAGCTGCGCGCCCTGACCCTGCTGGATGAGCGGCCGCGCGAGGCCGCCGCGCTGCTCGGCCAGCTGACGTCGGCCTGGGAGGAGTTCGGCTGCCCGCCCGATGTGGCCCGGCTGCGCCGGCGCTACGCCGCCGCACTGCTGCGGCTGGGGCCGGCCGAGCGCGAGCTGGCCCGCCACGAGCTGGCCGCCGCGCGGGCGATCGCCGAGCCGCTGGGCTTCGCCCACGAGCTAGCGCAGATCAGCGCGCTGGAGCGGCCCGAGCCGGCCCGGCCGACCGTCGCCCCGCCGCGCTCGCCCGAGGGGCTCACCCCGCGCGAGCTGGAGGTGCTGGCCCTGATCACCCGCGGCCTCTCCAACCGCGCGATCGCCGAGACCCTGGTGATCTCGGAGAAGACGGCCGAGGTGCATGTGCGCAACATCCTCGGCAAGCTCGGCTTCAGCTCGCGCACCCAGGCCGCCACCTACGCCCTCGAGCGCGGGCTTGGCGTGCGCTCCGCCTGAGTCGCCCCGGCGGGTGGGCGCCCGCCCACCTACCCACCCGCCGCCCCTACCTATCTACCCCTAGGACCTGCGACCTACGCCCGCCTCACCCTCCGCTGACAAATACCTGATCGCGGCGATGTGCCCGCGCCCGCCGCGCGCTACCATAGCCTCAGATGGTAACAGAAGTTGCTGAAAGCGAGGCACAGGATGAGCGTCGAGCGCGATATGCTGATCACCAAGGCCGAGATACGCCGTCGCCAGGACTGGGCGGCCGAGGAGCGCCTGGCCCGCCAGGCCCGCCGCGAGGCCCAGGAGCGCCAGGAGGAGCAGGCCGAGGAGCCCGCCCCGCGGCGCGGCAGCTTCGGCTGGCTGCGCCGCCTCGCCGGCGCCCGCTAGCGCCAGGGGGCCGCGCGGGGCGCGCCCGGCTTCGCGTATAATCAGGGCGTGGATCTCACCCTCACCCCTAGCTGGTCGATCGAGCTGACGAGCGAGGCGGCGCCGGCCCGGCTGGCCGCCGCAGAGCTCCAGCGCACCCTGCGCCGTATCGGCGGCCCGGCGCTGCCGATCGTCGCCGCCGCCGCCGGCCCGCGGCTGGCCCTGCGCCACGGCCCCGCGGGCGACGGCTTTGTGCGCGCCCCCGACGCCGGCGGCCTGCTGCTGCGCGGCGACGGCCCGCGCGGCCTGCTCTACGCCGTCTACGACCTGCTCGAGTCGCTGGGCTGCCGCTGGCTGGGCCCCGGCCCCGACGGCGAGCGCCTGCCGCGCCACGAGCGGGTGCAGCTGCCCGCCGAGTCGCTGGCCGACCGGCCGGCCCTGGCCGGGCGCGGCCTGATCATCGGCCACGATCTCTTCCTCGCCGAGGCCGAGGGCTGGGTGGCCTGGGCCGCCCGGGCGCGCCTGAACACGATCTTCATCCACACGATCGACGAGGGGCTGGCCCTCGGCGCCTGCCGCCTGGAGAGCTGGCGGGCCCGCCGCGCGGCCATCCTGCCGCTGCTGCGCCAGCGCGGCCTGAGCCTGGAGCTCGGCGGCCACCACCTGCGCGACCTGCTGCCGCGGGCGCTGTTCCGCAGCCGCCCCGAGCTTTTCCGCCACGACGGCCGCCAGCGCAGCCCCGACTTCAACTGCTGCGTGAGCAGCCCGGAGGCGCTGGCCCTGATCGGCGAGCGGGCCGCGGCCTTCTTCGAGCGCTTCCCCGAGGCAGATGTTTACCACCTCTGGCCGGCCGATATTTTGGGCGGCGGCTGGTGTCGCTGCCCGCGCTGCGCGCCGCTCAGCCCGGCCGACCAGGCGCTCACCGCGACGAACGCCGTGGCCGAGGCGCTGGCCGCCGGCCGGCCCGACGCGCGGGTGGCCTACCTGGCCTACCACGACACCGAGGCCCCCCCGGCCGGCGTAGCCCCGCGACCCAACGTCGAGCTGCTGTTCGCGCCGCGCCCGCGCTCCTACGCCCACGGCCTGGGCGCGCCGGCCAGCGCGCAGAACGCCGCCTACGCCGGGCGGCTCGCCGCGAATATGGCCCGCTTCGGCGGGCCGGGGGCCGGGCGGGCCGCCGCCTTCGAGTACTACCTCGACGGCATCCTGTTCAAGTCGGCGCCGCCGCCGCTGCCCGCGGTGATCGCCGCCGACATGCGCCACTACCGCGACGCAGGGGTGCGCGCCGTGCACGCCCTGATGACCGGCGACCGGCCCTGGCTGGCCGCGCCGATCAACGCCGGCCTGTTCGCCCGCCTGGCCTGGGACCCCGAGCGCAACCCGGCCGATCTGCTCGCCGCCGAGCTGGCCGCCCGCGCCCCGCGCTCGCCCGGCGCCCTGGGCGCGGCCTACGCCAGCCTGGGCGCGGCCTGGCACGCCGCCCTCGACCTGCACCCGGCCGAGCTGGCCGCCCGCGTGGAGCACACCGCGCTGCGCGATGTGGTGGCCCAGCCCCCCGCCGACGTGCTCGACTTCATGGCCGCGGCGCCGCCGCACTCCGAGCGCCGCCTGGAGCGCCTGCGCGGCGCCCTCGACCAGCTCACCCACGGCCGGGCGGCCTGGGGCGCGGTGAGCGCGGCCGCCTTCGCCGACGCCCCGGCCCTCGCCGCCGAGCGGGCCGAGTGGGAGGCCGGGGCCCTGCTGATCGAGCTGCTCGCCGCGCGCCAGGAGCTGTATGTGCTCGCCGGGCGGGCCGCGCCGGCCAAGCGCCTGCGCGCGGCCTTCGCCGCCGCCCAGGCCACCCTCGACGCCCTGCACGCCTGGGCCGTCGCCCATGTGCCGGCCCCGGCCCGCGCCGGCCACGGCCTGCTGCGCGCCATCCTCCAGCTCCACCTCGACCGCGTCTACGACGAGCATCTGGCGCCGCCCTGGCGCCGCGCCGCGCTGCGCGCCCGCCGCGCCGCCGACATCGCCCGCCACGCCCTCGCCGCCCGCCGGTAAACGGGCTCGGGCTATAGGCTAGCTCGCTCTGGCCCGCGCCGATTGACGCCCGGCCAGGATCGGGTACCATAGGCCGCTATGGAGGATAACTTCTACGTCTACCAGCGGCGCGGCCTGCGCCCGCTGCTCGTGTGGGGCATCGGCAGCAGCCTGGCCGGGGCGCTGCTCGCCCTGCTGCCGCGGCCGTTCTGGCGCCAGCTCGGGCTTCAGGCGGCCGGCTGGGGCATCATCGATGTGCTGCTGGCGATCGCCGGGCGCCGCCAGGCCCTGCTGCGCGCCGAGGAGCTGGCCAGCCATGCCCGCGACGAGGCCGACGCCGCCCGTGACGCCGCCCAGCTGCGCCGCGTGCTGCTGTTCAACGCCGGCCTCGATCTGCTCTACATCGGCAGCGGGGCCTGGACGGCCAACCGCTACGCCGAGCAGCCCGGCCGCCGCGGCCTCGGCGCCGGCATCGCCATCCAGGGGCTCTTCCTGCTCATCTACGATCTGCTGTTCGCCCGCGCGATCGGCAAAAAGTTTCCCGCATGATCACCCGAGAACTCTTCCCGCTGCTCCAGTGCCCCACCTGCCGCTCGCGCGACCTGTATGTCGTCGAGGGCGCCCTGCGCTGCGCGGCCTGCGCCAGCGAGTACGGCTTCGGCGACGGCTATATCGACCTGATGCCGCGCAACACCCAGTACGGCTACGTCAGCAAGTACGTCACCGACGAGGCCGAGCTGGCCGAGGAGCTCGACTACCGCGAGCTGGCCCCGCCGCTGCTCGCCGCCGGCGTGCGCGACCGCGCGCTGCGCCGCCTGATGCGCTGGCGGCCCGGCGACGTGGTGCTCGATAATGGCTGCGGCACGGCCAAGCACGCCGTCTGGAACGCCGAGCACGTCGGCCTGATGGTCGGCAGCGACCCGGCCACGCTCTTCGCCGACGACGCGGTGGCCCAGGTGGCGCTGGCCAAGGCCGACTCGCGCTCGCTGCCGTTCGCCGAGGGCAGCTTCGACAAGGCCTTCGCGATTGACATCCTGGAGCACTTCCCGCTCGATGTGATCGACGACTACCTGGCCGAGACGGCCCGCGTGCTGCGGCCGGGCGGCCGCATGCTGGCCTTCTCCAACACCCGCGAGATGTCGCCCATCCAGCCGCTGATCAACCTCTCGCGCCGGCTCGGCCGGCTCTTCGTGCGCGCCGGGCTCTACGACTTCCAGCGCGAGGCCCGCCGCAAGTCTGACCACATCAAGGCCCTGGAGACCTGGGAGGATGTGCTGGCCGCCTTCGAGCGGGCCGGCCTGCGCCCGGTGCGCGTCGTCTTCTGGAACAGCCTGTTCACCACCTTCGTCGAGCATGTGCTCATGAAGCTCGGCGAGGCGGCGCTGGGAAGGCAGAAGGCGAAGGGCAGAGGGCAAAAGTCTGTCCTGCCCGCCGAGGCAGCCGTCGGCGATGGCACGGCCCGCGAGATCCGCGCCCGCCGGCGGGTGCGCGGCCAGCTGCGCCCCGGCAGCCCGATCTACCTGGCGCTGATGGCGGTGACCCTGCTGATGGAGCTCGACCTCTGGCTGTTCGGCTGGATGCGCTGCGGCAGCTACTTCATCCTGGTGGAGAAGCCGCGCTAGGCGCGGATGGAGGCCGGCCGTGAGCTACCGCCCGCTCAGTGAAGCCGACATCGAGCCGTATGTGGCCCTGGAGCACTACGCCTTCCGGGTCAACCCCGACCGCTCCGGCCTCGACGCCGCGCGCATGGCCGGCTTCCGCGGCCTGTTCGCCGATGGCCGGCTGGCCGCCCAGCTCGAGATCATCCCCCTGCGCGTGCAGTCGGGCATGGGCGAGCTGCGCGCCGCCGGGATCGGGAGCGTGGCAACCGCCCCCGAGCTGCGCCGCCGCGGCCACACCGCCGCGCTGCTGCGTCAGGCCTGCGCCGAGCTGCGCGACGACGGCGTGGCCTTCTGCATCCTCTACCCGTTCAAGCGCTCCTTCTACGGGCGCTACGGCTGGGCCACCTTCGTGGAGCGGCGCGCCTACAGCGGGCCGCCCGAGCGCTTCGCGCCCTTC
>JAESFZ010000550.1_pt1 | contig 11650 bp, 13 predicted proteins | sample 9269561 | NCBI WGS metagenome assembly JAESFZ01 (sample SAMN14515552, study PRJNA621657) | algae metagenome | isolation source: Tildeniella nuda ZEHNDER 1965/U140 and co-occurring heterotrophs from wet... | place: Switzerland: Stansstaad, Zurih | collected 1965-01-01
CGACGCTGATCTGGAAGTTGCCGATCTTCTTCAGCCCGCCGACCAGGGCCGCGGCATTCTCGTAGCCGCCGGGATGGGGCGTGTACTGGCCACCCATGCCGGCCGGCGGGTCGCCGCGCAGCGCCACGATGTGGCGGATGCCGGCATCCCAGTAGGCGCGGGCGATGTCGTCGATCTCGCCCCTGGTCGCGGCGACACAGGTGAGGTGCGCGGCGGCGTCAATGCCGGTTTCCTTCTTCAGCCGTTCGACCGTGTCGTGCGTGCGCTGGCGAGTCGAGCCGCCGGCGCCGTAGGTCACCGAGAAGAACTTTGGCTGCAGCGGGGTGAGGCGGTTCACCGTCTCCCACAGGGTGCGCTCCGCGGCCTCCGTCTTGGGCGGCGAGAACTCGAACGACACGGCGAGATGCTGCGGCGCACGCGCGGGAAACTCCGTCGTGGACGTGCTCATCGGGCTGCCGAGCGGGCCGGTATCGGGACTCATCGTTGAACTCCGTGCGAATGGTCGGCGGCATGGGCGGGGCGTTGCACGAGCTCGCGCTCGGCGCGCCAGATGCCGGTCATCAACCGGCGGCCAGGGAAGTGGATGGGCTCCAGCACATTGAGGCCGGCGCTCCTCAGCCAGCCCTGGACCTGATTGTCGGCGAAGCCGAGATGGACATGGGCATGGTCGCGCTTCAGTTCGACCATGTCGTGCGGCGAGAAATCGACGACCAGCACGGTGCCGCCCGGGCGTACGACGCGGGCCGCTTCGGCGAGCGCTGCGGCCGGATCGTCGGCGTAGTGCAGGACGTGATGGATGGTGACGACATCGAAGCCGTCTGCCTCGAACGGGAGCGCATACATGTCGCCCTGGCGGATCTCGACATTGTCGAGGCCGGCGCGAGCGAGATTGGCGCGGGCCAGCGCCAGCATCTCGCGCGACTGGTCGACGCCCACGGCCTGGGCGACCCTGGGGGCCAGCACTTCGAGCAGGCGGCCGGTGCCGGTGCCGATGTCGAGCAGCCGGCGCGCGCCCAGCGGCAGGTGATGGGCGAGTGCGCGCTCGATCTCGCGGTCCGCGACGTGCAGGGCCCGCAGTTCGTCCCAGCGCTGGGCGTTGTCGCGGAAGAAGCGCACCGCGGCGTTCTGGCGGCGCTGCTGCAGGGCGTCGAGCCGGGACCGGTCGGTGGCGATACGGGGGTGCTTGGGGTCGAGCCGGCGCACGAACTCGCGCACCAGGGCAGCGTCTTCACCGGCGGTGACCAGGCGGAAGCGGGTGAACTGACCCTCGCGGAAACGCTCCAGGAGGCCGGCCTCGACCACGAGCTTGAGATGGCGCGACACCCTGGGCTGGCTCTGGCCCAGCACATGGACATAGTCGCTGACCGTCAGGTCTTCGCGCGCTGCCAGCGCCAGAATGCGCAGCCTTGTGTCTTCGGCGGCCGCCCTCAGGAGGGTCAGAAGGTGATCCATGAAATTCTCAATATAAGCATATCTTTATGTTTGCAAGGGGGAAATTAGACCGACTCTCTGTGGCTCCGAGAGCACAGAGGGGGCGGTCTTTTGGCTATTCACTTAAAACCGACGCGCGCGTGTGCAACACTGCGGCGGAATAGCGGCGACCGAACGCCGCTTCATGTTTTTGGCCCCAGCCTATCCGGGCCGGCGGGATGGACCAGGGTAGTGTTGATGGTCGAAGGTTTGACTGGAACGATGAGGCGCAAGGCGCGCCGTTCGCTCGTCGCGGTGGCGGTTGCCGCCATGCTGATGGGCGGATGTGCGACGAATGACACCGGCGCCACCGAAGTCTGGGACCCGATCGAGACACCCAACCGCTTCCTGTTCTCGCTCAACCGCGTCGTCGACATCATCGCGCTGCGCCCCGTCGCCGTCATCTATCGCGACTGGGTGCCTGAGCCCGCACAGAAGAGCGTGCGCAACCTCCTCGACAATCTCGGCGAGCCGGTGACGGCGATCAACGAGGTGTTCCAGGGCGATCCGAACCGCGCCGCCACGACGATGGCGCGCTTTCTGGTGAATTCGACCATCGGTGTCGCCGGACTGTTCGATGTGGCCACCATGCTCGGCCTCGAGCGGACCAAGGAAGACGCCGGCAAGACCATCGGCCTCTATGCCGGCGTCGAGCCGGAAAACGGCGGCTTCTATCTGATGCTGCCGGTCATCGGCCCCTCCAATGCCCGCGACGGCACCGGCCTGATGATCGACTACCTGGCCGATCCGTTCCGCATCCTGACCTTCAATCTGGCCGTCGACTGGACCGCTTATCAGGCGGCGCGTTACGGCATGAACGTGGTCGACTACCGTTCGCGCACCATCTTCGCGCTCGACGATCTGGAAAAGAACAGCGTCGACTACTACGCCGCGCTGCGAAGCGCTTATACGCAGAACCGCGCCGACCAGATCCGCCAGCGGCGCGAAAAGACCGACACCAAGAGCGAATTGGAACGTCGCGACAATCTCGCTCTGGTACGCTAAGACTCCCCCGTCCGAAGTCCTTTTCAGGGAGCGAACCTGTGTCGCTGCTCGCTTTTCGTCGCGTCGCTATGCGTCTTGTCGGCGCCGTCCTTCTTCTCGTCCTTCCCGCCCTCGGTCCGTCGGCCTCGGCAGCCGATCCCTCTCAGCTCGTGCAGAACACGGCGCAGCAGGTGATCGATATCGTCAAGAACAAGACCGGCGCGGATCGCCAGGCCGCGATCCTGGCGGTGCTGCAGGCGAGCTTCGACATGCCCGCGATGGGCCGTTCGGCGCTGGGCACTCATTGGAACCAGGCGACGGAAGAGGAGCGCACGCGCTTCCTCAAGGCCGTCGCCACGGCGGAGGCCAAGGCCTACAGCGAGCGCTTCGGCCAGTACGCCGGCCAGACGCTGACAGTGGGCAAGGTGACGTCGCGTCCCAACGGCGTGGCCATCGTCGACAGCAAGCTGAACCAGGCCACCGGCCAGCCGATCAAGATTGACTGGGAAGTCCGGGGCGACCGCATCACCGATGTGAAGGTCGAGGGCGTCAGCATGGTCATGACTAGACGTTCGGATTTCAATTCCTACATCCAGAACAACGGCGGCAAGGTCGAGGCCCTGGTCCAGGAGCTCGAAGCCCGTGCCGGCCGCTGAATTGCGCCTGTAACGCAACCGACGTAAGCTTCCCGAGGGAGGCGTGTCAGTCGTTCCGCGGGCCGCCAGGGACGGCAGCGGATCGGAGGAGAGCGCCATGGATAGCGTACTGCTGAAAAACCCGGCCGAGCTTCGCTCTGTCGACCCTGTCTGGGCCCGCATCCGCGAGGCCGCCCAGGCTGCTGCCGCGGCCGAGCCGGTTCTGGCTGGCACGTTGCACGCCACCATCCTCAGCCAGCCCCGGTTCGAGAGCGCGCTGAGCTACCACCTGGCCAGGCTCGCCGGCACGACCGAAGTGCCCGCCGCCCTGATCCGTCAGACCTTCGACGAGGCCTTCTCCGCCGATCCCGCCATCGCCGTCGCCGCCCGTGCCGACATCGTGGCGGTCGTCGACCGCGATCCCGCCTGCACCAGCCATCTCGATCCGCTGCTCTGGTTCAAGGGCTATCACGCGTTGCAGACCTATCGCGCCGCCCATTGGCTGTGGCTGCAGGGCCGGCAGTCGCTCGCCCATTTCCTGCAGAGCCGCGCCAGCGCGCTATTCGGCCTCGACATCCATCCCGGCGCCGTGATCGGCAAGGGCATCTTCATCGACCACGGCACCGGCGTGGTGATCGGCGAGACCGCCGTCGTCGAAGACGGCGTGTCCATGCTGCACGGCGTGACCCTGGGCGGCACCGGCAAAGAGCGCGGCGACCGGCATCCGAAAGTGCGGCGCGGCGTGCTCCTGGGCGCCGGTGCAAAGGTATTGGGCAATATCGAGATCGGCGCCTGCGCCAAGATCGCGGCCGGCAGCGTCGTGCTGGACCCGGTCCCGGCCGGCTGCACTGCGGCCGGCGTGCCGGCGCGCATCATCGGCTGCGTCGACGTGCCTGAACCGGCGCTGGAGATGGATCAGCGGATCTAGATGACCGTGGATCACAAGTTCCGCGGGATCGCGCTTCACACATGGACGATTGACACAACGCCGCTTGAACAGGCTCTGGTGGCGGCGAAGGCTGGCGGCTTCGATGCCGTCGAGCTGCGGCGCGTCGACTTCGTGCGCAATTCGAACGCGCTCGATCTCGTGAAGAAGGGTGGCCTGCCGGTTGCCTGCGTCGGTGTCGAGCCCGGCTGGATCTTCTCCTCGAAGGGCGAAGAGCAGGAGCGGCTGTTCGGCGTGTTCCGCGAGAGCTGCGAGGCCGCCGTGGCACTCGGTTGCCCGACACTGATGAGCGCCATCGGGCCCGGCGCCGCGAGCCTCGACGAGGTGGTCGCCAATATCCGCCGCGCCGGTGCGGTCGCGGCCGAATTCAAGCTGCGGCTGGCGGTCGAGTATCAGTTCCAGCATCCGGTCGTGAAGAGCCTCGACATCCTGCGCGATCTCGTCACCAGGGCAGGCGAGAAGAGCGTCGGCCTGCTTCTCGACGCCTATCATCTCCAGCGCGGCGGCCGGCCCGGCGCCGGCTTCTCCGATGTGCCAGGGGAAGAGATCTTCTACGTGCAGTACAGCGACGTGCCGGATGCGCCGCCCAACGGCCCGCCGCCGGTCGACCGCCTGCCGCCCGGCAAGGGCGTCGTGCGATGGACCGAACTGTTCCAGTTGCTGGCCGCCAAGAACTACGACGGGTACGTGAGCTATGAGGCGCCCAATCCCGCCCATTGGGAACGGCGCGCCGCCGATGTTGCCGCCGAAGGTGCGCAGGCGACACGCGGTGCTCTGGCTAAGGCCTTCGCCTCACAGCATTGACCGGCGACCCACGGCGCTCGATCATCGCGCCCCAAGACGAAGAAGGCGGAGGAACGCGATGAGCGACGTGCGTATTCTGGCGACCGGTTTCGGTTTCCCCGAAGGACCGGTGGCCATGCCCGACGGATCGGTGATCCTGACGGAGATCCGCAACAACCGCTGCTCGCGCGTCGCGCCTGACGGCAAGGTGTCTTTGTTCTCGGCGACCGGCGGCGGCCCCAACGGTCTCGCGGTCGGACCCGACGGTGCGCTCTATCTCTGCAACAACGGCGGCAGCCGCTACGTCGAGGGCAACTCGATGGGCGTGGCGCCGCATCCGGACTACAAGCACGGCTTCGTGCAACGCCTCGACCGTGCCAGCGGCAAGATGACCGAGCTCTACACCGCGTGCGACGGCCACAAACTCTCGGCGCCCAACGACCTGGTGTTCGACAAGACGGGCGGCTTTTACTTCACCGACCTCGGCAAGCGTTACGCCCGGCAGCGAGACCATGGCGGCATCTACTATGCCAAGCCGGATGGCTCCTCGATCAAGTGCCTCGTCCATCCGTTCCTCAGTCCCAACGGCTGCGGCCTGTCTCCCGATGGCAGGATCCTCTACGTAGCGGACACCGAAAGTGCGCGGCTGTGGGCTTTCGACATCGAAGGCCCGGGCGAGCTGCGCAAGCCCAGCGGCAATGCTCACCACAGTGGCCGCGTCGTCGGCGCTGTCGGCAGCAACGCGCGCTTCGACAGTCTCGCGGTGCTGGAGAACGGCAACATCACGGTGGCAACGCTCAACACCGGCATGATCACCGAATTCTCGCCGGCCGGTGCGGTGGTGCGCGAAGTGAAGATGCCGGACATCTATCCGACCAATATCTGCTTCGGCGGCGCCGACATGCGCACGGCCTACATCACCCTGTCCGACAAGGGCCAGCTCGCAACCATGACCTGGCCGACGCCGGGCCTGAAGCTCAACTTCAATTGAGAGGAGGCCACCATGGCGGGCAATGAACGGGCAATCATCGATCTCGACCGGAAGCGCATGCGGGCGATGGCGGCGAAGGATGTCGAGACTCTCGAGAGCCTGCTGGCCGACGATCTGATCTACACGCATTCCTCGGCGCGCCTCGACACCAAGAGGAGCCTGATCCAGGCCATGGTGTCGGGCACGACGGTCTACGCCAGCATCAAGCCGTCCGATGTTAAGGCGCAGGACCTGGGCGACACGGTGGTCCTGACCGGCATCGCGCATATCGAGGTCGTGTCGAACGGCACGCCCAACGCCTTCGGTGTCCGCTTCACCGACGTCTACACGATGCGCGACGGCCGCTGGCAAATGGTAACGTGGCAGTCGACGCGACTGCCGGCATAGGAGACAGAGAATGACCGAGACCCAGATCGCTCCCAATCTTCCTCAGTGGATGAAGGATCATGTCGATCGCTACCTCTCGAGCGGCGGCACCGACGGGCACATGTACAAGATCACCCTGCCCAACATGCCGGAGCTCACCGTTCCTTCGCTGTTGCTGATCACCAAGGGCCGCAAGTCGGGACAGAAGTTCCTGTTCCCGCTGTTCTACGGACGCAGTGACGACAAGGGCGCCGGCAAGGGCTACTTCGTGATCGCGTCCAAGGGCGGCGCGCCGGAGCATCCGGGCTGGTACCGCAATCTGCTCGCCAATCCGGACGTCGAGATCCAGGTCGGCACCGCGAAGCTAAAGGCGCGGGCCCGGATTGCTTCAGGCAAGGAACGGGCGCGGCTGTGGAAGGAGGGCGTCGTCTTCTGGCCGCCCTATGCCGACTACCAGGTCAAGGCAGGCTCGCGCGAGATCCCCGTCGTGGTGCTCGATCCCGTCGCCTAGAGGTCGTTGGCCTAGTTGGCGGTCATGCCGCCGTCGATCACGAGTTCACTGCCCGTGACCCACGCGGCGTCGTCTGAGGCGAGGTAGAGGCAGCCGGCCGCGATGTCGTCGGGCGTGCCGAAGCGGCCGAGCGGCGTCGCCTCCAGACGCTGGCGCGCGACGTCGGGATTGGAGTGGCCCGGCACGGTCATCGGCGTGTCGACGAAGCCCGGATGCACCGAGTTCACGCGGATCTTGTCCCGCGCGTACTGGATCGCCGCGGCCTTCGAGAAGATGCGCACTGCGCCCTTGGAGGCGTGGTAGGCGGCATTGGCGTGCGAGCCGATGATGCCGCAGATCGACGAGATGTTGATGATCGATCCGCCGCCGGCCCGCAACATGGCCGGTACAGCGGCCTTGGTGCCGAGGAAGACACCCGTGGCGTTGATCTCCATGACCCAGTTCCACTGCTCCAGAGTCTGGTCGGCGAGGCGCGGCCCGGCGGTCAGGCTGGTCTGGATGTTGAGCTTGGGATCGCGGCCCGAGATGCCGGCGATGTTGCACAGGATGTCGAGGCGACCGTAGGCCTTCTCGGCATCGGCCACGATTTCCGTCCAGCGTGCCTCGTTGCGCACGTCCTGGGGCGCGAAGGTCGCCGTCCCACCCGACTCGACGATCTCCTTTTCCATCGCCTTGCCGAGGGCGGCGTTGCTGTCGGTGAGCACGACGGAGGCGCCGTGCAGGGCGTATGCCTTTGCGGTCGCCGCACCGATGCCCGACGCGCCGCCCGTTACGATCGCGACCTTTCCAACCAGTCTCTTCCCGGGTTGCATGCTGTCCTCCGCGTTTTCCAGGTGTCTTCTTCGCCCGCGATCGTGGCATGGCGGCCAGCGAAACGACAGGCGGCGGCCTGATTGACTCCCCCGGCCGGGGCCGCACAATTGCGGCAACCAAGAAAGAGATCGGGGCGAGGAAACCATGCGCTTCACGAACAAGGTGGCGGTGATCACCGCCGCCGCCAACGGCATCGGACGCGCCACCGCCGAGATGATGGTGCGTGAGGGCGGCACGGTGATCGTCGTCGACAATCACCAGGGCCGGCTGGACGAGGCCGTGCCGGCGCTGCGCCAGGCCGGCGGCAAGGGGCCGGGACGGGCCGAAGGCAAACTCGCCGACGCGCTCGATGCTGTGCAGGTAGATGCGCTGATTGCGGATGTGATCCGCGACCATGGTCGCATCGACATTCTGGTCAATGGTGTCGGCGGCAGCACGGTGATCGACAACCCGGCGCGCAAGACCGAGGAACTGAGCCTGGCGGACTGGAAGAAGCTGATCGCGTTCAACCTCGACGGCACCTTTCTGTTCACCCACGCCGTGATCCCGCACATGAAGCGGCAGCGCAGCGGCAAGATCGTCAACCTGGCCTCGTTCGCCGGGCGCGGCCTCAGCCCCAACAGTTCCAGCGCCTATGCCGCGTCCAAGGGTGGCATCATCGCCTTTACCCGCAAGCTTGCCTACGAGCTCGGGCCCGACGGCATCAACGTCAATGCCATCGCTCCCGGAGTCACCTTGACCGAGCGCATCCGGCCGCATTGGGAGAAGCGCTCGCAGGCGGTCCAGGCCGAAGAGATCGACCGCACGCCGCTGCGTCGTGTCGCCGAGGCGGTCGACCAGGCGCGTGTGATCTGTTTTCTCGCCTCGATCGACGCCGATTTCGTCACCGGCCTCACCATCGATGTGACTGGCGGCATTTAAGTCTGGGAGAAGAACATGGCGGGTAAGGTCGGATTCATCGGGCTGGGCGCCATGGGCGGGCCGATGGCGCTCAATCTCGTGAAGGCCGGCTTCAAGCTGGTGGTGCACGACATCGACCAGACCAAGACCGCGCCGCTCCGGGCCAAGGGCGCCGAACTTGCCGGCACGGCCGAGGCCGTCGCGGCCGAGGTCGAGCGGACCATCGTCATCGTCGAGACGACCGATCAGGCCCAGGCGGTGATCGCGGGCGAGCGCGGCATCATCAAGGGCGCCAAGCCGGGCCACATCGTTCTCTGCATGGCCACCATCGATCCCTTCGCCGCGCGGACCCTGGCCGATCAACTGGCGGCCCAGGGCATCGCCATGCTCGATGCGCCGGTGAGCGGCGGCACGGGCCGCGCGCAGTCGGGCGATCTTTCGGTGATCGTGGGCGGCGATGCAGCCGTGTTCGCCAAATGCGAGGACCTGTTCAAGCCCATGGGTAGTCGCTCGTTCCATGTCGGGCCGCTGGGCAGCGGCCTCGCCATGAAGCTGGTCAACAACATGCTGGTCCAGGTCAACACCGTGGCGGTCGCCGAGGCCATGGTGCTGGGCGTCAAGGCCGGCCTCGATCCGCAGATGATCTACGACGTGGTGCGCGTCTCGACCGGCGCCAGTGCGGCGTGGGAGCTGCGCGTGCCGCGGATTCTGAGCGGCGACTTCGAGCCGGGCGGCACGATCGACATCTCCTACAAGGACCAGGAATTGGAGACCGCCTTTGCCAAGCGGCTGGGCGTGCCGCTCCTGCTCGCGAACGTGACGCAGCAAGTCTACCAGATGGCCCGCGCCAAGGGACTGAACAAGCAGGACGGCTCGGCGATCGTGAAAGTCTTCGAGCAAATGGCCGGTGTGACAGTGAAAAAGGGGAGCTGAGCGATGACCACCTTCGTGCTGATCCACGGCGCCTACCAGGGCGGCTGGATCTGGAATCGCGTTGCCGAGCAGCTGCGTGCCAAAGGCCATCTTGTGCTGGCGCCGACCCTCGACGGCTGCGCCGAACGCAAGGGCCAGCTCCGCGCCGGCATCAACACCGAGACTCATGCCGACGAAGTTGCCGGGCTCCTGTTCTACAACGACCTGAAGGACGTGGTCCTGGCCGGCACCAGCACCGGCGGCATGGTGATGGCGCGCGTGGCCGAGCTGGCGCGCGAACGAGTGGCGCGGGTGGTGTTCGCCGATGCGCTGGCGCTGCTCGACGGCGAGGCCTTGCCCGACATCGTGAAGCGGCCCACCGCGGTGAATACCGAGTTCGGCACCGGCCCGTCGCGGCAGGATTTCGAGACCCGCCTGTTTGCCGATCTCGATCCGAAGGTGCGGGCCTGGGCGCTCGACCGCTGCACGCCGCATCCGATCGCCGCCATGCAGGCGCCGGTCAAGCTCGAGCGCTTCTGGAATCAGGCGTGGAATGCCTCGGTGATTTATTGCCGCAAGAGTTCCAATCCGCCCGTCGCGCATCAGCGCCGCACGGCCGACAAGCTGAAGGGCCGCTGGCATGAGCTCGACACCGGCCACTATCCGATGCTGACCGAGCCCGAGGCTCTGGCGCGGCTGATCGCGGAGGGATGACGACCATGACGGAGCAGAAAGGCGCCTCGTCACTGGGCTCGATGTTGGCCAGCCGCAAGCCTGGCGAGCCGACCAAGTACGGCCGCATCTTCAAGCCCGACGAGGCATGGCTGGCCAAGGCGCCGAAGGAGGAGATCCTCGAGCCCGGGCTGCCGATCGTCGATACCCACCATCACCTTTGGGACTTCCCGGACTTCCGCTACCTGCTGGACGAGTTGCTCGTCGATCTTGGATGCGGCCACAATGTCGTGGCGACCGTGTTCGAAGAGTGCCGGTCGATGTATCGCGCGCACGGACCCGAGGAGATGAAGCCGGTGGGCGAGGTCGAGTTCGTGGCCGGCGTCGCCGCCATGAGCGCGAGCGGCCGCTACGGCGCGACGAAAGTCGGCGCCGGCATCGTGGGCTTTGCCGACCTGACCCTCGGCGACCGCGTGGCCGCCGTTCTCGAGGCCGAGATCGCGGCGGGTGGCGGGCGCTTCCGCGGCGTGCGCCATTCGGCGGCGTGGGATGCCGATCCGATCATCGGCAACAGCCATACCTATGACGGGCCGGGCCTCTATCTCACGCCGAACTTCCGCGCCGGCATGGCCCGGCTGGCGGCGCTCGGCCTGTCGCTCGACGCCTGGGTCTTCCACCCGCAACTCGCCGAGGTGGTCGACCTTGCGCGCGCCTTCCCCGGCGCCAACATCGTCATGTGTCATATGGGCGGACCGCTGGGTTACGGGCCCTATGCCGGCAAGAAGGACGAGGTGTTCGCCACCTGGAAGGCGAGCATGAAGGACCTCGCCGCCTGCCCCAACGTGTCGGTGAAGCTGGGCGGCGTGATGATGCGGCTGGCCGCCTTCGACTACATGCAGGCACCGGCGCCGCCGTCGTCGGCGGAACTCGCGGAATACTGGGGGCCTTACGTGAAAACCTGCATCGATCTGTTCGGCGCCGGTCGCTGCATGGTCGAGAGCAACTACCCCGTCGACAAAATGGGCATCGGCCCGGCTGCCCTCTGGAACGCATTTAAGCGCATGACCACGGGGGCATCGGCCGACGAGAAGAAGGCGATCTTCAGCGGCACCGCGAACCGCGTCTATCGCCTCGGCCTCACCGGCGTCTAGGCGGCCTTCTTCACAAGCTGCTCGATTTCGAGCAGGCGCGGGTCGACCTTCTCCGGCCGCTGGCTGCCCAGCATCACGACCAGCCGATCGACACCGAGGTCGGCATAGGCCTTGAGCGAATCGGCCGAGGCGCCCATCGGCGGCGTGATGATGATCTCGAATTTCCTGTCGCGCTTGCGGCCGGCCTTGGCGAAGGCCTCGTCGAGCTTGGCCAGCATGCCCTTGGTGCGCTCGGGGTCGAGGTTGAAGCCATACCAGCCAGCGCCGAAGCGCACGGCGCGGCGGAAGGCGGCATCGGCATAGCCGCCGACGATGATCGGCACGTGCGGCTTCTGAATCGGCTTGGGATCGAGCCGCATGGTCTCGAACTTTACCCACTTGCCGGCGAAGTCGACGACCGGCTCGGTCCACAGCCGGCGCATCACTTCGAGGAATTCGTCGCAGCGCGCGCCGCGATCCTCCCAGCGATAGCCGCAGGCCTCGACCTCTTCCTTATTCCAGCCGACGCCGATGCCG
>JAESFZ010000551.1_pt1 | contig 11643 bp, 8 predicted proteins | sample 9269561 | NCBI WGS metagenome assembly JAESFZ01 (sample SAMN14515552, study PRJNA621657) | algae metagenome | isolation source: Tildeniella nuda ZEHNDER 1965/U140 and co-occurring heterotrophs from wet... | place: Switzerland: Stansstaad, Zurih | collected 1965-01-01
CATGCGCGGCGCCATGATCGAGATCCTGCGCCAGGACTATATCCGCACCGCCCGCGCCAAGGGCGCGTCCGAGACCACGGTGCTGTGGCGCCACGCCTTCGCCAACGCGCTGGCGCCCGTACTGACCGTGCTGGCGCTCTCGTTCGGCGGCCTGGTATCAGGTGCCCTGATCACCGAGACGATGTTCGCCTGGCCCGGCATGGGCAAGGCGATCTACCAGGCGATTCTCGACAACGACTACAACCTGGCGCTCGTCGGCCTGCTGATGGCTACGCTCGCCACCATCGCCGGCAACCTGGCGGCCGACCTCGCCTATGTCTGGGTCGATCCACGCGTGTCGATCACGGGAGACGCGGCGTGACGGTGGAGAGCCCGCGCCATCGGGCCTGGACCCAGCTCATGCGCCACCATCTTGCGCGCACGTCCCTCATCTTCCTGGCCGTTCTCCTTGTGCTGTCACTCTGCGCGCCGCTGATCGCGGATCTGCGCGGGATCGATCCGTCCGCGACCGACCTCTTCCGCCGTTTCGAGCCGCCCTCGGCCGAGCATTGGCTGGGCACCGACGACCTCGGGCGCGATCTCTTCCAGCGCCTGCTGGACGGCGGGCGCGTGTCGCTGCTGGTGGGTCTCTCCGGCGCCGTGCTGTCGGCCGTCCTGGGCGCCCTGATCGGGGTCCTGGCGGGTTACCTCGGCGGCCGCCTCGACAGCTTCCTGATGCGGCTCACCGACGGCGTCATCTCGTTGCCGCTGCTGCCGCTCCTGATCGTCCTGGCCGCCATCGACCCGCGCAAGATCGGCATACCGGCCGAGATCGCCCAGTCCGAGACCTTCTCGCTCTATCGCATCGTCGTCATCGTGGCGTTGACCGGCTGGACGACGGTGGCGCGGTTGGTGCGTGCCGAGACGCTGTCGCTCAAGGCGCGCGACTTTACCCGCGCCGCCCGCGCACTGGGCGCGCGGCCAGGCCGCATCATGTTCCGCCACATCCTGCCGAACGCCGCCGGTTCGCTGGTGGTCGCCACCACCATGTCGGTCGGCGCCCTCATCCTGTTCGAATCGACCCTGTCCTTTCTCGGCCTCGGCACCCAGCCGCCAGCGGCGAGCTGGGGTAACATGCTGACCGGCGCGCAGGAGCTCCTGCAGCAGGCCCCCATGCTTGCCCTGTGGCCCGGCCTGCTGATCTTCCTCACGGTGATCGCCTTCAATTTCGTCGGCGACGGCCTGCAGGATGCACTCGATCCCCGTAGCGAAAGGCGTTAGCAATGACCAAGGCTGTCACCCCCACCGATTTCACAGCCATGAGCCGGCTGTCGGCCGACATCGACCTCACCGCCGAGGGCAAGGCGACCGGCTTCGTGCGCGTGCCGCATTCGGTGCACCGTTCGGCCTATGGCTGGATCCCGATACCGATCGTGCGCATCAAGAACGGCGACGGTCCCAGCGTCCTGATGCAGGCCGGCAATCATGGCGACGAATGGGAGGGCCAGATCGGGCTCGGCAACCTGATCCGCAGCATCGAGACCAAGGACATCAAGGGCCGTCTGGTCATTCTGCCGTCGGCCAATTTTCCAGCGGCGATGGCCGGGCAGCGGACCTCGCCGATCGACGACGGCAATCTCAACCGCTCGTTTCCCGGCGACGCTGACGGCACGATCACCCAGCAGATCGCCTACTGGATCGAGCACGCCCTGCTGCCGGGCTTCGACTATAGCTTCGACTTCCACTCCGGCGGCAGCTCCCTCACCTACATTCCAAGCGCGCTGGCACCTCGCCATGACGATGCCGAGCGCATGAAGAAGGTCGTGGGCCTGTTGAAGGCCTTCGGCGCGCCGGTGAGCTACGTCTCGGGGGCACCACAGGGCGGCGGCCGCACGTTCACCTCGGCTTCGTATCGCCAAGGCGTGGTGTCGATGGGCACCGAGTTGGGCGGCGGCGGGTTGGTGACACCCGCCTCGTTGAAGGTGGCGCAGGATGGCATGCGGCGCGTGCTCGCCCATGTCGGCCTGCTGCAGGGCCCCGTTCCGGCGGGCACGCCGACACGGCTCACCGAGATCGGTGGCGACGACTACTACGTCTACGCCTCCGACAGCGGCCTGTTCGAACCGCTGGTCGACCTCGGCACCGAGGTCAAGGCGGGGCAGCCGGCCGCGCGCATCCACTTCCACCATACGCCGTGGCGCGAGCCCGATCTGCTGACCTTCAAGCGCGACGGCCTGGTCCTCTGCAAGCGCGTGCCCGCGCGCTGCGAGCGCGGCGACTGCCTGTTCCATCTGGCAACGGACATCGCGGGCTGACCCGGAGGCAATTCATTTTACCGCCCGCCCCGACTGTGCGAGGCTGAGGTCCCATCAATTTCGAAAGGAGGTGATTACGTGAAGTCCACCATTACGACACCGACGACCTTCACCGTAACCGCCACCGGGATCGTTCCTGTTCTGGTGAATTGCGGCCCGTAGGATCGACGGGAGTCGGCACAAAGCCGCCTACGGGCGGCTTTGTTGTTTTCAGGGTGCATCTTCATGACGAAAGCGCTGCCCCCAGCTGCGGCTGCCGGCTAGGCGCCGCGGCAGGTTACGCAGGAGAGCTTCGACGCAGTCCTGCGGCCGTCCTTGCGCGGTCGCGCGACGGTATGGCCACAGGCGGCGCAGCCATCGATCTCGAAATCGATCCAGTGCGTCGGCTCGCTGCAGGCCTCGCAAGGCAGGCCGCGCCTCGAGTCGATGTGGCCAAATCCGGGAGCACCGCAGGCCGGGCAGAGACAATGCAGTCTCTTGGCGAGCTTCCAGGAGAGAGCGCGCAACACTTTCATGCGCGTCGGATTGCGATGCGCCCGCATGTCGGCGATCACGATCGCCAGCCCGTCGTCCGAGCGATTCGCTTCCCGGTCGATCGCCGACAAAACTTCGTCCAGCCGGGTCAGCCCCTTGATCGGCTGACTGGCGTCGCTGCTGGCGATCACGAACACGCCGTACTCGGGAAAGCCCAGCGCCGTTACGGCTGCCGCGGCCGCCGGATCGCCGGCCTTGAAGCGCATCAAGCGCCAGTTGGTCCGGTGGGTGGCAAGGGTCTCGATGATCTTGATCCCGCGCCGGCGGTCGATGAAGGCCATCACCTCCACACCGGCGGGCTTCAACGGCACGCGGTCGATCGGGCCATAACTGCCTTCGCTGGCGATCGCACAGTCGACATCAAGGGTGCGGAAGGCAAGTTCGGCCTTGATCGCGCAGGTCTCGACGATGGGACCTGGCCGGGCGATCTCGCCGGAAAATGTCCCCAGCGTGTCGGTGTCGAGATCGGGGGCGACTACGATTTCCGCGCCCAAGAGGCGGCGAAACGGCGGCGCGATCGCACACTCCTTGCCGTGGATCGTCGCCAAGCCTATCCGTTCATGCTCGTAGGGATGCGCCATCACAGACGACGGCCGCGCGCCGTTACCGACCGACGCCTATTCCGCCGCCTGCGGTACGGCCTGCCGAGCGAGCTGCTGCTCGACCAGGGTGGCCCAGTACGAGGCGCCGATCGGCAGGATCTCGTCGTTGAAGTCGTAGCCCGGGTTGTGGACCATGCAGCTGCCCGCACCGTCGCCGTTGCCGATCCAGATGTAACAGCCGGGCCGCTTGAGCAGCATCCAGGCGAAGTCCTCGCTGCCCATGGCAGGCGTCGGGTTGCGGTTGACGTTTTCGAGGCCGACCAGGGCAGCCGCCGCGTGGGCGGCGAACTCCGTCTCCTGCGGGCTGTTCACCGTCGCCGGATAGCGCCGTTCGTAGCGCCACTTGACGACCTCGGCGCCGAAGCCCGCCGCGACGTTGCGCGAAACCTTCTCGATGTTCCGCTCGATCATGTCCTGCACCGGCTTCTTGAAGGTGCGGACCGTACCGCGCAGGACGCATTCCTGCGGGATGACGTTCCAGGTGTCGCCGGCATGGATCTGGGTGGTCGAGACCACGGCCGTGTCCATCGGATCGACGTTGCGCGCCACGATCGACTGCAGCGCCGTCACGATATGGGCGCCCACCACCACCGGATCGATGCCGTGATGCGGCATGGCGCCGTGCGCACCCACGCCCTTCACCACGACCTCGAAGATGTCGTAGGCGGCCATCATCGGCCCCGGCCGCACCGCGAAGCGGCCGACCGGGATGCCCGGGATGTTGTGCATGCCGTAGACGCCGTCGACCGGGAACTTCTCGAACAGCCCCTCTTCCACCATGACCCGGCCGCCGCCCTCGTTCTCTTCGGCCGGCTGGAAGATGAAGTAGACCGTGCCATCGAAGTTCTTGGTCTCGGCCAGGTACTTGGCCGCGCCCAGCAGCATCACGGTATGGCCGTCATGGCCGCAGGCGTGCATCTTGCCCGGGATCGTCGACTTGTGATCGAACTGGTTGGTCTCGTGGACATCGAGCGCGTCCATGTCGGCGCGCAGGCCGATCGCCCGCTTCGAGGTGCCCGAGCGCAGCACGCCCACGACACCGGTCTTGGCGAGGCCACGATGAACTTCGAGGCCGAACGACTTCAATTTCTCGGCGACGACGTCGGCCGTCCGCACTTCCTCGAAGGCTGTCTCGGGATGGCTATGGATGTCGTGGCGCCAGGCGGTCATGTCCTTGTGAAACGACGCTATGCGGTTAATGACCGGCATCCGGGCTCTCCAACGAATAAGGTCGCGGATCGTACGGCACCCTCATGACGGGTCAAGCGCACTCGACATGCACCCGCGCACATCACGGTCCATGCAGGAAGTTTGGCGCGCCGTCAGCTGTTCGCGACGTAGACCCGGTCCTCGATCGGGAGGCGACCTTCCTCGATCGCGTGGCAAGCCACGGTCCCACCTTCGATCGCGAGCGCCGCCGGGCGCTCCACCTTGCACCGTTCGTTGGCGAAGGGGCAACGCGGATGGAACGTGCATCCTGACGGCGGGTTGATCGGGCTCGGCACTTCGCCGGCAACAGGTGTGCGCTGGCGACCGGTCATGTCGAGGTCGGGGATCGTGTCCAGCAGCATCCGCGTATAGGGGTGCTTGGGCCGCGTGAACAGAGTCTCCGTGGGCGCTACTTCGACCAGGCGGCCAAGGTACATCACGCCGACGCGCGTCGAGATGTGATAGACGACCGCCAGATTGTGCGAGATGAAAAGATAGGTGAGGCCGAAGCGGCGCTGCAGGTCGACCATCAGGTTCAGGATCTGGGCCTGCACCGAGACGTCGAGTGCCGAAGTCGGCTCGTCGCACACCAGGAATTCCGGCTGGCTGGCGAGAGCCCGGGCGATCGAAATGCGCTGGCGTTGGCCACCCGAGAATTCATGCGGGAACTTGCGGCCGTCGACCGGTGCGAGGCGCACCTGGCGCAGCAGATCGCCCACGCGCTTCTCTAGGTCGGCCTTGTCCTTGGAGAGGCCAAAGGCGCGGATCGGCTCGGCGATGATGTCGAACACGCGCCAGCGCGGATTGAGGCTGGCGAACGGGTCCTGGAAGATCATCTGCATGCGCCGGCGCAGCGCCGCCATGTCGGACCGGCTGTGACGGCCGGCCATGTCGTTGCCGTCGAACTCGATCGAGCCGGCGGTCGGCGGATAGAGCCCGACCACCAGACGCGCCACCGTCGACTTGCCGCAGCCCGACTCGCCAACCAGCGAGAAGGTCTCGCCTTTGGCAATCTCGATGTCGATGCCATCGACGGCCTGGACGATCTGGCGCGGCCGGCCCTCGATGGTGCGCACCAGCCACGGCGCCGAGACGTCGAAGTAGCGCTTCAGTCCCGCGATTCGGACGAACGAAGTGCCGGCGCCGTCAGGCATCGACCGTCTCCTTCAGGACCGGTGCGCCGACGCCGCCGCGGTCATGCAGCCAGCAGGCCGCCCGACTGGCGCCGGCCGCCATCAAATTGGGGCGTTCGACCAGGCAGCGCTGTCCGCGTTCCAGGCAGCGCGGATTGAAGGCGCAGCCCGCGGGAATTTCGGTGAGCCTCGGCATCGCGCCATCGATCTGGGTCAGCCGTTCGGTACGCACGCCGAGACTCGGGATCGAGCCCATCAGGCCCTTGGTGTAGGGATGCTTGGCGTGTTTCACCACGTCGCGCACCGGGCCGATCTCAGCAATGCGGCCGGCATACATGACGGCGACGCGATCGGCGGTCTCGGCGATCACGCCCATGTCGTGGGTCACCAGCATCACCGCCGTGCCATGCTCGCGGCAGAGCCGCTTCAGGAGCGCGATGATCTGCGCCTGGATCGACACGTCGAGCGCCGTCGTGGGCTCGTCGGCCACGATCAGGCGCGGCCCGGCGCACAGAGCCAGCGCGATCACCACCCGCTGGCGCATGCCACCCGAGAACTGGTGCGGATAATGGTCGATGCGGGTCTCGGCCCCCGGAATGCCGACCTCCTTCAGGAGATCGAGCGCCCGCGTCCGCGCCTGGGCGGCCGACAGCGGCATGTGGGTCTGGATGGTCTCGATCAGTTGGCGGCCGACCGAATAGAGCGGATTGAGACTGGTGAGCGGATCCTGGAAGATCGCACCGATGCGGGCGCCGCGGACCTTGCGCATTTCCTCGTAGGGTAGGTTGTCGATGCGCCGCCCTTCCAGGCGGATCTCGCCACCGGCGATGCGGCCCGGCGGTTCGAGCAGGCCGATGATGGCATTGCCGGTCAGCGACTTGCCCGCGCCCGACTCACCCACCACGCCCAGCACTTCGCCCGGCGCGATATCGAACGAGACATCGTCGACCGCGAGCAACGTGCCGCGGCGCGTCGGGAACTCGACCCTGAGGTTCTTGACCTCCAGCAGCGGCGGATTGTTGGACGGCGTAGCCATCAAGAACCCCGTGTCATCCCGAGGCCGCAGGCCGAGGGATCCTTGCCGGACCAGGAAAGGTCCCTCGCTTCGCTCGGGATGACAATCATGCTGGAGCAGCGCCGTGGAGTCATAGTGCTCATCGCAATTTCGGGTTCAGCGCGTCGCGCAGCCAGTCGCCCAGCAGGTTCACGGCCAGGACAAGGGCTGCCAGCGTGGCGCCCGGGAAGACCGTGATCCACCAGTCGCCCGACTGCAGAACTTCATTGCCGAGCCGGATCAGCGTGCCCAGCGACGGCTCGGTCGACGGCAACCCGACACCGAGGAACGACAGCGTGGCCTCGGTGATGATGGCAAGGCCAAGGTTGATGGTCGCGATGACCAGCACCGGCCCGGTGACGTTGGGCAGCACATGGCGGACCATTATCAACAGCGGCGACAGACCGATCACCCGCGCTGCCTGGACATATTCCTTGTTCTTCTCGACCAGCACCGAGCCGCGCACGGTGCGCGCGTACTGCACCCAGAACGACAGTCCGATGGCGCCGACGATGACGTAGATCGCGATCTCGTCATGGCGCTTCACCGAGATGATGCCGCGCACCACTCCATCGATCAGCAGCGCCACCAGGATGGCTGGAAAGGTGAGCTGAACGTCGGCGATGCGCATGATGAGCGCATCGACCGCGCCGCCGACATAGCCGCTTACCAGGCCGAGCGTGATGCCGAGCGCCATGGCGACGATGACGGAGGCCAGCCCGACGACCAACGACAGCCGCGTGCCATACATGATGGACGACAGGATATCCCTGCCCTGGTCGTCGGTGCCGAGCGGGAACGTCCAGTCGCCGTCCGCCGACAGCATCGCCGGCGGTTTCAATCCATCGCTGAGGCTGAGCGTCGCCGGATCGAACGGCGTATGAGGCGCCAGGATCGGCGACAGGAACGCGATCGCCACGATCAGGAAGGTGACGGTGGCCGCGGTCACGGTCAGGGGCGAGGATTTGAAGCTCCACCAGACGTCGCTGTCGGCCGCGCGGTGCAGCCAACCGGAAATCGCCGAGCCCTTCACCATCTCAGTGCCCCGCCACGCGCGCCGAGCCGCCCTGGCTGCGCAGGCGCGGATCGACGACGAAATAGAGGAGATCGACCGTGAGGTTGATCAGCACGAACAGCAGCCCGATCAGCAGCAGGTAGGCCGCCATCACGGGAATGTCGGAGAACTGTACCGACTGGATGAAGAGCTGGCCGACGCCCGGCCAGGCGAACACTGTTTCGGTGACGATGGCGAAGGCGATCAGGGCGCCGAGCTGCAGGCCAGTGACGGTGATCACCGGCACCAGCGTGTTCTTGAGCGCATGGCCGAAGTTGATCGCGCGGTTGGTCAGGCCGCGGGCACGGGCGAACTTGATGTAGTCGGTGCGCATGACCTCGAGCATTTCCGAGCGCACCAGCCGCATCAGCAGGGTAAGCTGGAACAGGCCGAGGGTGATCGAGGGCAGAATCAACGCCTTCAGCCCCGACCAGGTCAGGAAATTGGTGGTCCACCAGCCGATCTGGACGGTTTCACCGCGTCCGAAGGACGGCAGCAGCCGCAGCCACACTGCGAACACCAGGATCAGCAGGATGCCGATCAGGAAGGTGGGCAGCGATATGCCGATCAGGGACACCGCCTGGAACAGCCTGCTCGACCAGTGCTTGGGATAGAGCCCGGTATAGACGCCCATCGGCACGCCGACGAACAGGGCGAACACCGCGGCGCACAGCGACAGCTCGAGAGTCGCCGGCATCCTCTCCAGAATCAGCCGGCCGACCGGCTCCGATGTCCGGTACGAGAGTCCGAATTTGCCCTGAATGGCATTGCCGATGAAATGGAGGAACTGGATCGGCGCCGGGTCGTTCAGGCCCAGCTTGGTGCGCAGTTCGGCGCGCTCTTCCATCGTCGTGTCCTGGCCGACCATGGCATTGATCGGATCGCCGACGTAGCGGAACAGGGAAAACGCGACCACGCCAACCGTCAACAACACGGCGATCGATTGCAGGAGTCGTCTCAGGATAAAGGCAAGCATCGGATGATTGTTGGGCCTGTGCGAAGGCCTAGCAGGATTGGCGCCAAAACGGAACCGGCCCCGACCGCATTGGAATGCCGTCGGGGCCGATCGTAGGTCTTGGTGCCGCTACTTTACGGTCACCATGCGCAGCGGGAAGCTGTTGTCCGCCAACTGCACCAGGTCGATGTTCTTGCGCGCCGCCCATACGACCGCCTGCTGATGGAGCGGAATATAGGCGAAATCGTCGACATAGAGCTTGGTCGCGTCCTTGATCATGGCATCGCGCTTGGCCTTGTCGGTTTCCTGCTCCATCGAGTCGGCGAGCTTGTCGAGCGCCGGGTTCGAGTAGCCGCCAGCATTGAACTGGCCCTTCTTGGTGGCGCCGTTCGGAGTCTGGATCAGCGCCTCGAAGACGTTGTGCACGTCATAGGTCTGTGCCGGCGACCAGCCCAGCATATAGAAACTGGTCTCGCCCGGCTTGAGGTCGGCTTTGCGCAGGATCTTGGCGAAGTAGAGATTGCGGGTCTGTGCCCGCAGATTCACCTTCACGCCGATCTTGGCCAGCATCGCGACCACGGCCTGGCAGATCTTCTCGTCGTTGACATAGCGGTCGTTGGGACAATCCATGCCGGTCTCGAAGCCGTTGGGATAGCCGGCGTCGGCCAGCATCTTCTTGGCCTCTTCCGGCTTCAGCAGCGCCGGCCGCTTGTCGAGATCCTTCATGTAGCCGTTGATGCCCGGCGCCACCATCAGGTTGGTCGGGAAGGACTGGCCGCGCATCACGGTGCGCTTGATCGCATCGACGTCGATCGAGCGATGGATGGCTTCGCGGACCTTCTTGTCCTTGAAGGGGTTCTTGCCCTTGATGTTCGACTCGAGCAGTTCGGGCCGCTCCTGGTCGAAGCCGAGGAAGACGACGCGCGTCTCGGGGCCTTCGAGCACCTTGACGTTGGCGTCCTTCTTCAGCGACTCGGTGTCGGCCGGCGGGACCTCGTAGGTCATGTCGATGTCGCCCGCCTTGAGCGCGGCGATGCGGGTCGCGGGGTTGGCCACCGGCGTGAAGATCACCTCGGTGATGTTGTGGACGGGCTTGTCCCACCAGTTGGGATTGTTGACGAGGATCGTCTTCTCGCCGGCCTTGCGTTCCTTGAGCATGAACGGGCCGGTGCCCATGGCGTTGCGGGTGGCGAAGTTCTCCTCGTTCTTGGTCATGTCCGCGGAATTGACCGCGTTGTTCTTCTCGGCCCACGCCTTGGACATCATGCCGAGCGCCGCCCATTTGTCGGCAAGCAGCGGATCGGGGTACTTCGTCGTCACTTCGACGCGGAGGTCGCCCGTCTTCTTGATCTCCTTAACCGAGACGAAGTTGCTGCCCATGTTCGAGCCCGGGCCGTTCGCACGGTTGAGCGAGAACACGATGTCGTCAGCCGTCAACGGCGTGCCGTCGTGGAATTTCACGCCGGGGCGGATGTCGAAGAACCAGGTCGTCGGGTCGGTCTGGCCCCACTTCGTGGCGAGGGCCGGCTCGAGCTTCAGGTTCTTGTCGCGCCGGATCAGCGGGTCATAGATGTTCGAGTTGAAGGTCAGGAGGAACGTCTCCTGACGGGCATAGGGATCCATCGAGCTCACGTCGCCCGAATTGGCCCACTTGAATGTCTTGGCGTCCGCCGCCGTCGCGATCGAAAGCCCCGCGCACATGACCGCCGCCAGTGCGAAGGAATGCCTGAAGTTGATTATCATCTTTGACCCCATCGTGGATATCGTGCGCCCCTCTTCGCTGGAGCCTTCCCCGGCCAACCCCTGCGTGAACGCATATCTCGGCACGTTGCACTGGCCCTGCGAGGCCGTCAATTGCACAAAAAATTTGCATGCTCACAGAGGGTGTACGTAGGCCTGAGGCGGGTTAGGGTGACCGTCTTCTGACTTTATTATGGGTGCGGCCATGAATGACGTTTCTCGTAGCTTTCGCGGCAATTCCAATGCGGCCCGGGATATTGCGCACCACCTGCACCCTTACACCAACTTCAAGAAGCATGAGGCCACGGGTCCGCTGACCATCGTGCGCGGCCGCGGCGTCTACGTCATGGACGACGACGGCAAGGAATATATCGAAGGCATGGCCGGCCTGTGGTCGGCGGCGCTGGGCTTCAGCAACGAGCGGCTGGCGACGGTGGCCTACGAGCAGATGAAGCAGCTGCCGTTCTATCACGCCTTCAACCAGCGCTCCCACGAGCCCGCGATCAACCTCGCCGAGAAGCTGAAGTCGATGGCGCCGGTGGAGATGTCGAAGGTGTTCTTCGCCAACTCCGGCTCCGAGGCCAACGACACCGTCGTGAAGATGGTGTGGTACATGAACAACGCGCTGGGCCGCCCGCTCAAGAAGAAGATCGTCTCGCGCATCAAGGGCTATCACGGCATCACCGTCGCCTCGGGCAGCCTGACCGGCCTGCCGAACAACCACCGCTCGTTCGACCTGCCGATCGCCGGGATCGTGCACACGAGCTGCCCGCACTTCTATCGCTTCGGCCACGACGGCGAGACCGAGGAGCAGTTCGCCACACGCTGCGCCGAGGAGCTGGAACAGCTCATCATCAAGGAAGGCGGCGCCGAGCACGTCGCGGCCATGATCTGTGAACCGGTAATGGGCGCGGGCGGCGTGATCGTGCCGCCCAAGGGCTACTACGAGAAGATCCAGGCCGTCTGCAAGAAGTACGACATGCTGTTCGTCGCCGACGAGGTGATCTGCGGCTTCGGACGCACCGGCAACGTCTGGGGCAGCCAGACGATGGGCATCAAGCCCGACAT
>JAESFZ010000552.1_pt1 | contig 11616 bp, 11 predicted proteins | sample 9269561 | NCBI WGS metagenome assembly JAESFZ01 (sample SAMN14515552, study PRJNA621657) | algae metagenome | isolation source: Tildeniella nuda ZEHNDER 1965/U140 and co-occurring heterotrophs from wet... | place: Switzerland: Stansstaad, Zurih | collected 1965-01-01
AAGATCTGGGGGCAAAAATGCGGTGAGCGGCTGGCGGAGGTAGGCCGCAATGATGCAGAGGAGCGCAGCAGACATCGTGCGCTGGCCGGACTCGTAGCGAGAGAAGGTTGACTCGGCCATGCCCACATGGGCGGCGACCTGCGCCTGGAGGATGCCCCTGTCTAGCCGCCGCTCGCGTGCCGCCGCACAGATCTGGGCGTTCAGCTCCGCCTCGTGATCACGAGGCGACCCGCCGCTTACCTCGCGCACGGCAGCGCCTCCTGTATCGGCGACTGCCCCTTGGGGTCTTCGGGGAGCGGCTCCGCGGCTCGCGCGCCGAGGCGGCTGGGGAGGGCCGCTTCTTCGCCCGCGAGCAGCAGGACAGGGATGTAGCCCTTATCAAGCTGCACCTCGCGGTATGGCGAGCGGGCAGGCACAGGCGCGCTTGAGACTGACGCATCAGTCATGGAACTGCTCACAGCTATCGATCAACTTGCTGATTTGACAACTGTAGCATGGCCGTGCGGAGGTGTCAAGCATAGACTTGTCAATTTGACAAGTCTGGCACTCTATTAGGCTGGCTGACGTTGCTGTTTTAACAACTTGATACGCTCCTGAGCGGTGTGACCTTCGCTCGGCGCGCCGGCATCTTGCAGAGGGGCGCGCTCAGTCAGCGGGATCGCCCGGCTGAGCCGGAAGTGTAAGCGAGTCGGGTTTTTGTTGCGCTTGCTCGTGTCGCTCGCGCACCGCCGCGACTGCCTCGGTCATTGTGGGCACGCGCTGGGCGCACGCCAGCGCAAGCGCCAGCAGCCCTCTGAGCGCGTCCTCGGCGGGCGCCAGGCGAACCGGCGCCGCGAGGCGTGTGGCGATCAGGTCGCGCAGCAAGCGTGACTGGTGCGCCAGCCCACCGCTGAGCACCAACTGGCGCCAGGTTCGGTCGGGCATCAGGCGCAGCGCGGCCTCCTCGTAGCTGGCGGCCATCTGTCGAAAAGCGGCGCGCAGCAGCCCGCCCGCCGTCAGATTCCCCTCGCGGATACCCTCGATCAAGCCCGCCTCGCCCTCGGCGCCGCCGAAGAAGCCCAGCTGCACCCGCAGCTCGCTGTCTGGCGCGGCCTCGGCGGCCTGGATCAGGTAGGGCCAGGGCTGCGCGACCGGCGTGCCGTGGGCGGCGGCCAGCTCGCTGAGCAGGCCGACCAGCACGTTGAGCGCGCGGCCGGCCGGCACGCCGCTGATAGTCGTCAGCGCAAGCCCGTCGAAAAATGGCCGGGTCTGGAAGTCGCCGAGCAGCGGCGCGGGGCGCAGCACGCTGACTTGCGAGCCGGTGGCGATGTTGATCGACAGCTCCCCTGCTATGAGTCCGGCGCCGGCCAGCGCGCACTGCGCATCGCCGACTGGCCGGTAGCACGGGATAGAGCGCCCGCCGCTGCGGTACGCCCCCGCCGGCTTGGTGAGCGGGGCGATCGGCGGCCAGCTGAGCGTGTCGAGCCTGGTGGCAGCGAGGGCGGCCGGGTGCCAGGCCTCGCGCACGACATCGAAGGCGCCCGCTGCGGCGGCGTTGGTGGCCTCGATGCCGGGAGGCGCGGCGCAAAGCTGCATGAGCGCGAGGTCGGCCAGGGTCAGCGGGGTCGAGCCAGGGGGCAGCTCGCCGCGCTCGGCGAGCCAGAACAGCGTGGCGATCGGCAGCCCAGGCCGCAGCTCGTTGCCGAGCGCCAGACGAGTCTCAGGCCCCAGCCGTGCGGCCAGCGCCTCGAAGTAGGTTCCGCCGGAAGAGTGCGACTCCAGCACGCGCTGATCGAGCCAGGTGATCACATTTGTGAGGGGCGCGCCGGCCTGGTCCACCAGCACCACGCTGTGCATCTGCGTGGATAGTACGATCCCGGCGCAGCGTGGCGCCAGCGGCAGCAGCGCCTCGATCATCTCGCCGATGGCCGCGGTGATCGCAGCCGGGTCGAGCTCGTGGTGGCGCTGCGGGAGCCCGGGAAGCTGGGCGGGGGCCGGCGCGCGCCTGATGTGCCTGAGCTGAAGGGCGTCCAGATCCAGTACGGCGCCCTTTACGAACGTCGTGCCGATGTCGATGCCGAGAAACTGTGTCATGCCGGCTCCGCTCTGGCCTGGCCCGGCGCTGTTCAGCGGGGCCCATCGGGCAGCGGCTCCTCCATCACCTTGGCGATCGCGTCCGCCAGCACGGGCTCCACCGTGATCTGCGCGGTCGTGGCCGCCTCCTTGTCGTGAACCTGCTGCTCAAGGGCCTGCGCCGCCGCGACGATCTGCTGCACGGCCGCGGCCAGGGGCACCAAGCCCGTGTCGAGCACGAGATCGTAGTTGGCCGGCTCCTCCCACTCCTTGTTGTAGAACCGCCTGACGTACTTGCGGTGCACCTCGTCGTCCTCGCGCACCTGCTCCTCGGCCACAGACAGATCGGCCAGGCCCTCCCTGGCCAACACCCGCTGCGCCCGCTCCGCAATCGGGGCCTGGATATGCACGTCCAGCACATCCGCGTAGTCGCCCAGCACAGCGAAGCCGGTCCGGCCCACGATCACGACGTTGCCGCGCCTGGCGACCGCCTCCGTGATCTCGTTCGCCATCGCGACAAGCAGCAGGTTGTCCGCGTTGAGGAGATCCAGGAAGCTCGGCACGGAGCTGTACAGATCATCAAATCTGGTCAGCCCATACTGCCGGAAGATCGCATCGGTGGTGCGCTTGTCGACAAGCTCGTAGCCCAGAGTCCGCGCCACCTGCTGCGCGATCTCAAAGCTGCCGCTCCCAAGCTCTCCGGAAATCGTGATCACCGCCATGGGTGGCACCTCCTTCGATATAGCTTCGGGAAGCCTTTCGTGACCAGCAAAGCTGGCTGAGCCTCGTCTTAGCTATGGCTGGGGGCGGCGCTATCCTCGGAGGCCACGGCGTAGTACATGATCGACTCCTCGCTGGCCTCGGCCCGCGACAGCTCCTTCACGATCGTGCCCTGCCGCATCACCATGATGCGGTCGCTCATGCCCAGCACCTCGGGCAGCTCCGACGAGATCATAATGATCCCCACCCCGCGCTTGGTCAGCTCATTCATAATCTGATAGATTTCAGATTTGCTGCCCACATCGATGCCGCGGGTCGGCTCGTCCAGGATGAAGATGCGCGTGCCGATGCTGAGCCAGCGGGCCAGGACGACCTTCTGCTGGTTGCCGCCGCTCATGTTGACCACAATGAAGTTGGGGCCGGGCGTCTTGATGCTCAGATCTTTGATGAACTTCTTCACCAAGTCGAGCTCTTTTGAGAGCTGGAGCACGCCGTAGCGACACAGCTGCCTCAGGCCCGAGATCGTGGTATTGACGGCGACGTTCAGCTTGAGGAACAGGCCCTGCGCCTTGCGATCCTCCGTCACCAGGGCCACCCCGTGGGCGATCGCGTCCGAGGGGGAGCGCGGCTTGTACGGCTTCCCGGAGATGCGCATCTCGCCGGTGTAGGGGTCGGCCCCGAAGATCGCGCGGACCAGCTCGGTGCGCCCCGAGCCCGTGATGCCGGCGAAGCCGACGATCTCGCCCGCGCGCAGCTTGAACGAGATGTCGTGCACGAGCGTGGGCCTGGCGACATTCTCGACCTCGAGCAGCACATCGCCGGGCGTCGGGCTCCGCTTTGGGTAGACGTCCTTGAGCTCACGGCCGATCATGAGCTTCACCAGGTCGTCCATCGTCACCTCGGAGAGCAGGCGGGTGTCGACGTAGCGCCCGTCCTTCAGCACCGTGACCTCGTCGGCAAGCTCGAAGATCTCGGCCATGCGGTGGGAGATGTAGATGATGCCGATGCCCTGGGCCTGCAGCCTGCGCACCACCTCGAACAGCTTCTCCAGATCCTTCTCGCTCAGCACCGCCGACGGCTCGTCCATGATGAGGATGCGGGTGTGGCGGTTCAGCGACTTGGCGATCTCGGCGAGCTGCTGCTCGGCCACCGAGAGCGTCCCCGTCAGCGCGTCTGCCGAGAAGGTGACGCCGAGCGAGTCGAGGATCTCCTGCGAGCGGCTCCGCACCTGATCCCAATCGACCGCGAAGCCTTTCCTGGGCAGATGGCCCAGAAAGATATTTTCGGCGACGGTCAGGTTCTTGGCGAGGTTGAACTCCTGGTAGATCGTCGAGATGCCGAGGGCCTGGGCGTCCTGGGGGCTGCGGATCTCGACCGGCTTGCCCTCGAAGAAGATCTGGCCCTCGTCCTTGGAGTAGGCGCCGGACAAAATCTTGATCAGCGTCGACTTGCCGGCCCCGTTCTCGCCCAGCAGCGCGTGGACCTGGCCCTCGCGGACGGTGAGGTTGACGCCCTCCAGCGCCTTGACGCCGGGGAAGGTCTTGCCGATGCCCTTCATCTCGAGCAGCACTTTGCCTGGGGATGTGCTCATGGCGGCCTCCTGGCTACTTGCCGCGGTGGGAGAGGTAGTCGATGGACACCGCGACGATCACCAGGATGCCGGTGATAAGCACCTGATAGATCGAGCCGACGCCCATCAGCTGCAGGCCGTTGCGAAACACGCCGACGATCAGTGCGCCGATCAGCGTGCCCACGATCTGGCCGCGCCCGCCTAGCAGGCTGGTGCCGCCCAGCACCACGGCGGTGATGCTATCGAGGTTCCCGGTCTGCCCGGCCTGCGGGTCGCCGACGCCGGTGCGCGAGACGAGCAGCAGCCCGGCGATCCCGTACGTGATCGCTGCCACGATATAGACGCCCGTCAGCACGCGGCGGGTGTTGATGCCGGCCAGGCGCGCGGCCTCTGGGTTGTCGCCCACGGCGTAGACGGCGCGGCCGGCGGGGGTTGAGCGCAGCACATACCAGGTGATCGCGTAGAGGATGACCATCAGCACTGAGCCGTAAGTGATCGCCGTGCCGGCGACATTGAAGGTGTTGCCCAGGAACAGCAGAGATTCGGGGAGCTGGGTGATCGTCGAGGTGGTGTAGATGCGAACCAGGGCGTAGGCGATGTTAAATGTGCCGAGGGTGACGATAAAGGCCGGCAGGCCGATGGCGGTGATCAGGCCGCCGTTCAGCGCGCCGATCGCCACGCACACCAGCAGGCCAACCAGGATGGCCAGGGCCGGGTGCATCCCCGACTCGACGGCGAGGCCGGTTACGAGCACCGAGGACAGGGCCATGATCATGCCGTTGGAGAGGTCGATGCCGCCGGTCAGGATCACCAGCGTCTGCCCGATCGCCAGCGTGCCGACCACCATCACCTGCTGGATGATCAAGGAGAGATTAGCGCCGGTGAGAAATTTATCGCTCTGTGTGGCGAAGAAGATACTTGCCAGGACAAGGGCCGCGAGAGGACCCATAATCGGCGAGCCGCGCAACACGTCCAACACGCTGGAGCGACGCTTGGTGACCTTGCTCACAACTGCGCCCATGTGGAATCCTCCTTGATGAGCGGCGGCAGCGGGCTCATTCCCGCTGCCGCCGCTTTTGGCCTATGCTGCTACTCGCCCCAGCAATTCGCCAGACCGAACGCCGAGTCCTCGCTCGCCACGCCGTCCTGGGGCTGGTCGGTGATCAGGGTGACGCCGGTGTCGGTGTAGCCGGTCGGCTTTTCGCCGGTCTGGGCGTACTTGGCGATTGCCTCCACACCGAGGGAGGCCATCTTCAGCGGGTACTGCTGCGAGGTGGCCGCGATCTGGCCGTCCACAACACCCTGCACGCCCTGGCAGCCGCCGTCGACCGACACGATGATGATGTCGTTCTCTTTGCCTGCGGCTTTGATCGCCTGGTAGGCGCCAAAGGCGGCCGGCTCGTTGATGGTGTAGACGAGGTTGATGTCGGGGTTGGCGCTCAGGCAGTTCTCCATCGCGGTCTGGCCCTCGGTCTGGTCGCCGCGGGTGTCCTGCGAGCAGACGACCGCATCGGCGGTGACGAGGTCGGAGGAGTTCGGGTCCACGTCGGAGACGAGGCCGTAGCCCTGGAGGAAGCCGTTGTGGCGCGCGGCGCCGACGGTGATGCCGGGGGCCAGGTCGAGGGTGGCGATGATCGGGGTCTTGTCGCCCATTGCCTTGGCGGCCCACTGGCCGATCAGCAGGCCGGCGTTGAAGTTGTCGGTGGCGAAGAGGGCGTCGACGGCGTCCTGGGGCTCGGTGGCGGTGTCGAGCGCGATCACGAGCACGCCCTGCTCGCGGGCCTTCTCGATCGTCGGCACGATCGCCTTGGTGTCGCTGGGGGTGATCAGGATGCCCTTGGCCCCGGCGTTGACCATGTTCTCCAGGGCCGTGACCTGGCCCTCGTTGTCGCCGTCACGGGCGCCGGCGCCGGTGAGCAGCGTCACGCCAAGCTCGTCGGCCTTGGCCTGGGCGCCCTCGCGCATCTTGACGAAGAACGGGTTGGTGTCTGTCTTGGTGATCAGGCCGATGATAACCTCATCGCCCTGGGCTGCCTCGCCGCCCGCAGGCGCCGCTGTGGCCTCGCTCGCGGCCGGAGATGCGGCCGGTGTGCTCGCCGCCCCGCCGCACGCGGACAGCAGGCCGAGCATGAGCGCCGCCATCCAGACGAGCCCGAGCCAGCGGAAAGATCGGTGTCGCTGATCCATCAGTACCCCCTTTGTACCTATTCGTTTCGTGCCGGCGTCTGTCCCGGCTGACAACGTTGTCATTGACAATATCACAGAAATTAGCCCTAGTCAAGGAGCAAAATACTGTGTATACTGGATGTAATCCCGTGCAGCATTCATCGGAGTTGACAACGTTGACAGAAGCGACGGCGGACAGCAAAGAGATGATGGATCGCGCCTCTACAATGCGCGATGTAGCTGCGGTAGCGAATGTGAGCATCAAGACGGTCTCACGCGTCGTCAACCACGAAGCTGGCGTCTCCGCCGAGGTGGTTGCACGTGTTCATGATGCCATTCGCCTGCTTGGCTATCAGCATAACACCACTGCGAGCAATTTGCGGCGCAATGATCAGCGTACTCTGACGATCGGCGTACTGCTCGACGATGTGGCCAACCCGTTCATGTCGACGCTCCATCGGGCCATCGAGGAGATTGCGCATCGCCACGACACCCTGGTCTTTGCGGTCAGCAGCGACCAGGATGCCACGCGCGAGGATCGGCTGATTCGCGCGATGGCCGCGCGCCGTGTCGACGGGCTGATCGTCGTGCCAAACAGCGCTGGCGCCGCCGGCCTACAGCAGTTCCAGCGCCTGCATCGGCCGGCGATCTGTGTCGATCGGCCCGCTGTCATCCCCAACGTGGACAATGTGCTGGCCGACAACCGGGCGGGGGCGCGCAAAGCGGTGCACCATCTGGCGGCCCACGGTCACCGCCGGATCGCCTTTCTCGGCGACCGCGAGACTATCTGGACAGCTACCGAGCGATACCTGGGCTATGTCGAGGCGCTCGCGCTCGAGGGCCTGACCCTCGACCGGCGGCTGGTGCGCCAGAATCTGTCGAGCATCGATGCCGCCGAGCAGGCCACGCTTGATCTGCTGAGCGCCGAGGCGCCTCCCTCGGCGTTCTTCACCGGCCAAAATCTGGTCACGGTTGGCGCTTTGCGCGCGCTTCAGCAGCGTGGCCTTCAGCAGCGCGTGGCGCTCGTCGGCTTCGACGACTTCTTGCTCGCCGACCTGATGGCGCCGCCGATCTCTGTGATCGCGCAGAACCCGACGGCGATGGGGAAGGCCGCCGCCGAGCGATTGTTTGCCCGCCTCGACGACACCGCATTGCCTCCACAGCAGATCGTGGTCCCGACGCAGCTGCTTGCGCGTGGCTCCGGCGAGATCCCGCCCCCCGTAGAGCCCCTGTAAGATCGCGATGCCACGTAGCCCGGTGCCGAGGCGCTCGGGTCGCCGCAGCCGACGGATAGACGAGCAGGGGGCCGAGCTATATTGGCTCGCCCCCTGTTTGTGCCAGCTCGCGTATACCTCAGACGTGGGCTCGTGAGCGGAGCTGGGCGCGCCGGCCCATGATCAGGCGCGCACCACCTCGTGGAGCTTGCCGGTAGTCACATCATAGATGGCGCCGCTAATGAGAATATCGCCGGGGATGAGCGGCGACGCGCGCAGGATCGCGACATCGTCGCGCACGCTCTGCTCAAGGTCGGGGAATGGCAGAAAGTCCTGGCCGCTCACATCAGCTCCCAGGTCGGCCCGCACCTTGGCCGCCAGCTGCTCGTTCGTAAAAGTGAGCATGCCGCACTCGGTGTGGTGCAGCACGACGATCTCCGTCGTGCCCAGGAACCGCTGTGAAATCACGAGCGAGCGGATCGCGTCTTCGGCCCGGCCGCCGGCGTTGCGGATGACGTGAGCATCGCCGATCGCCAGGCCAAGGGCTTTCTCCGGGTGCAGGCGGGCATCCATGCAGGCGACGACAGCCACCTTGCGGGCCGGCGACGTGGGCAGGTGGCCCTGGTCGAAGCCTGCGGCGAATATGGCGTTGGCCTCCAAGAATTCGTCAAAGCGGCTCATAGCTGCTCTCTCCCTGGTGCAAACACGCTGCTGCATGTATCTTCTCTGGCTAGCTGGGTAGCGAGGGGTTATGCTGAATGCGGCCAAGCCGTTGCGGAATGCTTAGGGCTGTTTTGCCGCTAAGCCAGGGCGTGTTGATATCAACACCATAAATTAACTATGTTGCACTGTCAACCAGACAACCTGCGGCATGCCAGTTTGTGCCACTCCAAGGCCGAAGAGCTTAGCCGCTTCGGGGGCCTTCTATGTGCTCCTTGACGATGTGTATATTTGCAACTACAATAGTTACGAAAGGTGGCTGGCCATGCATACGAACACACGATTCGCGGTTGGCGTACACATCTTGACACTGCTGTCTCAGGCGGGCGATGAGCTTCTGACGTCTGAGACAATCGCCGCGAGCGTCAACACAAACCCGGTCGTCATTCGCCGTGTGCTTGGCTATCTCAGGCGAGTGGGTATGGTGGTGTCGCAGCCAGGCAACCGCGGCGGCTGGAGGCTGTGCCAGCCCGCGGAGGCGATCACGCTGCGAGCGGTCTACCGGGCGGTGGACCAGGAGCAGGCCATTGCCATCCACAGCCGGCCCAACCCGGCCTGTCCGGTGGGCCGGGTGATCCAGCAGAGCCTGGAGCAGGTTACAGCCCAGGCCCAGGAGGCACTGGAGGCATCGCTCGGCACAACCACCGTCGCTGATGTGCTTGCCGACGTATCCCTGCGCATCGCTGCCTAGCGCTCTTTTTTATCACCAAACGTAACAGACACAGTTTCGTTTAGCGCTATAAAGCGCCGCTTACGTTGGTGAGGGCCGTTTTCTATCGAGAAATGTAACTACTGTAGTTACGTTCTATAGTCAGTGGCGCGTGACGCCGCAAGGAGACAGAGCATATGAAGATCGCACTCATCGGAGCAGGGGGCATGATCGGCCAACGGATCGCGCAGGAGGCGCTTCGCCGGGGGCACGCTGTCACGGCCCTGGTCCGCGACCCCGCCCGCTACGGGGAGGCTTACCCGGAGATACCGGCGGCTAAGGCCGACGCCCGCGACGCAGCAGCGCTCGCTGGGGCGATCGCGGGGCACGATGTAGTGATCAGCTCTTTCGGACCGAACCATCAGAGCGGCGATGTCCAGGATTACCCGCGGGTTGCGCGGGCCCTGATCGAGGCCGTCGGCCGCACAGAAGGGCAGCGGCTCCTGGTGGTGGGCGGCGCCGGCAGCCTGGAGGTGGCCCCCGGGGTTGCGCTCTATGACACCCCCGAGTTCCCCGCGGCCTGGCTTCCGCTGGCCAAGGCCCACGGCGAGAGCCTGGCGCTGTACCGCACCGCTGACATCGACTGGACATTCCTCTGCCCGCCGGCTCTGATCGAACCAGGCGAGCGCACGGGCATGTACCGCGTGGGGGGCGAGCAGCTGCTCACAGACGCGAACGGGCAGAGCGCGATTTCCGCCGAGGATTACGCGGTCGCCCTGCTGGACGAGATCGAGCGCCCGCAGCACCTGCGCCAGCGCTTCACTGTGGCCTACTAAAACCACGCCGCAATACCAGGGCAGGGATGGCTGCGCACGCCATCCCTGCTTATACGCTCGTTGGCGATGCGATGTTTGCCCAGCGGGGTTTGAGTATCCGAACCATCGAGGCTGCGGACGCTACGTCGTGTTCACAGGGCGGTGCCGCGCCGCGCGCGGGCGGTAGACACCCCAGGCACGGTCGATGAGCCGCGCGCTGCGCCCGATCGGCAGGCCATTGGCCTGGGCGCCTGGCAGCAGCAGCCTGGGCCAAGGCGCGGAGCGCTGCACCTTGTTGGTACAATAAGACAAGGTTCTAAGCAGCTTCGCAGTCCTGGCAATTCCAGGGCGTGCCGGAGCCTGCGGGCTGAAAGCTGAGCGCTGACCTTGTCTAAGAGGAGATGAGGACCGCTCGACAGAGCAATGTGAAGATTATCGTATGCGGATCAGGCTGAAGCAGCTCCTCCAGGCCATCGCTCTCGTCGTCGGGCTGGGCCTCGCCAGCCCCCTCATCGCCTTCCTGTATGTAGAGGCCGCCACGGCGTCCTTCCGCTACAGTGTGCCCGCCGAGCTGCCCGCCGGGCACGTCGCTGTTGTCTTCGGCGCCGGAGTGCGGGGCGACCGCCCCACGCGTATTCTCGCCGAACGGATCGAGGGCGCCGTCGCCCTCTACCGCCTCGGGCACGTGGGCAAGCTCCTGATGACCGGCGACAACAGCCGGTCGGACTATGATGAGGTGACCGTGATGGGCCGCTACGCCGAGAGCCTCGGCGTGCTGCCCGGCGACATCACGCTTGACTACGCTGGATTCTCCACCTACGAGTCCTGCTACCGCCTGGGGCCGATCTTCGGGGTCACGCGGGCTGTCCTCGTCACGCAGAGCTACCATCTGCCCAGAGCGGTCTACACCTGTCGTGCGCTTGGGGTCGAGGCGGTAGGCCTCGGTGTGCCCGACTGGGGTCGCTACCCGGGGCTCCTCCTCGCTCGCTACACCACCCGCGAGACCCTTGCCACGGCGAAGGCGCTCGTAGATGTGCACCTTGCTCGGCCCTTGCCCACCTTTCTCGGGCCCTACGAAGGTATCAAATAGTCCAGCCCAAGAACGCCCGCGAGCTGGGCATCGACGACGAGGCCGAGGCGCGGCCGAGCGTGGTTTTCCCCATCGCCCTCGTCGGCCTGGCCCTGCTGGGGCTCTTTCTGATCTTCGGCTTCCGGCAGTGGGGATTGGCATGTTTATTGGCATGCCGCCGATCGGCCTGGCGATGCTGCTCTACCTCGTCGCTGTGGTGCTTGGCCTGCGGCGCCGGGGCGCTGTAGCGCCTCTTTAGGCGCGGCCATGATACGAGGTCTACTTGATAATCTACGGCCCGGGCCTGGCAGGAGGCGACACGCGGGAAGAGTCATTGTGGCTATCGGATAAGAGAATGCGATATCCGTGGCCTTTGACGTAGTCGACGAAGGGGGAGACGCCGAACGGCGCAACGCGCGCCTCGAGGTCGCGCAGGATCTTCGCCACCCGGTTACTTACATTAACAGCCGGTACGCCAAATACGTGCTGGCTTACTATCGGCGCGGCGACACATGCGCCCTGAGCGCTCAGCAACAATGCAAGAAGCCGCGTCTGCGCGGACGTGAGATCGACGCCGGCGCCCCCTTGGAGCAACAGTCGGCAGCGGGCGATATCAAGGCGGAGCGCAGCAGCGCGAAGGT
>JAESFZ010000553.1_pt1 | contig 11613 bp, 2 predicted proteins | sample 9269561 | NCBI WGS metagenome assembly JAESFZ01 (sample SAMN14515552, study PRJNA621657) | algae metagenome | isolation source: Tildeniella nuda ZEHNDER 1965/U140 and co-occurring heterotrophs from wet... | place: Switzerland: Stansstaad, Zurih | collected 1965-01-01
CGACCAAGAATCCGTCCTGGTAATGCGGTCGCTTCGCAACCGGCGGGCATACAGCCTGCAATCGTGCGAGCACTACGTGTTGATCCGCATCATGGGTTACCGAGTTTGTGCTTGGGGGCATCGCCGTCACATAGAGCAGACCTCTTCCTCGCGGATCCTGGAGGGCAAAGCTGGCAGCAACACGAAGATTTGGCGTGACGTCGATCAGTGGCGTAGGCCAAAGGGAGTAATGTTGCGCGATAGCCCAAACAGCCTCCCTAAACATCTTAAGCGTTGCGGGTCGCGGCATGGGGAACAGGCTGCATACGCCATGGACGATCGGAGGAATGAACTCATTCAGATGACGCCAAATTGCTTGCCTGGCTTTTGTGTCGTTTGGAATGACGTGCTTCTTCCCGGTCAGCGACACCCAGCTGTCTCGGAACATTGAAGGCTTCAGAGGCCGGTCCTGCGCCTGGCCACGGAAATACAGCGAATGTCGCTTATTCATCACTGATAGAAATGAGATGATGTCTAAGAGCTCGGTATAGCTCCGTGCGGGGAGTAGCTCTTCCTTTACTGCCGCGTCTGCACTCTGACGGGTATGGGCGAGGCCGCGCTCGGGCTGCCCATGCACCTTGAACTCACGATAGGTTTTAGGCCCGTAAATCGCCTGCAGCTTATACATGCGCAACAACGTATATAATTTATAAGATCCTTAGAGAACGCCGTCGTGTTGAGACCATCTAAGTCAAAATCGCCCGCAGCGGGCCCCTAAACTTTAAGCAGAGCTTTAAGGTCCGACATTTCCCCGTTGAACGAATCTAAATCGACATTGCCGGGAATTCCCGGAATCGAACCCGTTTGCGTGTACTGGAAGAACATGTAACTCCTCCATGGAAGTGGGATTCGTGGTGGATCCTGCGAATAGTCAGCCACCCAAAGAGGCTGGGCAGTGAAGTCAGCCGGCGTGCCAAGCGATTCCCAGAAGACCTTTCTTGTGTAGATTATGACTTTCTGTCCAGAAAACCGACTATCTGCCTCCACAGTGGCAATCCAACGTTGCACACCTGCAAGATAGTCACTCCCAGTGACACCGCCTCCATCAATCTCAACGTCCAAGACTGCAGGCATGTAGCCTCTCTCGATCACTGACACCGCAGACTTGAATGTTTTTAGGAAGAGGTCTGATTGTGCATCGACTTCCGTGAGATCAGACTTCGGACGGAAAAGATGATAAGCTCCGCATACAATGCCGGCGCCGCGCGCGGCCACCCACTTCTCCGCTAAAGTCTTTTCATTCGCTGGATTAGAACCATCGCTCGCGCGTATGAAAACAAATGCCGCGTTCGCAGCCACCTTAGTCCAGTCAATCTTGCTACTTTCTTGAAATTTGGAAACGTCTAATCCTTTAAGTGCCATGCTCCCCTCCTCTACGCGACTGCTGTCCTAGATGCGACTGTCGAGGTCGACAGCTGCTCTGCCAACTGTGTACTGGCCCCACAACGGCAACTACCGGCTTGCGAAGACCGGCCGTGCCTGCGAACTCGGCTTGCGTGCCAGGCGTGCGCGGGATCGGAGTGGTCGGAACTTCCACTCGCGGCGATCGCAAGAGTCACCATACTTCTGTCTCCTATCAGCTGTGATCGGTGGCGCCGTCACGTCTCGTCGGGAAGCTGCGCGCCGCCCGACCGATCGTATTTCACGAGCTCGATCTCGCCGTCTCCCGCGCCGACGTGTGCGAAGCGCCAGACGAACAGAGCACGCCGCCTGACGTAGCCTTTGGCCAGACCCTCGCGCAGCTCCGGGTGCTCGATGTGCTGCGGCAACGGCGCCGCGGCATGCAGCACGACGCGCGATACGTCTTGCGCGCCGGCTTCCGACTCGATCACGGAATAGACGCAAGGCGGCGGCGCGATCACAGGCGCCGCAATAATGTTGACGAATACCGCGAGCGTCTTGATCTCCCCGCCGCTTTCCAGTTCGGCACTAACCTCCAGCCTGTCTCCTGGTTCGAGAGGCGAAACGCTGTCGACGCCGGTGCCGACGCGACGCAGCAGCCGCAGCGAGAGTTCATAGGGCAAATATCGTGGCAGCTCATAGCCAGCGCCGGCGTTACCGGCCGGCGGTCCACCGGCAACGAACAGCTTCTCGGGCGCGGGTGCGGTGCCGTCTGGATCTGGTCGGCCGAACCGGCGAAAGCGCACTGTTAAAGCCGGAGCCGGGCCCAGGACTGGGACGCTGGGATCTGGAGGAGACGTCGCAAAGAAGCCGCTCACCGGATCGATAGTATCGCACGCAAAGTACAGCGTAGCGCCCGGATCGTACTCCTCCCGATCAACTGACAGCAACGCGCGAGAGCCGCCGACCTGCTTAATGTCTCCTTCGGCCGTGCTGCCGAGTTGCCGGTCATAGGATGGATCGCCGAACGCGATTGTGCGTGTCCGACTGCGCAGAACGCGCCGGTCGCCTGGATCGAGTGCCAGCGGCAAAATTGCCTTCGGGCGCGGCGCAGGCGGCAACGGGTCGATGTGACCAAACGTAATCACCAGCCTGATCGGCACATCAACGGTCGCGCGGCGCACCGCGTCACGGGCTGCCGGTAACTGGTCTGTCACCGAGATGATCCAGGTGAAGCTAGGCCAGGCGATGACCGGCGCCGTCCTGTCCTGCATGTCAAATGACTGCGCGCCGATCTCTAAGCGTGCCGTGCGGATCGCCATGAAGACGTCGAGCGCTGCCTTGGTATCGCTGACATTCGCCGCAACCGCATCGATCTTGATCGCCAGCAGGCCATCCCAGTTCGGACCGAGCAGGCCGATGGCGGCCTGCGGCGCGTTCGGCACCTCCGTCAACGACAGAGCGACCCGCAGGTGCTTGTCGCCCATCTCGCAGCGTACAACGTCGGCGCTTTCCGCGAAGTCGCCGAACCTGTCGAGGATGAAGGGCGCTTTCGGGCCAAGGCGTCTTCCGTCGGCAAGCGACAGATAGGTACGCCTCCTAAATTTGAGAACATCGCTCTCGCGACCGGCAGCTCGGATATCGGCCATGTCGTCCGGAAGTGCGGGCGAGCGCGGCGTGCGCAGTTGATGCGCGACCACCGGCCCTGAATTTGCGGGTCGTCCGAACCGGGAATGCTCCGGATCGAATGCTTCCTTCTCAGCCGCAATGGTCACGGCAGCAGTGACAATCTCAAACACGCCCGGGCGTCGCCCGACCGTCGCGAGCTCGAAGTAAGGAGGCAGGATCGGCCCCGTGTTAGCTGGAGAATTAAGCGCCTCGTCGGTGGGAGCTCGAAGCCTCGTATTAACGGGTGAGAGGTGGCGCGCGGCCGGTCCTTCGAACGGCACGCGCAGGTCCCGTTGGTAAACGACGCGATGATTGAAGTTGAGGTAGTTCATAGTCTTGGTGGCGTGGCCGGGAAGCCCGATCTGCCGGAACCGTGCCGCGAAGCCCGCCTCTGCGGACTGTACCGGACGCTCGGTGCCGAGCCGCGGCCCTAACTTGTCTAGCCCGTCGATCGCCTCCGAGCTCGGCCAACCAAGCGACGGCGATGGCGCAAGTACCGGATGGTCGATCGAGATTGCGTCACGGCGGCCCAGGAGGAGGCGCGGACTCGGGATCTCGACGACCGTAATGCCTGGCATCCGGTCCTCGCGATCCACTTCCCGGATCGCGCATTCGGCGAAGCGGTCGAGATCGCGGGCCCGGGCGACCAGCTCGGCGCGCGGCGCCAAATCACCTGCGTCATCAGCACGGTCGGCCTGCACCAGGCGGTAGGCGAACTCCTGCACTGCCCGTCTCGCCGAGAGTGCGACGAGGTCCGCCGGCACTTGGGCCCGGTTGTCGACGGCTTGCGGCAACGGCTTGATCTCGATGCCGACGACCGGATCGACCTTCGTTCCGCCCTTGTCTCCTCGCGCCGGATGGAGCGATAGTGCCCGCCAAGCGGCCTGGCCATTCGCAGCCAGCATAGCATTCCAACGGGCCTCGATCGCCATCAGAGCACGCAGGAAGAACGGCGCAGCCCGAATATCATCGCCGATCTCAAGCTGTCCTTTGCTACCTTTTCGGAGATTCTCGAAGAACAACTGCTCGACCGGCATGACGCGGGCAATTGCGGCAGACTCCGTGACTGGCGCAAGGCCGACGCTTCCGATGGCGCGGAGGACCTGCGCGGCCTCCACCTCACTTGCAACGACCATCGTGCGCTGCTCCGACGGTCCGATTTGGGCATTACCGCCCCACAGATCGGGCGCGGCTACCTCCCACTGCCCGCCAGCCTGGGTGAGCGGCACAAATTCGGCGCGCAAGGTCGCGTCGAGACCCGCCCAGGGCACGACCGCCATAACGGCGCGCTGCTCGGATTGCACCCGATACGGGAACAGTGTCGCACTGCCGCCGAGAAAGAGCGGTGTCTGGAGGTGCGGCTTGAACGGCCCTGTTTCGTAGAGGCGGACCAAGGCTTCATCAAAGAACCCGGACACGGCCCAGGGCAATTGAACAAGCCCAGGATGCGGCACCTTGGCGTGAGTGTCCTGGCCACGGTAGGACCGCCCGGCATACCGTGGCGCGAAGCCATTCGCCCGCCCCGTATCGATCATCAACTGCAGAGAGGTGATCGCCACGTGATCTAGCGTCGTGAAGGTGGCGCTGCGCTTACTGCCGACGAGGGTATGCTCGACCTCTACCAGCAACGGGATCTGGGCTCGCGGCGTAACGCGCTTGGCAAGCCGGCGCAACTGCGCCGCGTTGATGCGGTGGCGACGCAAACGTGCCTTCACGTTGTGCGTCAGTTTCTCCCCGCCCTCTATCCTGATCTTGCGGCTACGACCCGCTTTACTGCTATCGGCCTCTTTGGGCGACCGCCACGCATCAGGCAACGCGCTACCATCGGCTTGGTACAGCCCGTTCATGGGCCAGCACACTGGGCTCGTGAATTCGACCTCCCACGTGATATCGAGATCGTGTGCGGTGCCGTCGGCATCGGCGCGCAGCCGATGGTCAATACGATTCGCGGTACCTTTCGCACGGCCGGCGACCCGCGCCCATGCGCTCGCGGCGGCGAGCGGCACTAGCGTCTGGAGAGGCTCGGGGCTCCCAACGAAGACTTGGAGGTGCGCCTGCACCTCCCAACCGCCCGACGCTTCTAGGCCGAACAACGGTCGCGCCTGCACCCAGACTCCTTTCCAGGCAACACCGATGCGGCCGGATGCGTGATCGATAGATAGCTCGAAAGACTCAATCGTGTCCGCCGCTGGCAGATCGAGCCAGCGGAACGCTACCGCCTCGCGGCCGATATGGACGAGGGACACCGCCTCGTCTGGCTTTTCGATCACATCGGGCACTTTAGTCTTCTCAGGCATCACTTGCAGAACGCCGTCGATGCGAATCGACTGGGCCTCTGCCGCCAGCGTCACGGCAATCTCGTCGATGCGCAGCAGCACGTGAGATGCAGTCGCGGCCGAGCCGGTCGGCTTGAAGCTGAACTCGACCTTCGCGCCAATCGTTGCCTGCGATTCCAGCCCGCATGCCCGGCCGAACAGGCGCGCGCCGAGCCGCACCTTGCGGCTCGCGATGTCGAGCACGATCGTGGCATCGACCCGAGCCCGATGCGCCGACGGTATGCCCCCTATGGCATCGACCTCCAGTGGTACCACACAAGAAACTTCCGGATTGCGCGGCTCAAAAACGAGCTTCGCTCGAGGTTCGTAGACATGCTCGAGCCTGATACCCTCCCATGCCGGCGTCCAAGTGCTGCCATGACGAGTGAGCGACAGGCAAAAGAGGTCTGCACGCTCATAGACCCGGTCGGCGCTGAACGGCCCAGGCTCAGGGTCGGACGTCCCATCAGTCTCCAAGCGCCGGCCGATGCGCAGTGTGCCGATCACTTTGATGACTTGAATCGCACCGTTCCCGTCGAGCTCGACGCGCAACAGCCGCGACGGCCTGAAGAGAAATGGCCCGAACCTCAAGTCGAACGGCTTCGGTGTCCCGATTACGAGCGGATGCTGGGGCTCCTCTATCAAGCGCCATTCATGCAACGCGCCGAAAAGGTTCGATCGATCGAAGGCCTGCCCAATGGTGCCGGGCGCACTCTCGACCGGATTTGCAGCGCCGTCGAACACATCATTGTTGATCGGCAAATCGCGAACGTAGAAGGCGAGCCGAGCCGCTTCCATCCACGGAATGGTGGCATCGATCTCAATGCGCACGGGCTGACCCAGCGTGCGCAGTACGCCACGGGATACTCCGTCGAGCCCAACCGAACGAGCACCATTGCTCGCGGCCGCGCCGAGGCCCGTTCCGCGCGAGTCCCAGACCAGATTCGAACCATCTAGCTGGAACAGACTAGCGGCATTGCCGCGAACCACGATCGCCTGTCCCCCGATCTGCAGTTCGTCGTTCAACACGTTAAATTCACCGCGCAGACCTGCGAGCGCTGTGTCTAACTGATAGGTCTTACCAGCGAGCAGATAGGCGCCCCAGCGCGGCGCTAGGTCAAACTTCACCAGAACATTCTTCCAGCTGTACGGCTGCACCAGCGTCGAAATATCTAGCTCGTGCTCCTTCCCGGTCGCAACCCAGCTGGTCATGAACGCGTCTTGGGTCTGCGTCAGCGCCATCCTTACCCGGTTCTGGCGCCAGACTTCCTCAAGGCGCACCGGATCGAGCGCCGTGACGACCAGGCTTTCGGTGTCGGTGGCCGGCGGCAGGGCAGCTCCGGACTTCGGCGGCGGCGGATCGGCCCAGGCGAACAGCTCGTCGAGCACCGAGAGATCGTGGCGCAACGCGGCCGTGAACTTCCCTTTGTCCCTTGGCCATTGCTGCGGCACGAATTCGGGCCCGGGAAGCGTGGTGAGCACCAGCGTATCCGCTGCAAAGGACACGGCTTTCACGTCGTCGTGCATCAGCGGATGCTCGAGCGTTAGCGCCGGCGCCTCGCTGCCGGGCGCATTCGCGAGGGTGAACCCACCTTCGAAAGCGTAGCGTAACAGGCCGCGTGAGGCCGACGGCTCGGCAGGCGTGACCGCGGCCCGCGTCAGCGGATGATTAGTGATAAACGGCCGATCATACGGTACCTGCCATCCATAGCCGCGAAGCGCTCCGGCCGGCAATAGCCCCGGTGTGAACTCGCTGGCAGGCGGCAGTACCTCCAGCAAATCCGAGGCATGAAGTGCCCAACCTTCGGGCTTCCACGTGAAGGTTCCCTTCAGTACCAGCCCGGTCTGCGGGGCGTTAAATGCAATCGGTACGTCACGAGTCGTCGCCGGCCCGCGGCGAAGGTCGGGCAATGCTTCCGCGCCTGTTGGCGCGGTCTCGGCCACAAACAGGAAGCCGCGCAACTGGCCTCGCGCGCCGCGGATTTCAAGGGTCCCGCTCGTGGGACGATATGCGGCACTCTGCTTGCGCCACCTCATGGTGAGGGCGAGGCGCACGGCTTCGTCAACGACGATGCCGCGCAAGCCGTCGGCAGATTTGCCTTGAGCGGCGACGATCCGTCCGCTCATGGCGCTCGGCGGCGTCATCGGTTCCGGCAGCTTCTCCCTGCGGGCCGGGGCGAGGCCGAGTTGCAACCAGCCGTCAGCGAGCGGGAGAAAGGCATAAGGTGCTCGCGATGCCGTTGCCGCGACGACCCGTCCATTCTTGTAGGCTGCGAGCAGGCGCGCCGCAGTCGCATCCAGCGGCACCTCGATCGGCTGCGTCTCGAACGTGTCGTCGAGGCTTGTGGCCCAGCCGCCGTCCGCATGCGCGAAGTGGATTACGACTTTTGGCGCGCCGGCGGTCTCAGGCCCGGCCGAGATTAGGACGTCGAAACCATCTGCCTGTTTTCTCCACGCGAGATGCTCGCCGTGGATCGCCGCGACGCCCGGTACGTCTCCCGGGAAGCCACTGACGGTGCGCAGACGTGCGTCGATGGCGGAGGACTCGATTGCCATCTCAAATTCGCCCGTTCCGGTCTCAGTCAGCGCCAGTCCATTCGAAGTGATGGCCAATGGCCAGAGTAGCGGCGGTACAGTGGGCCGCCGATCGAAGCGGACGGCCAGTGGCGCATTCTTCTCTTTGCCGAGATCGCCGAACGCGCGGGCGATGCGCATCTCGAGATGCTCCATAGCTCCGGGCATGCCTGTATACCCACCGATCAGACGCAGCCAGTATCGGGGCTTGCCGTCCTGGCCCGGACGGCTCTCGAGACGGAATCGGCCCCGAATGCGCGCCCCCGGGTCAGGTGCGTCGAGCAGGTCGCGCGTCGGGTCCGGCAGCGAGCCGTCGAACTCGATACCGAGCGGCACCAGCGTGAGCGGAAGAGCCTTGGTCGCCGCCTCCTCCAACCGGAAGCCGCCGAACAACGTTGATTGACTGTTCTTTGTAACGAGCTTGAGGAACTTCTGAAGTGGCTGACCGTCGACCGCAAGCACTACCGGAACCGCGCCAGCCGTCAGACGCAGTTGCGGCACCTCGATATCGGGACCAAGCTTCTGCGGCCAGCCACCGATCGGTACCAAGGTGACGTCGTTCACTGACTTTTCGGTGATCAGCGTGCCCGCGAACGTCGTACCGTGGCCGTCGAGGCGTAGCTCAATGCCATGATTTTCGCCGGCCTTGTGTTCCTGCGGACGAACGTAGCCGCGCAGCAACAGCGGCAGGTGCACGTGATCGGTGCCGCCATGCTCAACCGGCACGGCATCCGCATCCGCTAGCAGAACCCGCAATCCGGCGACGTCCTTGACGATCTGATCTGAACTGGTGCCGCTGTCCCAATAGAATACGCGCAGCTTGGCTGAATAGAACGGCTCGCCTTCCCCGCCGGCAATCCGTAGCACCGCGATTCGGGTGTTCTCGTTCATCAGAGGGGTACCTCGATGCGGCGCGCGATCGAATGATGCAGCGGTGGCAGCGTCCCTTTGCTGGCCGACACCACGGGCCCCCGCCCCGCCCCGAACAGCTGCTCGGCCGCGACGCGCATTAGCAGCGTCCACAGCTCGGTTTCGAGGTGAGTCGGTTCGGCAACTGGCAGAAAGCAGCTCAGGTCTTTGTCACTGGGCAGAGGACGCACAATGAGTAATTCACGCTCGGCTGATTGCGGCGGCCCCTTGCACAGGTCGTCGAGGCGCTGCAGCGCTTCGGAAGCGTGCCGCGTCGGATAGGACAGAGGCACGGTCAGATTGTCGCCTTGCAGCGGCGGCGCCTGCCACTGCCTCAGCAGCTCTTGTGCTTCGGGCGCTAACGCTAACGCCGCCATCGCATTGTCCCAGAGCGGCGTCCAATCGGCCGCCGCCGGTTGCCAGCCGCAAGTAAGGACGTAGTCGGACAATACATCGATGGTCATCGGGTGGTCGCCGGTGACGATCTTTGCGAGACGCGAGTTGATCAGCGTCAGGAGGTTGCTGTTTACTTCCTGCATGAACGGCCGCAGCGCGCCGGCATCGCGCGGCACCACGGAGAGCTGCAACCGCCAGTCCTCCCCCGAGCACGTCGGCGCGATCAGCAACGGCTTGCCAACCTCGTGCGCCGCGGCCACGAGGAACCGCCCGATCGACTGCAACAGGTAGGCTGATTTTTCACCCTCTTTGGGCACAACAGGAAGCAGATCGAACTCGCCCGCGCGCGCAACCACCTCACCGCTATCAGGAAGCGATGCGTCGATCGAAACCCGGTAGCTGATGCCCGGCTCAGGGAGATGTACGACGTTGCGGATTTCGTTCCAGTGCTGCCCGGTGTCACCAAACCACAGCACCGCCTCACGGGCCGACATGCAGTCGATGAACCGGTGCAGCGGCAGATCGAAGATGATCTTCGTTTGGTTGGCTTCCCGCACCAACTCATAGGTCGGCGGCGCCGCCGGCGTTCGTTGGCGGTAGCCGTCTGTGATCCGGTACGGCAGGTGCGGCTCCGCGAAGCCCTCCTCGAAAACCGCGCGCGTCGTCTCCGACACGACGATGCCGGCGCTCATGTGCACCAGCGCATGGGTTCGGAAGAAGTATGGCAGGCTCGCTGCGGAGACCAACGTCGATCCGAGCCAGGCGTCTGGGACGAGCTTGCGGAGCTCGACCAACCTCGTCTCCGCATAGGCCTCCCCGAGCGCCGGGAAGGCGAAATTCGCATCGGCATCCGGCCCGCCGAACGCCGCAAGTGGCTGGTAGCTCGGATCGCCTTTCACCAGGCCCTGCATCCATTCCTGGTGTGGAAACTCGCGCCGATAGCCGACTGAGATGCCGAGCGGCGCGAGCATCGCCTCATTGCGCCGATTAGCCTGTGCCAGCACCATGTCGGTGCCATGGGCAACGACGATCTCCATGCGCGGCAGATCCTTGTCATCTTCTGCCGGACGCCGCTGGGCAGCCAGAATTACAGGCTTCTCGAGCGGTTCGGTGCGTGGCAGCGTGACGTCGAGAAATTGGTTTGCGAAGCCGGCCGCGTCCAGAGCACCGGCGAGGTCGGGTGGCGCGTCCACAGCGCCCGGAGCCTCGAGCGCCTTGATCCAGCTCTCGTAGCGACCATAGGGTCGGATCGTGAATTTCCGGCGTGCCCCACGGCGCTCCAGATCCGGGATCGTCACCGATACGAATCCGCTTGGGTCCGGCGCGCGCCGCCATACACCGGGATCCGCAACTGTACCGAGCGAGAAGAATATCATTCCCCCCTCCGCAGTCTGCGGTGCGCAGTGATCGAGATAGCGGGCCCAGAAGCGCACGATAAGGGCTGCAATCTCGGCGCGCCCGGCCTGTGCGGCCTCCGCCTCCTCCTTATCCAGATTGTTGTTCGCCGGCATGCCCTGAGGCAGCGTGAGTCGCCCGAAGCGCCGCGCCAGGGGATAAGCGAGGTTCGTGAAAGCCCGCACTGGCGAGAGCTGGAACGGACGGCCGAACTCCGGGCAGAACAGCGCCTCCTCCCAGTCCCGTCCCGTGAGCGCTTCGAACTTGCCGAATGCAGGATCGGGTGCACGCGCCTCATTTGACGCGAGCACCACCGGTTGCACGATCTCCTCGCTTGCATAAGGCGCGAGCTGCGGCGCGCCGAGAGTGCCGTCCGACTGCACGACTACGCTCTCGAGCGTCAGCGCCGTGTCGATCTCCTGCGCACTCGTCGGCACCGTGTCCCGTAGGACGACGCGCACAATCGCGATCGCCTTGTCGTCTTTCGGCAACAGTGCCGAGACCCGGAAGGCGTGCTCCGTGCCGTCGCCGAGCCGGACGGCCGGATTTGCCTCGATGCCGCCGGAACGCGCGAGCACGTCGAACCAGCGACCCGCCGACGGTGCCTTAAGTCTCAGGCGCCATTCCGGGCGCTGGTCATTGCCGGCGTGCGGAATGATTTTGAAGTAGCGGACGCGCTGCAGCTCCGCGGCCGCGAGGCGGTCGGGTGCGGGACGCAGTGCGATCTGGATCACCGCAAGCGTCTCGTTCTCTATCACCCCGCCCTGGTCGCCCTTGCCGATGCCTCCTCCCCCACCGTCGAACCAGAACAGCTTGGCGTTGCCCCAGGGCTTGGTGAGCAGGTCGACGAACGGCTGACCGTTGAACCGTTGGTCCTGGCCAGCGGCATCCGTATCGCGATAACGCAGCATCGCTCGCCGCATTGCGGTGCGTACCCGCTCCATCAGCTTGCTACCACGCAGATACTCGCCGGACA
>JAESFZ010000554.1_pt1 | contig 11550 bp, 10 predicted proteins | sample 9269561 | NCBI WGS metagenome assembly JAESFZ01 (sample SAMN14515552, study PRJNA621657) | algae metagenome | isolation source: Tildeniella nuda ZEHNDER 1965/U140 and co-occurring heterotrophs from wet... | place: Switzerland: Stansstaad, Zurih | collected 1965-01-01
ATCGCAGCGCGTCCAGCCGAGCGCCTAGCCGACCCGCCGCACTGCCGGGACGCGATAGCGTCCCTCGATCATCTGTTTCTCCGGTTCATAAGCCCGCAAAATCAACCGCATCGGACCGGCCGGCGCCGGCAGCCAGTTGTTCTGCCCGCCTGTCGGCCGTTCGTGCTGCAGGGAGAGGGTGAGCGATCCGTCGGGGGTGTGCACCAGGTCGGGGGTGCGATCGCCAATGGAATAGCGCCCAATCGGATTGTCGACGAAGAAGGCGCGGCCCTCGGGCGTCACCTCGTACATGGAGAGCGACCAGAAGGCCGCCGCCGGAGGCAGGTCGCCGGCGGGAAAAGTGAGCTCGTAGCGATGGCTGCCCGTGAGCGGCCGGCCCGCCGAATCGGCATTGCAGGTGACATAGACCGCCTCGGCGGGCTCGAGCGCGCCGAGAGCGGTGAGGGCCGTCGCCGCGCGATAGAGATAATCGGTACCGAAGTTGCCGAGATGACGCTCGCTGTAGGTCCAGCCGTCGACGGTCCTGCCGGGGCGCGCTGCGGCGGCCCGGATATCGGCGTGGCCCTGCTCGATGCCGGCACGGATCGCCCGCCGCTCGGCCTCGCTGAAGGCCCTCACGTCGAACTTGCGGCCGGGCCGCAGCCTGAGCGGCGCCAGCGCCTCGAACAGGGCACGGTCGCGCTCGGGCAGCGGGCTCTCGCCCAGCGCGCTCATGCCGACCTCGAACAGGTCGAACGGATCGGCGGGGTTGGGCGCGGGCCAGTCTGCCACCGACTCCGGCGGCGCCACGGTGCGCTGGCGCATCAGCTCCCGGGTTTCGAGGATGCGCCGTTCGTTGCGCATGTCGGGCGTCTCCAGCAGCACGCGGGCCTGCAGGATCTGCACGCGGTCGAGTTCCTCCGGCCCGTCGACCAGGATGCGCCCGATCAGCCACACCGAATTGGTCGGCGCACGGACCAGCGTCACGTCGGATGGTGCATCGCCCTTCCAGCCGGGGCCGACGATCATGTGCTGCGGAGGCCGGCCACCGTGCAGCCGGTGGCTGACGTAGGCGAAATTGTCGGTGAACAGGTCGATGAAGGCATAGCTGTAATACAGGTCGCCGACCGGCGGGACGGTGAGGAACAGCGGCTCCATCGACAGATCGAGCCACGCCGACGAATAGAGCGTGTCGTTGTTCGGCGTCGTCACCGCCCGCGCCCGGGCGTCGGCCAGGGTCGCCATGTGGCGGAAGCGGTTGAGCCGCTGGCGCAAGGGATTGGCGTCGTCGACCGTCGCCCGCCAGCGTGTACGGTACATCTCGTAGACCGGGAACAGGTAGATGGTGGCGCGCCGCGCGAGGTCGCGCAACGTCGAGGACCCGTCTTGGGCGCGCGCGATCGCCGGGCTGGCGAGCAAGGCAGCGAGTGCTGTGCGGCGGCCGAGCTTCATGCCGCGCGCTCCCGCCGGCGGCGGCGCTCGGCCACGAAGGCGGCGGCCTGTTGCCATGGCGCCAGCGTCCAGAAGGAGCGGGCGCGGCCCGACGGCGAGGCCAATACGAAGACGGCGGCGCCTTCGAGCAGATCGGGTTGCAGGCCATAGGCCGGCGCCTTCATCGCGAGCGCGAGCGATGCGGCGTTCTTGCTGGTGAAGGCGATGGCGGCCGGCCGGAAACGGCGCAGCTTGGCATGCAGCGACCCCGCGTCCATCGCGGCGGGCGTCAGCTCATGGTCGGAGCCGGCTTCCGTCTTGTTGAGGTCGGTGAGTCCGATGCCGAAGCCCAGCAATTCCGGAAAGCGCTGCGGCGCCAGCCGCTCGGGCGTCAGGCCGACCGCGTGCAGGGTCGGCCAGAAGCTGTTGCCGGGATTGGCATAGTAGGCGCGGGCCTTGAACGACGCCGGGCTGGGCGCGGTGCCGCAGAACACCAGGTCGAGGCCCGGTGCCAGCAGGTCCGGAAGGAGATGGTTACTCCGGCTTGATGCCCGCGCCACGGATGACCTCGCCCCAGCGCTTGATCTCGGTCTGGATGTAGGCGTCGATCTCGGGAACCGTCATGACGCCCGGCTCGAAGCCGCCCGCCTTCATGCTGGCGACGACGTCGGGCGACTCCAGTGCCTTCTCGGTGGCGATGCGGAGCTTGTCCTTGATCTTCTGCGGCGTGCCCTTCGGCACCGCCCAGATCGACCACGAGGTCACGACGAGATCGGGCGAGACGGTTTCGGCGAAGGTCGGCGTGTCGGGCGTCACCGGCGAACGCTTGGCGCCGCTCGACGCCATCGGCTTCAGCTTGCCGGCGCTCACCTGGCTCATCAGCGAATCGATGTTGGAGATGACCATCGGCACATGACCCGCCAGCACATCGGAGGCGGCTGCGGCGGCGCCGCGATAGCTGATGAAGGTGATATCGGCGCCGGTCTTCTGCTTGAACAGCTCCATGGTGAGCGTGGGCGAGGTGCCGAGGCCCGAAGAACCGAAACTGTACTTGCCGGGATCCGCCTTCGCGGCCGCGATCAGCTTGGGCAGCGTATCGTGCGGGAAGCTGGGATGGCAGCAGAGCAGATTGGGCTGCGTGCCGATCCAGGCCACGGTCTCGAGGTCGGTGACGGCGTTGTAGGCGGGCCGGGCGTAGAGATGTGGCACCAGCGCATGACTGCCGATATTGCCCAGCAGCACCGAATAGCCGTCGGGCGGCGACTTGGCGACATTGTCGGCGGCGATCGAGCCGCCGGCGCCGGTGCGGTTCTCGACCACGAAGGTCTGGCCCAGGGCTTCGCTGAGCTTCACGGCGAGGCGTCGGGCGATATTGTCCTGTGAGCCGCCCGGCGTGAACGGACAGACGATCCGCACATTGTTTTTCGGCCAATCGTCGCCTTGCGCCCATACGGGAAGGGCGAAGGTCGGGGCCGCAAGCAACGACCCGCCGAACCCGGCGGTGAAATGGCGCCTCCTCATGTCTTTCCCTCTTGCTTCATTTAAGTGTGTTTTCCGATGATGCCATGACGAACGGTCGCGGCGGTAGGGGTGCGATGGCTTTGTTCCGCTCGGAGCGCAACTTAATGGCTGAAAGTGCGTTGTACCGGCCATGAACGCGGCGGGGATCGAGTCCGATGAGCCGGCGTCGGCTTCACAGCCGACGATTCTGGTCGTCGAAGATGAAGTGCTGATCCGCATGGCGGTTTCGGACTATCTGCGCGAATGCGGTTTTCGCGTTGTCGAGGCCGGCAGCGCCGACGAGGCCGTCGAAGTCCTGAAGGCCGACACCGCCGTCGACATCGTCTTTTCCGACGTGAACATGCCCGGCAGCCTCGATGGGTTCGGCCTGGCGCAATGGATCCGGCGTGAGCGGCCGCGGCTCAAGGTCATCCTGACGTCGGGGGTCTCGCGCAAGGCCAAGGAGGCCGGCGACCTCTGCGAGGAAAGCCCGTTCCTCGACAAGCCCTACCATCACGGCGATCTCGAACGGCATATCCGGCAACTGCTGGCGCGCTAGTTTCGACCACTAGTTTCGACAAGAGGCTTCGCGGCCTTGTCCACTTCCGCGCATCGGGCATGATGACGGCGCGGGAGGACGCAATGAACAGCATCGACAAGGCCGACGAGGCCCAGCTTCTGGCGACGATCGACCGCTGGGTCGAGCGCGAGGTGGCGCCCAGGGTCAAGGAGTTCGATCACGCCGACAAGTGGCCGGCGGAAATCGTCGAGCAGATGAAGGAACTCGGCCTGTTCGGCGCCACGATCAGCCCGGAGTACGGCGGCCTCGGCCTGCCGGCCCGGACCTACGCCGAGATCGTGATGCGCGTGTCCTCCGTCTGGATGGCGATCACCGGCATCTTCAACTCGCACCTGATGCTGGCGCTGGCGGTCGAGAAGTTCGGCACCGAGCGGCAGAAGCAGCACTGGCTGCCCAAGTTCGCGACTGGCGAGATCCGCGGCGGGCTGGCGCTGACCGAGCCCGACGCCGGCACCGACCTGCAATCGATCCGCATGGTGGCCAGGCGCGACGGCAACGAAGGCTATGTGATCAACGGCACCAAGACCTGGATCTCGAACGGCATCGAGGGCCATTGCTTCGCCATGCTGGTCAAGACCGACCCGCAGGCCAATCCGCGCCACACCGGCATGAGCCTGTTCATCACGCCCAAGGGGCCGGGGTTCCGCGTCGGCCGCAAGCTCGAGAAGCTCGGTTACCATTCGATCGATTCGGGCGAGCTGATCTTCGAGGACTACCGCATCCCGGCCGACCATCTGATCGGCGAGGTTGAGGGCAAGGGTTTCGCGCAGGTCGCGGGCGGTCTGGAACTGGGCCGCATCAATGTCGCGTCCCGCGGCGTCGGAATCGCCGAGGGCGCGCTCAGGTTGGCCACGAGCTACGCCCAGATGCGCAAGACTTTCGGCAAGCCGATCTGGGAGCACCAGGCGATCGCGCTGAAAATCGGAGAGATGGCAACGCGCGCGCGCGCGGCACGCCTGCTCACCCTCGACGCCGCCGACATCTTCGATCGTGGCGAGCGCTGCGACATGGAAGCCGGCATGGCCAAGTACTTCTCCTCGGAAGCGGCGCTGGAGAACAGCATCGAGTCGATGCGTATCCACGGCGCCTACGGCTACTCCAAGGAGTACGATATCGAACGGCTCTATCGCGATGCGCCCCTGACATGTATCGGGGAAGGCACCAACGAGATGCAGCGCCTCATCATCGCGCGCCAGTGGGTGCGCCGGAACCTGATTTCGTGAGCATGCCCGGCAAGCCCCTCGAGGGCATCCGCGTGCTCACGCTGGAACAATTCGGCGCCGGACCCTACGGCACGATGTTCCTGGCTGAGCTGGGTGCCGAGGTGATCAAGGTCGAGTCGCCCGATGGCGATCCGTCGCGCCAGGTCGGGCCCTACAAGCTCGGCAAGGACGACAGCGAGTATTTCCAGGCCTGGAACCTCGGCAAGAAGAGCGTCACCATCGACATGAAGTCGGCCGAGGGACGGCGGCAGTTCGAGGCGCTGGTGAAAAGTGCCGACTGCGTCGTCAACAACCTGCGCGGCACGCAGCCGGCCAAGCTCGGCATCGACTATGCGAGCCTCGCGCCTCTGAAGCCCTCGATCGTCTGCCTGCACATCTCCGCCTACGGTCGCGCCAACGCCAACCAAGCCAATTCAAGGGCCGACTGGCCGGGCTACGATTTCCTGATGCAGGCGGAAGCCGGCCTGATGGAATTGACCGGCGAGCCGGACGGCCCGCCGACGCGGGTCGGCGTCTCGCTGATCGACAGCATGAGCGGGCTCACTGGCATCGTGGGCCTGCTCGCCTGCCTGTTGCGCGCGCGCACGACGGGGCAGGGCTGCGACGTCGAGACCTGCCTCTACGACGTCGCCATGCACCAGCTCACCTATCCCGGCCTGTGGTACCTCAACGAGGGCGATGTCTCGCCGCGCGTGTCGCGCGGCGGCCATCTCTCGTTGGCGCCGGTCCAGACCTTTCCGACGAAGGATGGCTGGATCTTCATCATGTGCATGACGCAGAAGTTCTGGTTGTCGCTGTGCGAAGCGATGGATCGTGGCGACCTTTTGGCCGACCCGCGCTTCCCCGATCCCAACACCCGCGCCAGGAACCGCGCAGAGATGACCGATGCGCTCGATCCCACGTTCCGCACGCGCACGACGGCGGAGTGGCTGGCGCGATTCAACGGGCTGCTGCCGGCCGCGCCGGTCAACAGGCTCGACGCGGCGCTCGACAGTGCCTTTGCCCGTGAGACCGCCATGGTGTCGGCGGTGCCGCATCCGGTGAAGGGCGAGCTCAGGGTGATCGCCAATCCGATCCGGGTCGACGGCGCGCGGCTGGCACAGGCCGCCTGTGCGCCGCTCGGCGCCGACAACGACTCCCTGCTGGGCAAGGGCGCATGAAACTCGAAGGTCTGAAAGTCGTCGATCTCTCCTGGTTCCTGCCGGGGCCGTATCTCACCACGGCGCTTGCCGATCACGGCGCCCTGGTGATCAAGGTCGAGCCGCCGGGCGAGGGCGATCCCGGCCGCCACATCAAGCCCGCCGACGAACGCACGACGGTGTTCTTCCGCAACATGGGTCGCGGCAAGAAGAGCGTGGTGCTCGACCTCAAGAGCGAGCAGGGCCGCGCCGATCTGTTTCGCCTCGCATCGGAAGCCGACGTCTTGGTGGAATCGTTCCGGCCCGGCGTCGCGGCACGCTTCGGCATCGGCTACGACGCCGTGAGCGCCGCCAACCCCGGCATCGTCTACTGCTCGATCAGCGCCTTCGGCCAGGACGGCGCCTATCCCGGTCGCGCCGCGCACGATCTCGCGCTCGAAGCCATGACCGGCGTGCTGAGCCTGACCCTCGGCGACGACGGGCGGCCGGCGATCCCCGGCATCCCGGTCGCCGATCTGGTGAGTGGCCTGCACGGGCTCTCCGGCGTGCTGATGGCGCTGCTGCGCCGGCAGACGACGGGCAAGGGCGACTATATCGACGTCTCCATGCACGAGGCGCTGATGGCCTCGTGCGCCAATGTCGTCGGCACGGCCTTCACCGAGAACAAGCATCCCGACGTGAAGAACCAGCGCACGACCGGCGGCTCGGCATTCTATCGCGTCTACGATACGTCGGACGGCCGCCAGCTCGTGATCGCGGGCCAGGAGATGAAGTTCATCAGGAATCTTCTGGGCGCGCTCGGCCGGCCGGAGATGGCGTCGCTTTGCGAATGGCCCGGCGCGCACCAGAAGCCGGTGGCCGATTTCCTCGACATGACTTTCCGGCAGAAGCCGCTGGCGCACTGGATGACGTGGCTCGACACGCTCGACATCTGCTACGGCCCGGTCAACACGCTGCCCGAAGCCATCGCCGACCCGAACCTCGCCAAGCGCGGCGCCATCGTCACCGACGCCGACGGCCGCAAGCACTTCGCTCCCGTCGTGCGTTTCCGGAACGAGCCTTCGATGCCGCTCTACCGCGAACCCCTGCTGGGCGAGCACACGAATGAAGTGCTCAAAGGGACCGCGGGCCTCCAGGCCCGCTCATGAGCATGATGCGGGCCTGGAGGCCCGCGGTCCGTCTATGAGAGCAAAGCGGTAGCCTTCGCCAGCGGCACCGGGGCGTCGTCGAGCAGCAGGTCCATGGCTTCCTGCTCCCAGTTCGATTCGTTGAGCGACAGCGGGTCCTGCGCGGCGAGGCGATGTTCGATCACCAGGCGCGACAGCAGCAGGCGGCGGGCGTCGCCGCCCTGTGCGCCGAGCGTTGCGCCTTCCCAGGCGAGCAGCGCGGCCGTCGTCGCGTGATAGAGCGCGCCGGCGGCCATGCGCGAGCGCTTCTCGTGCTTGGGGTCGGAGGCGACGGCCTCGGCGAAGCGTTCGACGCGATCGAGCGTGGCGCCCAGCAGGCCCTTGTACTGGCCGGGCAGCGCGCCGCTCGCTTCGTATTTGGTCTTCAGTGCGGCACTCAACGTCTTGTGGCCGCCCGACTTGCCGACGGCACGCTGCACCACGTCGAGGGCATTCATGTTCGAGGTGCCCTCCCACAGGGTGCCGATCTGGGCGTCACGCACCAGGCGGGCCGTCACCCATTCCTCGATGTAGCCGATGCCGCCGCGCACCTCGAGCGTCTGGCTCGCCACCGGGATGTTGTCCCGGCAGGCGCGGAACTTGTAGACCGGCGTCAGGACGCGCAGCAGGTTCGCCGCATCTTCATCCCCCTTGTCGGCCTTGCCCATCGCATCGGCCGAGAAGGCGTACATCGACAGCGCCTGTTCGGTCGGCAGCATGATCTTCATGAGCTGGCGGCGCAGCAGCGGGTACTCGCTGGTGGGCTTGCCGAAGGCGCGACGGCCACGCGCGGCTGCCAGCGCCTCGTTGAGGCAGCGGCGCATCATCGCCGCCGCTCGCACGCCATGGCTCAGCCGCGACAGGTTGACTTGGCTCATCATCTGCTTGAAGCCGCGCTTCACGTCGCCCACCAGGTAGGCGGTGGCGCCGTCGAGGACGATCTCGCCCGACGCCATCGAGCGCGTGCCGAGCTTGTCTTTCAGCCGCACGATCCGGTAGCTGTTGCGGGAACCGTCCTCCAGGCGCCGCGGCAGGGCGAACATGCCGAGGCCCTGCGTGCCCGGTGCAGCGCCACGCGGGCGCGCGAGGATCAACGCCAGGTCGGCGTCGGCATGGCTGCAGAACCACTTCTGGCCGTAAATCTTCCAGCGTTCGATACCGTCGGCGCCGACGCCGATCCTCTCCGCTTCGGTCTCCAGCGCGCCGACGTCGGAGCCGCCGGCCTTCTCCGTCATGAGCTGCGCACCCTTCAGCATGTAGGCGGGATCTTGGCTCAGCAGTCGGTCCATCAGGAGGCGTTTGAGCTCGGGCGAGGCGTGGGTCTTCATCGTGAAGTTCGATGTGTCCGACATCGAGATCGGACACATCAACCCGAACTCGGCCTGAACGTAGAGATAGGTGAAGGCGTATTTCACCAGCGGGTGCGCCGGCGCCGCCATGCCGAGCACGCCGGCGCGGTGGCTCATGGCGTGCAAGCCGAAATCGTCGAAGGCGATCTTCTCCATCTCGCGGTAGGCGGGGTGGTAGTCGATCCAGTCCTCGTCGCGGCCGAAGCGGTCGCGGGCGTTGAGCACCGGCGGGTGTTTGTCGGCGATCATCGCGAGCTCGTCGAGCCGGTTGCCGGCCAACTGACCCAGGCGCTGGAAGTGCGGCGTCATCGCGGCGCGCAGACCGGGCTCCATGTAGAGCGACATCAGGTCCTGGAACTGCCGGTCGATGGCATAGAAATTCTGGCCGTGGACGTCGGGCGCAATGTGATGCGCACCGTGCGGCACGTGCTGCATGTCGGGCATCGGGTCTTTCTCCTCTAGATCGCGGTATCGGCCAGGATGCGTTCGACGTACGGCGGCACGATCCGGGTCGCGGGGCCGTAGATGTGTTCGTCGAAGAGCGGCTGGTTTTCGGTCGGTTCGAGATTGAGTTCGACGGTGCGGACACGTGGACGCCGGCGGACATGTAACACGAAACCGGCGGCCGGATAGACCTGGCCGGAGGTCCCGATCGCCATGAACAGGCCGCACCTTCCAAGGGCAGCGTAGATCTCGTCGAGGCGCATCGGCTGCTCGCCGAACCAGACGATGTTGGGCCGCAGCTCGCCCACGGTCCGGCACTTGGGGCACACGGAGTCGATCGACAGATCGGCGTCGGAGGGAAAGATCGTGCCGCACGTCATGCAGCGCACCTCGCCCTCCCGGCCGTGCATGTGGATCACATTTTTCGATCCTGCCATCTCGTGCAGCGGGTCGATGTTCTGGGTGACGATCGTGACGTCACCGCGGTATTCGGTTTCCAGGCGGGCCAGCGCCTCATGGGCGGCGTTGGGGACGATCCGGGCAACGCGGAACAAGCCGCGCGCCTCGTTGTAGAAGTCGAGCACCTTCTTCTTGTCGCGGTGCCAGCCGTCCAGGGTGGCGACATCCTCGAGGTTGACCCGGTTCCACAACCCGTCGGGATCGCGGAAGGTATCGATGCCGCTTTCCTTGGAGATGCCTGCCCCGGTCAGCACCACGATGCCGGGCGGGCCGTATTCCTGATGCATGTAAAGAAATCTAGCGCCATGCTAGGGTGGAAGTCATGACCATCAAGGTCCTCTTTGTCTGCACCGCGAACCTGTGTCGTTCACCCATGGCCGAGGGCGTGTTTCGCACCCTGGCTGAGCGTGCGGGCCTGGCCGATGGGTTCGAGATCGATTCGGCCGGGACGTCCGAGGCCCATGTCGGCAAGCCGCCGGTGCCCGAGGCGATCGAGGTCGCGGCGAGCCGTGGCTACGACATCACCGACGTCCGCGCACGGCAGGTCACGAGCGACGACATCGCCCGCTTCGACTATCCGCTGGCGATGGACAGCAGCCATCTCGTGGCGATGCGCTGGCTGGCGCCGCGCGCGCTGGTCGGCAAGCCCCGGATGTTCCTGAGCTTCGCACCGCCGATGGGGGTTATCGACGTGCTCGATCCGATCGGCGGGCCGAGGCCCGAATTCGAGCGCGCCCTCAGCCTTATCGAGGCTGGTTGCAAGGGCCTGCTCGAGCGCCTGAAGCCTCAGGTCAAAAGGGCCATTTGAGCCCGAGCTCGCTGAAGCGGTTCAGCACGTTGAAGGTGAGCCGCGACACGTCGTTGTCGAACTTGTTGTGGGGCAGGCTGCCGCAATAGGTGATCGAGCCCACCGAGAACACCGCACCGCCCCTCGGCTTCTCGATATAGGTCATGTCGGCGCGGATCAGCGCCTCCAGCGTCTGGCCGGGGATGGTCGTGGTGAAGCCCAGCCGTTCCTCGTGGACAACGACGAAGTTTTTGCGGTCATGTCCTTCCGAGGAAGCCAGCACCACGGCGTTGAGTGGGCTGCCGAGGCGGTGGTCGAGGCGATCGAGTTCGAAGCCCGCGGCGCCGCCGCCCGAGAAGCCGTAGCCGCCGAACAGCTCGTCCTTCACGCCCTCGAAGACCCAGGCGTGGGTGTTGTCGCGCGCCGCCGGTGACTGGCGGTACGAATCGCCGACGAAGGTGCCCTGGCTCGAGAAGCCGATGCCGCACAGGAGATTGGGCGGCCGGTCGCTGCGCCGCCAAAGCCCGCCATAGGCGCCGTCGAACGAGTGGTAATATTCGCCGGGCTCGGCGGCCCAGGTCCGGATGCCGCCCTCGGTGCGCCGTACTTCTATGGCGCCGGGCACTTTCCTGGAGAGCGCCACCCGCCAGTAGAAGCCATTGCCGCCGAGATACATCAGCCGGCCGCCGGTCTCGGTGTAGGTCTGCAGCGCGTCGAGCGTGCCACTGGTGTGATACTCGGGATGCGAGCCGGTCAGCACCACCTTGTACGAGGCCAGGATTTCCACGCCCTTTTCCTCGAGGTCGTGGTCGGTGACGACGTCGAACGGCACGCCCATGCGGTCGAGCCAGCCGGTGAGATGTGTATCTGCCGGCAGATGGCGCAAGCCCGAGCCCGCGGCATCGTTGAAGCTCAGGAAATTCGGCCGCCAGGTGATCAGCGGCCGGAGGTGCGAGGAGTAGGCCACGCCCGATCCGTCGCGGTGATGGTTGTAGGTCGAGAGCCCGTAGTCCTTGTGGTCGTCGGGATTGTGCGGATAGGCCTTCCAGTCGGCCACCCGCGCGCGGAACGACTCGTCGTAAACCCCGCGCGAGAAGTTGCTGTAGACCTGATAGGTGAAAGTCGAGGCGAGGTAGCAGACCTTGGCCTGCGGCTTGCCGACCTGGGGCCGCACGAAGAAGGGAATGACGTCGCGATGCGCGCCGCAGCTGAGCTGCATGCCGTAGACGCCGCTGCGCATGTCCTTTGGCACGGTGAAGCTGAAATCGTCCGCCCAGCCGCAGTCGTGCAGGTCGTCGTCGTGAAAATGGATGGCGGCGTAGTGATGCGGCGCGCGACGCCAGTCGCGCTCCGCGCCTGTCCACGCCGCGCCCTTCATGGCGCGGGTCGGCAGGTTGATCAGCTTTCCGTGCAGGCCGTTGGGGCCGGTGTCCTCGATCTCCATCGACTCGCCGCGGCGGGCGAAGTCCCAGGCGGCGACGCCCGCAATCGAC
>JAESFZ010000555.1_pt1 | contig 11520 bp, 8 predicted proteins | sample 9269561 | NCBI WGS metagenome assembly JAESFZ01 (sample SAMN14515552, study PRJNA621657) | algae metagenome | isolation source: Tildeniella nuda ZEHNDER 1965/U140 and co-occurring heterotrophs from wet... | place: Switzerland: Stansstaad, Zurih | collected 1965-01-01
GCTGTCATCAACTGGGCGCCGTACTACATCAAGGCCACCAAGGACGCGCTGGACGGCACCTGGGCCACCGGCAGCGTGTGGTGGGGTGTGAAGGAAGGCGCGATCGACATGGTCTCCGTGGCTGAAGATGTGCCCGCCGAAGTGAAGGCCAAGGTCGACACCGTGCGCGCCGGCCTGAAGGACGGCAGCTTCTCCATCTGGAAGGGCCCGATCGTTGGCCAGGACGGCAAGGAAGTGCTGGCCGCCGGGACCGTTGCCGACGACAAGTTCCTCGGTGGCGTGAAGTTCTACGTCAAGGGCGTCGAAGGCAAGGTGCCTAACTGACCCACCCGTGCCGCGCTGCGCGCGACCCCCTCGATGGGGCGGCACCAGCGGCCCGGCGGAGCCGGTTCCGCGGTGCCTGCTGGATACAAAGGGCTGCCCAGGGGCAGCCCTTTGCGCTTGAATGGACACGATGATCGAAACGCAACTCTGGCATCCCGTGATCGCATCGCACCAGGTGCGGGACGAGCCCGTGGCCTGCTCGCTGCTCGGGCAGTCGCTGGTGCTCTGGCGCGAGCATGCCCACGACGGCCACCGCGTGCACGCGTGGGCCGACCGTTGCCCGCACCGCGGCGCGAAGCTCTCGCTGGGCCGCGTGCTGATCGGCCTGCACGGCACCCGCCTGGAATGCCCGTACCATGGCTGGCAGTTCGGTGGCGAGGGCCGTTGCCAGCACGTGCCCGCCGCGCCCGATTTCGTGCCGCCCGCCAGCCACAGCGCCACCATGTTCGAGGCGTGCGAGCGCCATGGCCTGGTGTGGGTGCGGCTCCAGGGGGCCTCGCAGGAACGCGCCACAGAGCTGGCCGAGCCGCCCGCGTTCGCCCCGGCCGCAGACCCCGCATGGCGCACCGTGCTGTGCGGACCCTATTCACTCGACACCAGCGCGCCGCGCCTGGTGGAAAACTTTCTGGACCTGAGCCACTTCGGTTTCGTGCATGAGGGCTGGCTCGGTGAGCGGGGTCACGCGCAGGTGCGGACCGGCGCGGTGGAAGAGGGCCCGGAAGGACTCACGGTGCGCGATGCGCGGGCCTGGCAGCCGCGTGCCTATGCCGGTGCGGACGAAGGTGCCTGGATCGCCTACCGCTACGACGTGCCGCACCCTTTCGCCGCCGTCCTGCGCAAGGACGCCGCCGATGGCGACCCGGTGAGCAACGCGATTGCCTTGTTCATCCGCCCCGACGGTCATGAAGCCTGCACCGCGTGGTTCGTGATGGCCACGCAGGGCGACACCTCGACCGACCAGGAACTGATCGCTTTCCAGGACGCGGTGTTTGCCCAGGACCGCCCGGTGGTGGAATCGCAGTCGCCCCGCGCCCTGCCGGTGGGCCGCACCGCACCCGTGACCGAGGTGCATGGCCCGGCCGACCGGGTCTCCAGCGCCTACCGCCGTTACCTCAATCGCCTCGGCATTGCGCTGGGCACCTGTTGATGAAGGATGTGACATGACCACGACCCCCGCCCAGCTCGCCGCCGCCATTCCCAAGGCCGAGCTGCACATCCACATTGAGGGCTCGCTCGAGCCCGAGCTGATCTTCGCGCTGGCGCAGCGCAACGGCCTGAGCCTGCCCTACCCGAGCGTGGAAGCGTTGCGCGACGCCTACGCCTTCACCAACCTGCAGAGCTTCCTGGACATCTACTACGCCGGTGCCAGCGTCCTGCTGCACGAGGCCGATTTCCACGACATGGCCTGGGCCTACTTCCTGCGCGCGAAGGCCGACAACGTCGTGCACACCGAAATCTTCTTCGACCCCCAGACCCACACCGCGCGCGGCGTGCCCATGGCCACCGTGGTCCAGGGCCTGGCCAGTGCCTGTGAGCGCGCGCAGGCCGAGCTCGGCGTCAGCGCCGAGTTGATCCTGTGCTTCCTGCGACACCTGAGCGAAGAAGACGCGTTCGCCACGCTGGAAGCCGCGCTGCCCCACCGGCAGCACTTCATCGGCGTCGGACTGGATTCCAGCGAGGTCGGCCACCCACCGTCCAAGTTCTCGCGCGTGTTCGCGCGCTGTCGGGAACTGGGCTTGCACGTGGTGGCACACGCGGGCGAAGAGGGGCCACCGGCCTACATTCGCGAAGCCCTGGACGACCTGAAAACCGAACGCATCGACCACGGCGTTCGCTCGCTGGAAGACCCCGCGCTGGTCGCCGAGCTGGCGCGCCGGCGCATCCCGCTCACCGTGTGCCCGCTGTCCAACCTCAAGCTCTGCGTGGTGGACGACCTGCGCCACCACCCCATGAAGCGCCTGCTCGACGCCGGCCTGTGCGCCACCGTCAATTCCGACGACCCGGCGTACTTCGGCGGCTACATGAACGCCAACTTCGTGCAGACCGTCGACGCGCTGAACCTCACACGCGACGACGTCATCACCCTCGCGCGCAACAGTTTCGAGGCCAGCTTCGTGAGCGATGAGCGCCGAGCGGAACTGATGGCATTGCTGGATGACGCGGTCACCAGTTGAACGAGTGGCGCCATGACCAGATCCCGCTTTCTGGTCGTGGCCATGCCTTCACCACTGGTGAAGAAGGCCTGCAAGGACGCGCTGGACGCCGCTGGTTTGAATGCGGTGTTGCAAGGCACCTTGTTCGATCCATCGAACTGGCACCAGTCGCTGTCCGACCGCTTCTTCCAACGGTCGCGGGTCGAGTCCCTCAGGCGCGCCTGCTCTCGTGTTCGGGCGACCGCCTGCACCCTGGCGTTAAACCGGGTGCGTGGCAGCGGGGGCCCCGAGGCGTTCCACTGGGCCTTCCACGCACGTGGCAAGCCGGCGCTTTTCACGGCGCTGCTGGCGGAAGTGAATCGAGGACTGATGGCTGAGGGCTTGCCGGCGTCGGGCGGCCATTCACCTCACATCAGCATCAGCTACTGGGCGCCGTGTGCACTGCCTTCGCTTTCGATCCGCCCGATCCTCTGGACCATCGACGAAATCTTGCTGGTCGAAGGCCACAGCCTGGGCGAACACGAGGAGCACTACCGTTACGACGTGATTGATCGCTGGCCCCTGCAGCCGCCACCGCCCGCACCGCAGCGGGATCTGTTCGTCGATACCCCGCCCGGGTAAAATCACGCCCCAGCGAGCCCGGTGCTTCCCCGGCTCGCTTTTTCATTCACGGAAGCCATGTAGAGGAACACCATGTACAAAAACCTCGTGGCCCGGTGCGCGTGCGCGCTGGTGGCTGCCAGTTTTTCAATCCCCTTTTTCTCCGCACAGGCGCAGACGCCGCCCCTCAAGGCAGCGTTCGTCTACGTCACGCCGCTGACCGAGGCCGGCTGGGTGCGCCAGCACGAGCAGGGCCGCCTCGCGGTGCAGGCCGCGCTGGGCAGCCGCGTGGAGACGCGCTTCGTGGAGAACGTGGCCGAAGGTGCGGACGCCGAGCGCGTGATCCGCGACCTGGCGCAGCAGGGCCACCGCATCATCTTCACGCCCAGCTTCGGCTACATGGAGCCCACGCTCAAGGTGGCGCGCGAGTTTCCGGATGTGAAGTTCGAGTCCATCACCGGCTACAAGACGGCGCCCAATGTGGCGACAGCCAACGCGCGTTACTACGAAGGCCGTTACCTGGCTGGTGTGGCCGCGGGGCGCATGGCCACGCAGGCGGGCTACATCGCAGGCTTCCCCATTCCCGAGGTGATCCAGGGCGTCAACGCCTTCACGCTGGGCATGCGCTCGGTCAATCCCCGCGCCACGGTGAAGGTGGTGTGGCTGGGCGAGTGGTTCAACCCGCCGCGCGAGCGCGACGCCGCCATGACGCTGATGAACCAGGGCGCCGAGGTGCTGGCCTTCCACACCGGCTCCACCGCTGTCATGGTGGCCGCCCAGGAACGCGGCAAGCTGGCCGTGGCCTACCACTCCGACATGCGCCGCTTCGGGCCCGATGCGCAGATCGCCGCTGTCACCCACCTCTGGGGCGACTACTACACCCGCCGCGTGCAGGCCGTGCTCGATGGCACCTGGCAGAGCGGCAGCGTGTGGGGTGGCGTGAAGGACGGCATGATCCGCGTCGACAGCTTCGGCAGCAAGGTGCCGGCCACGGTGCGCAACGAAGTGCAGGCGCGCCAGGCCGACATGGCGGCGGGCAAGCTCGCCGTGTTCGCCGCGCCGCGCAAGGCCGCCGTGCGCGACAACCAGGGCCGCACGGTGATCGAGGCCGGCAAGGCGCTCGACGACGGCCAGATCCTGGGCATGAACTGGCTGGTGGAAGGCGTGCAAGGCTCCGTCGACCGCTGAGACGGTGGGCTGATATGGCCCTTATGGGCCGCGCGATATGCCACGGCGCGTTTCGCGCGTTAAGCTGCGCGCCATGAAAGCCTACCGCGCTGCCCTTCTGCGTTTCGACGACGACCAACGCCCCGTGTACGACGCCGACGGCCTGCTGGTCGTCGGCCCCGATGCGCAGGGGCGCCAGGTGGTGCGCGCGGCGGGTGACCACGTGGCGCTGATCGGCAACTACCCCGGCGTGGCGGTGGAAGACCTGAGCGGCAAACTGATCGCACCCGGCTTCATCGACATGCACGTGCACTACCCGCAGACGGATGTGATCGGCGCGCCCGCGGCGGGGCTGCTGCCCTGGCTGGAGAACTACACCTTCCCGCACGAATCCCGCTTCCACGAGCCGGACCACGCGCGCGAGGTGGCGCACTTTTTTCTGGACGAGCTCGCGCGCAACGGCGTGACCACCGCGCTCACCTTCGCGACCTCGCATCCTGCGTCCGTCGACGCCGTCTTCGAAGCGGCCCGCGCGCGCGGCATGCGCTTCATCACCGGCAAGGTGCTGCAGGACCGGCACAGCCCCGACGGTGTGCGCGACGAAACCGAACAGAGCCTGATCGATACCGAGGCGCTGATCCAGCGCTGGCATGGCGTGGACCGCCTGGGCTATGCGATCACGCCGCGCTTCGCGCCCACCAGCACGCCCGAACAGCTGCGCGGTGCGGGCGAACTGGCCGCGAAGTATGGCGATGTGTGGGTCCAGTCGCATGTGGCGGAAAACCTCGACGAAGTGCGCTGGGCCGCCGAACTGTTTCCGAAGTCGCGCAGCTACCTCGGTGTGTATGGCGATTTCGGGTTGCTGAAGAAACGTGCGGTGTACGCGCATTGCATCCACCTGGACCGGGCCGACCGGGAACTGATGGCCGCTACCGGCACGACCGCGGCCGTGAGCCCGACGAGTAACCAGTTCCTGGGCAGCGGCTTCTTTGATTACCTCGCAGCCGACGCGGCCGGCATGGGCTATGGCCTGGCCAGCGACGTGGGCGGTGGCACCAGCTTCTCGCCGTTCCGCACCATGCTCGCGGCCTATTGCGTGGGCCGCGAAGGCCAGACCAAGCAGGGCCTGAGCCTCACGCCCGGCCAGCTCTGGTGGCAACACACGGCGGGCGCCGCACGCGCGCTCGGCCTTGAAGGCGTGGTGGGCAACCTGCAACCCGGGCACGAAGCGGATTTCCTCGTGCTGGACCCGCAGGCCACGCCCTTGCTGGCCCGCAAGACCTCGCAGGCCCGCAACCTGGACGAGTTGCTGTTTGCGCTCATCGTGCTCGGCGACGACCGCGTCGTGACGCGCACGGTGATCGCCGGCGGCTGACCGCCTCCGGGTCTGCTGCTTTCCGGTGATACCCCCGAAGGGTATTCAGCGCGTACGGGGCGCCGCTTTGGCGCGATTTTCCTGTTCAGAAACTGTGTGCGATTTGGAATCGAACGCCTGATTCCGGGAGCGAAATCGCACGCGTGCGCATTGAACCGGAATGCGCCGACGGGCCTGCCGAATCCACTGTCAGAAGTGGCATGAAACGGGCAGCAAAAACTGGACGCTTGCCCATGATTCCCCTGCGCCGATCCGGCGCGTTTTTGACTTTTCAAGGGGAAATTTCATGCAAGCACATGCGCACGCCGTTCAACACGGTCTCCGCCAGATTCAACCAGCCTGGCCTGCGCCGCGATTGCCCGGCGTTCAGACGAAAGAGCCGCCGCTGCCTCGGCACCGTTCCGGCCTGAACATCCGGGTGCTGAGAACCGAGGAGGAGCGATCTGCCATCGCGGACTTGCGTCGGCTCGCGGCGTTCGGCGTCGAAAAGGATCTCGGGCTGGAACTCGCTGCCTTCGAGAAAGTGAGAGACACCATCGGCATCGTGACCGCCATCCATCTCGATGAAAGGCTGGTCGCGACCATCCGGTTCGTGCCCACCGGACACGGCATGACCGCGGCGGAACGGCTGCAGAAAAATCGCTCTCTGGACGCCTGTTCGTTTGGAAGCCACAGCTGGGAGGTGGGCCGCATCATCATGGCGCCGGAAGATCGGGGCCCCGTGTTGCTGGCGCATTGCCTGGGCCTGGCATTGGCAGAACTGTTGAAGCGCGAACAGCCACAACACCTTCATGCGTCCGTCACGCTTTCGATGGCCCGGTTGTGGCGCCGGTTCGGCATGAAGACCGTTGCCACGGTCGACGGCATCAGCGGTGCGCAGTACGCGCTGGTGGAAGGCAACGTGGATGAAATCGCTGCCATCCTTCAGGTGCCATCGACGTCCCATTGACGGTCTGCTTCGTTCGAAGAGCGACTCCTGAATTTTTTTCGAGTGCAGGGAATACCCCGTCACAGGGATCGAATGAACAGCTTCCGGAAACGAAGCGACGGTATTCGAACTCGAGTTGCAAGCACCTCGAATGCGGCAACAGCGTGGTCCTCTTTCATGCTGTTGTCGAATCCTTCCTGCCCACTTAGCATCCGCAAGCCATTTTTTCGGGGGGTGGTCAATGACGTCGTTTGTGACAGGTTTGTATGCCAGATATCGCGCGCATCACGACATGAACAGGTCGTTCCTGGAGTGGGTCGGCGTGATCGGCATCGTTGCCTTCCCTCTCTTCTATCTGATGCGATTCACGGGGCAGTTGCCGCCCCGTTACGACGATCTGGAACTGAGGCTGGTGGCGGTGGGGTTCTGCCTCTTGCTGGCTCTCAGGAAGTGGTGGCCGAAGCGGATCGAACCGTTCTACCTGCCCTTTTCCTACCTCGCAGTCAGCTACTGCCTGTCGTTCGTGCTGGCGTTCACGCTGCTGCAGAACAGCAGCGCGACCAACTCCGTCGTCAACATGGCGATCGGCGCGATCCTGATCATCCTGCTCGCGGACTGGCGCAACGCGATCGTCATTCTTCTGTCCGGTTACGGGCTCGCCTTTGCGGCGTACTGGCACACCCATGCCGACCCCCGGATTCCCGTCGAATTCCTGTCGTGGTGGGTTCCCCTGTGTGGTCTGCTGGTCGCTGGCGGTGCACTCTCCAAGTTCGGCGAAAAGCAGGCAGAGCTGCGGCGCATGCGCTTGCTCTATGCAGGCCTTGCGGGCTCCATTGCCCATGAAATGTGCGGCCCGATGCAGAAGATCCAGAACGTCTTCGATACCCTGGACCGTGACTTCCTGCGCGCGGGCCGTCCACCGGGCCAGGGGTCCCACTCCGTCGAACAGCTCATGGCCATGGCGCGGGTGGTGCAGGAAGGGCGCAACGCGGTGCGGCTGGGCCTGCAATCGATCACGGTCACACTGCAACAGCTCAAGACCCGCGCATTCGACACCTCGGGCTTCACGGGCCTGTCGGCGGCGGTCTGCACCGAGCGGGCGGTGCACGAATTTGCCTACGACAACGAGCTTCAACGCGAACGGGTTCGCTTCGAAGAGCTGGTCGACTTCACGTTCAAGGGCGATGAAACGGTGCTGACGCTGATCCTGTTCAACCTGCTCAAGAACGCGCTGTACCACCTGCCGACCCACCCCGATTCCACGGTGACGGTGACCGTCGATACGCGCCGCATCACCGTGCGAGACACCGGGCCGGGCATCTATCCCGAGCGCATGGCGCATCTGTTCGAGGACTTCCAGACATCCGGCAAGGCCGAGGGAACGGGCCTGGGCCTGTCGTTCTGCCGCCGCGCCATGCGGGCCCTGGGCGGTGAGATCACGTGCTCTTCGCAGCTCGGCGAGTACACGGCGTTCACCTTGTCGTTTCCTGCGATGTCACACGCGGAAGCGGCATCGCAGGACGACGCCGTCACGCGGCGTGCGGGTGAGCTGCTGCGCGGTTGCCGCGTGCTGGTGGTGGACGACGACCCACTCCAGCGCCGCGCCACCTACGCGAAGCTGTCTGCCCTGGGAGGAACCAGCAGCATTGACGAAGCCGGCGACGGCGCGCAGGCGGTGGAGATACTGACCTGGGCGTCTCTCGTGCCGTACGACCTCGTCGTGACGGACCTCGAGATGCCGGTGCTCGATGGCCATGACCTCGTCGGGCAGATGCGGCGGGGTGAGGTGCCGAGGCACGAGCGGGTGCCGGTGCTGGCGCACAGCACCGAGCCGGCCACCGAAGCCCGCGTCAGGGCGCGCCGGGCGGGCATGGACGGTTTCCTGCGCAAGCCCTGTGGCGTGCCCGAGCTGGCCCGCGCCATCGTGGGTGTGCTCAAGGACCAGCCGGAGCGCCGAAGCGCCATCGACCTGGCGCCCTTCGCGGGCCAGACCGCGCTGCTCGCCGAGGACAACGAGGTGAACCGCGCCATCGTCAGGCGTTATCTGGAGGAACTGGGTATCTCGGTGATGGAAGCCCGGCAGGGACTCGATGTGCTGCAGTTCGTAAAGGCCGGCGCGCGGCCCGCCGTGATCGTGATGGACATCGAGATGCCCGGCCTCGGTGGCATGGAAGCGACCCGCCAGCTGCGCCTGATGGGCGAGATGGCCCGGGGCATTCCCGTGGTGGCGTTGACGGGCCACGCCTCGGCCGAGGCCGAGCAGGCTGCGCGGGCCGCGGGAATGGATGGTTTCCTCGCCAAGCCGGTGAACGTGGCGGCCTTGAGGCGTGAGCTGGGCCGCGTGCTGACACCACGCCCCGTTGGCGGCACGCGCACCCTGCACGCGGCGCAGGCAGCGGCGGTGGACGAAAGCCTGCTGGACATCGGGCGCATCCGGCATCTCCGGCAGATGGACATCATGGCGAGTCTGCTGCCCGAAGGGCTGGCCAAGGCCCGGCGCATCGTCGAGGCCCTGGAGCATGCCTTCCTGCGCAACGATCTTCGCGGCGCCCGGCTGGCGCTGCATGCGCTGATGGGGCTCAACGGCGAGATGGGCGGCCACGCCGTGTACGAAACCACACGGCGGCATTCGCTCGCGGTGGAGAACGGGGCCTGGCCGTCCGAGGTCGGGTGGCTGGAGCGGCTGAAGGCGCTGATGGTCGAGTCCGAGCGCGCCCTGCTGGCGAGCTACGGCCTGGGCCGCGCTCAGTTGTAGGTCAGCGCCCGCGCCTTGCCCCAGAACACGCGGTACATGTAGATCGTGTAGGCAATGATCATCGGCAGCGTGATGGCCACGCCGACGAAGATCACCGTGAGCGAGCCGGTGGATATGGCCGCTTCCCACACGGTCATGCGGCCGATCACGATGTCGGGGAAGATGCTGTACGCCAAGCCGAAGAAGGCGAGCACGAAGATCAGCACGGTCGAGGCGAACACCACCCAGCCGTAGCCGGCCTTCACCACGTTGGGGTGCGTCACCACCCAGCGCACCGCGAAGAAGGCAATGGCGCAGCTCAGCGGAATCGGCATCAGACCGAACACCTCGGGCACGCTGAACCATTTCGCCACCACGCCCGGGTTCACCAGGGGCGTGGCCGCCGAGATCGCCACCAGCGCGATGCCCATGGGCCACAGCACGCGCCGGGCCCACCGCACCGCATGTTCCTGCAACACCCCTTCGGTCTTCATGATCAGCCAGCCGGCACCCAGCAGCACATAGGCCGCGGGCAGCGTGAGCGCAATGCCCAGGCTGAAGGTCAGTCCGAGCCAGCCGCTGTCGAAACCGGTGATGTAGCTGCCCAGCATCCAGCCCTGCGACGTGCTGGCCAGCAGCGAACCGGCGAAGAAGGCGCGGTTCCAGAACGGAACGTAGCGCGTCGGGGCCTTCACGCGGAAGTCGAACGCCACGCCGCGCAGGATCAGGCCGATCAGCATGATGGCCACCGGCAGGTACAGCGCCTGCAGCACCAGGCCGTGCGCCATCGGAAAGGCGACCAGCAGCACGCCCACGCCCAGCACCAGCCAGGTTTCGTTGGCGTCCCAGAACGGGCCGATGCTGGAAATCATGGTGTCTTTCTCTTCCTTGCTCTCGGCCAGCGGCAGGAGCAGGCCCACGCCGAGGTCGTAGCCGTCGAGCACGACGTAGGCCAGCAAGGCAAGGCCCATGACGGCGAGGAAGATGAGAGGGAGCACTTCGGCCCAGGTGGTGAGGTTCATGGTGCGTTCTCCGTTCGCGTCAGACGCCGGCCTTGCCGAGTTCGGCCCCGTGGGGTGCTTCGGGTGCGTGTTTGAACGGGTGCTCCGCCATGTACTTGAGCACGCCGACATAGGTGATGAGCAACAGCCCGTACACGATGAGGTAGGCGGTCAGCGTGACCGCGATCATGGGCGAGGGCAGGCTGGTGGCGACGTCGGCGGTGCGCAGGTGCCCGTAGACGACGAAGGGCTGGCGTCCGATCTCGGTCACGTACCAGCCCGCCAGCGTGGCCAGCCAGCCCGAGAAGGTCATGCCGGCCAGCACATACAACGCGGGACGCGGCAGCGCGACACGGTCTTCGCTGCTGGCCGCGCGGCGGCGGCGCCAGAGCATCCAGGCCGTGGCCCATGCCACCACCAGCATCAGCGTGCCCACGCCCACCATCACGCGGAAGGCCCAGAAGATCGGCGCCACCGGTGGGTGCGCGCCCGGGAATTCGTTGAGCCCCTTGAGCTCCGCGTCCATGTCGTGCGCGAGGATCAGGCTGGCCATCTTGGGAATCTTCACCGCGTAGTGCGTGGTCTGGTTGGCTTCGTCGGGAATGCCGAAAAGGGTGAGCGGCGCACTCTTCTCGGTGTGCCAGATGCCTTCCAGCGCTGCGATCTTGGCGGGCTGGTGTTGCAGCGTGTTCAGGCCATGCAGGTCACCGGCCAGGAACTGCAGCGGCATGGCCACCGACGCGGCGATCACCGCGGTGCGCAGCGCCTTGTGCGTGCCGCCCGTGGCGCTGCCTTTGATGAGCTGCCACGCGCACAGACCGGCAATGAGGAAGGACGCGGTGAGCGCGGAGGCCAGCAGCTTGTGCGTGAGCCGGTACGGAAACGAGGGGTTGAACACGACGGCGAACCAGTCCACCGGCATGAACTTGCCGTCCACGATCTCGAAGCCGGCAGGGGTCTGCATCCAGGAGTTCAGACTCAGGATCCAGAAGGCGGAGAGCGTGGTGCCCGCGGCCACCAGGAAGGTGGCGATCAGGTGCACGCGTTCGCTCACGCGGCCGCGGCCGAACAGCATGATGCCAAGGAAGCTGGCTTCGAGGAAGAACGCCGTGATCACCTCGTAGCCCAGCAACGGGCCGGAGATGTTGCCCGTCTTTTCCATGAACCCTGGCCAGTTGGTGCCGAACTGGAAACTCATGACCACGCCCGAGACCACGCCGAGCGCGAACGACAGCGCG
>JAESFZ010000556.1_pt1 | contig 11513 bp, 15 predicted proteins | sample 9269561 | NCBI WGS metagenome assembly JAESFZ01 (sample SAMN14515552, study PRJNA621657) | algae metagenome | isolation source: Tildeniella nuda ZEHNDER 1965/U140 and co-occurring heterotrophs from wet... | place: Switzerland: Stansstaad, Zurih | collected 1965-01-01
AGGCGATGAGCCCTGAGAAGATCAGCACGCCGGCGGCGGAGATGACGAAGCTCATCGTGCCCGACGGCCAGATCATGTTGACGATGCTGGCAAGGATGAGGCCGATCACGCCCATGAACAGGAACTTGCCCATGGCCGTGAGGTCACGCTTGGTCGTGTAGCCGTAGAGGCTGAGCGCACCGAAGGCGGCGGCGGTCACGAAGAAGGTCCGCGCGACCGAGGCACCGGTGTAGGTGAACAGCAGCACCGACAGGCTGACGCCCATCAGGGCCGTGACCGTCCAGTAGACGGCCTGGATGGCGCCCACGCTCATGGTGGCGGCGCGGAACGAGACCAGCAGCAGCAGGCCGAGCGGCGCCAGGGTGGCGATCCAGCCCAGGCCGGTGAGGCCCACGACATAGCCGCCGCTCACCTGGAAGAACATCGAGGCGAGCTGGGGCGAGCTGAACAGGCCGAACGCCACGATGCCCGACAGCGCCAGGCCCGAGGCCATGTAGTTGTAGACCCGGATCATGTGGGCGCGCAGGCCGGCGTCGAACGTCGCCTGGTCTGCCGCGCCGACACGGCCGAAGGTGTTGAAATTCTGGTTTGCCATCTAGGTCTAACCTCCACGGGATCTGATTGAATGGGTCCCGTCCGCGGACAATGTGGTGGTTCGGGGGGCCCGAATCAATAGAGGGTGCGGCGGCCGGCGGATGGCTATAATGGCGCCATGTCCGACTCGCCCAAACTCCTTGCCCTGCGCAAGACCCTCGCCGCGGCGTCCGAAGGCGCCGCCCCGGAAGCCTCCAAGCAGCTGGCCCACGAGGCCATCGCCAAGATCCTCATGGCCATCGAAAGCGGCGTCGTGACGCTGGGCGACTGGGAACGGCGCTGCCTGGCGGCGGCGATCACCAGCCTGCGCGGCGGCAAGGTCAACGAGGCCCGCACCCGGGCCCGCCAGGCGCTGTGGCCGGACGAGAACAGGCGCAACGCGGCGGTTTCCAAATTCCCGCCGCGGCCGGGCATGCTCACCCTCGACGAGCTGAAGCGCGAGTTCGCCGCGGCCCTGGCCATGCCCGGGCGGGCACGGCCGGGCGGCAACGCCCCCTAGGCTGCGGCGCGGCCTAGGCTGGGTCGCGCCTCATGCGGCATCCCGAAAGGGCATCTCGCCGAGATAGTTCTTCTTGCCGATGCCGACGCCGTTGTGGCGCAGGATCGCGTAGGCGGTCGAGACGTGGAAATAGAAATTGGGAATGACGTGCTGGACCAGGAATTCCTGGCCCGACAGCGTCTTGCCGGCCCAGCGCGGCTGGGTGATGCGGTGCTCGGCCGATTTGGCGAAGGCGTCGGCGTTGAAGCCTTTCAGATAGGCGATCACGCTTTCGATGCGTGCCTTGACCTCGGCCATCGTCTGTTCGGTGTCGGCATGCACGGGCACGTCCTTCTCGCGATCGGCGAGACGCGCGGCGCCGAGCTTGGCGGTGTCGCAGGCGGTGCGGATCTGCTGCACCAGGCTGAACTGGTCGGGCGAGAGGCGCGACTGCAGCAGGATGGCGACATCGAACTTCTTCTCGGCGGCGAACTTTTCCGCCTCGCCCAGGATGGCGAGCAGGTTGTTCAGCATCTTGGTGAACTGGCTGACGACGATGTCATGGATCATTGGGGCGTGGCTCATTGGGGCGTGGCTCATAAGGACCTCTGATTGGGGGCACGGGTTCGGGCCGTGCCTATAGCAGCTTATCGGGGCCGCCGAGAGGCCATCGGCTCTTCCTCAATGTTGGCGGGCTCGATCGGCTCCTCCGTGACCTCGAGCCCGTCGAATGCCGCCAGCAGATTGCCGACCCGGTTGGCCGAAGAGAGGCATTCGGCGAGGCGCGGGAAATTGTCGATCAGCCAGTTGAAAGCGCCCTGGACGGCGACGAAGGCCGCCGCCGCCTGGGTGACGTCGCCCAGCAGCATGGTGCCCTTGATATAGTGCGGCACGCACAGGATCAGCCCGACAAGCGGCGCCAGCAGCGTGTTGCCGTGGGAGACGTAGGTCGTGCGCATGTATTGCCAGGCCAGAAGCCGCCACTGGCCCATGACGGCGGCCAATGCCCGGCCGACGCCAACCGTCGAGGTTTCCATGTCGTCGAGCGACAGGCGCGCGGTCGCGCGCTCGCGGAAATGGGCGACGGCATATTTCAGCTCCGACTCGGCCTGGTTCTTGGACTCGATGACCTCGATCATGTGCCGCCCGACGATCATCAAGGTGCCGTTGGTCAGGACCGCATAGGCGATGGCGGCAACGACCAGGTATCCCGGGATGGTGAAGGCAACCCCCAGGAGCGCGACATCGAGCGCACCGCCGACATGCCACAGTACGACGACGAACGTGCCCGCGATCAGCACGGAGCCCAGCAGGCCGATCAGGAGATCGATCGGCGCGTCGGTCGCCAGCCGCGCATCCTCGGTGATGCGATACTCCGCGTTCTGGTGTTCGCCGTTGACCAGCTCGATCTGCCGGTAGCGTTCCCCACCCAGCCAGGCCTCGATCAGGTGCCGGCTGACCCAGGCGCGCCAGGAGCGCTGGAAGGTCATGCGCCCCCAGACGGCCACGACGGCGAGTGCGATGCTGATCACCGCGAACAGCGCCAGCAGATGGGTCTGATGCCAGATCTCCGCGCCATCGCGGAATTCGAGCGCATTGAAGAAGTCGCGGTTCCAGAGGTTGAGCCGGTACTGCACCAGCAGCTGCAACACCGTGATCACGACGAGCAGCGCCATCAGACTCCAGGCCAGCCGCGCCGTCGGGCCGTGCCAGAAGCCTCGCGCGCTCCGCCAGAAGCGGCGCAGCGGATGGCGCGGTCCCGATGGGAGCAAGCCGGGCGGCAGCAGACCGATGTCAAACACCATCGGTGCGCCTCGTGCGTGGCCGGACCTCGCGGGCCTTGGCCGCGCGCACGGGCGGCTCGCCGAGCAGGCGATCGAACTCGCGCTTGGAAATGCCGTAGCACTCACACGCCCCCTGCCGCAGGCCGCGGCGGTCGAGGATGGTGACGACACCGCGGCGGTAGCGGATCAAGCCGGCACGCTGCAGGGCGCCCGCCGCCACCGAGACGCCGGTGCGCTGCACGCCCAGCATCATGGCCAGGAATTCCTGGGTCAGCAGGAATTCGTCGGACTCCATGCGATCGTGAGTCATGAGAATCCAGCGGCAGCAGCGCTGCTGGATGGAATGAAAGTGATTGCACGCCGCCGACTGGGCGACCTGGTTGAAGAGCGCATGGGCATAGCGATGCATCACCAAGCGCATCGAGGCGCTGCGCGCGAGTTCGGCGCTGAACCGTGCCGCCGGCATGCGAAGTCCTGCACCGGGTACCTGGACGTAAACACTGGTGGGGGCACGATCGTCGCCCAGGAGCAAGGGCAGTCCGACCACACCCTCATTGCCGATCGTGCCGACTTCGGCTCCCTGGCCGTTGGCCATGGTGTTCACCAGAGAGCCGACACCGGTCTCGATGAAGTAGACGAAATCGAGAGGCCTGCGCGCACGGTAGAGCGACTGCCGGTAGGTCAGGGGAATGCGTTCGAGATGCCGGTGCAGCCGCCCGTAGTCCCTCGCCGGCAGCAATGCGAGCAATCTATTGGCGTGCGTCTCCGTCGGCTGTCGCCTGGTCATCGCCTTGTCGCCTCGCTGGTCGTTTTCGTGAGCCGCATGCGCGGCTCGCGTCAGTCGTCGTCCCGCTTCTTGATCCTGATCGGGCCTTTGGCGACTTCCTCGGACAACAGCTTCTCGAGCAAGAGACGCTTCGCGTCGTTAGGCATCTCAGCAATCTGCCGGCGGTAGTTCTCGAGGTTCTTGCGGTGAATGAACGATTGCATTGCACCCCCCAAATGACGCCAAAGTCGCTTGCAACTTGCGCTTGCTCCAACTGAATGTCGAATCGCGCTGCTCGGAAACCGGATCGTCCAGAAAAGCCGCGTTTCACAAACAAACAGAACGCCTGCCATCCGACATTGTTACTCGACTCTGCGTTGTGGAGGGCGCACACGTGCCTTTGTCGGCAGGGTGGGCTGTAACTGCTTCCTCACTGCAACGATCGGCGGCGTTCGGACAATGTCCGACATCAGACATGCTTGATTTCGATCAAGCGACGCCTTGCCGGAGCCTGTTACGCGTTCCTGGCTTCGGGTGCCCGAGGCCCCGGGGAGGTTGGCCTTATGGCATTCGAACAATCCCTGCTTTCCAGAGTCTTCTCGGTCCGCGACGCGCTCGGGAAGGGAGAATGCCGCTCGTCTTCCAGCTACGAGCGTGAACTCAGCGACTGCCGCAGCCGGGAAATTCGATTGCGCGAGGCGCTCGCCCGCGAGGACGCGCTGTTGCGCCAGAAAGACGAGCTGATCCACAAGCGCGAGGTTCTGAGCATGGAGGCCGATCACCGGCTGCTGAACGGCCTGCAGATCATCGTGAGCCTGCTATCGCTCCAGAGCCGGACGGAGGGCAATGCCGATGCCGCCGAGCATCTTTCGACGGCCGCCCACCGTGTGGCCGACAGGACGTCTCTGAGCAGCGGGAGGTTCGTCGTATGACGCGATTGCGGCTGCATCGCGAGAATCATCTCGTCCAACGGATCGGCTGGCTGCGCGCGGCGGTGCTGGGCGCCAACGACGGCATCGTCTCGACGGCGAGCCTGATCGTCGGCGTGGCCGCAGCCGCGACCACGCCCGGCGACGTCCTGATTGCGGGCGTGGCGGGCCTGGTGGCTGGCGCCATGTCGATGGCGGCCGGCGAGTATGTCTCGGTGAGTTCCCAGGCAGACACGGAGCACGCGGACCTGGCGCGGGAGGGCGCGGAGCTGGCGGCCAATCCCGCTTTCGAACGGGATGAGTTGGCCGAAATTTATGTCGGCCGCGGCGTCGAGCCGGTGCTGGCGCGCCAGGTTGCCGAGCAATTGATGGCCAAGGGCGCCCTGGCCGCGCACGCCCGCGATGAGCTCGGGATTTCCGCCGCGACCGCCGCCCGCCCCCTGCAAGCGGCGCTGACGTCGGCCGCGACCTTCGCTGTGGGCGCGGCCATGCCGCTTCTCATGGTCGTCGTGGCGCCAGCCGCCTGGCTGGTGGCCGCCGTCAGCGCGGCCTCGCTCGTCTTTCTTGCGCTGCTGGGCGCCATCGGTGCGCGCGCGGGCGGTGCAAATGTTTGGCGCGCGACCATTCGTGTGACTTTCTGGGGCGCACTGGCAATGGCTCTCACTGCCGGAATCGGACGGCTGTTCGGCACGGTTGTCTGAAAGCCGGGCCGGGCCGACGCTGGGACGTCCGATCGGAATTGAAGGGCGGACGTTCAAAAGTTCTCGACGAAGAAGCGCAATGCGCAGCTGTCGAGACGATCCGGTGATCAGCCATCAAGTGGCCATCACGATCTGACGAAAACTCCTTCTCAAATCCTCCGCCAAAGCGGCCAGGTCGCGGCGAGCGCCAGCAGGCCCATCACGCCGGTGATCGCCGTGGCCTCGGGCGCTCCGATGAGATCGGCGAGCCAACCCAGCCAGACGAAACCGATCGGCCCGGTGCCGATGCAGACCGAGAGCACACCCAGGATGCGCGACCGCATTTCGATCGGCGCCGCGAGATAGACCAGCGTGGCCTGCAGGGTGGCGAAGGTGGCGCCGGCGAGGCCTGTCACCAGCAGCGCCACACCCGCCAGCAGCGGCGTGGGTGCCGCCGCAAAGCCGATCAGCCCGACCAGGTAGGCGGCCGTGCCGCCGACATAGGCGCGGGCATGCCAGCCCGGCGTCAACCACAGCGCCAGCAGGAGGCAGCCCGCGAAGGCGCCGACGCCGTCGATGCTGGTGAGGAGGCCGACGCCTTCGGGGCCGAGCAGCAGGCGGTCGGTGCCGATCACCGGGATCATGCTGGTGAAGGGCCAGGCGAAGACATTGTAGATGACGGTGACCGCCATGATCGCGCCGAGGCGGCGGTCGGCGAAGATGAGCGCCACGCCCTCCCAGGTACGCGCCAGCACGGCGCCCGCTCCGGGAGAGGACGGGATGTGGCTCTGCACCAGGAGCGTGGCGGCAACGGCAGTGGCGTACATGCCCACACTCAGCAGGAACGCGCCTTCGATGCCGACGCCCGCCAGCAGCAGGCCGCCGACGGCGGGGCCGACCATGCGGCTCACATTGCCGGCGCCGACATCGAGCGCCATGGCGATGGCCATGCGATCGCGGCCCATGACTTCGCCCATCATCACACGCCGAAGCGGATTGTCGGTGGCCCAGCCGCAGCCGTTGATGAAGCTGGCGACGGCGAGGTGCCAGACTTCCAGCGCTCCCCCGAAAGCGACGACGGAGAGCAGGGCCGAGGTAACGGTCATGAGGGCGACGATGCCGGCCGGGGTCAGGCGGCGGTCGAACCGTTCGGCGAAGGCCCCGAGGAAGGCGCCGAACAGGCCCATCGGGACCAGGCGCAGCATGGTGATCATGGCCACGACCAGGGCGGAGCCGGTCTGCTGATAGACGACGATGCCCATGGCGACCGTTTCCAGCCAGCGCACGGTGGTGACGACGAAGCCGACGTACCACAGGCGCCAGAAATCCATCGGACTGGTGCCGAGGACGTGCCGGAACGACAGGTCGGTCTTGCGGGTCTCGCTCATGCGCGCGCGGACTGTCGCCCACAGAAGCGCGGAAGTCTCCCGTCCCGGGGCCGTTTATCCCCGGGCCGGTTGTATCGATGGGCTAGCGGCGGCCGGCGCGGTCGACGGGACCGCCGCGGTTGATCTCGCCACCGCGCCCGACACCCTCGGCACCGACACCGACTCCGGGCGCCACGCCGACACCGGCCGCTCCGCGGCCCACACCGACGCCCGCGCCGGGAGCAACGCCGACACCGGGAGCACCGACGCCAACCGACGAACCAACGCCGGGACCAGCATCGCGACGCCACGGCTCGGCGACCGGCCGGACGACGCAGTTCACCGTCGCGCCGGCATCGCCGCAATAGACCTCGGCCATCGCCGCGGGGGCAGCGAAAGCCGCCAACACGAACGTCATCAGAAGAATGGGAGTACGCATGGGGTCAGTACCTTTCATGTCACTTCAGCAGTTTCAGGCATTCGCCGGCGGCTTCGGCCGCGGCGCGTGCCGCGGCGCGCGACATGGATCCGGCCATGACCAGCGGGCGGCCAACTTCTTCCAGCTCTTCGCGGACATCGGTCGCGGGCGTCATCTTCGGCGCGATCTTGCCGTAGAACATCTGGCCATCGGGCGTGAGCTTGGCAGAACAGGCCGTCGCGGCGGCGGGATCGGCGGCCTGGGCGGCAGCGGGCAGCAGAAACAGGGCGAGCAGGGGTAAACTGCGCAGGCGCATGATCCGTCTCCATCGATGATGTCGGGTGAGGCTCCGTACCCTCCCCGTGGGCCTCAACGGCGGCTTATTTACGACCGCCGATAGCGGCCTGATTGCGGACAGATTGGCTCGGGAGGCGCGTGCTCTGGTGTAATTGCAGTCCGACCGCTATTGTCGCACCATCATGCCGCTTCACTGGAACATCGATCCCGACAAGAAACTGGTCACCGCCGTCGCGGAAGGCGATGTCACGCGCATCGAGTTCGACGCCTTTCTCGACGACATGAGCCGCGCCGGCGCCGACGCCTACCGCAAGCTGTTCGACGGCAAGCGCGGCGGCACGCACATGGGGGCCGAGGATATACTGGCGCTGGGCGCGCGCATGCGCGCCTCGCACGAGCGCGGCCCGGTGGGCCCGCTGGCCGTGGTCGTGCCGGACGAGCATGTGGAAACGATCGACCGCGTGCTCGGCATGCTGGCCGCGGCCGAGCGGCCGATGCGCGTCTTCCGCCAGGTCGGGCCGGCGCGCAAATGGATCAGCGACCAGCCGGGATAGAGGCCGGAGTTTCCCGATGTATGTGCTGTACCATGGCTGGAGATCGTCGGCGTCGCGCCGCGTCAGGCTCTGCCTCGCCGAGAAGGGCCTCGCCTTCGAAAGCAAGCTGATCGACCTCACGAAGATGGAGCACCATTCGCCCGCCTTCCTGAAGCTCAATCCCAACGGCGTCATTCCGCTGCTGGTCCTGGAAGACGGCCGCTCGCTCTACGAGAGCGGCACGATCTGCGAATATCTCGACGAGACCCATCCCGAGCCGCCGCTCAGTCCGACCGATCCGTTCGAGCGCGCCACGATGCGCAACTGGATCCGCCATGTCGACGGGCTGATCGGAAATCTCATCATCTTCAACTGGGCGCATTCGATGGCGAAGATCGCCACGCAATGGTCCGACGCGGAGCTCGCCGAAAAGCTCAAGAACGTGCCCAGCAAGGAACGGCGCGAGGCGTGGCTGCGCACCGCGCGCAAGCCTTACACCGAGGAGGAGCGCCAGGAAGCGCGCGACAAGCTCAAGGTCGGGCTGCTCGACCGCATGGAAGAAACGCTGGGCAGGAGTGCGTGGCTGGCGGGCGATCGCTACTCGCTGGCCGACATCGGCGCGGTGCCTTTCGTGAAGCGCCTCGACGAGGAGATCGCGCCCGACGAGATGACGGCGGCGAGGCATCCCCGGGTCGCGGCGTGGTGGGCCGCGATCCAGGCACGGCCGGCCTTCGCGACCGCCAGGATCGGGCCTTTCACGGCGGCCTGAGCCATCCTAGGCTCCCACGCCTGACGAAAGTCATCGGGGGAGCCTGAGCATGCCGAACAATCCAAAGGTTCTCATCGCCGGTGCCGGGCCGGTCGGGCTGACACTCGCCAATGAGCTGGTGCGCCACGGCATTTCCGTGCGCATCGTCGACAAGAACGCGGAGCGCACCGACAAATCGAAGGCGCTGGTGCTGTGGAGCCGCTCGCTCGAACTGTTCGACGATGCGGGCTATGCCCAGGACTTCATCCCGGCCGGCATGATCGCGCACGGCGCCCAGATCTCGACCGGCAAGGAGATCATGGCCCGGGTCTCGCTCGATTCGCTCGACAGCCGCTTTCCCTACGCGCTGATGATCGCGCAAAGCGAGACCGAGCGCGTGCTGGAGGAGCGGCTGGCGGCGGCGGGTGTAAAGGTCGAGCGCACGGTCGAATTGGTGGGCTTCACCGACAAGGGCACCTCGATCGAGGCGACGCTCAGGAAGGCCGACGGTTCGGGCGAAACGGTGCAAGCCGACTGGCTGGCCGGCTGCGACGGCGCGCATTCGACGGTCCGGCACGGGCTGGGCTTCGCCTTCGAGGGTTCGACCCTGGAGAGCCACTGGGTGCTGGCCGACGGCTACGTCACCGGCCTCGATCCGAAGGACCGGCTGCACATCTTCTGGCACAGGGACGGCATCCTGGCGTTCTTTCCGATCACCGGCGAGCGCTGGCGCGTGATCGGCGATCTCGGGCCGGCCACGGGCAACGAGAAACATCCCGATCCGACGCTGGCCGAAATCAACGCGTTGATGGCGCACCGCGGCTCACCGTCGATCGTGATGAGGGATCCGTTCTGGCTGGCGGCGTTCCGCATCAACGAGCGCAAGGTGAAGGACTATGCCAAGGGCCGCGTGTTCCTGGCGGGCGATGCCGCCCACATCCATTCCCCGGCCGGTGGCCAGGGCATGAACACCGGCATGCAGGACGCCTTCAACCTCGCCTGGAAGCTGGCGCTGGTGATCGAGGGCGCGGCCAAGCCGTCGCTGCTCGACAGTTATTCGCCGGAGCGCAGCGCCGTCGGCGAGCAGGTGCTGAAGAATGCCGGCCGCCTCACCGAGGCCGCGACCCTGCGCAATCCCCTGGCGCAGGGCCTGCGCAACACGATCGTGAAGTTCGCCGCGGGCTTTCCCGCGATCCAGCACAAGATCGCCAATCAGCTGGGCGAGATGGACATTGGCTATCCCGCGAGCCTGCTCACGGCGAAGAACGGCGCCGTCGCCAGCGGCCCAAAGTCGGGCGAGCGCTGGCCCGACCGGCTGCCGGCCGGCGCCGGCGGCATGCGTTTCACCGCGTTGGGGCCGGCCGAGATCGTGGCGGCGCTGGCGGCGAAGTTTCCGAAGCTGGTGACAGCGTCGCCGGCCAAGGAGCCGGAGCACAAGACGGCGCTCCGGCTGATCCGGCCCGACGGCTACGTGGGCTTTGCCGGCGCGGCCACGGACCAGGCCAAGGCGGAAGCCTATCTCGCTGCCATCGCGCCCTAGGCGCGTCGGTGATCGCGTCGTAGACGCTAGCGGCCGCCGACCCGCTCAAGGCTCTTGATGACGAGCGGCGCTTTGCCGGACTTTTCCGCGACCTCGCGGTCCTGCGCCTCGATCGCGGCACGGGCGGAATGGTCGGTATCGTCGCCCGCCAGGGCATCGAGCGGCACGCGGCGGTTGGAGCGCTGGCTGCCGTCCTCGTAAGTGACGTTGAAGAAGACGTATTCCATCCGCTTGCCGGGTTTCGCCATGGGAGCCTCCGCTTGGGGTCGGTCCGCCGACCGAGAGCGCGCTTATACGCGCTCCCCGGTGACGGCGCCCGAAGGTTCGAGATTGTTGTCGGGTTGCAGATAGAGCGTCATCCAAAGCACGGCGATGAACACCGCACCCCAGACGAGCCATTTCTCCATGCCCGGCTTCATGGTCGCCGAATGGGCTAGAAGCCCATCCCGCCCATGCCGCCACCGCCACCCATGCCACCGCCGGGCATGCCGCCGCCGCCGCTGGCACTCGGGATTTCCGCCACCATCGCTTCGGTGGTGATGAGGAGACCGGCCACCGAGACGGCGCCCTGCAGCGCGGCACGGACGACCTTGGTCGGGTCGATGACGCCCGACTTGATCATATTGACGTACTCGGCCTTCTGGGCGTCGAAGCCGAAGTTGACGTCCTTCTGGTCGAGCATGCGACCCGCGACCACTGCGCCGTCGAAGCCGGCATTCTCGGCGATCTGGCGCACCGGTGCCTGCAGCGCCCGGCGCACGATGTCGATGCCGACCTGCTGGTCGTGGTTGGCGCCCTTCTTGCCGTCGAGCACGCGAGTCGCATAGAGGAGTGCCGCACCGCCACCGGCAACGACACCCTCCTCGACCGCGGCCTTGGTCGCGTGCATGGCGTCGTCGACGCGGTCCTTGCGCTCCTTGACCTCGATCTCGGTGGCGCCGCCCACCTTGATGATGGCAACGCCGCCGGCCAGCTTGGCCAGCCGCTCCTGCAGCTTCTCACGGTCGTAGTCGGAGGTCGTCTCCTCGACCTGCTTCTTGATCTGCGAGATGCGGGCCTCGATGGCCTTCTTCTTGGCGGCCCCGTCGATGACGGTGGTGTTGTCCTTGTCGATGCGCACCCGTTTGGCGGTGCCCAGCATGTCGAGCGTCACGTTCTCGAGCTTGGTGCCGAGATCCTCGCTGATCACCTGGCCCGCGGTCAGGATCGCGAGATCCTCCAGCATCTCCTTGCGGCGGTCGCCGAAGCCCGGCGCCTTGACGGCGGCGACCTTGAGGCCGCCGCGCAGCTTGTTGACCACCAGCGTCGCGAGCACTTCACCTTCGATGTCCTCGGCGATGATGAGCAGCGGCCGGCTCGACTGAACGATCGACTCGAGC
>JAESFZ010000558.1_pt1 | contig 11488 bp, 15 predicted proteins | sample 9269561 | NCBI WGS metagenome assembly JAESFZ01 (sample SAMN14515552, study PRJNA621657) | algae metagenome | isolation source: Tildeniella nuda ZEHNDER 1965/U140 and co-occurring heterotrophs from wet... | place: Switzerland: Stansstaad, Zurih | collected 1965-01-01
GTCGCCGAGGGCGCCAACTTCATCCAGTCCGGCGAATGGTGGATTGCGCTCTTTCCCGGCGCCACGCTGATGCTGGCCGTCTTCTGCTTCAATCTGCTGGGCGACGGTCTGCGCGACATCATCGATCCCCGGATGAGGACGTAGGGGATGCCGACATGACCAGCATCCCGGCTCTTGCCGTCGAAGACCTGAGCGTCGAGTTCCGCACCCGCTCCGGCGTCGTGAAGGTGCTGGAGCATGTCGGCTTCAGCGTCGACAAGGGCGAGACGGTGGCGCTGGTGGGCGAGAGCGGCTCGGGCAAGTCGGTGACGGCCTTCGCCGTCATGGGCATCCTCGATGCCGCCGGCAAGGTCACCTCGGGTCGCGCGATGTTCGGCGGTGCCGACCTGCTGGCGCTCAGCGAACACGATCTTGCCGAGCAGCGCGGCCGCGAACTCTCGATGATCTTCCAGAATCCGCGCACGGCGCTGAATCCGATCCGCCGCGTGGGGCGCCAGATCGCCGACGTGCTGGTGCGCCACGGCGGTGCAACCCGCAGCGATGCCCCGCGGGCCGCGATCGAGATGCTGAAGAAGGTGCGCATCCCCGATCCCGAGCGCCGCGCCGAAGCCTATCCCTTCGAACTGTCGGGCGGCATGTGCCAGCGCATCATGATCGCCATCGCGCTCGCCTGCCGGCCGGCGCTGCTGATCGCCGACGAGCCCACGACCGGCCTCGATGTCACCACCCAGGCGGTGATCATGGACCTGATCGGCGAGCTGGCGGGCGACTCGGGCATGGCCACGATCTTCATCACCCACGACCTGGCCCTCGCCGCCGAGTACTGCGACCGCATTGTCGTCATGCATGCCGGCCATATCGTCGAGGCAGCACCAGCGCGGAAGCTGTTCGTCCGACCGCGCCATCCCTATTCGGCCAAGCTGCTGGCCGCGACCCCGGGCGAGACCGCGTCGCTCGAGAAGATGGCCTCGATCCCGGGCGGCCTGCCCGACCTTCGGCGGTCGGACCTGCCGCCGTGCCGTTACAGCGACCGCTGCGAGCGCCGCATCGCCCGGTGCGCCCAGCCGCTGCCGCACCAGATCGTAGGCGACCGCCACGTCGTTGCCTGCTGGAATCCGTTATGAGCGGCGCCGCACCTGTCTCGCTCCCCGGGCCTCTGCTCGATGTCGCCGAGCTGGCCAAGCGGTTCACCGTCGGCGGCAAGCAAGGCCTGCTGGCGCGCGCCACGTCCTTTCGCAAGCCGGTGGCCCCGCTGCCGCAGCTCCATGCCGTCGACGAGGTCAGTTTCACCATCGGCCGAGGCGAGACGGTCGGGCTGGTGGGCGAATCGGGATGCGGCAAGTCCACCCTGGTGCGGCTGATCAATCGCCTGCTCGATCCGACCTCGGGCAGCATTCGCCTGGGCGGGGCCGAACTGGCCGACTTCAAGGCCCGCGATTTCGCGGCCAATCCGCATCGTGCCCGCATCCAGATGGTGTTCCAGGACGCTGGCGACTCGCTCAACCCGCGCTACACGGCGGCCGATGCCATCGCCGATCCGGTGCGGCGCCTGAAGAAGATGTCGGGCGCCGAGCTCAAGGCCCGCGTCGAGGCGCTGGCCGATATGACCGGCCTGCCGCGCGAGCTTCTCTCGCGCTTCCCGCATCAGCTCTCGGGCGGCCAGAAGGCGCGCGTCGGCATCGCGCGCGCCATCGCCGTCGAACCCGAACTGCTGATCCTCGACGAACCGACGGCGGCGCTCGATGTCTCGGTGCAGGTCGTTATCCTGCAGCTCCTGCAACAGCTCAAGCGCGACCTCGGCATGAGCTATCTTTTCGTCAGCCACGATCTCAACGTCGTGCGGCTGCTCTGCGACCGGGTACTGGTGATGTATCTCGGCAAGGTTGTCGAGCAGGGGCCGGCGGCCGAGGTCTTCGCCGATCCCAAGCACCCCTACACAAGGGCGCTGATCTCCGCGATCCCGCAGGCCGAGCCCGAGCAGCGCGCGGGCCGGCTGCGCCTCGATGGCGAGCCGCGCAGCCCGATCGATCCCGATCCGCGGGTCTGCCGCTTCTACGGCCGCTGCCCCAAGGGCACGCCACGCTGCGCCGAGGAAATGCCGCTCTTGCACCCGGCCGGTGCGGCGCGGCAGGTTGCCTGTCACTTCGCTTGAGGGGAGGAAAGACGTGGCCGACGAGAAGCCCGATGTTGCACGTCTGGTCGACGAGGCGGCGAAAGCCCTCGGGTTGCCGATCGCGCCCGAGTACCGCGCCAACGTGATCTTGAACTACGAGCGCTCGCTCATGATCGCGCGGCCACTGCTCGAGGTCGACCTCGACGACGATCTGATGTCCGGCCCCGTGTTCCGGCCATGAGTGTTCCGGCCATGAGCGATCCATTGTCCAAGGCTGCGACGGCGACCGAGATCGCGCGCGCCATTGCCGGCGGCAAGGTCAAGGCCGCCGCCGTGATCGACGCCACGCTGAAGCGCATCGCGGCCTCGGAGCCCACGATCAACGCTTTCACCGATGTCGTGGCCGAGCGCGCCATCAAGCGCGCCGCCGAGATCGATGCCGGCAAGCATCGCGGGCCGCTGATGGGCGTGCCCTTCGCCGTAAAGAACCTGTTCGACATCGCGGGCCTGCCGACACGGGCAGGCTCCAAGATCAATGTCGACGGGCCCAGGGCTGCCCGCGACGGCGCGCTGGTGCGCAAGCTCGAGGACGCCGGCGCGATCCTGGTGGGCGGCCTCAACATGGGCGAGTACGCCTACGACTTCACCGGCGAGAATTCTCATTACGGCCCGTCGCGCAATCCGCGCGACACGACGCGCATGTCGGGTGGCTCCTCGGGTGGTTCCGGCGCCGCGGTCGCGGCGGGCGAGGTGCCGCTGTCGCTGGGGTCCGACACCAACGGCTCGATCCGCGTGCCGTCCTCGCTCTGCGGCCTGTTTGGCCTCAAGGCGACCTATGGGCGCCTGAGCCGCGCCGGCTCGTTTCCCTTCGTCGATGCCTTCGATCATCTCGGGCCGATCGCGCGCTCGACCGAGGATCTCGCGCTGTCGTTCGATGCGATGCAGGGCTGGGATCCCGACGATCCCGTTTGCACCGACCGTCCCGCCGAGCCCACCCTGCCGCGCCTGCTCGAGGGCATCGACGGGCTTCGCATCGCCATCGCCGGCGATTATTTCGCGAGGGGCGGCGAGCCCGAGGCCTTCGAAGCCGTGGCGGCGGTGGCCAAGGCACTGGGGGCGACCAGAACCGTCGTGTTGCCCGAAGCGGCGGCGGCGCGGGCGGCGGCCTATGTCATTACCGCCATCGAGGGCGGGCAGGTTCACCTGCCGCGCCTCAGGACCCGGCCGCAGGATTTCGATCCCGACACACGCGAGCGGTTCATGGCCGGCTTGCTGCTGCCGGGCGCTTGGTACGTGAAGGCGCAACGCTTTCGCCGGCGCTATCGCGCCAATGTGCTGAAGGTCTTCGAAGAGGCCGATATCGTGCTGGCGCCGGCCACCCCCTGCACCGCGCCAAAACTCGGCCAGGTCATGATGAAGCTGGGCGGTGTCGACCTGCCGGTACGCGCCAACCTCGGACTCTTCACCCAGCCGATCTCGTTCATTGGCCTGCCCGTCGTGGTGGCGCCGCTGCAACGGCCCGGCGGCCTGCCGATCGGCGTGCAGATCATCGCCAAGCCTTTCAACGAACAGGCCGCGCTGCGCGTGGCGGCCTTCCTTGAGAAGCAGGGCATCGCCGCTGCGCCGCCGGCATAGGAGCGAAGAATGGAAATCAACATCCCCGAGGTCGTGGGCGAGGTGACCGCCGCCTTCAACAGCTACGAGACGGCGCTCAACACCAACGACGTCATCACGCTCGACTCGCTCTTCTGGAAGAGCCCGCACACGCTGCGCTACGGCATCGGCGAGCAGCTCTACGGCCACGACCAGATCGCCGCCTTCCGTGCCGGACGGGATCCCGGCTTCGTGGTCAATCGCGACCTGCTGAAACTCTGGATCGTCACCTACGGCCGCGACTTCGGCACCGCCAACTGCGAATTCAAGCGGCACGGGGCCAACAAGATCGGCCGCCAGAGCCATACCTGGATGCGCACGCCCGAAGGTTGGCGGATCGTTGCCGCGCACGTCTCGCTTCTCGGCGAGGCGACACCCATGAAGACGCCCTAGCGCCGCCTCCTCAGGATGAGGTCTATGCTGTAGTCTCCCTCGCGTCGGAGGGGACTCGATGAAATTGCTTCTCACGCATGTGCCGCTGTCGCGGAAGAATTACTATGGCGCGCGTGCGCTCGCGCGGCTGCAGGAGCTGGTCGAGGTCACGCTGCACGAAGGCGATGCTCCGCTCGATCCCCGGGGGGTGATTGCGGCGGCGCGCGACGTCGATTTCATCATCGCCGACCGTTCCACCGCGGTGCCGGGCGAGATCTTCGCCAGCCTGCCGGGGCTGAAAGTCGTGATGCGGAGCGCCGTCGATATCCGCAACATCGACGTCGCTGCGGCTTCGGCCGCGGGCGTGCTGGTGACCCATGCCGAGCCCGGTTTCGTGCAGTCGGTCGTCGAGCTGACGCTGGGCTTTCTTGTCGATCTTTCCCGTGGGGTGAGCCGCGCGGCCGCAGCCTACCATGTGGGCGAGAAGCCCGAGATCCGAGTCGGCCGGCAACTCTCCGGCAGCACGGTCGGCATCATCGGCTATGGCCGCATCTCGCGCGACCTCGCGCCGTTGCTCGCCACCATGGGTATGACGGTGCTGGTGTCCGATCCCTATGCCCAGATCGACGACCGGCGCCTGATCAAGCTGCCGATGGAGGATCTGCTGGCGCGCGCGGACTATGTGATCTGTCTCGCCATCGCCAACGAGGAAACCGAGAACCTGCTGGATGCGGCAGCCTTCGCCCGCATGAAGCCCGATGCTTTTTTCATCAACATGTCGCGCGGCAACCTTGTCGACGAGGCGGCATTGACGAAGGTTCTGGCGGAAGGCCGCATCGCCGGCGCCGCCATGGACGTCGGCCGCGCGCCGGACCAGATGCCATCTCCCGAGCTTGCCCGCCTGCCGAATGTCATCGCCACGCCGCATGTCGGCGGCCTGACGCCGCCGGCCAGCGAAAGCCAGGCGATGGACACCGTGCGCCAGGTCGAGGCGCTGGTGAAAGGCGAGGTGCCGCCGGGCGCCGCCAATCTCGATCGCTGGACGCGTCGCGTTTAGGGACCGAACTTAGGGGCCGAATTTCGGGGGACAAGCGTTCGAAACCTTCGCGCAGCGGCCACGTTACTTGTGGACCCTGACGAAAGGAGGCGGACGATGGACAAATCTGTCGATACAACTCCCGGTCTGGCCGCCGTTCGCGTGCCCGACGACGAGGTCGACCTCTACAATGTCTCCGAAGGCGGCTGGTACGCCGTCGATGACGAGGACAAGGCGGTCCTTGGTCCGTTCGAGAGCCTGGGCGAATGCGACCGGGCGATCCACGAGCGGGTTGCCCTCGTGAGCCCATCGCCCGCGCCTGTTGATCGGGCGCACATCTCATAAGGCTCGTGCCGGTTGAAAAGCCGCGTGGGGTGGCCTACGTGGCTTGCATGCGCACCCCCAAGGACATGATGGCCGTCCACATTCCGACCGAGGATCTGGGCGACTACAATCTCACCCAGATCGGCTGGTATGCGCTGGATGACGGCGATCACGTCATCCTGGGTCCGTTCGAGAGCCTTGCCTTGTGCGAGCGGGCGATCCGCGACCGGCTGCAGGAGCAGAAGAGTTGATCTACCGGCTCTAATTCCCCGGCCCGCGTTCCATCGAGAAGGGCTGCCAGCGTTGTAGCTTGGAATTCTCCAGCACCATGGGATTGACGCAGGCGCGCGGCCACTTCCCGCCCAGGACCAGCGCCATCTCCGCGCCGACCCGCCGCTTGCGCGCAATATCGAAACGGCTCGAGGCCGAGGCCACGTGCGCGGTCAGGATGACATTGTCCATGCCGAGGAGCGGATTGTTGTGACCGACCGGCTCGGTCTCGAGCACGTCGAGGCCGGCGCCGGCAATCCAGCCTTCCTGCAGCGCCTTGATCATCGCCGGCTCGTCGACGGTGGAGCCGCGGCCGGTGTTCACGAACAGCGCCGTCTTCTTCATCTTCATGAAGTGCGCCTCCTTCATCAGGTGATGTGCGTCCTTGGTACCGGGCGCATGCATCGAGACGATGTCGGAGCGCTGCAGCAGCTCGTCGTAGCCGACCGGCTGCACGCCGTAGTCGGACATCACCAGCTCCTCGATGTAGGGATCGTAGGCCAGCATCTGGAAGCCGAAGGGTGCCGCGCGCTTGGCGACCGCGCGTGCCACGTGGCCGAAGGAGATGAAGCCCAGCGTCATGCCCATCAGGCGGGGGAACTGGTAGAGCATCGGCCGCGCCTTGCCCCAGTCGCCCTTGCGCACCATCTGGTCCTGCACCACCAGGCGCCGCCAGCTCGCCAGGATCAGGGTCATGGCATGGTCGGCCACTTCCTCGATGAAAGTGTCGGGGCAGTTGGTCACGGGAATGCCGAGCGCGGTCGCGGCATCGACATCCACCGAATCGACGCCGACGCTGGCCAGCGAAACGACCTTCAGTTTCTTGGCCGCGCCGATGACCTTGGCGGTAATGCGCGGCCGACCCTTGCCGTAGATCGCGTCGGCATCGACGGCGGCGGCCGCGAGTTCATCCTCGCCGCCCTTGACCTCGATGATCTCGGCACCGATTCCGGCCAATGCCTCCATCTCCAGGGAATGGTCGGCGCCCGGAACGCCCGTGCCCGGCCCGGCGGTCGTCACGATCTTGAAACGTGCCACGTGTTGTCTCCTCCACTCGTTTGACGGCACTCTAGCGCAAAACCGCGCCTCTCCAACCACGGTGGAACCGGCATGTCTGCAGCCAAGAACGTCTTGTTGATCGTCGTCGACCAGTGGCGCGGCCTGATGCTGCCCAAACTCGGTGCGGACTATCTGAAGCTGCCGAACATCGACCGGCTGTGTGCAGAGGGGGTGACGTTCCGCAATCATTTCACCCAGGCCGTGCCCTGCGGGCCGGCACGGGCCAGCCTGCTCACCGGGCAGTATCTGATGAACCACCGCGCGGTGCAGAACACCATTCCGCTCGATTCGCGCTTCACCAATCTCGGCCACGAGCTGCGGCGCGGCGGCTACGACGCGGCCCTGGTCGGCTACACCACGACGACGCCCGATCCGCGCACCACCGGGCCGCACGATCCGCGCTTCCTGGTGCTGGGCGACATCATGGACGGATTTCGTCCCGTGGGTGCCTTCGAGCCTTATCGCGACGCCTACTTCGGCTGGGTGGAGAGCCAGGGCTTCAGGCTGCCGCAGAATCGCGAGGACATCTGGCTGCCCGAGGGCGAGCCCGGGGCCGGCGCCACGGCGCGGCCGGCGCGGATTCCGAAAGAGCTGTCCGACACCGCCTGGTTTACCGAGCGCGGCCTCTCCTACCTGCACGGCCGCGGCGGCAAGCCGTGGTTCCTGCATCTCGGCTACTACCGTCCGCATCCGCCCTTCATCGCCTCGGCGCCGTATCATGCCATGTACCGGCCCGAGGACATGCCGAAGCCGGTGAGTGCGGCGAGCGCCGCCGAGGAGGCGAGCCAGCATCCGCTGCTCGCCTACTATGTGAACCACATCCACCAGTCGAGCTTCTTCCAGGACGGCAAGGCCCTGGGTTCGGCGATGCGCGATGAGGAGGTAGCCCAGATGCGCGCCACCTATTGCGGACTGATGAGCGAGATCGACGACCAGCTCGGCCGCGTGTTCGACCATCTCAAGGCCACGGGGCAGTGGGACGACACGCTGATCATTTTCACCTGCGACCACGGCGAGCAGCTGGGAGACCATCACCTGCTGGGCAAGATCGGCTATTTCGACGAGTCCTACCGGATCCCGATGATCGTCCGCGATCCCCGGCCCGAGGCCAACGCCACGCGCGGCACGGTCGTCGAGCGCTTCACCGAGACCATCGACACCATGCCGACCATTCTCGAGTGGCTGGGCCTGCCAGTGCCGCGCCAGTGCGACGGCAGTTCGCTGTTGCCGTTCTGCGAGGGCGAGACTCCCGCCGGCTGGCGCACCGAGGTCCATTACGAGTTCGACTTCCGCGACCTCCACTACAGCAAGCCCGAATCGGCCCTGGGCGTGGCGATGGACAAGTGCGGGCTCGCCGTCGTGCAGGACGAGGCCTTCAAGTACGTACACTTCGCGGCCCTGCCGCCGCTGTTCTTCGACCTCAGGAACGATCCCGGCCAGCTCGTGAACCGCGCCGGCGATCCCGCCTACGCCGCGCGCATGGGCGAATACGCCGCCAAGATGTTGACCTGGCGGCTGGGTTTTGCCGAACGCACGCTCACCGGCTACCGCGCCACCCCGCAGGGGCTCGAGGTGCGCGCCGCCTAGGGTTGGATGTAGACTGGTGCCATGACCCACGATCTCTACCGCCGGCCGGCGCCCGGCCAGCATCCACCTCACCGCGCCGACGCCTACAAGTCGACGGTTGCGCGTTCGCCGCGCCAGCCGGCGATCGTGTTGCCGCAAACCCTGTCGGAGATCACCGGCCCGCTGTTGGTCGAGGAACGGCTCGGTGCGCAGGAGAACGACCTCACGCGGCAGCGCATGGGCCAACCGCTGGGCGAGCGCATCATCGTGCACGGCCGCGTGCTCGATGAGGATGGCAAAGCCCTGCCTAACGCCCTGGTCGAGATCTGGCAGTGCAATGCCGCCGGCCGCTATCACCATCCGGGCGACCAGCACGATGCGCCGCTCGATCCCAATTTCTACGGCGGCGGACGGGCACGCGCCGATGCCGACGGCCACTACAAATTCATCACTGTGAAGCCCGGCGCCTATCCGTGGGGCAACCACAAGAATGCCTGGCGGCCGGCGCACATCCACTTCTCGCTGTTTGGCCCGGCTTTCGCCACGCGCCTGATCACCCAGATGTACTTCCCCTCCGATCCGCTGCTGGCTTTCGATCCGATCTACAACTCGGTGCCTGAAGGTGCGCGTCCGCGTCTGCAGGCGGCCTTCGACATGGAGGCCACGCAGCCGGACTGGGCGCTGGCCTACAAGTTCGACATCGTGCTGCGCGGTCGCAACGCCACGCCGATGGAAAACACATGAGCAAGGCTCTGACGCCGTCGCAGACGATCGGTCCGTTCTATTGGGGCACGCTGGTCAGCAGTTGCCGTGCCGATCTTGCTCCGGCGGGCGTTGCCGGCGAGCGCATCGAGGTGGCGCTCACGCTGCACGATGCCGAGGGCGCCATCGTTCCCGATGGCCTGCTCGAGATCTGGCAGGCCAACAGCCACGGCCGCTACAACCATCCCGAGGACCGCCGCAACCTGCCGCTCGATGCGGGCTTCGAGGGTTTCGGCCGCGCCTCGACGGACATCAAAGGCGTCGCGCGCTTCGGCACCGTGAGGCCCGGGCGCGTGCCGTGGCCGCACGGCGGAGGGCAAGGGGGAGGCCTGCAGGCGCCGCACCTCAACATCTCCATTTTCGCACGCGGCGTGCTGAACCGGCTGGCAACCCGGCTCTATTTCGACGGCGATCCGGCACTGGCCGAGGATCCGGTGCTGAAACTGGTCGAGCCGGCGCGGCGCGGCACGCTGCTCGCCAGGCGCGACAAGCAGGGCGTGTGGCATCTGCCGATCCATCTCGGTGGGGCGCAGGAGACCGTCTTTTTCGACTGCTGAGCCTGGCGTCAGACGTAGCGCACTTTCACGATCTCCAGCTCCTCGATGCCGGCGGGCGTGCGCAGGTTCACAACGTCACCTTCGTGGGCACGCATCAGCGCCTTGGCGATGGGCGAGATCCAGCTGACATGGCCCTTCTCGAGGTCGACCTCGTCGACGCCGACGATCTTGACCGTGCGCTCCTTGTCCTGGGCATTGGCCGTGGTGACGGTGGCGCCGAAGAACACCTGGTCCGTCTTGGCCCGCTTGGCGGCATCCACCACCTCGGCATTGGCCAGCCGCTTGCTGAGGTAGCGGACGCGGCGGTCGATCTCGCGCAGGCGCTTCTTGCCGTAGATATAGTCGCCGTTCTCCGAGCGGTCGCCGTTGCCCGCCGCCCAGGTCACGACCTTGACCACTTCGGGCCGCTCCTTGCGCATGAGCATGTTCAGCTCGTCCCGCATCCGGGCGAAGCCCTCGGGGGTCATGTAGTTCTTGGCGGTCGCCGGCAATCCGCCCATATCCTCGGGCAGGTCGTCCTCGTCGTCGCCGTCGCTTTCCTTGGTGAAGGCCTTGCTCATTTCGATCCTTAATCTATCAAGCAGGGGTCGATGACAACCAGCCCGCCCCGGCTACAGCGTGCCTCCGGCGAAAGCCGCGTTTCGTTTGCCGTGCGTGATGGCCGGACGCGGCTGGCCGACCTCTATCAACGCGATCCCTGCCGGGTCTTGTTCCCCGATCCCGAGCCGGGCGAACCGCCGCAGGCCGTGCTGGTGACGACCTCCGGCGGCGTGGCCGGCGGCGACTGCCTGCGCATGGAGATTGCCGCCGGCGCCGGCGCCCATGCCGTGGTGGCGACGCAGGCGGCGGAGAAGATCTATCGCGCCGCGCCCGGCAGCGATCCCTGCCGGATCGACGTGGCGATCGACGTCGGAGCAGACGCTGTCCTCGACTGGCTGCCGCAGGAGACCATCGTCTTCCAGGGCGCACGGCTGGTTCGCCGCACCGTGGCCGAGGTGGCGCCGGGGGCGGCGCTGCTGGGTTGCGAGATGGTGGTGTTGGGGCGCGGTGCCTCGGGCGAGCGCTTCGCGTCGGGGCTGCTGCTGGATTCGTGGTCGGTCCGCCGCGGCGGCCGGCTCGCCTGGACCGATACACTGCGTGTCGAGGGGGAAACGCCGGGAGGTGCGGGCTTCGGGTCGGCCAATGCACTGGCCACCGTGATCGGCGTCTGGGACGACCCGCAGGCATTCTTCGAGAAGGCCCGTCCGCTCCTCGAGGCCGAAGGCAAGGTCCGGGCGGGGGTCACGGTCGTGAACGGCGTGATGGTGGCGCGGCTGCTGGGTGAGGCCACACAGGTGCGCGAAGCGGGCATCCGCTTTCTGAGCGGTCTGCGCGGCCAAAAGATGCCGCGCGTTTGGCATGTTTGATGCAGCTTCCGGCGGGCTATAGTCGAAGCTGAGAGCAGGGGAACTCGGCCAATGAATCTGACGCCTCGGGAAAAAGACAAACTTCTGGTTGCCATGGCTGCCGTGGTGGCGCGCCGGCGCCTTGAGCGCGGCGTGAAGCTCAACCATCCCGAGGCCGTGGCCCTGATCTCCGATTTCGTCGTCGAAGGCGCGCGCGACGGCCGGTCTGTCGCCGACCTGATGCACGAGGGCGCCAGCGTGATCCGCCGCGAGCAGGTAATGGAAGGGGTCGCCGAGATGATCCACGACATACAGGTCGAGGCGACCTTTCCCGACGGCACCAAGCTCGTCACCGTCCACGATCCGATCCGCTGAGGAGCACGGGCCATGA
>JAESFZ010000560.1_pt1 | contig 11423 bp, 9 predicted proteins | sample 9269561 | NCBI WGS metagenome assembly JAESFZ01 (sample SAMN14515552, study PRJNA621657) | algae metagenome | isolation source: Tildeniella nuda ZEHNDER 1965/U140 and co-occurring heterotrophs from wet... | place: Switzerland: Stansstaad, Zurih | collected 1965-01-01
GCTGCGCCAGGGCGGCGCGTCCGAGCTCGTCTCGGTCGACGCCGTCGAGGCGCTGCGGCGGGCGGCGGATATCCTGAGCGGCAGCGCCGGGGTGGTGGGCATCGGGTCGCCGCGCGCCTCGCTTGAGGCGAACTTCGCCCTGCGCGCCCTCGCCGCGCCGGGTCGCTTTCTCAGCGGCATGGCCGCGGGCGAGGGCCGGCTGGTGCGCGCGGCGCTGCGGATCATGCGCGAAGGGCCGGCGCGCTCGCCGTCGCTTGGCGATGTGGCCCAGGCCGACGCGGTGCTGGTGCTCGGCGAGGACGTGAGCAACACGGCGCCGATGCTGGCTCTGGCGCTGCGCCAGTCGGCGCGCCGGCAGCCGAGCCAGGCCGCCCGGGCCATGGGCATCGCGCCCTGGAACGACGCGGCGGTGCGCGAGGTGGCCCAGGGCCAGCACGGGCCGCTCTTCATCGCCACGCCCGCGGCGACTCGCCTGGACGATCTGGCGACGTGGGCGCTGCGGGCGGCGCCCGACGACCTGGCCCGGCTGGGCTTCGCCGTGGCCCACGCCCTCGACCCGGCGGCGCCGCCGGTGGCCGATCTGCCCGACGAGCTGCGCGCGCTGGCTGAGCAGATCGCCGCGGCGCTCGCCGCGGCGGCCCGGCCGCTCGTCGTGGGCGGGGTCGGCCTGGGCAGCGCGGCGGCGCTGGAGGCGGCCGCCAACGTGGCCTGGGCGCTGTGCCGCGAGGGCCGCGCGGCCGAGCTGTGCCTGGTTGTGCCCGAGTGCAACAGCCTGGGCGCGGCCCTGATGAGCGACGGCGATCTCGACGCGGCGCTTGATGCGCTCCTGTCGGGCGCGGCGGACACCCTGGTGGTGCTGGAGAACGACCTGTTCCGGCGCGCCGAGCCGGCGGCCATCGGGGCGCTGCTGGGCGCGGCGAAGCACGTCGTCGTGATCGACCACCTGGCGAACGCGACAAGCGAGCGCGCCGACCTGGTGCTGCCGGCGGCGACCTTCGCCGAGGGCGACGGCACCCTGATCAACAGCGAGGGCCGCGCGCAGCGCTTCTACCAGGTGTTCGTGCCGGCTGGCCCGACCCAGGAGAGCTGGCGCTGGCTGCGCGACATGCTGCGCGCCGCCGGCCGCAGCGCCGACGCGCCCTGGGAGACGCTGGACGAGATCTGCGGCGCGCTGGCGCAGGCTCTGCCGGAGCTCGCGGCGATCGCGCAGATCGCCCCGCCGACGGCGCTCCGGGCGGCCGGCGCGAAGTTCCCGCGCCAGCAGCACCGCGCCAGCGGGCGCACCGCCATACTCGCCAATATCAGCGTGCATGAGCCAAAGCCGCCCGACGACCTGGACACGCCGCTGGCCTTCTCCATGGAGGGGGGGGCGATTCAGGCGCCGCCGTCCCTGATCAGCGAGTTCTGGTCGCCGGGGTGGAACTCGGCGCAGGCGCTCAACAAGTTCCAGGACGAGGTCGGCGGCCCGCTGCTGGGCGGCGACCCTGGCCTGCGCCTGATCGAGCCGGCGGGCGCCGGGCGGCCGGCCTACTTCGCGGCCATCCCGCCCGCGTTCGAGGCGCGCGCGGGCGCCCTGCTCGTCGTCCCGCTGTATCACACCTTCGGCTCGGAGGAGCTCAGCGTGCTGGCGCCCGGCATTGCCGAGCTGGCGCCGCGCCCATACCTGGCCCTCAGCCCGGCCGACGCCGCGGCGCTCGGCGTGGCCGAGGGCGACGGGCTCGCGCTCGTGGCCGCGGGCGAGGGGCTCACGCTGACGATGGCGCGTGGCGAGCCGCGCCTGAGCGCCATGTATCTGCCATCGCTGCCGCGCGGCGTGGTGGGGATTCCGGCCGGCCTCCCCGGCCTTGGCTGGCTGGGGGCAGGCGGCTGGTGCCGCGTCGGACAGGTGATGGAGGAGCGACACCTATGAACCCGGTGCTCCAATCGCTCCTGATCGTCGCCGGCGTGCTGTTCGCGGCGGTGAACATCGCGGCCGGCCTGATCTGGCTGGAGCGCCGGCTGCTGGCGCTGTGGCAGGATCGCTACGGCCCGAACCGCGTCGGCCCCTTCGGCCTGCTACAGGTGGTGGCCGACGTGGTCAAGATCTTCACCAAGGAGGACTGGGTCCCGCCGTTCGCCGACCGGCCGGTGTTCGTGATCGCCCCGGCGGTGATCATCGTCGCCGCGCTGATGTCCTTCGCCGTGATCCCGTTCGCGCCCGGCATCGTCGTGGCCGACCTCAATGTTGGGCTGCTCTTCTTCCTCGCCATGTCGTCGCTGGGGGTCTACAGCGTGGTGCTGGCCGGCTGGTCCTCGAACAACAAGTACGCGCTGCTGGGCGGCCTCCGCAGCGCGGCGCAGCTGCTCAGCTACGAGGTGTTCATGGGGCTCGCGCTGATGGGCGTGGTGATGATGGCGCGCTCGTTCAACCTGCGCGAGATCGTCGAGGCGCAGCGCGGGCTCTGGTTCTGCGTCCCGCAGCTCCTCGGGCTGGTGATCTTCTTCATCGCCGGGCTGGCCGAGTCGCACCGCCTGCCGCTCGACCTGCCCGAGGCCGAGGCCGAGCTGGTGGCCGGCTACCACGCCGAGTACTCCGGCATGAAGTTCGGCATGTTCTTCGTCGGCGAGTACCTGGGCATCACCGTGCTCTCGGCGCTGATCGTCACCTTCTTCTTCGGCGGCTGGCTTGGGCCGATCCTGCCGCCGCTCGTCTGGTTCCTGCTCAAGACCTTCGTCGTGATCTGCCTGTTCATCCTGCTGCGCGCGTCGCTGCCCCGGCCGCGCTACGACCAGCTGATGGCCTTCGGCTGGAAGCGCATGCTGCCGCTGGCCCTGGTCAACCTGGCGCTGACGGGCGGGGTGCTTCTGGCGATCGGCTGATGCCGCGGCGCGCCCTGGGCGCGAGGAGGCTGCGATGCTGAGTGTGCTGGACTCGATCTGGGCCGTGTTCACCCATATGTTCCACCGGCGGGCGACGGTGCAGTACCCCGAGGAGAAGCCCTACCTGCCGCCGCGCTACCGCGGGCGGATCATCCTCTCGCGCGACCCCGACGGCGAGGAGCGCTGCGTGGCCTGCTACCTCTGCGCCGTGGCCTGTCCGGTCGACTGTATCTCGCTCCAGGCCACGGAGGACGCCGACGGCCGGCGCTACCCGGCCTTCTTCCGCATCAACTTCTCGCGCTGCATCTTCTGCGGCTTCTGCGAGGAGGCCTGCCCGACCTACGCCATCCAGCTCACGCCCGACTTCGAGATGGGCGAGTACCGGCGGCAGAGCCTGGTCTATGAGAAGGACGACCTGCTGATCGCCGGGCCAGGCAAGTACCCCGAGTACAACTTCTACCGCGTGGCCGGGCTGGCGATCGGCGGCAAGGGCAAGGGCGAGGCGGAGAACGAGGCGCCGCCGGTGGACATCTACGATCTGGTTCCCTAGCGCGGGGCGCGGCCCGGAGGTGCAACGATGAACGCAGTCTTCTACATCGCCGCGCTTGTGGCCGTGCTCGCCACGGCGATGGTGATCACGCGGGCGAACGTGGTCCACGCGCTGCTCTACCTGATCGTCTCGCTGCTGGCGATGGCGCTGATCTTCTTCGTGCTCGGCGCGCCGTTTGTCGCCGCGCTGGAGGTGATCATCTACGCGGGCGCGATCATGGTGCTGTTCCTGTTCGCGATCATGACGCTCAACCTGGGCCAGCACTCCGTCGTGCAGGAGAGCCAGTGGATGCGCCCGGCCTCCTGGATCGGGCCATCGCTGCTGACGCTCGTGCTGCTGGCCGAGCTGATCTATGTCTTTCTGAGCGGCCCCGCCCAGCCGGCCGACGCGGCGCTGATCGAGCCGCGGGCGCTTGGCATCGCCCTGTTCGGCCGCTACCTGCTGGCCGTCGAGCTGGTGTCGCTGCTGCTGCTGGCGGGCATGGTGGGCGCCTACTACCTGGGCCGCCACGAGGGGCCGGAGGGGCCGGGCGCCCCCATGTAGCGAGGGATGTTATGGCCACAATCCCAATGGAGCATGGCTTGCTCCTGGCCGGGGTGCTCTTCGCCCTCGGGCTGATCGGCGTGCTCGCCCGGCGCAACATCATCTTCATCCTGCTCTCGCTTGAGATCATGCTCAACGCCGCGGGGCTGGCCTTTATCAGCGCCGGGTACCGCTGGGGGCAGGCCGACGGTCAGGTGATGTTCATGTTCATCCTGGCGATGACGGCGGCCGAGGTCTCGGTGGGTCTGGCGCTGGTGCTCCAGGTCTACCGCCTCTGGCGCACGCTGGACGTCAGCGCGGCCAGCAAGATGCGAGGCTAGCATGCTCGATTTTCTGTGGCTGATCCCGGCGCTCCCGCTGGCGGGCTTCCTCGCGCTGGCCCTGCTGGGGGCGCGCCTGCCCCGCGCGGCGGTGGCCGCGATCGGCGCCGGCTCGGTGGGCCTGGCGGCGCTGCTGGCGCTGCTGGCGGCGGCCGCCTTCGTCGGCGGCCTGCCGGGGCGCCCGGCGTACGCCCAGACGCTCTGGGTATGGCTGGATGTGGCCGGCTTCCGGCCGGCGATCGGGCTCTATCTCGACGCCCTGGCCCTGGCGATGGTGCTGGTGATCACCGGCGTCGGCTTCCTCATCCACCTCTACTCCAGCGCCTATATGGCCGACGAGGCCGGCTACAGCCGCTTCTTCGCTGCCATGAACCTGTTCATCGCGGCGATGCTCGTCCTGGTGCTGGCCGATAACTTGCTGCTGCTCTACCTCGGCTGGGAGGGGGTGGGGCTGTGCAGCTACCTGCTGATCGGCTTCTGGTACGAGGACCCGGCCAACGTCCGCGCGGCCAACAAGGCCTTCATCGTGACGCGCGTCGGCGACACGGCGATGGCGATCGGCCTGTTCCTGCTGTTCGCGAGCCTGGGGACGCTCCAGATCCAGGAGCTGATGGCGCGTGCCGCCCAGGAGTGGCCGGTGGGCGCGCCGCTCGCCGTTGCCGCGGCCGCGCTGCTGCTCGGCGGAGCGCTAGGGAAGTCGGCCCAGCTGCCGCTCCAGACCTGGCTGCCCGACGCGATGGCGGGGCCCACGCCGGTGTCGGCGCTGATCCACGCTGCGACGATGGTGACCGCCGGGGTGTACCTGATCGCCCGCACCCATACGCTGTTCTCGCTGGCGCCCGCGGTGATGGCCGCCGTGGCGGCGATCGGCGCGATCACCCTGCTGCTGGCGGGCCTCAGCGCGCTCGTGCAGACCGACATCAAGCGCGTGCTGGCCTACTCGACGATCAGCCAGATCGGCTATATGTTCCTGGCCCTCGGCGTGGGCGCCTGGACGGCGGCGCTGTTCCACTTCGTGACCCACGCGTTCTTCAAGGCGCTGCTGTTCCTGGCCGCCGGGGTGGTGATCGTGCGGCTGCACCACGAGCAGGATATGCGCCGCATGGGCGGGCTGCGCGCGGCGATGCCGCTCACCTTCTGGGCCTTCCTGGCCGGCGCGGCCGCGCTGGCCGCGCTGCCCCTGCTTTCCGCCGGCTTCTACAGCAAAGACCTGATCCTCTGGAGCGCGTGGGCCTCGGAGGCCGGCGGCCCCTGGCTCTGGCTCGCCGGGCTGGCCGGGGCGCTGCTCACCGGGCTGTACACGTTCCGCATGGTCTTCCTGACCTTCTTCGGCCCGCCGAGCGAGCATGTGCGCCACGCGCTGCCGCTGGCCCCGGTGGGCTTCGCGATGGGCGCGCCGCTGCTGGTGCTGGCCGCGCTCGCCCTGGTCGGCGGCTTCGTCGAGATGCCCGCGACGCTCGGCGGCGTCCACCTGTTCTCCGACTTCATGGGCACGGCGCTGCCAGCGGCGCCGCTGGCCCACGGCGAGCCGGCCCTGGAGCTGTGGCTACAGCTCGCGGCGGCGCTCGCGTCGCTGGCCGGCGTTGCGGTCGCGTATATGCTCCACCGCCGCCGGCCGGCCCTGCTGGCGGCCGGGCTCGGCGGCGCGCGGCTCGGCCGGCTCTGGCTGGGCGGGTGGGGCTTCGACTGGCTCTATGACCGGCTCTTCGTGCGGCCGTTCATCTGGTTCGCGCGGGCCAACCGCGCCGATGCGATCGACCTGCTGTACGCCGGGGTGGCCCGCCTGAGCACGGCGGCCCACCGGGCGCTGAGCGGCACCCAGACAGGCCAGACGCGGCAGTACGCGATGGGCATCGTCGTCGGGGCGGTGCTCGTGATCGCGATGGTGGTGCTGCTATGATCCTGCTATGGCTGATCATCATCCCGCTCGCCGGCGGCCTGCTGGCCTGGCTGAGCGGGCAGCGCTCGGCCACGGCCCCGCGCTGGGCCGCCGTCGCCGCGCTGGCCGCAGACGCGGCCGTGGTGCTGGCGCTATGGGCGCGGGGCGGCGCGGGGGGCGCCTGGCTGGCCGAGCTAAGGTGGCCCTGGATCGCCCAGCTCGGCGTCAGCTTCTTCCTGGCCCTCGACGGCCTGAGCCTGCTGCTGGTGACGCTGACCATATTTCTGGGGCTGGTGGCCGCGCTGGCCTCGTGGAGCGAGATCCGCGAGCGGGCCGGGTTCTTCTACTTCAACCTGCTCTGGACGCTGGCCGGGATCATCGGCGTGTTCACCGCCCTCGACCTCTTCCTGTTCTACTTCTTCTGGGAGCTGATGCTGGTGCCCATGTATTTCCTGATCGCGATCTGGGGGCACGAGCGGCGCATCTACGCGGCCACGAAGTTCTTCATCTTCACCCAGGCCAGCGGCCTGCTGATGCTGCTGGCGATCCTGGCGCTCTACTTCGCCCACGGCCGCGCCAGCGGCGACTTCACCTTCGACTACACCAGGCTGCTCGGGACGGCGCTGGAAGGGCCGGCGGCGACCCTGATCATGTGGGGCTTCCTGATCGCCTTCCTGGTGAAGCTGCCGGCGCTGCCGCTGCATAGCTGGCTCCCCGACGCCCACAGCGAGGCGCCCACTGGCGGCAGCGTCATCCTGGCCGGGCTGCTGCTGAAAACGGGCGCCTACGGTCTGCTGCGCTTCGTGCTGCCGCTGTTCCCCGGCCCGGCGGCCGCTCTGGCCGGCGATGCTGCTGCTCGGCGCGGCCGGCGTCGTCTATGGCGCGGTGCTGGCGTTCGGCCAGGACGACATCAAACGCCTGGTCGCCTACACCAGCGTCAGCCACATGGGCTTCGTCCTGCTGGGCGCGTTCGCCGGGAATATGCTGGCGCTCCAGGGCGTGGTGATGCAGATCGTCTGCCACGGCATCAGCACCGGCGCGCTCTTCGTGCTGGCGGGCATGCTCTACGAGCGCACGCACACCCGCGACATCAGCCGCATGGGCGGGCTGTGGCCCGTGGCGCCGCGCCTCGGCGCGATGGCGCTCCTATTCGCAATGGCGTCGCTCGGGCTTCCCGGGCTGGGCAACTTCGTCGGCGAGTTCCTGGTGCTCCTGGGGGCGTATCAGGCCAGCGTGGCGATCACGGCGCTCGCGGCCACGGGGCTGGTTGTCGCCACGGCCTACAGCCTGTGGCTGCTCCAGCGCGTCTTCTTCGGCCCGAACACAGCCGGGTGGCAGCTGCCCGACCTCAACGGCCGTGAGATGGCGCTGCTGGCCGCGCTCGCCGCGGCGATCATCTGGCTGGGACTGGCGCCGCAGCCAGTGCTGAGCGCCGCCGGCCCGGCGCTTGAGGCGCTGCCGCAGACGATTGAGCCGATCATTGCCGCTGGCCGCTAGCCGATACGGAGGCGCCCTATGACCATAACCGATCTGGTGGCGATCCTGCCGATCGTCGCGCTCGGCGCGGCGGCCCTGGCGCTGATGGCGGTGAACGCCTTCTACCGCAGCCACCGCCTGAACCTCGCGCTGACGCTGGCCGGGCTCGCGGCGGCCCTTGCGACGCTGCCGATCGCGGCGGCGGGCGGCGCGCGCCGGGTGGGCGACCTGCTGATCGTCGACCCATACGCGCTGTTCTATATGGGGCTATTGGTCGCCGCCACCATGGTTGTGGCCGCGCTCTCCTACGGCTACCTCGGGCGGCAGAGCGGCCACCACGACAAGTACTACATCCTGCTGGTGCTGGCCGCCGCCGGCGCGGCCACGCTGGTGGCCAGCAACCACTTCGTCACGCTCATCCTCGGGCTTGATCTGCTCAGCATCGCGCTCTACGCGCTGGTGGCCTACCTGCGCGAGCGTCCGCAGAGCACCGAGGCGGGCCTCAAGTACCTGATCCTGGCGTCCGCCGCCACGGCGTTTCTGCTCTTCGGGATGGCGCTGATCTACGCCGAGCTGGGGACGATGGCCTTCGACGCGATGCTGATCCTCGGCGGCGCGCCCGGCGTGCTGCTGCTCACCGGCCTCGCCATGATGGTGATCGGGATCGGGTTCAAGCTGGCGGTGGTGCCCTTCCACATGTGGACGCCCGACGTCTACGAGGGGGCGCCCACGCCGGTGGCCGCCTTCGTGGCCACCGTCTCGAAGGGGGCCATGTTCGCGCTGCTGCTGCGCTTCTTCGCGCTGCTCGGGCTGCACGCCTACGGCTCGCTGGTGCTGGTGCTCGCGCTGATCGCGACGGCCTCGATGTTCGCCGGCAACCTGCTGGCGCTGCGGCAGGATAACGTCAAGCGCATCCTGGCCTACTCCTCGATCGCCCACCTCGGCTACCTGCTGGTGGCTCTGCTGGCCGGCGGCGAGATCGCCGCCCTGGCGGTGACGTACTACCTTGTCGCCTATATCATCACCACCCTCAGCGCCTTCGGCGTGGTCGGGGCGCTCTCCAGCCAGGCCCACGACGCCGACACGCTCAGCGACTACCGCGGGCTCTTCTGGCGGCGGCCCTGGCTGGCGGCGGCGTTCACGGCGGCGCTGCTCTCGCTGGCGGGGATCCCGCTGACGGCCGGCTTCATCGGCAAGTTCTACGTCCTGGCCGCGGGGGCGGGACAGAGCCTGTGGCCGCTCGCCGTCGCGCTGGCGGTCAGCAGCGTGATCGGGCTCGTCTACTACCTGCGCATCGTGGCGACGCTGTACACGCAGCCGGAGCGCGAGGCGCTCTTCGCCGCGCCGGCGCCGCGGTCACGCGCCGAGAGCCTGCTGCTGGCCGGGCTCACGCTGCTCCTGCTGGCTCTCGGCGCCTACCCGGCGCCCCTGATCGGCGCGATCCAGGCGGTTGCGCTGCACCTGGCCCCCGGGGTGGCGCTGCGCTGAGCGGCGACTTAGCTGACCCGCAGCTCGTCCTCGACGACGATCTCGCGGCCTAGTAGCTCCAGGCGCGCCCGCACAGGCACCGGCCGATCGGCGCTGATTGTGCCGGCGGCGAGCGCCTCGCGGAGCAGCGCCTCGATCTCACGGTGGGCGCTCACGCCGAAGGTTTTTAGAAAGCGGCGAATATCGTGCTGAAGCTGCTCGTCGCTCATGTGTTTTGCCTTTCTAGCCCTGCTGCACTACACGCTGCGGTCAGTGTAGCATAGGGGGAATCAGGCGCGGAGGCAACACATCTTGACAGCGGTTGTATACTCAACCAAATTCATACGGGCTCACCATACTCCGGCAACTACTCCAAACTCCTTCTCGAACTCCTCTCGCCCCGCTCCAGCGCATCACCGCCCGTGTGAGCATGCCCAACAACGTGTTGCAGCGATGTAGCGTGGCCTCAGTGAATGAGGAGGATGCCCCATGACCCAGAAGCAGCGCACGCCGAAGCAGCCGTCGCAGGAGAACAACGAGAGCTTCAAGCACCACACCGGCCGCTACGACCTGTATCAACCCGAGTTCTTCCAGCCAAAGACCCGCACGCAGACGTCACAGACCGACCAGCAGGCCTACGCGCGTGTGATCGACGAGGAGCGACGCAAGTACATCGACGGCGAGCCGCGGCAGTACAGCGCCGCGGAGCTGCGCTCCTACATGCCCAGGCACGGGCGCACCACCCACCGCGCCCTCGACCAGCGCTATGTGAGCCGCTCGGCCTTCCACAACCCCGGCGCCTTTGGCCGTATGTTCCCGACTTTGCCGGCCATCCCCTTCACCGACGTCAGCCTGGAGAGCCTGGCCAGCGCCATGGGCGATGCGAGCGGCGGCGAGGACAACGCCGGCCTCCCGGCCGGATTCACCTTCCTGGGCCAGTTCATCGACCACGACATCACCTTCGACCCCACATCGAGCCTGGAGAAGCAGAACGACCCCGAGGCCATCCACAACTTTCGCACCCCCGTGCTCGAGCTCGATAACCTCTACGGCTCCGGCCCCGCCACCCAGCCCTTCCTCTACGACTCGAGCCCGCAGAACATCGGCAAGTTCCTGATCGGCCAGGACGCCGCCGGGCAGCCTAACGATCTGCCGCGCAATCGCCAGGGCACCGCGCTGATCGGCGACCCGCGCAACGACGAGAACCTGATCGTCTCGCAGCTGCACCTCGCCTTCCTGAAGTTCCACAACCGCACGCTCGATCACCTCAAGCAGAAGGGCGGCGAGGGCGGCGAGCCGGTCGAGCCCGAGTTCCTCTTCGAGGAGACCCAGCGCGTGGTGCGCTGGCACTACCAGTGGATCGTCGTCCACGAGTTTCTGCGCAAGACTCTGGGCGAGACGCTGTGGGGCCGGCTCCTGGCGCCTGAGGACAGCAGGGGCAACGGGCGCGGCGGGCGCAGCGGCCGGACCGTGGGCCAGGATCCGATCGGGAACGTGCTGGACGAGAGCCTCGAGCACTACCGCTGGAAAGAGGAGCCATTTATCCCCGTCGAGTTCGCGGTGGCGGCCTACCGCTTCGGCCATAGCCAGGTGCGCCCCGGCTATCGCATCAACGCAAGCTTCGGCGGCGCGATCTTCCCCGATCTCAGCGTGCGGCCCAACCTGAGCAGCGACAACGTGCTCGCCGCCGGCCGCACCGTCGACTGGTCGCTCTTCTTCGACCTCGGGGGCACCGCACAGCCCGGCAAGAAGATCGATGCCCGGATCTCGTCGCCCCTGCTCCAGCTGCCCGGCTTCACCACCAGCTCCTCGCTGCCGGAGCGCAACCTCAAGCGGGGCAACAGCTTCAGCCTGCCCTGGGGCCAGCGCGTGGCCAGCGCCATGCACCAGCGGCCGCTCAGCGATGAGCAGCTGGCGATCAATGGCGTCCGCCTCACCGAGCTAGGCTTCCCCCCGCGCAAGGCGCCCCTCTGGTACTACATCCTCAAAGAGGCCGAGGTGACGGCGCGCGGGGCGCACATGGGGCCGGTCGGCGGCCGCATCATCGGCGAGGTCTTCCTCGGCCTGCTCAAGGGCGACTTCAAGTCGTACCTCAACCAGGACCCGGACTGGAAGCCCTTCCTGCCGGCGGCCAGCCAGGGCAGCTTCACCATCGCCGACCTGATCCGCTTCGCGATGGGCTGAGCCAGGGAGCGCCCTCCGAAGCTTCCAGAGGAATTGCGCCTATGCCGAACGGCTTCAACACCGTCCCCGACTGGTTCTCCTGGGCCAACCAGGGCGCGGGCGCCGCCATCGCCGACCTGGACAGCGACGGGCAGCCGGATCTGGT
>JAESFZ010000561.1_pt1 | contig 11418 bp, 10 predicted proteins | sample 9269561 | NCBI WGS metagenome assembly JAESFZ01 (sample SAMN14515552, study PRJNA621657) | algae metagenome | isolation source: Tildeniella nuda ZEHNDER 1965/U140 and co-occurring heterotrophs from wet... | place: Switzerland: Stansstaad, Zurih | collected 1965-01-01
GCCTTCACGCGGCCCTTCATGTCGGCCTTGATCAGGTAGGGGCCGAATTCGTCGCCGATCCAGAAGTGGCCGTCCGCGATCTGGAAGCTCTCGGTGTCGAGGTCCGAGCCCGTCAGGTAACGTTGCGCCGTGCCCTCGTGCACGATGCGGAACGGCACCTTCTTGTCGGGGTCGTGCAGGAACACGGTGCCCAGGCGCTTGAACTGCCCGCTCTTGAAGTCCACCCGGTAGTGGTTGAGGAACAGCATGAAGTCGGGCGAGTTGGCCTTGGCGCCGGCGCCGTTGTCCGTCAGCAGCCAGTAGCTGCCGTCGGCCATGCGCTTGATGCCCGAGTGGCCCTGAACAGGCTGGCCCTTGAAGGGCAGCGACACCCCCGTGGGCCGGCCGGCGGACAGGCCTTCCACGCTGCCGATGGCCTCGACGCGGCGGTCGGTGGTGAACTTGCCGCTGACGCGCAGATCGGCGGGCGCGTCCTTGGGCGCGGCGATCAGGGTCTGCGCGGGCAACAAGGCGTGCCCGGCGAGGGTGGCCGGGTAGGCGGTCTGGGCCTGGGCGGACAGGCTCAGGCTGGCGACGGCCAGGGCGAGCAGGGCAGGGGGGTGCAGCTTCATGAGAGGGTGCCTTCGTTGGGGTCAATGGACGCGGATCGGGGCCGAGCTTGCCGCCCTGTCATGACAGCGGTGCGACTTTTTGATGACGGTGTGTTGACGGCCTCGCACGCCATGCCAGGCGTTGGCGCGCGCATTGCGAAGACAGGCGGCCCGCCGGTGCGCAAGATGCCGGCATGCACCGGGACGCCCTTTCCCCCCGCGCGCGCCGGGACGATCAGCCCGACCCCGAGGACAGCGCCCACACGGTGGCCTCGCTCTGGGCCTTGCGCGCCTGCGAGCTGCTGTGCGCGCTCATGTTCGCCACCGCCCTGCCCTGGCAGCAGCCGGCCGCGTGGTTCTCCGTCATCGCGGGCATGGGCCTGCTGCGCTGGTGGCACGTCAACCGCCCGGCGTTCCGCGCCCTGCCCAAGGCGCGCCGTCAGCGCGCGTACCGCCTCTACATGTGGGTGCTGATGGCCTTCGTGGGCAGCGCCTGCTGGTTCCTCTATGTGCCCGACAACGTGCCCATGCTCGCGGTGCTCATGAGCTACCTGCTGGGCAATGCCACGCTGATCGCGGTGCGCCTCACGGGCGATGTGGTGCGCACCACCATCGCGCTGTGCCTGGCGGTGCTGCCGACCTCGGTGCGCCTGATCGTCGACGGCCTGGGCGGCCACACGCTGCTGGTGCTGATGGGCATCGGCGGCATCCTCATGACCATCACCATGGTGTTCCTCTCGCGCGCGCAGGAGATCGGCGTGATGCGCCAGGTGGAGCAGCGGCGCCGCGCCGAGGCGGCGGCCGACACGATCGCGGCGCTGGGGCTGGCGAAGTCGCGCTTCTTCGCGGCGGTGAGCCACGACCTGCGCCAGCCGGTGCACGCCATCGGCCTGTACCTCGCGCCACTGGTGAGCCTGGCCGAGCGCGCGCAGGACCGCGCGGCCCTGCGCGCCATCGACGGCATCGGCCAGTCGTGGCGCGCGCTGGACGACCTGCTGTCGCAGGTGCTGGACCTCACGCGCATGGACTCGGGCGTGGTGCAGGCCGAGCTGCGGCCCACCGAACTCGCGCCGCTGGTGGCGAGCCTGGTGCGCCAGCACAGCGCCGTGGCCGAGGCGGCGGGCGTGCGCCTCGTCGCGCTGGTGCGCCCCGAGGCCTTCGCGCTGGCCGATGGGCTGATGCTGGTGCGCGTGCTCTCCAACCTGATGGACAACGCCATCAAGTTCTCGCCCGCCGGGGCCACCGTGCTGGTGGCGCTGCGCCGGGGCGACGGTGGGTGTTGGCGGCTGCAGGTGCGCGACGCGGGCCTGGGCATCGCGCCCGAGGCGCAGGCGCGCATCTTCGAAGAGTTCGTGCAGATGCACAACGAGGCGCGCGACCGCCGCCAGGGCCTGGGCCTGGGGTTGGCGATCGCGCGGCGGCTCGCGCTGCTGATGAACGGCGACATCGTGGTGCGCTCGGCGCTGGGGCAAGGCAGCTGCATGACGGTGAGCCTGCCGCGCGCCGAACCACCGCCCGAGGCCGCGCCGGCGCCGGCGAACGAAGCGCACTCGATGCCGGGCGCGCTGCTGCCCCTGCCCGAGCACGCCGTGCCCTCGCCCGCGTTCGCGGTGGAGCGCGTGCTGCTGGTGGAAGACGACTCGCTGGTGGCCGGCGCCACGCGCGACCAGCTCGTGGGCTGGGGCCTGCAGGTGCTGCATGTGGAGACGGCGGCCGAGGCGCTGGCGCAGGCGGCGTATGGCGACGTGGCCATCTGCGACGTTCGGCTGCCGCACGCGGCCTCGGGCCTGGACCTCGCGCTGACCCTGCGCGAGCGGGGCCAGCGCGTGCTGCTCATCAGCGGCGAGACGCACGCGGCCTTGCGCGAATCGGCCGCGCGGCACCGCCTGCCGCTGCTGATCAAACCGGTGTCGAGCGCGCAGCTGCTCGCGGCCTTGCAAGGGCTGTAGGCGCGTGCCCATGTCCTTCGGGGCATGACCAATTTCACGTGGTTGCGAACGGGGTGCGTCGGTAGATTCAAAACCCTGCCACGCCGCCCGTGTGGCGGGCCCGACCGAAGGAACCCCCATGAGACACCAGTTCTCGCCCGATCTCGAATCGCCCCACGCGACCCCCGCCGTGGTGCCGAGCCCACGCCCGCCGCGCGTGGGCCGCTTTGCCGAAACGCGCGGCACACCCTCGCTGCGCCGCGCCTACGGCTGGCTGTGCCGCTGCGCGCCCGCCGTGGCCGCGCGCCTGGCCTACCGCCAGCTCGCCACGCCGCCGCGCGCGGCGCTCGGCAAGTGGCCGCTGGCGGTGCGCGAGCAGACGCGCCTGCGCCGCCTGCCGTGCGGCGCGGGCGAGCTCGCGGTGTACGAGTGGGGGCAGGGGCCGGCGGTGCTGCTGGTACATGGCTGGGGCTCGAACGCCATGCACCTGGGTCGCATGGTGGGCCCGCTGTTGAACGCGGGCTTCCGCGTGGTGACCTTCGATGCGCCGGCGCATGGGCGCTCGTCGGGCCACCGCACCGACATGGTGGAGTTCGCCAACGCCGTGGCGGCCGTGGCGCGCCACGCCGGTCCGCTGCACGCCGTCATCGGCCATTCCTTCGGCGCCGCGATGGCGATGTTCGCCGCGCGCGACTGGGGCGTGGCCACCTCGCGGCTGGTGCTCATCAGCTCCTTCAACCACTGCAACTGGTTCGTCGAGATGTTCGCGCGGCACATCGGCCTCACGCCCGAGGTGCTGGGGCGCGTGCGCGAGCTCTTCGTGCAGCGCTACAGCGGCCGGCTCGACTGGGGGCGCATGTCGGTGCTGGAGATGGCGCGCCAGGCCGGTCTGCCCGCGCTGCTGGTGCACGACGAGACCGACGAAGAGATTCCGTTCGAGCACGGGCTCTCGCTCGCGGCCGCGATGCCTTGCACGCAGTTCAAGGCCACGCACGGCCTGGGGCACCACCGCGTGGCGCGCAACCCCGAGGTGATCCGCCGCGTGGTGGATTTCCTCGCGCACTGAGGAAGTGGCCATGCAGAACCCGTCTTTCTCCTCTTTTCCCCATCGGCTGGCCCTGGTGCTGGGCAGCGGCGGTGTGCGCAGCATCGCGGCGCTGGGCATCGCCGAGCGCCTGGCGCGCGAGGGCATCCGGCCCGATCTGGTGGTGGGCTGCAGCTCGGGCGCGCTGTTCGGCGCGCAAGTGGCACAGGGTATGCACGGCGAAGAGGCCGTGCGCCTGGCCACCACGCTGTGGTCGGCCGAGCTCACGCAGCAGCGCCGCTGGCGCGCCTACCTGCAGCTCATCGCGCCCAGGCTTGCGGGCTTTGGCGAGGGCTTCGCGCTGCGCGACGACCGCCTCATCGCCGAGCGCATCGGCAACGCCTTCGGCGACACGCGCCTGGAGCACCTGCCCACGCCGCTGCGCGTGGCCGCCACCGACGCCGCCACCGGCCAGGCCGTGGTGCTCACGCAAGGCCGCCTGGTGGACGCGCTGCGCGCCAGCATGGCCGTGCCCATCCTGTTCCCCAGCGTGGCCATCGGCGGGCGGCGCCTGGTCGATGGTGTGCTCTCCGACCCGCTGCCCCTGGCGGCGGCGGCCGATGCGTGCGTCGTGCTCTCGCTCGGTTTCTTCGGCGGCCTGCCGCGCCGGGTGGACCGCGTCTCGCGCCTGGTGGCGCAGACCAGCACCACGCTCATCAACAACCTGATGCAGGCGCGCACCGAGGCCGCGCAGGCCCGGGGGCAGAAGCTGATCGGCCTGGAGCTGGACCTGGAGCGCCCGATCGGCCTGTGGGAGACCGCCGCCATGCCGGCCCTGTTCGAAGCCGGCTGGCGCGCGGCCGAGGCGCGGCTGCTCGACATCGTGGCCGCGCTGGAGGCCGCGCAGGCGCCCGAGCGCGAGCTGACCTTCATTGAATGAACCCCTCCCCATGGAACTCAGACGCATGAACCACACCACCGTCCACACCGAGCGCTACGCCCACTGCATCGCCGCCTCGCGCCGCGTGCGCTGGGACATCGAGCACGACGTGATCCGCGCCCGCCGGCTCGACTTCGGCAAACCCTTCCTGCCCGACGGGCTCTCGCGCATCAGCCGGCTCGATTTCCTGAAGCCCGCCGAGCAGCTGCGGCTGAGCCAGGTTCAGGGCCGCACCTACGCCAACATGTTCGGCCTGGTCGAGCGCTTCATCGGCATCCAGATGCTCTCGTGCAGCCGCCACCACTGGTTCGGCGACCAGGTCGCGCTGGAGGCGCTGGTGCGCTTCACCGACGAGGAACTCAAGCACCAGGAGCTGTTCCGCCGCGTCGAGCGCCTGGCCGCGGCTGGCATGGCCGAAGGCTACGAGTTCCTGCCCACCGCGAACGCCGTGGCCTCGCAGGTGCTGGAGGCGTCCACCTGGGCGGTGCTCGCGCTCACCTGCCACATCGAACTGTTCACCCAGGTGCACTACCGCCAGAGCATCCAGCCCATGGAAGACATCGCCGGGCTCTACAAGGACGTGTTCCTCTTCCACTGGAAGGAGGAGTCGCAGCACGCCATCCTCGACGAGCTGGAGTGGGAGCGCGAACACGGGCGCCTCACGCCGCGCGAGCGCGACGTGGCGGTGGACGACCTGATCGGCCTGCTGGGCGCGATCGACGGCGTCCTGCGGCAACAGGCCACCGCCGACGCGCGTTACTTCAGCGACACCAACCCGCGCCGCTTCGCACCGGGACAGGACGCCCGCCTCGCCGCCGGCCTGCTGGGCGCCTACCGCTGGCAGTACATCGGCTCGGGCCTGCAGTCGCCGCGCTTTCGGCAACTGCTGGTGGCCATGACCACGACGCCCCAGCTGCAGCGCATCCAGGCGGCGCTGGCGCCGCTGTTGTCTTGAACCGTTCACAAGGAGTCATTGATGTCACGCAGATTTCTTCTCCACGCCGCCCTCCTGCTGGCGGCAGCCGGTCCGGCCGGTGCGCAACCCATGGGTATCGAGCGGGCCCACCACGCCCACTACATCGCCGAGTACGAGCGCTCGCTCGCGCTCTACGAGCAACTGGCCGCGCTGGGCGACGCCGAAGCCGCCGAGCGCGCGGGCTTCATGCTGATGCAGGGACCGGCGGCCTACGGCCCGCGCGTGCCGCGCGACGTGGCGCGCGCCACGGCCTGGCTGGAGCAGGCCGCTCGCGCCGGGCGGCCGCACGCGGTCTTCCTGCTCGGGCTGAGCGCCGGCACGGACTGAGCGGCGCACCCGGCATGCGCTGGGTGGATGCGGCCCATGCGCCGCGCGCGCTTGTCGGGCACGCGGCCCGGTTCCGATACTCGGCGCATGAATCAGAACCTGTTGTTGGATGTGGTGGTCAGCGCCGTGTCGCGGGAGACCGACGAGGTCTCCTGTTTTGAGCTGAGCCGAGCGGATGGACCTTTGCCCCCGTTCGAGGCCGGCGCGCACATCGACGTGCACACCGCCGTGGGCCCGCGCCAATACTCGCTGTGCAACCTGCACGAGGCGAACGGCCCCTACGTGGTGGGGGTGAAGCGCGAGGCGGGTGGCCGGGGCGGCTCGCGCTGGATGCACGACACACTCAAGGTGGGCACCCGCCTGGTGATCGGCGCGCCCCGCAACAACTTCCGGCTGGTGCCCGAGGCGGTCCACCATTGCCTGCTGGCGGGGGGCATCGGCATCACGCCCCTGGTGGCGATGGCGCACGAACTCGGCCGCCGGGGCCACTCTTTCAACCTGGTCTGTTTCGCGCGCAGCCGTGCCCACGCGGCCTTTCGGGGCCGACTGCAGGCGGCGCCCTGGGCCGCCCAGGTGCGCTTCCACTTCGATGACACGCCTTCGCATCAGGTGGATCTGTCGGCCTTCTGCGCGCACCAACCGGAGGGCACGCACTTCTACGTGTGCGGCCCGGCGGGCTTCATGGCCGCGACCCGGCAGGCCATCAGCCAATGCCCCGGCGCGCAGCTGCACGAAGAGCGCTTCGCGGCCGAACCGGCGGCGAACCCGAAGGGGCTCGACCGCTACACCGTGGCGCTGGCGCGCAGCGGCCGCGACGTGCGGGTGGAGGCGGGGCAGACCCTGCTGCAGGCGCTGCGGGGCGCGGGGCTGAACCCGCTCACCTCCTGCGAGGCCGGGGTGTGTGGCAGCTGCGTGACGCCCTACCTCGAAGGCCAGCCCGTGCATGGCGACGCCTTCCTCAGCGCGCACGAGCGGCAGCACCAGCTGGCGCTCTGCTGCGCCGGGTCGCTCGGCGAGCGCCTCGTGCTCGACCTCTAGCCCGCGCCCTTGAGGTCGAGCATCACCTGTTCCTTGAACCAGATGTGGTCCCGGTGGTGGTGCGTGCGCTCGTGCCAATAAAGGTAGACGTCGTAGGGCGGCAGATCGATCGGCACCTCCACGGTGGCGAGCGCGAAGCGCTCGCAGAAGCGCTGGGCCAGTGACTCGGGCATCAGGGCCACCATGCCGGTTTTTTCGATCAGGTACGGCACGGAGAGGTAACTCGGTGTCGTGAGCCGGATGTGGCGCGCCAGCCCGAGTTGGGACAGGGCCTTGTCGACCGCGTCGCCAAACGCGTGCACCGTGGGTTTGATCACGACATGGTCGAGCGCGGCGAAGGCCTCGGGGCTGAGCGTCTGGGCGGCGGCTGCGTGGCCTTTGGCCGCGACGCAGGCCACGCGGTCGCGGAAGATCACGCGGTGGCGCAGGTCCTCCACCGCGGGCGGCAGCATGCCCACGCAGAAGTCGGCTTCGCCGCTCTCCAGCACCTGGTTGAGGTTGCGCGGATGCACCGGGTGGCAGACCGAGACCGAGATGCCGGGGTAGTTCTGCGCCAGGCGCGTGACCAGGGGGTCCATGAACACGCATTCCAGGTAGTCCGTGGCCACCACCCGGAAGTTGCGGCGCGCCGTCTCGGGGTCGAACGCGATGGCCTGCCCGAGCAGCTGGTCCATCTCGTGGAGGATGCGCAGCGCGAACTCGCGCAGCTGCATGGCCTTGGCGGTCGGCACCAGCCCGACCTGGGCTTTCACCAGGATCGGGTCCGAGGTCAGTTGCCGCAACTGGCTCATGGCCCGGCTCATGGCCGGCTGGCTGATGTCCAGCGCATCGGCGGCGCGCGTCACCTGCGAGTGATCGACCAGCGCGACCAGGCACCTGAGCAGGTAGAAGTTCAGCGACAGATCATCTTTTTGGCGCATGGTTTTCATACACAGTCCGCATGGACTGGGGGTTGGCACATCGGGATACTAGTTCAACCTTGGCGCGGTGGCGCAAGGCACGAGAGTCCAGGGACATTCCAGGCAACACCGGTTCGAAGAGGCCGGTCACCCACGAGGAGCAACAGGTTTGGACACCGCAGTTTTGAACGCCTTGAACACCGCGAGGGCCGAGTTGCCCCGGTGCGATGGCAAGGGCCTCTACCACCGGGGCGCGCCGATCATCCAGGTCGACAACGTCAGCAAGCGCTATGCCAATGGCACGGTGGCCCTGGAACGGGCCCGGCTGGAGATCTGGAGCGGCGACTTCGTCACCCTGATCGGTCCCTCGGGATGCGGCAAGAGCACGCTGCTGCGCATCCTCTCGGGCCTGGGCGCGGTCACCGAGGGCTCGATCCAGTGGTGGGGCGAGACCACCCCGGTGCTGGAGCGGCCCGACCAGAAGCTGGCCTTCGTCTTCCAGGACCCCACGCTGATGCCCTGGGCCCGCGTGTTCGAGAACGTGGCCCTGCCGCTGGAACTCAAGGGCACGCTGGACCGCGCCACGATCCAGCGCAAGGTGGAAGAGGTGCTGAACCTGGTGGGCCTGGGCGCCTTCCAGCAGGCCTACCCGAGAGAGCTCTCGGGCGGCATGCAGATGCGCGTGTCTATCGCGCGCGCCCTGGTCACCGAGCCCAACCTGATGCTGATGGACGAACCCTTCGGCGCGCTGGACGAAATGACGCGCAACAAGCTCAACGACGACCTGATGCGCATCCAGCACGAGCGCAAGCTCACGGTGGTGTTCGTCACGCACAGCCTGCACGAGGCGGTTTACCTGTCGTCGCGCGTGGTGGTGATGGCGGCCCGGCCCGGGCGCGTGATCGCCGAGGTGGGCATCGACGCGCCCTTCCCCCGGGGCACGGCCTTCCGCCTGTCGGCGGAGTACCTGCAGTACATGACCCGCCTGAGCGCCGCGCTGGACGCGGCCAGCCGGGGCGAGGAGATCGCACCATGAAAAGCCCGGACATTTCCCGCAACGCCGCGCGCCAGGTGAACTGGGGCTCGAGCAAGCTGCCGGTGCTGGCCATCGGCGTGGGCCTGCTGGCCGTGTGGCAGCTCGTGGTGGTGGCCCTGTCGCTGCCGGTGTACGTGCTGCCGGGGCCGCTCGATGTGCTCAAGGCCTTGTACGCGGATTCGGACCTGCTCTTCACCGGCCTGCTGTTCACGCTCAAGGTCACGGTGCTGGCCTTCGCGGTGGCGGTGCTGCTGGGCGTGGCGATCTCGTTCCTGCTGTCGCAGAGCCGCCTGCTGGAACAGAGCGTCATGCCCTACATGGTGATCCTGCAGGTGACGCCCATCGTGGCGATCGCGCCGCTGATCATCATCTGGGTCAGCAACACCTTCGTGGCCCTGGTGACGATCGCCAGCATCACGGCGCTGTTTCCCATCGTGTCCAACATGACGCTGGGCCTGCGCTCGGTGGCGCCCAACCTGCAGAGCCTGTTCCGGATCTACCGCGCCTCGAACTGGCAGACCCTGACCCGGCTCAAGCTCAAGGCCGCGCTGCCGTACTTCTTTGCCGGCGCGCGCATCAGCAGCGGCCTGGCGCTGATCGGTGCCGTGGTGGCCGAGTTCGTGGCCGGCACCGGCGGCACGCAGTCGGGGCTGGCCTACATCATTCTCGAATCGGGCGTGCAGTTGAAGGTGCCGCGCATGTTCGCCTCGCTGTTCCTGATCTCGCTCACCGGCATCGTGCTGTTCGCGCTGATGGTCTTCATCTCGAACCGAGTGCTCGGCGCGTGGCACGAGAGCACCGTCAAGACCGAGCACTGAGTTTCACCCGTTCCGTTTTCGCCCCACCCCCCCACAAGGAGTTCTCCCCATGAATGTCCGATCGGTTCTTGGTTCGGCGCGCGGCGCCCTGGCCGCCTGTCTCGTGTCGCTGACCGCCGTGGCGCTCCCCGCCCAGGCGCAGGCCCCGCGCGACGTGAATGTGGCGCTGAGTTTCTACGCCTCCGCCGAACACGGTGGCTACTACGCGGCGCTGGCCGAAGGCATCTACGAAAAACACGGCCTGAACGTGAAGGTGACGCAGGTCGGCCCGCAGGGCAACAACATGCAGCTGATGGTCTCGGGTCGCATGGACTTCGTCAACGGCTGGAGCATGCGCGCCCTCAACGCGGTGCGCGAGGACATTCCCCTGGTGTCGGTGGCCGCCGTGTTCCAGCGCGACCCGCAGTGCCTGGTGCATCACCAGGGGGCGTACGCCAAGCTGGAGAACATGAAAGGCGCGCCGATCCGCGTGGCGCAGCTCGCGCGCGGCAGCTTCTGGCCCTGGCTGAAGGCCCGGCACGGTTTCGACGACAGCCAGTTGCGGCCTTTCGACACCAGCTACGCCGCCTTGCTGCAAGACCCCAAAATGGTGCAACAGGGGTTCATCACCAACGACGGCTTCCAGTTCAAGCGCCAGAACCTCGCCATGGACTGCCTGCTGCTGGCTGACGAGGGCTGGTCCAGCTACAGCTACACGATCGACACCACCCAGCGGCTCATCAAGGAGAACCCCAAGTTGGTTGCCGATTTCGTCAAGGCCACGGTGGAAGGCTGGCGCGCCTTCCTCAAAGACCCTGCGCCTGCCTCGCGCCTGATCAAGGCCAACAACCCGCAGATGACCGACGAGCAGATCGCCTACGCCATGGCGCAGATGAAGCGCTATGGCCTCGTCGAGTCGGTTGACGCCTCGGGCGGGCGCATCGGCAACATGAGCGACGCCCGCTGGACGGCCTTCTACCAGGAGATGGTGGCCGCCAAGGCGCTGCCCCCCGGACTCGACCCGCGCAAGGCCTACGACCTGCAATTCGTCAAGCAGCTGTATCCCCAATAACCGAAAGAGACACGCCCATGCTGATCACCCAACAACCCATGTTCCGCCACTTCTGGTACCCCGTCATGCCCACGCACCTGCTGGACGCCGGCCACCCCAAGGCCTTCCGGCTGCTGGGCGAAGACATCGTGCTCTGGAAAGTCGGCGAAGGGCGCTACGCCTCGATGGAAGACCGCTGCTGCCACCGCACCGCCAAGCTCTCGATGGGTTGGCTGGAGGACGACCGCATCGTCTGCGGCTACCACGGCTGGGCCTACGACTGCACGGGGCAATGCGTGTCCATGCCGCAGAGCCCCGAGGCCCAGAAGATCCCCTACAAGGTGAAGAGCCACCTGACGGACGTGCGCTACGGCTACGTGTGGGTCTGCCTGGAGCCCGATCCGATCAACACCATTCCGGTGCTGGAAGAAGACGGCGCGCCGGGCTTCCGCCTGATCCACGAGTTCTACGAGCCCTGCCGCGCCACCGGCCTGCGCCTGATGGAAAACTTCTTCGACTTCTCGCACACGAGCTTCGTGCACAAGGGCACCTTCGGCAACCTGGTGGACGCCAAGCCGCGCAAGACCGAGATCGAGGAAACCGAGCACGGCCTGGTGCTGCGTGGCGATGTGCCGGTGCTCAACGCCGACGAACACATCCAGCGCGTCGTGCGCGACAGCGGGCTGGAGTCGGTGCGGCACATGGTCAGCAAGTGGTACATGCCCTTCATGCGCAAGTCGCAGATCAACTACCCCAACGGCCTGATCCATTCGCTGGTGACCTCGGCCACCCCCATCGACGACGAGCGCTCC